>ULRN01059024.1_pt1 | contig 108831 bp, 85 predicted proteins | sample 1955461 | NCBI WGS metagenome assembly ULRN01 (sample SAMEA4835683, study PRJEB28245) | human gut metagenome | biome: gut microbiome; material: fecal sample | place: Denmark | collected 2008 | reverse complement strand
TTCAAAGAGCGATTAGTCCACTTTAACGGGACAGTAGTGATTTACTTACTTAAGTCGTTTCTCCTGTTGATGAAAACGCAGGATATAGGATGCTGACCGGACTCCCAACGTGATAATCAACGGAATAATGGCATGGTTAAAATGCTGAGGGATGAATCTCCAGCCCAACAACATTATCATTATCGCTGCAAAGTTAATAAAATGATAATAAAAAACCGCCTTTCTTCCGTTTTTTACCAAACTAAGCGGTAAAATAGAGAGTTGCAAAGGGTGCAACCATAGCATATTCCAGTTGGGACAGGTGCAAGGATGCTCCGATATGAAGCAAAGGAAGAAGAGGACCAACCCGCCTACTCCTGCCAAGGTAAAAAGCAAAATGTCATGCCATCTGCCTGCGTATCTTTTTCGATATTCATAAAAGGTCAAGGCCATGGATGCTATACATATAATAATAGCACAAAACAAAGGAGTAAGCCACTCCATTGGCAAATCTTCCTCTTCATCGGCTGGCACCACGATGGATTGCTGGACCAAAGGACGCTCATTCCCTTCCGCATCCACAATGACAGCAGAGGCGATTGCCTCCTTCATATATTCCGGCAAAAACATCATTTCATGCGCCGTTGCAACTCGGTCTGTCGGGCTTCCCAATGCCAAATCACAACCAAACGTCAGCCAAGGATGGTTGCGTGTGCAATAATTTATCATATTCCGGAATGTCTTTTCTTCCGGCTGCCAACGATAAACGATTTTGCCCGTGACATTCTCCTCTATCAAACGTACCGGACGAGTGGCGCAATTGTCAAAAAAGAAATTATATCGGTAAGTCCGGTTTTGGGGTTCATAGTTCACACTCAAAGCCAACCAAAGACGTTGCGACTCATCCGGTGACAGATTCAACTTCTGCTCGGTCACGCTACTTCCCCGCATCTGGTATTCAATCATATAATCGGAATAGCGGCAAGCCCCCAACATATAATCCGTCTCACCTTTTGCAAACCGGTAGATAAAATAGGGCTGTGAAAAGCTGAATATGCCATAATTAAAGACATAATCCAACTTATGCGCATCGTCTTTGACACGCAAAGCAGCATGGCCATACACCGTAAACACCTCTCCTTCATAAGGGGAGCTGGTCAAGAGGCTAATCTGCAAACCCTCCTCCTCTGCCATCAAGGGAAAAGGAAGCAAGAGGCACAGCAGTGCGATTACCCACAGTTTCATCCAGCTTTTCATCTTATATCCTGCCATTTCTTATTTATCCCGATTATGACATCCTGTTTTTGTAGTCCTCATAGCCGAACTTACGAACCAAACGGAAACCTTCCTGTGGATTCCAAATGCCTATTGACGGGTGCGTCACTCCATTAAACATCGTTGTTTTCACCATTGTATAATGAATCATATCCCGGAAAACGATTTTATCTCCTATCGCCGGCTCTTTCCCTTCGTCAAAAGCCCAGTCGCCATAGAAGTCTCCAGCCAAACAACTATTGCCGCCCATTCTCCAACGCTTCTCCCCTTCTTCCGGTTCATGCGCATCTAAGATAACCGGCTTGTAAGGCATCTCCAAGCAGTCAGGCATGTGGCAAGCAAACGACACATTCAAAAGCATCGTATTGATTCCGCCATTGCTTACTTTATCCTCGACTGTCGCCACCAAACATCCGGTGTCCCACGTAAAAGCACTTCCGGGTTCCAATATCAATTGCAAATGGGGATATTTGCTTTGGAACTCGTTCAAGATACCAATTAATTCATCCTCGTCATAATCCTTATGTGTCATCAAGTGCCCACCACCCATGTTCAGCCACTTAATTTGGGAAAAGAATTTGCCGAACCGTTTCTCTACTGCAGCCAAAGTCTGACGCAAATCATCGGGACGCGATTCGCACAAGGCATGGAAATGCAATCCCTCTATTCCTTCAGGTAGCTCTTGCAAATCTTCCGCCAAGACGCCCAAGCGGGATCCCCGGTTACAAGGATTGTATAAATCTGTTTTGACCGTTGAATATTCGGGATTGACACGCAGCCCGCAAGAGACCTTTGCCGCATGGGCTTTGTCGGCATAACGGGAGTACTGTCCCAAGGAATTGAATGTGATATGGCTGCTCAAACTTAATATCTCGTCTATCTCCTCAGAAGTATAAACCGGAGCATAAGTGTGGGTCTTTTCTCCATACTCTTCATAAACAAGACGAGCCTCCGCCAAAGAACTGGCAGTGGCTCCATCGGAATGTTGCTTCAATACAGGGAAAATGCTCCACATGGCATTCGCCTTTAATGCAACGATGACATGCGCCTTGGTAGACTTCCGCACCTTATCTATCACCTCCATATTGGAATCCAGCATGGATTCATGCAGCACATAACAAGGTGAAGGAATGGAAGAGAAATCCCATTCCTTCAACAATTGTTCTTTATCTATCATACTTCCAAGTCTATATCAAACTTCTCAACCCAAGGCAATCCTTGTTCGCCTAATTCAGCCAAAAATGGATCCGGGTCGAATTGCTCGACATTATAAACTCCTGCGCCTTTCCATAATCCACGGACAAACATAGCTGCTCCCAAAGCTGCCGGAACACCTGTTGTATAACTTACAGCTTGGGTTCCTGTCTCTTTGTAAGCCTTCTCGTGGTCGCAGTTATTATATATGTAATATGTACGTTCTTTTCCATCCTTGATACCACGGATACGGCAACCAATAGAAGTTTCACCGTGATAATTGGAACCTAACGATTTAGGATCAGGCAACACTGCTTTCAAGAACTGAAGCGGAACAATCTTTATGCCGTTGTAATCCACTTCGTCAATACGAGCCATTCCTATATCCTGGATTACTCTCAAATGGGTCAAGTACTCTTGTCCGAATGTCATCCAGAAACGGGCACGCTTCAAAGTCGGGTAATTCTTCACCAAAGATTCCAATTCTTCGTGGTAGAGCAAATAAGAATCCCTTTTTCCAATGTTAGGATAAGTCAAATCCTTGTGAATCTCCAACGGTCCGGTTTTCACCCATTCACCATTCTCATAAAAACGTCCGTTCTGAGTAATCTCACGGATATTGATTTCCGGATTAAAGTTGGTTGCAAACGCTTTGCCGTGGTTGCCAGCGTTGCAGTCCACGATATCCAAATAATGGATTTCATCAAAATAATGCTTAGCCGCATAAGCCGTGAAAATTGCAGACACACCCGGGTCGAAGCCGCATCCCAAAATAGCAGTCAAGCCCTTCTCCTTAAAGCGATCCTGATAAGCCCATTGCCAGCTGTATTCAAAATGAGCCTCATCTTTCGGTTCGTAGTTTGCAGTATCCAAATAATTGACATCGCATTCCAAACAAGCGTCCATGATGGTCAAATCTTGATAAGGCAACGCTACATTAATTACTATTTCCGGCTTGAAAGAGCGCATCAAAGCTACCAAATCCTCTACTTTGTCCGCATCCACTTGAGCCGTTTGTATCCGGTCACCTCCGATAGCAGCCGCTATTTGGTCACATTTTGATTTCGTACGGCTTGCCAACATAATGTCGGTAAAAACTGGGTTCTTCGCTACTTTATGTGCGACAACGGTACCTACGCCTCCGGCACCAATAATTAAAACTTTAGACATTGAAATTATTAGTCTGTTAAATTTGCAGAGTACAAAACGAGGACTCTGCGGACTCACAAGTATGCTTAATTATTTTGCGGGGTGAAATTACTATTATTTCCCGACATGACCATAAAAAAGCACAAGGAAATTCTTTTTTCACCAAAATAAGCGCATATCAAACCACTCAATCCTGAAAACAAATTCCACGTTATATTTTTTAAGGAAGAATGTTCTAATATTTAATTAATATACTTTACCTTTGCGATTTATTCATAGTTTCCAAAAGCATTTACAGCTTTCATACTATAAATCCAGAGGTCGAGAGACCTTGCCAACACATTGATAAGTAGATTAGAATGAAAAACGTCTCAACAATTCATAAGATAGTCGCAACCGGATTCGGATCGGGCTATTCACCAATCGCCCCAGGTACAGCAGGAGCAGCTTTAGCAGTCATACTTTGGTATGTTGCCTCCCTTTTCATTTCTCACGCGTATCTTACCGGAGCGACGTTGTTATGCGTGATTGTGTTCACGTGGTGGGGAATCATCGCATCTTCCGCTGTTGAAAAAATATGGGGAGAAGACCCGTCAAGAGTGGTGATAGACGAAATGGTGGGTGTTTGGATTCCCTTGCTTGCCGTTCCCGACAATGATTATAAATATGGCTATGCTTTGGCAGCTTTCATCCTGTTTCGCCTGTTTGACATATTCAAACCTTTGGGCATCCGCCGGATGGAAGATTTCAAAGGCGGCGTAGGCATCATGATGGATGATATCTTATCCGGCATTTACAGTTTAATCATCTTATTCATTGTCCGATGCATTGCCGGTTGACCCACATGCTAAAAAGAGGCTTCCACAAAGATGGGATTTTCATGTTCCTTCGCGCCCAGTTCTCCTCGCAGATATCCAGCGTGACCGACTTCCTTGTCACCATCCTGTGCGCGAAGCTATTCCATATATATTATGTATATGCAACAGGAATCGGGTCCATCGTCGGGGGAATCGTCAACTGCTTCATCAATTACTATTGGACATTCAAAGCGAAAGATTGCAAGAAGAAATATGTCGTCATCAAATATGTCCTTGTCTGGATTGGCAGTTTCTTCCTCAACACTTGGGGTGTCTACCTCATGACTGAATCCATCCAAAGTTTGCCTTGGGTCCAAGAGACTTTATCCCATTTCTTCGACGATATATTTTTAGTCAGCAAGCTATTTGTATCTTTGCTGGTCGGTTGGGTCTGGAATTACAATATGCATCGCATTTTCGTCTATAAAGACTGCAAAATAAAAAGACCTTTGCGGAGAAAGCAAAAGAGCCAATGACAAACAAAAGCAATTAAACAGAATAGAATAACAGAAAAATAAAATAGAACTGATATGAGTTTTAAAACGACAAGGGATTGGTTGCAACAGACCATCTACAAAATCATCGCACCCATCGTGCATGGAATGATTAAAATCGGCATCACGCCTAATGTCATTACGGCAACCGGATTAATGTTGAACATTGTTGCCGCTTGTGTTTTCATTTATGGCGGCCTTCATGCCCAGGCAGACGACTACTCTTATGTCGGCTGGGGAGGAGCCATCATCTTATTTGCCGGGCTATTCGACATGATGGACGGCCAAGTGGCACGAATCGGCAATATGAAATCCTCTTTCGGGGCTTTGTTCGACTCTGTCCTCGACCGCTACAGCGAGTTGTTCACCTTTTTCGGCATCTGCTCCTATTTGACCCTCCACAATTACACCTTTGAAGCGATTGTGGCATTCGTTGCTTTGATAGGATCGTTGATGGTCAGTTATGTCCGGGCACGTGCCGAAGGATTGGGAATCGAATGCAAAGTGGGTTTGATGCAACGTCCGGAGCGTGTTGTGCTGACCAGCTTGGGTGCTGTTTGTTGCGGGCTTTATGCCCATTTCGCAGGCGGGAATCCGGCATTCAATCCTATTTGGGTATTAACAGTTCCATTGCTATTCGTGGCTGTATTCTCCAACATCACCGCTTTCGGCCGCTTGAGACACTGCTACAAGGTGATGAAAACGATGGATAACAAATAAAGGGCGGAAGATATGACTTTACCAACCCGTAAAGAGACAAGAAGCGTCCTTATCGGCACTCTCCTTTTCTTCCTGCTGACAGGTATATTCCTCGGGATTCGTCCGGAACACATCTACTTGATGGGATTGTTCCTGTTTCTTTTCTTTGCCAGCTCCTTTACCCGTAAATTGGCAATCGCCTTGATCCCATTCATGATATTCGGCATATCATACGACTGGATGCGCCTTATCCCCAACTACGAAGTCAATCCTATTGACGTGAAAGGATTGTACGAAGCCGAAAAGGCGCTGTTCGGCATCCAAAGCGAAGGGCAAATAGTCACCCCGAACGAATATTTCGCCATCCACAACTGGAAGGTGATGGATTTCCTTTCCGGCATCTTCTACCTCTGTTGGGTGCCGGTTCCTATATTGTTCGGCGTTTGGCTCTATTTCAAGGGCGAACGAGAGCTCTATTTGCGTTTGGCACTGGTATTCCTGTTTGTCAACCTCATCGGATTCGCGGGATATTATATCCATCCGGCAGCTCCGCCCTGGTATGTCATGCTCCACGGATTCGAGCCTGTGCTCAATACTCCGGGGGAAACTGCAGGGCTTGCACGTTTCGACGCTGTGACCGGCTTGGAGATTTTCGGATCGATATACAGCCGCAACGCCAATGTATTTGCCGCAGTGCCCTCGTTGCATTCCGCTTATATGGTCATCCCTTTATATTACGCCATCAAGGGCAAAAGCCATCCTTTGCTCATCGGGCTGTTCGCAGTCATATTGGTCGGCATTTGGTTCACTGCAGTCTATACGGCGCACCACTATTTGATTGATGTCCTCTTAGGCATCGCCTGTGCCCTTGTCGGCATCTTCGTATTTGAAAAAATATTACTGAGGACAAAATGGTTCAGCAAATTCTTTAATACTTATTATGGTTACATTCGATAACTATTCTAATTAATTTTGTATATTTGCCCAAAAATCAAGGGAGCAGGAGGGGAAGGATGTAAAAACTCCTTCTTTTACTGTTTTATTTTTAAAGAATAACTAAATACTTAAGTGTTATGAAATTTGTAACAAACGAAAAGCTTACTATTGTTGGTGCTGCCGGTATGATCGGTTCTAACATGGCTCAGACTGCTATTATGATGGGCTTGACTCCTAACATCTGTCTGTACGACCCGTATGCTCCGGGTTTGGAAGGTGTTGCAGAAGAATTATTCCACTGCGGTTTTGAAGGTGTAAACGTCACTTTCACTTCTGACATCAAAGAGGCATTGACAGGTGCTAAATATATCGTTAACTCCGGTGGAGCTGCTCGTAAGGCTGGTATGACTCGTGAAGACTTGTTGAAAGGCAACGCTGCAATTGCTGAAGAATTCGGTAAGAACGTTAAGGCTTATTGCCCGGATGTTAAACACATCGTTGTTATCTTCAACCCGGCTGATATCACTGGTTTGATCACATTGCTTTACTCAGGCTTGAAACCTTCACAGGTTACAACTTTGGCTGCTTTGGACTCTACTCGTCTTCGCAGCGAATTGGCAAAACATTTCAAAGTTGCTTTGGATGCTGTTGAAAACTGCCGCACATACGGTGGCCACGGCGAACAAATGGCTGTATTTGCTTCTACTGCCAAAGTTAACGGCAAACCATTGACTGACATCATCGGCACAGACGAATTGACAAAAGAACAGTGGGCTGAAATCCAGCAGAAGGTTACTAAGGGTGGTGCTAACATCATCGCTTTGCGTGGCCGTTCTTCTTTCCAGAGCCCGTCTTACGTTTCTATCGAAATGATCGGTGCTGCTATGGGTGGTAAAGCATTCCGTTGGCCAGCTGGTACATACGTATCTAACGACAAGTATGACCACATCATGATGGCTTGGGAAACTGCTATCACTGCTGATGGTTGCCATTGCGCTTCTTTGAACGGAACACCAGAAGAACAAGCTGCTTTGGATAAGAGCTACGCTCACTTGTGTGAATTGCGTGACGAAGTTATCGCTATGGGCGTTCTTCCTGCAGTTTCTGAATGGAACAAATTGAATCCGAATATCAAATAATTCAGGGTTTATAAAATAATAAAAGGGGCTGTGTCAAAACGATTGTTTTGGTGCAGCCCCTTTAAGGTGTATCAGAATTAGTAAAATGCAAGAAACCGGCAGGAGTTTACTGACTATAAATGACGGAGATTGAATTCCGAAAGCGACGAAGCGGTTTGCAATTATGAAACACCGACTTTTTATGCTAACACTAACTTACCGAAATGGGATTATTCATAAAAAAGCCATTGGCTGAATTGATAAGCGAAGCCAACGAAACAGGCAACAAATCACTCAAAAGAGTCCTCGGTCCTTTAAGCTTGGTCGCATTAGGCGTAGGCGTTATCATCGGGGCTGGACTTTTCTCCATCACTGGGGCTGTCGCAGCCAACTACACAGGTGCGGCTATCACCCTCTCTTTTATCATCGCAGCTTTGGGCTGCTGCTTTGCGGCATTATGTTATGCGGAATTTGCCTCAATGATTCCGGTAGCCGGAAGTGCTTATACCTATTCCTATGCAACCATGGGCGAATTGATTGCTTGGATTATCGGTTGGGATTTGGTATTGGAGTATTGCGTGGCAGCTACGACCGTCAGCATCAGCTGGAGCCGTTATTTGATAGTCTTTTTGGACGGCTTCGGGATTGAGTTGCCGCAAGCCTTGACTGCCTGTCCGTGGGATGGCGGGATTGTGAACATTCCAGCTTTCCTGATTGTCGTCATCATGAGTCTTTTCCTGATACGGGGAACGGAAGGCAGTTCCATATTCAATGGAATCATTGTATTCCTGAAAGTGGCTGTTGTCCTGACTTTCGTCATTTTAGGATGGAAATATATCCGTGCGGAGAATTACACTCCTTACCTTCCTGCCAATACCGGCACATTAGGAGAATTTGGCTTTTCCGGAATATTGAGAGGTGCCGCCATTGTATTCTTTGCCTTTCTCGGTTTCGATGCAGTCAGCACTGCCGCACAAGAGACAAAGAACCCCAAACGGGATATGCCGATTGGAATCTTGATGTCGCTTGTCGTTTGTACCGTCCTTTATATCCTCTTCGCACATGTCATGACTGGTGTTGTACACTATTCCGCCTTTGAAGGGCATAACGGGATAGCTCCAGTGGCTATTGCCATCAACCACATGGGAAATGCGGATGCTAACGGAATCATCCAACCCGACTATCCTTGGATGAACCGGGCCATTGTCTTGGCGATCCTGTTCGGTTATTGTTCAGTCATCATGGTTACCCTGTTAGGGCAAAGCCGCGTTTTCTTGAGCATGAGCAAAGACGGATTGTTACCTCCACTCTTCTCACACATCCACCAAAAGTACCGGACACCGGCAAGGAGCAACCTGCTATTCATGGTATTGGTGGGATTGCTGGCTGCTTTTGTCCCGGCAAGTGTAGCAGGAGAAATGTGCAGCATCGGTACGCTTTTCGCCTTCACATTGGTGTGTGCTGGCGTATTGATTGTCCGCAAGACCATGCCTGATGCGCCACGTTCATTCAAAACGCCTTGGGTTCCGTTTGTGCCCATAGCAGGAATCGTCACCTGCCTCATCATGATGGTTTTCCTTCCTGCCGACACATGGATTCGCCTGGTTATATGGATGCTAATCGGATTGGACATTTATGTCAATTATGGCATCAAGCACAGCAAATTGGAGCACATGCAAGCACATCGGAAAGGGGAATCCGTACTTAACCTGATTGCCATCCTCCTTTCTGTACTTTGCGTAATCACCGGGCTTTGGCATCAACAGACTGTGGGATGGAATGAGAGTCATACTTTGCTGATTATCTCGTTCCTATTCGCCTTCACCCATTTGGCTTATTACTTGAAGCGCATGGGGAAACAGGCAATAGCGCACCCGAATGAGTAATTGCTTTAATTAACAGATACGTCAGAATTAGTAAAATGCGAGGCGCTGAGGGGGAAGACCGAAAGCAACGAAGTAGTTTCGCCTCACCGCACTTGCCTTTAGGTATTTACTTCGGAATTTACCACCGTCCTTAAAACGGTGTTAAAACGGCATTTAAACAGTGTTTTAATACCGTTTTAAGAAGGATACTGTCCAAAGTTGTTGCCCGATAATCCATTCTTCTTGTGCATCAGCAAAGCAACCTCTTCTAATCTACTTTTTGTAACTCGATTCCCTTCTCCCGGCTCTTCACCACATTGTCCAATTGAATCTTCCTCTTAGCGTTCTTACGCAAAGTATATCTCACCAATATCCAAGGGCGGAAGGAGTAATCCTTTTGCTTTACCGATGAAATGGAATGGTAGCTGTCGCCCACTGTCAACGTGGTCGTATGCAAAGGGGAATTCAAATACTGCAATGCTACTGCCACATAAAATCCCGGCAAAATGGTATAATTGATTTGTACACTCGAATAATCAGGAGCATGATATCGGGTACGGCTGATGGAAGTATAACTGTAATTCTGGTAATTGACATCCCCGACAAGCATCCATTTCTTATACGAAGCCGTAAAGCCCGCATTGATGCCAAAGAACTTTCGTGCATCTACACCTTCAAAGTAGTTTACTCCATGATATGCATTCGCATACATATTCCCCCAATTCCCTAAGCGGGCATTGACAGATCCTCCCAAATACAAATCTCCAAACTTCCCGCTGTTACGATATGTATTGACATATATGTCATTCTGGCTATATCCATACGGTTCTATCGCATCCGTCTTGAGACTTCCTTTTATATTAGGAGAAAAGTATAGCCATTTATAATTCAAGGTATAAGTCAACCCTAACGATTGAATCTGCATGGGAGTCAAGCCGGGATTTCCGATATTCCGCACCAAGGAGTCTGTGGAGACATTGTATGGATTCAACTGGTTGACATCCGGGGCTTCGTTGGTCAACGTATAATTCAATCGCAACGACTGAAGATGATTCAATACATACGTCAAACCTCCGGAGAGGCGGGGACGGACATAATCGGCAGACTCGTTTCCCGCTTTCAGCCAAATGCCTTCCACACCCAAAGATAGCATATAATTAAACTTTTTCCACCTGCCCACATAAGACGCATACAGGTATTCGTTCCATTCCCGATGATGGAATTTGGGAGCCACATCCAATGTTTGATCGATGTGGTCATTCAAGAAAAGGGTCTCGCTTCCTATATTCAAACTATTCTTGGAATCTATCTTCCATGAATAATCAAGGTTCAAGGTAGCCGACAGGCGGTTGTTATCATAAAGATAACGGTTATGATATTCCCAGTCCGGATATGACTCCATACGCAAACCCTTGTTCTTGTTTTGGTTTTCATTGACAGCCAACGTCGTTTCCAAAGTTTTCTTGTCGGTAAAGCTATGTTTATGGTACAAACTTCCGGTATAAATATTGGATTTGTCCTTATTGGCTGAGGCAAACGAGAAAGATTGGCTCAAATCTGTTTCTAAAAATCCACTTCCTTCCGAATCCAATCCTGACATCCGGTTCCTGCCATACACATGAAACGCAAAGTAATCTTTCGGAGTGGATTTCCATTTAAACAGCAGTTCACCGATAAACGACCGGGAATTTCCTAAAGTGGAACTTAAGCTCCGTTTTTGATAAGTATCACCTTGTTGAAAAAGATCCATATCACTGTCTTTGTGCCATGTCTTGTCAAATGCACCACGACCGTAAAGCGAATATTTTTCATTTCCCACTTCAAAATACAAAGCGGACATTTCCTGTTTGTCCGGCAGGTCATAACGGTTCATCACCTCAAAATAGCGATAGGGTTCTATCTTCTTCTTCAACTTGATATTCAGGATATGTTTCGCTCCTGTCCTGAGATAGCGGGCATCCACCACATCCACCACCTCTACAGATTCTATATCTTTCGGGTCAATCGGCGCAATGCCTGAATTGACTGCTATGCCGTTTATCAGGACAAGCGGTTGCGTCCCGTCTTCCATCTTTACACTCTGCAAAGCGTCGTTCGATATCAACCGGGGGATTTCACGCAAAGCCAAGAAAGGATTCCCGCTGTTCTTTGCCTTTTCAGACAAATAAAATATTTGCCCAGTTGCCGTCCGTTTCACCAAATCTCCACGGTTGCCCGTGATTTCAACCTTTTCCAGCTCCACACTCATCTCCGGGACCAGCGAGAAGACAAAACGCTGGCTCTTGTTAATCGTCCGTTTCTCTTCCAAGGATGTGTAGCCAAAAAACGAAATGGAGAGGTCATACGTTCCCGTTTTGATTTGCCGGATGGAAAATGCACCATTCGCATCCGTCAGGGCAGCGGCATATATGGAATCTCCTATACTTAACACCACTTGTGCACCCGGCAGCTGAACGTTATTCTCGTCTGTCACCTTCCCGGAAAAGGTATGTTGCGCCGACACCATGGGAATCATCAACATACATAAAACGATTGTCATCAATCCTGTCTTCATGATCTTTGTATTCATTGTCCGATTGTTCTTCCAATCAGATAGTAACATTATTCTTCCATCTTGTTTTATGATGTATCTTATTATCATAAATAACGGAAGCAAAGGTACATCTTTTTTTTTACAACTCCGGGTTACATTTTTTCAATACTTCGGCAAGTTTTCATCTAAACCCATCCAATAAAAGGTTATGAGCTTTTTCCAAAAAGCATACTACCTTTTTCCAAAAAGCTTACTACCTTTTCCAAAAAAGTATGGCAGCGTGTCATTATTGCAAACGGCAGTTTTGCTTTCAGGATTAGACCCAGGCTATTTATCATCACAAATCGATAACTATCTCATTATAAACGTTTTCAATTTTGCCAATGGCGGCATTTTAAAACATACCGTTGTTTTGAAAAAAACATTGGACGTTTTTGAAAAAACATTGGACGTTTTCAAAAATTCCTCGTGATGTTTTTGAAAAAACAACGGTATGTTTTTTTCGATGTTCCCGACATGTTTTTTCACCACATTTCAACCCTAAAAATCCATGGCTTCGTGCCTTCTTTGCAAGGTGGATACTTGCAACGGAGAGGCAATAAACTTAGGGTTGGAAGTAGGCGAAGGAATAGTCGTCGTGAGCCAATACTCCTTTGCGAATCAAACCCTGCAGATGGCGAACGAAGTTTGCCTTATGGCCTGTGCTATGTTGTAGCTTTTGCAGGACATCCCGCTCGAAGCTGCGTGGCGGGAAGGCTTTCGCTTGCTTAATATAGTTCTCATTCTTGGAATGATGCGCTTCAGCCTCATTCAGCTCTTCGGCGAAACGATTCCGATGAGCCACCTCATACATCATAAGCACATAATGAGCCAAGGCATCGCTGGCTGCAAATACGATGGAGTCACTGTCCGTCTTGAAAGTGCCGCATCTGAACCCTGCGGGATTCAACTCATCCTTACAGTTTATCAAGTAGGGCGGTTGGTCGAAATCGCCTATTTTGCCAAAGGAATGTTCCAACAGCTTGGAACGTTGGTTGTAATGAAAAGCCACACTGTCCCCAAAACTTATCCAGAAACATTCCCCGTCTACGGTTTTCCAAACAGCTGCGAGCGTGGCAAAAGAACCTTCGTCGTAGAACTTATCCAGCAATAATCCTCCTAATTGTTGGGCATCGGCTTCGCATTGGTTATAGAAAGGTTCCCATATCTCATTAATCCAATTGTCCAATTCTTCTGCTTGGCGGATTGGGGTGTCGGGCAAATGGTCTAACAGATACTGAGACCATCGTTCTGCGAACACGCCTCCTCCGCCTGCCCCATCAGATACAGCAATCATGCCCGCACGAGCCAATGCTGCATCCTCATTGATGCAGCCCGACTCAAATTTCCCGATAGAAATAAATCCTTGCTTACTCATTGATTCTGGCTGATGTTAGTAGGCGTGCCGATATCCATCAGCTTAATCAGTGTGGTGGCATCCGCATTCACGCCCATAGCTACATGGCGGCCTTGCCTTCCATCGTTCAGGCATCGGTCTATTTCTGCATTATAGCGCAATGGCAGCAGACTTGACATCATGAAGAGAGTTTCCGCATACCGATTGCCGTGCAATTCTTGTTTCTCGATTGGAAGTACAATCTCTTGGGGCGATTTGCTGGCTGTGAAGTGGATGTTAAAGAGGATCACGTTGCCATCGTTCGTGAAAAGAGATTTCAACTCATTGGCTTGCTGCATGACGCTCTCTTCCGAGGCTCCGTTGAATTCGCCATCTGTAATATGGATAACCGTAGGAGGATAGCAGTCCTTGTCGTGATGTTTCTCCATCCAGTCGTCGAGCAAGCGTTTCGCATGGGCAAACGCTTTGTGCCAATAGGTGCCACGCCCGTCATGGCGAGCCTCTATCCACTGTACTTTCTCTACCTCTTTGACGACCGTTCCTTTCCGTGTACGCTTCTCTTCCTTCACGGTGATTTTCTTGTAAGGATGGTTTAGCAACTCTTCGGGAGACACGAAATCCCGTCCCTCCAACTCGCCATTCCATCCGCTGTAGGAGTCATGTCCATACCCAATCACGGCGATATCATAGTAATGGCGCACCTCGTTCGACTTGATGCAACGCAAAGCCAATTCATTGATTTGTCGGTTCACGATGCGTGCCGCAGCTTCTGCCATCGTCATCTCTTCGCCATTCATCTGCGTCTTGCTTGTCATGCTGATGGATTGATCCACCAAGAAGAGGAATGCCGTAGGGGTGTTGCGGGTGATCTGGGCTGTATAGGCTGTCTTGCTTTGCATCTGTTGCGGTTGGTTGGGGATGGCGATGCCAAAGTTGCCAATGTTCTTGATGTAGGCAAGGGGAATGCAATGATTCACCAGCACCTCTGCTTGGAAAAACTTCTGATCCTCGTCGGGCAGGTCAAAATGCTTTTTGGCCTTGACCGCATCAAAGTGAATCCGCTTGAAATCATCGAATGAGGCACCGACTTGTGCCCCGTTCTTGGTGGCGTTACGGTCGGCATATTGGCTCTCTTGCCAATAGACAACCTCCGGATCGATCTCTAAAATCACAGGATTTGAGATGCGAGCCTCGTTCATGGCCACATACATCATGGGATGCTGGGTGACGAAGCTGACCCGCACATAATGCTCTAATCCATCCCGTTTGTCCAACGAACGGGAGCTGTCGCTTCCGCCAGGTTTCGCAATGGTGATTCCCTTTTGCTCACAATCAGCCCAAGAGTAAAGGCCTCCGTTTTGAATAATCGAGGCTAAGTTGTCGCGGTCGGTGAAATGATAGAGTTTCGTGATGCCATGGCTCTCTAAGAGCGATTGATAGGCTTGCCAGTTATTCTTCTTCTCCATGATTCTCTGTTATTTGATCAAACAACGTGGGTTGCTTGGGTTGAACATCGTTTTGTCTCGTCTCTTGTGGTGCTGCCCCCAATGCATCGGTATAAGGATAAAGCCCTTCCGCATAGGCTTTCACCAAGTAGGCATGCGAGAGCGGATGGATTGGATCGTCCACATCGCAGCAAGTATTGTAGTCCAGCAACACGATCGTTTGGGTTTGACTCGCTTTGCGCAGCCGCTCGATGATTGGCATTACTTTGTGTTCCAGCATCCAACGGTAGGTAGGGATGTAAATTTGCTGTTTGGCTTCCACATAGCCCAATATCTCTTTGCCATTCACGCCCTTTCGATGTCCTAACACCGTTCCATGCTTGCGCACCGTGCGTTTCAGGTTCTTCATCGTGTGGTTGCTGAAGAACGAGCAATCCACATCCTCCTGCTCGAAAACCTTCAGTCCTTGCCACACGCCCTCTACGCAAGCAGCGGTATAGCCTTCGCTGTAAGGCACAGGAATATCTCCATGTGGATAGAAAGGGCTGAGTAGCACCAATCCATCTTTCGCTTGACTGGTTACGTCGGCGATAATGGCTCCCGGATGCGCCTTCAATATAGTCTCCGCCTTTTTTCGTTTGGATGCTATCAGTATCATATTTCTACAAGTTTATCATGAAACTCTTCTGGCAATAATTGCATAAACTTTTCCATTGATCCTTTGGGGATGTGGATGGTTTGCAGAGAACTGCAAACCCAAAACGCATCCTTTCCAATTTGTGTTACAGAGTTTGGTATATAGATGTCCTGCAGTGCATAGCACTCGCTAAACGCATGATCACCAATTTGTGTTACGGAGTTGGGGATATGGATGCTTTGCAGTGCCATGCATCCTCTAAACGCAGAATAACCAATATGATTTACTGAGTTGGGAATGTTGATGTTTTGCAGAGCCTTGCACCCCCAAAACGCATGATCACCAATTTGTGTTACGGAGTTCGGGATATGGATGTGTGTATCTTCAGAACAACAAGAGATAAGAGTCCCGTCAGATGATATCAATAGCCCGTTTATTACTTTAAAATGAGGATTATCGGATGTCAATCGCAATCGAGGGCAATCGCGAAATGGGTTTATGCCAATGTGTTTTACAGAGTTGGGAATATGGATGCTTTGCAAATACTCGCAGCCGTAAAACGCACAATCACCAATATGAGTTACAGAGTTGGGAATATTGATGCTTTGCAGAGAAAGGCAATTAAAAAATGCCATATTACCAATTTGTGTTACAGAGTTGGGAATGTGGATGTCTTGCAATTCCTCACTCCAGTAAAATGCTTCATTGCATATCACCTTCGTACCTTCTTTAATTTGATAAGATACTAAATTGTATGGAGCTTTAATCAATCTCATCCCATCCGCACTATATGAAACCCCAAATTCATCCTTAACTGCATTTTGGCGATCTTCGTTCGTGACATCCGTTCTCCAAATCTCCTCTTTTGACTTTTCCGGCTGTTGCAAGATAAAGATGCGGAAGGAGAGCATGCCAAGGCTGTTGAGGGAGGATGCCAAAAGAAAGGCTGAGAATAGTTTTGCCAATTCAGCATCGGTAGAGAGAGCCAGAATGGCTTGCAAGGCGGCGGACTTTCCGATGTCCCGATAGTCAGATGCGGAGAGGAGCAAGCGGTCGGCTGTAGCAAACTGATTGTAGAGCGATGGCTGCAAGGCGATTGCCTTCAACGAGAGAGCGATGGAAGCAATGGCGAAGTCGTCTATATGCTCATTGAAGGTGGCTTCGGTTCGGAGCGGATGGCGAAAGTCGGGACTTCCCAACTCGTTGGCGTTCTCGTCCTGCAAGGCTGGAACGAACATGCCGTCATAATCCACCAATACCAAAGACCCATCCTTTTTCACCAAGATGTTGTCGGGCTTCAAGTCGCCATGTGCAAAAGGTTGAGAGAGCAACCACGCTCCCATGCGGCAGAAGCGATAAGCCAACAGCTGCAAGACGTAGGAGTCATGCAAGTGCGCTTTCAAGTAGTTGTCGAGCGTTACGCCTTCTGCCCAATCCATCACTAATACAGGAAAGTCGTTGGTGCTGCTTTGTGTAGTGTCCACAAACAACTCATCCTCCAAATAGCGGAAATGGAGCAGATAAGGAGAAGAGGTAAACTCTAATTCCTCGGCAATCTTGCGGTAATGCTCCTCCCGTTTCTCCTGCTCACGAGTGAAACACTTCACGGCATACAGCTGTTGGGTGTTCACGTCCTGCATCTTGAACACCACGGCGAAATTGCCGCTCGACATCACCGGGTTTCCGTTGCTATCGAGCACAGGCCTCAAATCGCTCAGTTGATTGAAGTTATCCTCTGCCGAGCGTATTGCCTCCACATATTCAGAGATTAATGGGTATTGCATAAGCTAACAACTAGTATAATAGGTACGACACAATTCGATTTGCCATTCAATAAGGCTTATCAGGAAACTGTTTGATTACATTCCTGATGATTTCATCTTGCTTATATTCCGATAAAGCTCTATATGTGATGAATAAATCCGTACTATCTGGAAGGGCTATGACTTTCAGATAAGAATAGAAAGAGTTATCTTCATTTTTGGCACTTCCTGAAATTTCTAAAACAGAATCAGTCTTCTCATTTACATCAATCGTAAATCCAGCCTCAATCAAACCGTTTTTCAAGCTTTCTTTTCCATTCCAGATTTCCTCATTGTGTGGTGCGACCCATGTTTTTATGATTTCATTTTCAGTGGTTAGATTCATGCTTGAATTATCTTCGGCGATATTCAACTCAAAAGAATCGGGAATGACTAAATAGGTGTCCCATTTCGTGTCGTAAAAGAAGCAGATAGAATCTTTTCGCAAGATGCCTTTTTCAGAATCAACAATCTGAATAGTCGAATCGTTTAAAAATGTTCTAACGAATTGTAGCATTTCATCATTTTCTTCTTGGGCGATAATCCTATCATCCGTCGTATTTGACTCACCAAAATACTTATACGAGAAAAAAGCAGCGATTATAGCTACGAGCAAACCGCCTATTGCTAAATGTTTTGTTTTCATAATTCAATTTATAACGTTGGTGCTTTTTGTATTAGCGACAAAGTTAATGTTTTTTCTTTAGGCACGCTCCTAAGAGACGATATTATTTCCATGAGAAACAGGAAACTACCTGATTTTTGATGCCTTGTCCATGTTTTTGAGTTTGCATCCAACATTTCATATAGCTGAAAAGTTCTTATCATCATAGTGAAAAGATTAATAAGCAGACACCTATGATTTTGTTAATTGTATCAATAGCTAATTCTTTGTTTTAAGAATAATCCAAGTTCCATCATTATCTTTGCCTTCATGCTTCAGAACACCTTTCTTTTGCAAAGCAGAAAGGTCGCGCTCGATGGTGCGTTGGCTCACCGACAAAGTCTCCGACATTTGTTTGCCGGTGATTGTCGGAGATTTTTTATAAGATCGAGGATTTTCTGCTGACGCTCAGTGAGTTTCGTCTCCGACATATCTCCGTCATAGTTTCCGACATTCGAAGCATCGGAGGAGGCAAAAATGATGGTCTGGAATTGGGGCGGAGTGGATTTGAACACAGGTTTCAGTTCGTCCTTATAACCTTCCAAAGCTTTGGTCTCATTGCAAATGCGTGTGAGTCCATTGCCACGCTTCTCCATGTAGTCAAGTTGAGCCATCACATTTGCAAGTATAGGATTGCGCCTTTCAGAAGACACATCTTTGATGTCCAAATCCTGTATCAGCATTCCGTTGTACATTCCTCCTGGAGATGTGACTGTGAGGCAATCGTTGTAAATGTCAAGATGAATTTCACCGCCCATCATTGTGTAGTCACGATGGATGAAATGGTTTACCATTGCTTCCAGAACAGCACGTTCTGCATACTCTAGTTTATTCTTTCGCCCATCAGGTAGTTTCTCCCAGCCTCTCTTTGTGTTTGACTTCACAAAGTTCATGGCTTCACGAAGCAGCATGAGGACATTGCCTGTAAACTCTGCATCGTTGATGGCATCGCCCTTTTCTTTTCCATCCCAACGGGTGCTATAAAGACGAGACTGCCACAATGGACAATCATCAGCAAACAATGCACCCGCATTCGTTAGATTCCCTTCACCAGTTACCAGTCCAAACGATAAAAGATACTTCTTATCCCAATCTTGTTTGGTGCGGTCTTTGAAAGTATTCGCTAATATCGTAAAAGTATAGTCTTTAACCTTATAATCCGTGTGAAGGGAATCGTAGGTTTTATTAGAACCTTTCAGTACCAAGCGAACCATCTGCTCTGCTGTGGCAGGCGTGCTCTCATCACCAACTCGGACAAATGCTATACGCTGACCATCGCCCCGCATTGACTTTGAGTTGCAAGATATGTAAACCATCTATATCATGGGGAATCATCTCCACCTCTGGCAGGGGATCCATATAGTCACGAATCTTACTGCTGATGGTCTCGCATACATGCTGTACGTCATCAAGCCCTTTGACGCCGCCGTCATTATCAATGCCGAAGAAAAGTGAGCCACCCAATCCGTTGGCAAAAGTGCTTACGCTCTTCAACCAACTTTTAGGTTTCTTTTCTTCAAGCATTACCTTGAAATCGTATGCAGTACATTCTGCTATCAGAGCCTTTAATTCCATTGTATATGAATACTCGTTTCTTATCATGCAAAGAAACACATTTTTATTGAGACCAAGGCATAAAAACATTGTCTCGCACGTATTTTAAGCAAAATCACACTTATATGGCACAAAAAGTTGCCAGAATTGAAGTTTTTTCGTATGCTTTGCAATGCATAGTGGCATCACGCCATCTTTTGCAAGACATATTGCTCACATCCTGCCAAATTACCACACCGAAAGGGTAAACAATGATATATTTTTTCGATGTTTCCGACATGTTTTTTCAATAGGTCGGAGGGTCTTTTTACCCAATAAATACGCTGTAGTGGATAAAAAACCGATTTTTATCCACTACGATGCCATTTTGTGGATAAAAACCGGAAATATCATTCGTCCCGCTGCATTTCTCTAACCCTTTCTTAACAGAGCCGTCGCTGCACTTTACGATACGGGAGCTATTGATAGAAAAGAAACGGAGCACCCTCGCATCTTGGGTTATCTTCTTGTTTCTGAAGCGCTTTATTCTCAATGGACGAAACTATCACTTCACCTCTAAGCGGAACTCCTTGGCCATAGACGGGAATGACGACTCCCCTTTCAAACGGAGAGCCACCTTTTGGGAAACCAAATTATAGTCATCCCAAGAACCGGCTGAAATCATCATCATGACATGACCATCTTCCGACATCCATTTGACCGGGAAATTGGGTTGGTAATCCCCGTAAGTGCCCCAATTATCGTCACGATGGAAAACCCGCCAAGGTCCCCAAGGTTCGGGGGCTTCATAAAGCGTCAATTGCGAACGGGATGCTTCCGGATATCTCATCTGGTGGATTGGACGCGGATGCAACTCCTCATCCACAAAGCTGTAATTTCCCATGATATAACGCTTGATACCAGGGTTATACGCCACATGGTTGGATCCAGTCATTTTATAATACCGGAACACCAATTGGGCATCCTTTTCGTCATGGCTCCAACGAGGTTCGGCCGGATTGCTTGAAGCGAAGAACTCCCAAGCGTCACGCTGCAAGATTTTATCCTTTGGCACACGACCCAACAACATACCGTCGTTGTTTTCCCAATAGCTCTGGTTATCATCCTCATCACAAGGGAAATAAGCATAGACATAACCATCACGCGCCCCTTCATATCCTTTGCCAAACTGCAAGAAATGGCAAGAAGACAAACGACCTTCAAAGAAATGGAACGGAGTGGCATGGTTGTCAAAAGTCAAACCTCCATCTTTCGACACCGCAATCCATCCAAAAAGGTTGTGCTGGCGGCGGAAAAGCGGATTGTCCCCGTAGTTCTGCGCTTCAAAACTCATGTACAACGTGCCATCCACATCCAACAACCCGGAAGGCTTCACTCCTTCCAAACGCTTGTCGGCAACAAGCAACGAATCGTCCGGCGTAGGAGAAGGGCAAATCATATCCATAGACCACTGCCCCACCTGTGTCAAATCACCCAAGTTGAAGCGGCGGAAAGTACGCAATCTCCACACATTCACCGTACAACCTTTATTATCACCCGCACCCAAATAGATGTTATCATCTTTGCCCCAAGTGAGCGGCCACATGTCTCCTTCACCCGAATGGTAACGATAACGGTCAAACAAAACCTCCTCAATCAGTTCCGATGGCTCGTAAGGAGGAATTGCTTTCGGATAAATGTAATAATCCGCCTTCTGTCCATTCGCACAAACGCAAGGTTTGATTTCCCGATCTTGGGCAGTCATTGTAGAGGAGGCAGCCAAAAGCAATACGCCCAAAGAAAATAGATACTTTTTCATCTGTTCAGTAAACATTTTATTCAATGGAAGCAAAATTAAGGAATTATTCTTTATGGCTAATGAGGTTGGTAAAAGTTTCTGCTTTTTGAGGAAAGACATAAAAAAAGGAACAATCTGGCAATGTGCCAAATGTTCCATCCGATCTATGGGGCTGTGCCAAAACAGCTGTTGGCAATGATGACACACCTCCGAATAACTAAACTACTTAAATTCTCTTTAAAATACAGTTTTATTTATTTAGCGTCCAACTCCAACGCATTCTCCAAACGGCGAATCTTCATATTCAACATTTGGCACATAAAACCGTTTTTCATAGAATGATAACGTTCCAACTGATAACGCAAAGCTGCCAAAGCTTCCATCATTTTTCTATTATTTTCCATATTACATTGGTTTTATACCTCACGATTGAGGCGGTTAATACTTAAACTAAAATTATATATACTCTTATCTCATTACCTAACCACAATGCAAAGATAGGAATAATCTCCGATTTTATGTTATAAAACATACGAAATCATTTCGTTTTTACCATTTTTTAATTATAAAACTGATTCTCAAAGGCTGAAACAGCCCGATTACCAACTTGTTTTCACAAAAACTTACTACCTTTGCCGTAACATATAATGATTCAATTAGAGTTATTTCATTGTGGACATTAAAGAATTATCATCACTTTATTCTTCGCACCCGACGATTTCCGCACTGCTACAAATCGTAAGCGAAGGCAAAGACAGGAATATTTCCTTAAAAGGACTGAGCGGCTCCGCTTCAGCCATGACTATCGCAGCTCTTTATGCAAAAGGAGGCGGCAATTTCATCTGCCTGCTGAATGACATGGAAGAGGCTGGTTACTTTTATAACGACCTGAAGCAATTGACGAATAGCGACTCGGTCTATTTCTTCCCTTCCGCCTACCGCAGGGACATCAAATATGGCCACATCGACCCAGCCAATGAGATCCTCCGAACGGAAGTGTTAAGCATACTGCAAAACGAGCATCCCAAGTTCATCATTGTTTCTTATCCGGAGGCGATAGCGGAAAAGGTCGCAAGACAGGAAATTTTGAAAGAAAACACCTTGCCGCTGAAGGTCGGCGACACGGCAGACATCATAAACATCTCCAACGCATTGGACAAAAACGGGTTTGAAGCGGTGGATTATGTGTACGAACCGGGACAATACGCGCTTCGTGGAAGTATCTTGGACGTCTTTTCCTTTTCATACGAATATCCGTACCGCATCGACTTCTTCGGAGATGAAATAGAGACAATCCGCACATTCGACGTGGAGACGCAATTGTCCAAAGACAAACTGGATTCCATCCATATCGTCTCCGAAGTGAGCAAGAAAAACGCATCCGGCGGCTGTTTGTTGGGTTCGCTGCCTAACGACACATTATTGGCTGTCCATGACTTGAACTGGTGCCGGGAGCGCATAGGAGCCATTTGGGAAGAGGAACCGGTAGTTGCCGATGAAGAATCATTTGCCAATGCGAATCTTATGCATGCGAAATTGGTGACTTGGGACGAGTTCATGCACGACGCACTCAACCTCCGCAGGATACAATTCGGGTTGCACACGGCAGGAGAAGCCAACGCTACCCTCAATTTCCAAACGGAAGCGCAACCGATTTTCCATAAGAACTTCGACATGGTGAGCCTCTCGTTCCATAAATACTTGGACGAAGGATACACCATCTATATATTAAGCGACGTGGAGAAGCAAGCTGCCCGCATCCGCGCCATCTTCGAAGATAGGAAGGACGATATTCCTTTCATTGCCGTCAACCGGACGATACATGCGGGATTTGCCGACAGCCAACTGAAAATATGCTGCTTCACCGACCACCAGCTCTTTGACCGCTTCCATAAATATAGCCTGAAGAGCGATAAAGCAAGGAGCGGAAAAATCACCTTGTCCTTGAAGGAACTGAACCAATTCACGCCCGGCGATTACATTGTCCATATAGACCATGGAATCGGACAATTCGGAGGATTGGTGCGTATGGAGGTGAATGGCAAGATGCAAGAGGTGGTCAAGCTAATCTATCAAAACCATGATGCGATATTCGTCAGCATCCATTCCTTGCACAAACTTTCCAAATACAAAGGAAAAGACGGGGAACCGCCCAAGCTGAGCAAATTGGGGACAGGTGCGTGGGAGAAGATGAAAGACCGCACCAAAAAGAAGGTCAAGGATATCGCCAGGGATTTGATTCTCCTCTATGCCAAACGGAAACAAGAAAAGGGATTCGCATACAGTCCGGACAGCTTCTTGCAACAGGAACTGGAAGCCAGCTTCATTTATGAAGATACACCCGACCAGATGAAGGCGACAGCCGAAGTGAAGTCGGACATGGAAAGTGCCCGGCCGATGGATCGACTCATCTGCGGAGACGTGGGATTCGGTAAAACGGAAGTGGCTATCCGTGCAGCCTTCAAAGCGGTGACAGACGACAAACAGGTGGCTGTGTTGGTGCCCACGACAGTATTGGCGTTCCAACACTACCAGACTTTCAAAGAGAGGCTGAAGGAATTCCCGTGCAAGATAGACTACATCAGCCGTGCCCGCACTTCCACCCAAATCAAACAGATATTGAAGGAGGTGAAGGAAGGAGAAGTCAACATATTGATCGGAACCCACCGAATCGTCAGCAAAGACATGGCATTCAAAGACCTTGGGTTGTTGATCATCGACGAGGAACAGAAATTCGGTGTCTCTGTCAAAGAGAAGCTGCGCCAGCTCAAGAGCAACGTGGACACATTGACCATGACTGCGACACCAATTCCCCGAACGCTCCAATTCTCACTCATGGGCGCAAGGGATTTGAGCAGCATCACGACTCCACCACCCAACCGTTATCCGGTCCAGACAGACGTGGAGCGTTTCAATCCTGAGATTATCCGGGAAGCCATCAACTTCGAAATGAGCCGCAACGGGCAGGTGTTCTTTATCAATAACAGAATCCAGAACATCTACGAAATAGAGGCTTTGGTCAAACGGGAAGTACCGGATGCGCGCATCTGTGTCGCTCACGGACAAATGGAGCCTGGGGAGTTAGAAAAGAAGATTTTGGATTTCGTCAATTATGAATACGATGTGCTGATTGCAACAAGCATCATCGAAAGTGGAATCGATGTGCCAAACGCAAACACCATCATCATCAACAATGCCCAGCAGTTCGGATTGTCGGATTTGCACCAGTTGCGAGGCCGTGTGGGAAGAAGCAATCGTAAAGCCTTTTGCTACCTGCTCTCTCCGCCCCTAAGTTCTCTGACCCAAGAAGCCCGCAGAAGACTCCAAGCTATCGAAAGCTTTTCTGAGTTGGGAAGCGGCATCCATATTGCCATGCAAGATTTGGACATCCGTGGCGCAGGGAACATGTTAGGAGCTGAGCAAAGCGGCTTTATTGCCGACTTGGGGTATGAGGCTTACCAAAAGATTTTGGAAGAGGCTGTAGACGAACTAAAGAGCGACGAGTTTGCGGATTTGTATGCAAGCCTCAACGACTCGCCACAAGAGAGCAAGAATTATGTACGGGAAACCTTCATCGAAAGCGATTTGGAGGCGATGTTCCCGCCTACTTATATCCCGAACGATTCGGAACGTGTCTCCATTTATAGGGAATTGGACAACATGGGAAGGGAAAAGGACATCCAAGACTTCATGACCCGGCTGAAAGACCGATTCGGGGAAATTCCGCCAGAAGGCATGGAGTTAATCCGGATTGTGCGCCTGAGAAGGATGGCACGATTATTAGGCATTGAAAAGATTATCCTGAAACAGGGACAAATGAACCTTTATTTGGTTTCATCCGATGAGAGTGCCTATTATCAAAGCCGAGCATTCGGGCAACTATTAGCTTTCATCCAAAAGCATCCCCGCATCTGCTATCTGAAAGAGAACAAAGGGAAACGGAGCATCGGCATTAAAGAGGTGCGGACGGTTGAAAAGGCTTGCAATATCTTAGAGGAGATGGAAACACTATAAACAGAATGCCAAACAAAAGGAGCCTTCCCAATCATCACGACTCAGAAGGCTCCTAAAAATCTAAGTAACAACTTTTGTTAGTATCCCTACATTTATGCTTTCTTCAAATTAACAGACTTAAAGAATATCGCAAACAGAATCAACAGCACGAAGGATGCGATTGCTGATATAGCGAAGACGATAGGCCAGTCACAAAGGCTGCCCGCACGGAACGTATGAATCAGCCAGCCGTTGAACAATGTACCAATCAAGAAACCTATTCCCCAAACCAAGAAGAACAGGAGTCCCTGGGCTGTCGCTTTCATTCCTTCAGGAGCTACGTTGTCCGTATAAACTTGACCTCCGACATAGAAAAGACCGAAAATCAAACCATGGACGATAATTCCTACATAATAGAATGCTTGCATGTTTGTCTCTGCACCCAAGTAAAAGGCGGCATAACGGATTGTCAAGGCAATCAAACCAAATATCAATGTCTTCTTGATTCCTGAACGAAGCAGGATGGAAGTAGTAATGACCAAGAAGAACATTTCAGCAAACTGACCCAAGTTCAATGTCACCGTAATATATTGTACGTTCACCTCTGCCAAGATTACGGAACCGTAAACATGGTAAAGCGTAAACGGAATGATAGACAAGAATGTCAATATCATAAAAGTGCGGTAATTGCGATCCTTCATAATCAAAGGAAAGACGCTGAAACCGGTGATATCCATAAAAGAGGGGCTCTTTTTGGAAGAAGATGGCGGTGTACTCGGCAATGTCAAATCCACAATGGCAGCAACCACACAAACGGCAGCACCACAATACATCGGTAAATTGGTGTCGTCGAACGCCGACAAGTTAAGCACACGGAATGCAACCAAACTAAACACGCCGGAAGCGACCCAACCAATCGAACCGAATAAACGGATGCGCGGGAATTGTTCCGCTGGAGTATGGTGCATAGCAATCGTACTTGTCAAACTCTGTGTTGGCATGTGGCAAAGCATCGCTCCAACCACACAACCCATCAATGGTGCAAACGCAGTCTGCTGTGCAGCAAACACTAGGAAAACGGCAGTCAAAAGGTTCAATACAGAAAGAATCTTCTCCCCGGAGAAATAACGGTCCGCAATGGATCCGATAAAAGCAGAAGCCATCGCTCCAATTGCCATCGAACTCAATATAAAAGACATTTGGGAAGGTTCGAATTTCAATCCATTCTGAAGATATGCTCCTAATGGAACCCACCAAACAGCACTAAGCATGTACTGCAAAAACATCATCAAGCACAACTGCGCCTTTGTTTTTAAACTTGCACGTTCAACCATGTTGTTCATAACAAAAGATTTTAAGTTAAATTAAATTGATATCGCCTTTCTTTTTTGACGACGCACAAAAGTAACAACTACCATACGATTTATATTTCGATTCAATAACAATAATTTTCAACTATGTAATAAAATCAAAACTAATTACTCGTATGATACAATTTTGAATGACGAGGCGACAAAATAAAATATTAAAACAATATAATAATAAAAGAAATGCAAGATTCACCCTTTAATATGTTGTTCGTACAGCAATTCTTTATATATTTGCATAACACAATATTAAAAATATACCATGAACGCAAACCGGATATGCCTTTACATATTATTGCTAATTTCCATTCCTTTTTGCTTTTTGCAAGCCGAGGATGCTAATTTGCTTTTCCACCATTATCAAGTCGAAAATGGGTTAAGCAATAATATGGTCACCGCTTGCGTACAAGACAAAGATGGATATATATGGATTGGCACAAGAGACGGATTGAACCGTTTTGACGGCTATAACTTCAAAGGGTTCAGGCAAGATTCGGACAGCCACAGTTTGGGAAGCAACTGGATTTCCTGCTTGGCGTGTGATTCCACCGGTAACCTTTGGGTCGGGACCTTATCCGGGTTATATGAATACATTCCCGAAAATGAATCATTCAAGCATATCCCTTTCACGACCAATAAGAGCATCACCGATTTCAAATTTGACAAACAGAACAACCTTTGGCTTCTGTTAGATGGGAACTTGATAAAATACAACAAGGCTACCAGCGAGTTTAAGACATTCACCCATCACGGAGGACAAGCATACACATCTTTCTGTATCACAGACAACAACCAAATATGGATTGGGGACATGCAGGGAGACATTTCTCTATTTGACACGGAACAGGAAAGCGTGAAAGTATTCAACCTGTTTGATAAAACACCTGGCATTTCCCCTCAAAAAATACGCAATGTCTATCCATCTGCCTATTCCCATAAACTTTATGTCGCATACGAACACGATGATATTAAAGTATTGGACACCCAAACGGGAGTTTATGAAGATTTGGACATTCAAAAAGTCAGCCAACTCACCTTCCTCATCAGTTGCCTTTTGGAAAAAAGCCCGGACGAACTATGGATAGGAACGGATTCGGGCTTGTTGATTTACAGAATTGACAAAAAAAGCTGCAAAAGAATCCAACCCAACCTGCAAGACTCCCAATCTTTGTCCAGTCATTACATTTCAGCACTATATAAAGATGAAAGAAATGGCATTTGGGTTGGCACACAACAACACGGCATCAACTTCCACTCCCCTTTCCAGCCGTTCAAAGTCCATTATCCGGGAGACAGCAACAACACGATGGTGGGAGAATCTGTGCGGGACATTTGCTGTGACACCAATGGCAACATCTGGATTGGCACGGAAGATGCGGGCATTAATTGCTTCAACAGGGAGACCGGTTCCTTCACCAACTATCGTCCTATTCCAGATGGGAAAGGTTTGTCCCACACCAATATCAGAGGTTTGGCAATCCAGGATGAACAACTATGGATTGGACATGTCATCCACGGGATTGACCGCATGGACATCAAAACGAGGAAGATAATCAAGCACTATCCATTGCTGAAAGATTCCACGACGACTAAAAACAGCACAGTGTATTGTATCAAAGTTATGAGAAACGGACAAATATATGTGGGAAGCAGCGATGGCATCTACCGGTATAACTTGGCAAAAGACAAGTTTGTCCATTTGCAGCAATTCCCCTCCTATTCCGTCAGGTGCATTTATGAAGATGAACAGGGGCGCATTTGGACAGGCATGTTCAACCGCAGTTATTATTTCAACCCCTACACCAACACGGGAATGTATTTGCCTTATGACAAGCTCAATACGCAACGGCATAATTTCGTGAATGACATTTGCCAAGATATTTCAGGGAATATGTGGTTTGCTACACACGAAGGCGTTATCAGATACGATTTCCAGACAGGCGAATCCATCCATTATACGGTAAAAAACGGAATGCCCAGTAACGTGGCTTATAGGATTTTACCAGACAAACAGGGAAAACTGTGGATTAGCACAGCCAATGGGCTGGTTTGCATGAACAGGAAAGCAGAAATCACTACATTTACAGAGGGACAAGGGCTCCTTTCAAGGCAGTTCAACGAGAACTCCGCTTTGAGTGCCCCGGACAGCCTCTTCTATTTTGGTTCCGTGAAAGGATTCATCTACTTCAATCCAACCCGGATTTTGCCCAAAGAAGAGAAGTTGGATGTCCATTTAAATGAACTGTACATAGACTATGACCAAAACAAAGGGATTATTTTGAATATGTCGTCTACTTCCCCGCACAAGAAAGTGACCCTGAACCATCGTGAATCAACGTTCAGCATAAACTTTTCAGCCCTCAATTTCTCGGCTCCGAACTCCATCCAATATGCTTATCGGATTGGCAATGCGGATATGGAATGGACTCCAACTTACGAACGGAACACTGTCTATTTCACGGATATGCAACCGGGGAAATATCTATTTGAGGTAAAAGCAGCAAACCTCTCCCATCAATGGAGCAATGATATCACACAATTGGAAATAGAGATTTTGCCACCTTGGTGGGAATCCATCTATGCCCGCCTGACGTACACATTGGGAATCATCCTGATCCTGTTCTTCTACCTTTATAAATGGAGGGAAAAGACCAAGAGAACCTTGTCATATAACATGAGGCTGTTTGAAGACCAAAAAGAGAAAGAATTATACCAAGCTAAGATTGATTTCTTCATCAATATCGCACATGAAATCAGGACTCCTTTGACACTGATTAAAAGTCCTTTGGAGAAGCTACTTTTATCCACGGACATGAACGATTCCGAAAAAAAAAGTTTGTCGCTCATGGATAAAAATGTCTCCCGTTTATTGGCATTGGTGAACCAGCTCCTTGATTTCCGCAAAACGGAAGTGGAAGGATATAAACTTAACTTTGTCCGCACAGACATCATCAGTTTGCTCAAAGACCAGCTTCGCTGTTTTCAGGAATTGGCAGAGGAAAAAGGGAAAAACATCCATTTCACAAGTGAAAACGAAAGCATTCCTATCTTTATCGACCGAGAAGCCATCACTAAGATATTCACAAACTTGCTATCCAACGCCATCAAATATGCGAATAAAGAAATCCATATCGAGGTGGTTGAAGAGGGGAACAATCTGAAATTCATCTTTTCCAATGACGGGAAACCTGTGCCGGACGATATGAAAGAGAAAATATTCGAACCATTTTACCGGGTTTCAGATTTAGAGAATCCTAAATTAGGAACGGGATTGGGATTGCCTTTGGCAAGGTCTTTGGCGGAGATGCACCAAGGTTCGCTTCAATTGTTGAAAGAGGACAAACAATACACAACCTTCTGCTTGGTCTTGCCGAAGCATTTGCCCGAACGGGTCTCTACGGAAGAAGAGAGAGCAGAGAATACAGAGAAGGCGAGTTATACATATAATAAAGAGAGAGCTTCCATCCTAATCGTGGAAGACAATGCCGACTTGCTGGAGTTCATCGCTGAAGAAATCAACCTCTATTACAACATCTTTACGGCAAAGAATGGCAAAGAGGCACTCTGCATATTGGACAACACGAATGTGCACCTTGTCATTAGCGATATCATGATGCCCGAAATGGACGGGTTGGAATTATTGAAGCAGATTAGGAGCATGAACAAATACAGCCATATCCCTATCATTTTGCTGACTGCCAAGACAACCGTCCAGTCCCACATGGAAGGATTGAAGTTAGGAGCCGACGCTTACATAGAAAAACCTTTTTCCACAAGTTTGTTGATTGCCCAGATATCCAACTTGCTATCCAACAGGACCAATATCAGCAAGTTCTATTCTTCGCATCCAGCTGTGGAGACCGAGTTTGCCAGTTCGCCTAAAGATAATGAATTCTTGGAAAAGCTGAACCAAGTCATCATTGACCACTTGGGAGATCAGACCTTGGATGTTTCCAAAGTAGCAGAGCTGTTGGGCATAACAAGGCAAAGTTTGTACAGAAAAACTAAAAACATTTGCGACCAAACGCCCAATGAGTTAATCAACAAAAGCAGGCTGAAGAAAGCTGCCGAGTTATTAATAAAAGGAGATATGCGCATTTATGAAATATCAGAAGCGTGTGGTTTTAAGAATCAATCCTATTTCTGGGTCGCATTCACCAAAAGGTTTGGATGCAGCCCTTCACAATATGCCAAAGAAAGGAGGATTGACGAAAACAAAGAAACTTAACAGGGTCTATCTTATCGAAAGATGATGTTAGACATAATCAATAAAAACGAATTTCAACTGAATAGTAATTTAATATAAGGAGTTATTATGGAAAATAGAAAATTAAGAATGGGTATGGTTGGTGGTGGTAGCGATGCTTTCATTGGAGCTATTCATCGCCGTGCCGCTTTCATGGAGAATCAAATTGAATTGGTATGTGGTTGTTTCAGTGTAAACCCTGAAATATCCAGAAGTTCCGGACGCTCATACTTTTTGCCTGATGACAGAATCTATGACTCTTATGCCGAAATGTTTGAACGTGAAGCAGCGTTGCCAGAAGGTGAAAGAATGGATTTCGTGACAATCGTCACTCCTAACAAATGGCATTTCGAACCAGCCATGATGGCTTTGGAAAGAGGATTCAACGTGGTTGTGGACAAACCTATGACATTCTCTTTGGAAGAGGCAAAATTACTGGAAAAAAAAGTAGAAGAAACCGGATTGACGTTGGCTTTGACTCACGTATATTCTGCTTATCCAGCTGTAAAGGAAGCCAAAATGCGTATTGCCAATGGTGAATTAGGAAAGTTACGCAGAGTCTATGTTGAATACACACAAGGATGGCTTTCTGAAAGAATCGAGTTGCAAGGTGGGAACAATGCGGGATGGCGCACGAATCCTAAATTGACCGGAAAAGCGGGATGTATCGGGGATATCGGCACTCACGCTTGGCATTTAAGCGAATACATCACCGGGCTTAAGGTGGAACAAGTTTGTGCCGACCTCCATTCATTTGCTCCTGGAAGACCAGTGGACGATGACGGTGCAGCTTTCCTCAGATATGAAAACGGAGTGGCTGGTGTCTTGACCGCTACACAAATAGGAACAGGCGAAGCGAATAATATCCGCATCCGCATATATGGAGAAAAAGGAGGATTGGAATGGCAACAGATGCAACCCAACACTCTTACTTTGAAATGGGGCAATCGTCCTGCTGAAGTATTGCAAATCGGAAACAATGGTTATCTAAGCGATTTGGCTCTCTGGAATACAAGAACTCCTGCCGGACATCCGGAAGGTTTCATCGAGGCTTTCTCTAACATCTATAAGAACTTCGCCCTGACTGTCAGAGCTAAGAAAAACGGTGAAGAACCGACAGCTGAGATGTTGGACTTCCCGACAGTCCATGACGGAGTAAGAGGCATGCAGTTCATTGAAACAATGGTTACAGCAGGCTATAACGATGAACAAAAATGGCAAAACTGGATTGAATAATCCGAATCCATCATAAAGAGACGGCGTGCCATAATTGCAAACTGTTGCGTTGCTAATCCTGACACGCCCCTCTTTTCACTAACTCTATACGTAACAACTGAAAAGCAATCCAAAAATCCTACTTATTAATATCAACCAAATGAATAACACAAACGGACATCCAAAAGGCATTTATTTGCTCTTTGTCACAGAAATGTGGGAACGCTTCAGCTACTTTGGAATGAGAGCGATCCTGACATTATATATGGTCCAAGCTTTACTTTTAGACAAAGAATTGGCTTCCCAGATTTATGGTAGTTATACAGGAATGGTCTATCTGACTCCTCTCTTGGGCGGATACATTGCCGACCGCTATTGGGGCAACAGGCGTTCCATATTGACAGGCGCAATATTGATGGCGATAGGACAATTCACCCTATTCATCAGCTCTTCCAACTTTCAGAATGTCCCGTTAGCCAAAATGTTAATGATTTGCGGTCTGGTCCTACTGATATTGGGAAACGGCTTTTTCAAACCCAACATTGCCACCATGGTCGGACGTTTATATAAAGACGATGACAAACGAAAAGATTCAGCCTATACCATATTCTACATGGGCGTGAATGTCGGAGCCATATTAGCACCATTGGTTTGTGGATTTTTAGGGAACACCAACCGGCCTGAAGATTTCAGATGGGGATTTTTAGCCGCTTGCATAGGCATTATGATAGGCGGTGTCTTTTTCCAAACACTCAACAAGCGTTATCTCGTTTCTCCGGATGGAAAGCCTATCGGAACCAAACCCGAAGCAAAAGATGAAGTTAAGTTGGAAAAAGCATCATCACAACCGAAACAATATCTTAGTATGCGAACCATCTCTTTAGTCGGTTGCATCTTGTTGTTAACTCTAATATTTGCTTTCGATTGGAAAGGAACTTATGCGACACCTTTCGGGGAAGCCGACTGGATTGGTTCCCTTATATATGCAACGACGATAGTTGTGCCGGTATTCATCATTACGGACAAGTCGCTGACTTCCTTGGAGAAAAAGCATATTGGCGTTATCTATGTCATCTCCTTTTTCGTCATCTTTTTCTGGGCGGCATACGAACAAGCAGGAGTCTCGCTGACCTTCTTTGCCGATGAGCAGACGGATAGAATGATTGGCAATTGGGAAATGCCCTCATCCTATTTCCAATCTTTCCCTGCCATCATGGTAGTGGCGATGTCGCCTCTGTTCGCTTGGTTATGGCCATTCATGGGACGACACGGCATTGAACCGAGTCCCCTCATCAAACAAGCCTTCGGCCTTCTGTTTTTAGCGATAGGCTATTTGATTATTGCCTTTGGCGTAAAAGATGTTGACCCCAATGTCAGAGTAAGCATGTTTTGGTTAACCAGCCTATATTTGCTCCACACCATCGGAGAGTTATGCCTCTCTCCTATTGGTCTGTCTATTGTCAACAAATTGTCACCCGCAAGATTCTCTTCCTTGCTGATGGGTGTTTGGTACCTCAGTTCGGCAGCAGCCAACAAGTTTGCCGGAATGTTGAGCGGTTTCTATCCAGAAAACGGAGTAAGCAAAAGTTTCTTAGGATATTCCATCAATAACTTGCACGATTTTTTCATGCTCTTTGTGTTCATCAGCGGCACGACTGCCCTCGTCATGTTCCTAATGGCAGGCAAACTAAATAAGATGATGAAATGAAATTTGAATAGACATAGGTCATGCTTTTCATATTCAAGTATTTTTATTTTTCAGCCTAATGATAAGTGCTTTTCACCTAGGTGATAAGTGTTTTTCACTTAGGTGATAAATGCTTTTCATTTAGGTGATAAGCTAAGGTCGTTACATCATTCTCCGGTGACTTGGCAAAAAATATTTCCATAATAAAAAAAAATGGCTACCTTTGTAGCCATGCAGTCTGTCGGTCTGCCGCTCATCTGTACAGATGAGAGGAAAGTCCGGGCAACACAGGGCACCATACTTCTTAACGGGAAGCAGGCCGCAAGGTTTGAGTAGCATAACAGAAAACAACCGCCGGTGTCTTATGGCACAGGTAAGGGTGAAAAGGCGAGGTAAGAGCTCACCGGTTCTTTGGCAACAAAGGATGCCGTATGCCTTATGGGTTGAAAGATCATGTATATCGGCGCATGTAGGGCGGCTCGTCCGATGTCGAGGGGTAGATCGATAGAGCTTGTTGGTGACAACAAGACAAGATAAATGGCAGGCACTCGTTGCTTTTGGCAACGAGCACAGAACCCGGCTTATAGACAGACTGTTTCTTATTTTTTCCACCATGGCTACTGAAGAAAAGAAGAAATTTGGATTAAGGCAAATTCAAGCCTTCCTGAATTGGGCCATCCATTTCGTCACATACGACATTTGGCGTATCACTGAAAATGAGATGTCTGGTCTGAAGGTGATTTATATTGACATCATCAAGACTATCATCTTAGCCATTCGTGGATTCCGCAACGAGAACCTGCAAACTCGCGCTTCCGCACTGACTTATAATACCCTTTTATCCATTGTCCCGTTATTGGCAGTCTTGTTAGGGATAGCCAAAGGTTTCGGGTTCCAAAATGCTGTGCGTAATGAGCTGATGAACTATTTTCCCGGACAACAAGCGGAGTTAGACAAAGCTTTCGGCTTCGTCGAGAGTTATTTGGCGCAAGCGCAAGGTGGAGTTATTATCGGAATCGGATTGATTATGCTTTTCTATACGGTTATCAACCTGATTTCCTCCATAGAAGATGCCTTCAATGATATTTGGCAAATCAATAAGTCCCGTACTTGGTTCCGTAAGATTTCCGATTACTTGGCTTTGTTCATCATCATGCCAATCCTGATGATTTCTTCCAGTGGAATGTCCATCTTCATCTCCACGCTTCGCAACACCTTTTTAGATCAATACCTGTTCCTGACACCATTAGTCGAACTGATATTGAACATCACGCCTTATGTCTTTACTTCATTGGCATTTACAGGATTATATATCGCTCTGCCCAACACAAAGGTGAAGTTCTTGAATGGACTGATTGCCGGTATCATTTCCGGATGCGCCTTCCAGTTCTTCCAGTTGGTTTATATAAGCGGGCAGATTTGGGTGAGCAAATACAATGCCATTTACGGAAGTTTCGCCGCACTTCCTTTATTGCTTTTGTGGTTGCAATTATCCTGGTTGATATGCTTGTTCGGTGCAGAGTTGTCATACGCTTCGCAGAACGTCAAGAAATTCAGTTTCGAGAGGGACAGCAAAAACATAAGCAGACGCTATTATGATTTCCTGACTCTTCTGATTACATCATTGATTGTAAAACGTTTTGCCAAAGGAGAAACACCTTACACAGCAGATGAACTCTCCAATAGCAACCGTATTCCTATCCGTATAACTACTGAAATATTATATAAACTGACGGAATTAGGCATCATCCAAGAGGTCGTTATCGGAAATGATGTCAGGATTATCCATTACCAACCCGCAATAGACATAAACCAACTAAGTGTAAGCTATTTGTATGACCGCATGGATTGTCATGGATCAGAGAATTTCAAAATAGACACTTCGCAGTTATTCAACAAAGAATGGAAAACGCTATTGCTATTAAGGGAAAGCGTCAAAGAAAAGGGAGAACACATCTTGCTGAAGGACCTGTAAAAGCCTTCCGAATTTCCATTCAAAAACTTGCACAAGTCCGATATTATTCCGAATTTAGCATTATATTATTATTACACAGACATGGAGAAACAAGGCACTATATTAATTGTTGATGACAACAGAGCCATTCTAACAGCCGTACAATTGCTTTTGCGGAATTATTTTGAGACTATTTTAGTTCTTAATAATCCTAATTCTTTATTACAGACATTGCATGCTCATTCGATAGATGTCGTTTTACTGGATATGAATTTCAAAGCAGGCATCAATAATGGAAATGAAGGATTATTCTGGCTGGAAGAGATAAAGAAAAACTGTCCATTCACCCAAGTTGTCTTGTTCACAGCTTATGCAGATATAGAATTGGCTGTAAAAGGAATGAAAAAAGGTGCCAATAATTTCATCGTCAAACCTTATGATAAGCAAAAGCTCATAGAAACATTGGTTTCTGCTTACCAACAAAAGATAAAACTGCAAGGGAAAACTGGGAACGACAACTCGGAAAAGGGGGAAAGCGGAATGTTCTGGGGAAACAGTGCTGCCATGCAACAGCTGAAAAGCCTTATCCATAAAGTGGCATTGACTGATGCCAATATCCTTATCACGGGTGAAAACGGGACAGGTAAAGAGATGTTGGCACAGGAAATACACCTTCTCTCCAGAAGGAAAGAGGGACCGATGATTCCGGTAGACATGGGAGCCATTACGGAAACACTGTTCGAAAGCGAACTGTTCGGCTATGTGAAAGGTGCTTTTACGGACGCACGTGCCGACCATGCGGGAAAGTTCGAAGCAGCGAATAACGGAACCCTTTTCTTAGATGAAATCGGGAACTTGTCCTATCATCTACAAGCCAAACTGCTAACAGCTCTTCAGCGCAGGTCAATTGTTCGTGTGGGGAGCAATATTCCTATTCCTGTAAATATCCGCCTGATAAGTGCGACAAACCGGAACTTGGAAAGCATGGTGAACAAAGATGAGTTCCGTGAAGATTTATTATACCGAATCAACACGATACACGTGGAAATTCCTTCCCTCAGGGAACGGAAAGAGGACATTGTGCCTTTGGCAGAAATATTCATAGAGAAGTATTGTACCATTTACAACAAGAAGATATTGGCTTTGGATGATCAGGTCAAAGAGAAGTTGCAGGAACAAACTTGGACTGGAAACATACGTGAATTGGAGCATACGATTGAGAAAGCTGTGATTATTTGCGACGAGCCCGTCCTAAATAGCTTCTGCTTCGATTTTTCCAAAACGCAAGTGAAAGAGGAAGAGAACATCCACAACGAAGAGGTGCGGACTCTGGAAGAGATGGAATGCCAAATGATAAAAAGCGCAATGGAAAAGAATGAAGGGAATCTTTCATTGGTGGCAAGTCAATTAGGCATTTCCAGACAAACGTTATACAATAAATTAAAACGATATGGGCTTTAAGAGACCTTTATTCAGCCTGACAATCCTAATTATGCTGATTATCGGGCTTACAGCATTGAGTACATGCTTTTTCCTTTGGGAATATTGGACTCTTTTGCCTGTCACCATACTTTTTACCATCTTCTCCTTGATCAACATCCGGAAACTATATAAGCAAAATGCCATGAAAGTTTCCTTCATGTTCGATGCCATCAACAACAACGATTACTCTTTCAAGTATGCAACAGAAGGACATGGAACCGATGATAAATTGGTCAGCATGTCCCTTAACCGGATTACCCAAATATTGTTCCAAGCAAAAGCAGATGTGATACAGCGGGAAAAGTATTACGAGGTGATATTGAACTTTGTTAAGACGGGAATCATTGTCATAGATGACAACGGAACTATTTGCCAATCCAACGACGAAGCTTTCCGATTATTAGGCATATCAATACTTACGCACATCAAGCAATTAGCACAAATAGATGTCCAGTTGGTAAATATCCTGAACAACATCCAAGCGGGAGAAAAGAAGCAAATCTCTATTTCAAACGAAAGAGGACTTGTCACGTTGTCCCTTCATGCTTCAGAGATAGAGCTAAGGGATAAACATGTGCGCATCATTGCGCTGAATGACATCAAAAACGAAATGGAAGAGAAAGAATTGGATTCATGGATAAGGCTGACAAGAGTCCTGACGCATGAAATCATGAACTCCATCACCCCTATTACCTCATTGAGCGACACCATGTTGGCAATGAATGAAGAGATTCCGACCGACATAAAAGAGGGTTTGCAAGTTATCAGCTCCACAGGAAAAGAATTGATTTCCTTTGTTGAATCTTATCGCAAGTTCACTCATGTGCCGACTCCCAAACCTTCGCTCTTTTACGTTAACCAATTCGTGGAACGCGTCATCCAATTGGCACAATACCATCATCCATCCTCCAATATAGAATTCAAGACAGATATAAAACCGGATGACCTTATCTTGTTTGCCGACGAGAATTTAGTGAATCAAGTTGTCTTGAACCTATTGAAAAACGCCATGCAAGCCATCGGCACACAACAATCCGACAGCTGGATTCTTATAAAGGCTTATTGCGACCCCGATGAAAATGTAATCATGGAAATCAGCAACAATGGTCCGCTTATCACTCCGGAAGAAGCGGAGCATATTTTCATCCCGTTCTTCACCACCAAAGAAAATGGTTCAGGAATCGGGCTCTCCTTGTCTCGCCAAATCATGCGGGTTTCAGGAGGAAGCCTAAACCTCAAGAATCCTTCGTCATCGGCTTATACTACATTCATACTGACATTCCCGGCATAACAACAGCCTTACCACTCGATGAATTTACCACGCTTGCGGCGTTTCTGTAATTCCTCTTGAAGATAGCGGCGACGGTCTTTTTCTATGTAACGACGGGCAAAAATGTTAGGAACGGCAACTCCCAAGGAGATACACAATATAATAAGGGCAGAAGTGATTCCATTATAAAAAGCAGCGGTCAACTCTCCCACGACTCCGTGCAAGTTAATGAACGAGAGCAAAGCCCTATACATCAGCACTCCCGGAATCATCGGAATAACAGAAGGAATGGTCAGCACATGATTCGGTACATGAAACCAATGGACTGCTTTCACCGCAATCAAACTAACGACAAAGCTTCCCATAAAAGAACCGACAATCGGACCGTAGCCTAATTCAAAATTGACAAAATTCCGTGTACAAACGGCAATGACACCGCCAATAGCCACAACCAACAACAAACGTTTTTGGATATTAAATATCATAGAAAAACCCATCGCTGCAATAGCTGCCGCCACTGCATAAACCCAATATGAATCGTGTGGTGTCATACTCAATTCGGAGAAACGCTGGTCTATCAAGACATCGTTCATGACCAGCACACGCAACGCAAAGGCTATTCCAAATGCCAAAGCTCCCATCATCATCGCAGTATTGGCAGCGCGTGTCATGCCGACCAACAGATGGTTGTCCAGCATATCATCCACAAAATTGATCAATGGAACACCTGGGACAATAAAAAGGGCACAAGCCAACAAGGGATGATAAGGTGTAGATGACCAGTCGGAAAAAGAGGACAAATAGGCTAAACAAGTGGATAAAAAGGCGGCTATTGCCATACTCATATACACATTGATGCCAAATTCGATGCATCGTAACCGGGCTCGGAAGCCTAAAAAAGCACAAATGGATGCTAACAGAAAGGCTACCCAGTCGCAGCCGAACAATTTGCAGAAGCCGCCACAAGCGAAACCAGCTCCTATAGATACGACAAGAGAACTGAAGTTGCGAGGTTTATTGGCTATCCTTTCTAACTCAGATTCGTATTTATCCAACGAATAATCCTGCTCGATGGCACGCCACGACAATTTGCTGATAGCGGACAAGGTGGTCATGTTAATGCCATGCTTCTCGCATTTCTGGAATTTGGAAAAAGAGTGAGCCTCATCACTGACATTCACCATCATCATGCTCCAGCGGATGTCTATATGCAACTTCTCTTCCGGTATTCCCAAGAAAGCGGCGACACGTTTCATATTCCGGTCTATTCGGTTCGTATCGGCAGCACTTTCCATTAATAATTTCCCTGTACGCAAAAGTAAATCCAATTTTCGCCTTAGTAGCAACACTTCCTGTGTTGTCATCTCTCTGTTTTCTTCCATAAATCCTAACCTAAAACTCATTAAATCGGCTACAAAATTACAAAACGGAAAGGAAATACCAAGTATGCATTCGACAAACAACAAGTATTTGTTTCTTTCCTAAAAAAACGACAATTGCTGTTCAAAGGACTATGGATAGAGAATCAACGCTGTTTTAATTCATCGAATTTACGTTATTATACAATAAAAATCCGAATAACAAGCAAAGTCAAAAGAAAGAGGTATAAAAAGAAATAGGGTGTAACCCATTGAGCTACACCCTATATTCCTATTAATAGTTATCGTTGTTTACCGATACTTACTTAACCTCCTCAAAGTCAACATCTGTAACATTGTCTTTACCACCGTTGTTGCCACCTTGTGCGCTATTGCCCGGATTAGCTTGAGCACCGCCCTGAGGACCTGCCTGAGCTCCACCTTGAGCGTTATACATTTCTTGGCTTACAGCCTGGAAAATAGTATTCAACTCGTTCATGGCAGTATCACAAGCAGCTACGTCTTGCGATTTATGAGCTTCTTTCAACTTGTTCAAAGCGGTTTCGATTTGAGCCTTCTTGTCAGCAGGAATCTTATCGCCCAAATCCTTCAACTGCTTTTCGGTCTGGAAAATCATGCTGTCAGCCTGATTCAACTTATCGATACGCTCTTTCTCTTTCTTATCTGCTTCTGCATTAGCCTGAGCTTCGTCTTTCATACGTTTAACCTCATCTTCGCTCAAGCCACTTGAAGCTTCGATACGGATACTCTGAACTTTACCTGTACCTTTGTCCTTAGCAGATACATTCAAGATACCATTCGCATCTATATCGAATGTCACTTCAATCTGAGGTACGCCACGCTGTGCAGCAGGAATTCCATCCAAGTGGAAACGACCGATAGATTTGTTATCTTTTGCCAATGGACGTTCACCTTGCAAAACATGGATTTCCACAGATGGCTGGTTATCTACGGCTGTTGTAAATGTTTCAGACTTCTTGGTTGGGATAGTCGTGTTGGCTTCAATCAATTTAGTCATTACACCACCCATTGTTTCGATACCCAATGACAATGGAGTAACATCCAGCAACAAGACATCTTTAACTTCACCTGTCAAAACACCACCTTGGATAGCAGCACCCACAGCTACAACTTCATCAGGGTTTACACCTTTTGACGGAGCTTTACCGAAGAACTTCTCAACCAACTCCTGAACAGCAGGGATACGAGTTGAACCACCGACCAAGATTACTTCATTGATATCAGATGTAGTCAAATTGGCATCCTGCAAAGCCTTCTGGCAAGGAGGAATACAAGCCTGGATCAAACTATCAGCCAATTGTTCGAATTTAGCACGAGTCAACGTCTTAACCAAGTGCTTTGGAACACCGTTAACCGGCATGATATACGGCAAGTTAATCTCTGTAGAAGTAGAGCTTGACAACTCAATCTTTGCCTTTTCTGCAGCTTCTTTCAAACGTTGCAAAGCCATAGGGTCTTTACGCAAATCCACGCCTTCGTCTTTCAAGAACTCTTCTGCCAACCAGTCAATGATTACATGGTCAAAATCATCACCTCCCAAGTGAGTATCACCATTTGTTGACTTAACTTCAAACACACCGTCACCCAATTCCAAGATTGAGATATCAAATGTACCACCACCTAAGTCAAATACGGCAATCTTCATATCCTTGTTAGCCTTATCCAAACCATAAGCCAACGCTGCAGCTGTCGGTTCGTTAACTATACGACGAACATTCAAACCAGCGATTTCACCAGCTTCCTTCGTTGCTTGACGCTGTGCATCACTAAAGTATGCCGGAACAGTAATAACAGCTTCATTTACTTCCTGTCCCAAATAATCTTCAGCTGTCTTCTTCATTTTCTGCAGAATCATAGCTGAAATTTCCTGCGGAGTATAAAGACGACCGTCAATGTCCACACGCGGAGTATTGTTATCGCCACGAGCTACTTTATAAGGTACACGAGAAATTTCTTTCTGTACTTGGTCATAAGTTTCACCCATGAAACGTTTGATAGAGAACACTGTCTTCTGCGGGTTTGTGATTGCCTGACGTTTAGCAGGGTCACCTACCTTACGCTCGCCACCATCTACAAATGCCACAATTGAAGGAGTTGTTCTTTTACCTTCGCTATTTGTTATTACAACAGGTTCATTACCTTCCAATACGGCAACACATGAATTTGTTGTACCTAAGTCAATTCCTATAATCTTTCCCATAATGCTTATATTTTTTATTGTTATTATTCAAATCTATTCTGCACTGCTTTTTCAAACAGTACACCTACCTTTCAACAAACCTTGTGCCAAAAGAAGAAACACCTATATTTCTTTCCCCTTGCTGACATTTTTACTGACAAAAAGTCGGATTATTTTCCCAACTCCAACAAGCAAATGACAAGCTGGCTTTAAATGGCTCAATTTAGTCGCTATACACAACTCTTTCCGCCTTTCGTTTTGTATTGAATCCAAATTGCACTATCTTTGAACGGGATTATCAATATTCACAATGAAATCAAACAACAGATTCTTTTTGACATTGCTTTTGCTGGTTTGCCACCTTCCCATTATCGCACAACAATATGTAGTGAAAGGAGGAGGCAGTGAACCTATGCTTGCTATAAACGAAACCAACTACAAGTTGAAAGTATATGTACTGAACGGGACTGAAAACGCCAGTATCAGCTACACCTCATCTTCTTCCGACCATCAGTGGAAACGATACAATACAAAATACTTAGAGGCTGAAAATATCTCTTGCCAACAGCAAGGGACGACATCCACTATCACGGGCTTAAAAGACGGATACGGGTATTTCGTAGATGAAGGAACCTTTTCCACTTCATACATTTGGATTATCGATTACAACAAACATCCGTTTGCCATTAATAATCTGACCGTATCTGAAAACAGTGACCCTTGCACAGGCATTCTCTTAAAAGGGGATAAAAGCATAGACAACCTGAGTTATCGAACACCTGACGGTTTGATTAAGGCATTAAAGCGGGAAATTGAAGTCAGCTATAACACTTTGGAATGGAATGACAACACCCATTCTTTTCAAAACATATTAAAAGTAAAGAAGATTGAAGGCAATCCTTTCCAGCAACTGATCGACTCCATTTACGTAGATACGGACATAACGTTGTCAGGAGACCAATTCGCCTCCTATTTCGGGAAAACCCAATCCGCTACCATAAGCAACTATGTCACATCCCAACTCATTTTAAAGACGGATACGACAGCGCTCATTGATGAGTCTGACAACCTCTCTCCCAAAAGCGAAGGGTTGTCTGCTCCTGTCACTGTACGCTTTACGGCATACGCCAACGAGCCTACCGCTTCCCTCTATGTGTGGAAAATATACAAGGATGAGGATGGTGCGGATAATCCTTTTGTCCGGTTTACCGAACCCGAAATAGAGTATACATTCAACGAGTATGGTAAATTCACGGCAGAAGTGGAAGTCAGCGGAGATAACAACTGTTACATCACCTCCGACCCCATCTCATTAGACATATCAGAATCCTATTTAGATGTACCGAACGCATTTTCGCCAGGAACGACACCTGGAGTAAACGATGAATTCAAAGTCGTATATAAATCATTGATACGTTTCTCATGCTGGATATTCAATCGCTGGGGACAAGAGCTATACCATTGGACAAACCCAGCTTTGGGTTGGGACGGGAAAAAAGGAGGTAAATATGTAGCTCCCGGCGTATATTTCTATGTCATAGAAGCGGAAGGTTCAGATGGGAAGAAATACAAGAAAAAAGGAGACATCAACATATTAAGGCCTAAAAATGAAGACAATAGTTCTTCCGACTTAGAAAACTCATCTTTATGAATAATATTTTAGCAATTCTAATGCCATGTGCCCTCTTGACAATCGCCGGGGTGTCAATATGTTCCGAGGATTCAACACAAGTACAACGAGAGAAGCCCGTTGTGCCTTCCATGATTATGACTCCGGAAATACCGGATCGTGTCAGTTTTTGTGGGAAGTTAATTGACCTGACACGTTATAACATGCACGAGGGTATTGACCGTGAGCTGACCTCTTTTTCTTATTTGCATGCGACAACCATGCTCACCATCAAACGTGCGAACCGCTATTTCCCCATCATCGAGCCGATACTCAAGGAGTACGGGATACCGGATGATTTCAAATACTTGGCAGTCATTGAAAGTAATTTGGATCCACGCATTACTTCTCCGGCAAGAGCCGTCGGGATGTGGCAATTCATGGAAGCGACAGCCAAAGAACATGGTCTAATTGTCTCCTCATCGGTCGATGAACGCTGCAACGTGGAAAAAGCGACCGTGGCAGCATGTAAATATCTAAAGGCTGCCTATAATAAATATGGAGATTGGACGGCAGTCGCATCTTCCTACAATGCCGGAATGGGGCGCATATCAGGAGAAATGAACAAACAGGACGTGGACAACTCTTTCGATTTATGGTTGGTCGAAGAGACAACCCGCTATGTTTATAGGATATTGGCCATCAAACAAATTTTCGAGAATCCCTATAAATATGGATTTGTGTTGCGTGCCAGAGATTTGTACAAACCGATTGAATGTACAACCGTCGAAGTAAATAAAGACATTGAGAACTTGGCCAATTTTGCTAAAAAGTACAATATAACCTACGCTGACTTGAGGAGGATCAACCCTTGGCTCAGGGACAGGAAACTGATAACGGGAGGAAAAACATTCAAAATAGAGATTCCCAAAGAAGAATCCATGTATTACAGAAGTCCGAACAATTACGTTCATGACAAGAATTGGATAGTACAATAAACATAAGTCACCTATAAAAAAAGGGAATCTTCGTTCATTAAGAATAAGTATTACATTATCTTTGCATAAATTTTTAGAATCATGATACAATCAATGACTGGGTTCGGCAAGGTTACAGCCGAATTACCTACCAAAAAAGTAACCGTTGAAATAAAGGCTTTGAACAGCAAACAGCTGGACTTGTCCACACGTATCCCTTCGCCTTACAAAGACAAAGAGATGCAAATCAGAAGTCGTTTGCTTCAGACATTGGAACGGGGAAAAGTTGATTTTTCTATCTATATTGAATATATCGGAAAAGAAAATGCCACTCAAATCAATCAGGATGCTGTAGCCAGCTACTATTACCAAATGCAAGCTATATCCGAGAAATTAGGCATTGAAGCTCCTGCCAATTGGGAAGAATTGCAAGGCGTGCTCCGTTTACCGGATGCCATCAAGACAGAGCCTTGCGAAGCTGATGAAGAAGAGTGGGATGTGGTAAGTAAAGCCATTGATGAAGCAGCACAGCACTTATGTGAATTCCGCATCCAGGAAGGAGCCATGCTTCAGAATCTGTTTTCTCAAAAGATAGCTAACATTGCACAGCTCCTAAAAGATGTAGAACCGTACGAGAAGGAAAGATTAGACAAAATAAAAGGTCGGATCAAAGATGGTTTAGAAAAGCTGATGCTGCAAGATTATGACAAGAACCGCTTCGAGCAAGAAATGATTTTCTACATTGAGAAGTTAGACATCAATGAAGAGAAAAACCGTTTGGACAATCACCTGAAATATTTCATCGAAACAATGGAGAACGGTCATGGCCAAGGTAAAAAGTTAGGATTCATAGCTCAGGAAATGGGTAGAGAAATCAACACTTTAGGTTCTAAAAGCAACCATGCGGAAATGCAGAAAATTGTCGTTCGCATGAAGGATGAATTGGAGCAAATCAAGGAACAGGTATTAAATGTATTGTAATATGGCGGGCAAACTCATCATATTTTCCGCTCCTTCGGGTGCAGGGAAATCAACCATTATTAATTACTTATTACAGCAAAACTTGAATCTACGCTTCTCCATATCGGCAACCAGCCGTGCGCCAAGGGGAAGTGAGAAGAACGGCGTGGAATACTATTTCATGACTCCGGATGAGTTCAGGGAGCACATTGCAGCTGGTGACTTCTTGGAATATGAAGAAGTCTATGCGGATAAGTTTTATGGGACGCTGAAAAGTGAAGTCGAACGTATCCTCAACGAAGGTAATAACGTCATCTTCGATGTGGACGTTGTAGGCGGATGCAATATCAAGAAGTTCTACGGCGAACGTGCCTTGTCCCTGTTCATCCAACCACCAAGCATTAAAGAATTGAGGAAACGATTGACTAACAGAGGTACCGATTCTGCCGAAGTCATTGAAAACAGGTTGGCAAAGGCTTCATACGAATTGGGGTTTGCTACTAAATTCGATGAAGTAATCGTTAATGACAATTTGGAAAAGGCTGAAGAAAAGGCTCTTCATCTGATTCAAACATTTTTAAAGAAGAAAGCATGAAGGAGAGCGAACTTCCCAAAAACTGGTTTTATTTATTCGTTGCTATTGCCATAGCTGCCATCATTGTGTTCATTTGGGCATCCATTAGAAAAGATACTACAATCATGGTAGCGACCGGAATGGTTGCCGGGATACAAATCATCAATGTCGTCAAATGGTTGCAAGCACACAGAAAAAAAAGATAGGAATCTATTCAGGTTCATTCAATCCGATTCACATAGGCCATTTAGCATTAGCCAATTGGCTATGTGAATATACGGATATGGACGAAATATGGTTTTTAGTAACGCCTCAAAATCCGTTCAAAAAGAACATGGACTTGATGGAGGACAACATGCGGCTAGAGCTTGTCAGAAGGGCGGTGGAAGATTATCCGAAATTCAAAGTGAGTGATTTCGAGTTTTCTCTGCCAAAACCATCCTATACCATCCATACTTTGAGGGCTCTGTCTAAAAACTACCCGGATTATGATTTCCTATTAATCATGGGGGCTGACAATTGGGTGAAATTCCACCATTGGCAGAATCATGAGGATATATTGAATGAATATGAAGTCATTGTATATCCACGAAAAGGCTACAAGGTTGAAGATAGCTGTGTCGATTCATCCCGTATGCACTATGTAAATGCTCCAGAGATTGAAATCTCTTCTACGTTTATCCGGGAATCCATCCAACAACGGAAGGATATACGCTTCTTTCTGCCGGAAAAAATCCGTCCTATCCTCCTTCCTACCCTTGTCCTCCTTGGCCCTTTTTTACAGACAATCCTATAATATCCAAACGCACTACAATATGGAGAGATAGAAGAAAATGAATTTCAAATCAATCAGCAACAAAATCAAGGGAAACCCGACTATGACGGAAGGGACGGTCTATTCGATGCTAATATTGTGTTGCATCTCCCACTTCCTTAATGACATGATTCAGTCTATCATCCCTTCCATTTACCCTATCATCAAAGAAAAGTACAATTTCTCCTTTGCGCAAATCGGAGTCATTACCTTGGTTTTCCAAATGACATCGTCCATCTTGCAACCCTTCACAGGGCTTTATGCGGACAAACATCCTCGTCCTTATGCTTTGTCAATAGGCATGTGCTTCACCTTGACTGGACTGATACTGCTTGCCTTTGCGGAACAATACCTCTTGATATTAATAGCTGTGGGAGTAGTAGGCCTGGGGTCATCCATCTTCCACCCAACTGCCTCACGTGTGGCACAGTTGGCATCCGGAGGGAAAAAAAGCTTGGCTCAATCCATCTTCCAAGTCGGGGGAAACGGGGGCAATGCTTTCGGTCCTCTGCTTGCCGCCATGATTGTTTTGCCATTCGGGCAACATGCCATCTCCTGGTTCGCCATTGCCGCATTACTGGCAGCCCTTGTCATGATAAGATTGGGGGCTTGGTACAAAGCGCGGTTGCTTTTTGTCGTGAAGCATCCCCAGAAGGATATCGGTTTGAATGACCATATATCCAAACGTGAAAAATATAGAGCTTTGGCGATTCTCATCTTGCTTATGTTCTCCAAATATTTCTACACATCCTGTATCACAAGCTATTTCACATTCTTCATGATGGACAAGTTTGGCATATCGGTTCAGGCATCACAACTTTGCCTGTTTGTCTTTTTGGGAGCATTTGCAGTCGGCATAGTTGCTGGAGGTATGTTTGGTGACAAGTTCGGAAGGAAATATGTTATTTGGGTCTCCATTTTGGGTTCGGCTCCATTTGCCCTCATCATGCCATTTGCCAACTTCACATGGACGATTGTCTGTACGTTCCTGTCCGGTTTAATCATCGCCTCGGCTTTCTCTTCCATTGTCGTTTACGCCACAGACCTTATGCCCGACAAAGTAGGATTGGTTGCAGGCATCTTCTTCGGGTTAATGTTCGGATTGGGTGGACTTGGATCGGCATTCTTTGGATGGCTCGCTGACAAAACAAGTATAGAGTTTATATTCCAAGTGAGTGCCTTCTTACCTCTATTGGGTATCATAGCGGGATTCCTACCCAATACTCAAAAAGGATGATGAAACCGTCTATTCAACAAGATATGGGAACAAGCAAAGAGGGAAATCCTCAACAAATAGTGAACATCCAACATTACCACTCCCCTTGTGGGGAAATAATCTTAGCCTCGTCCAATGGTAAACTCTGCCTTTGCGACTGGCAAGATATGCCTTGTGCTGAACGCAACAAACAACGCCTCCAACGAATATTAAAGGCTGATTTCAAAGAGGAAAGTTCTACCGTTTTGAATCAAGCCCAGAAAGAACTTGACGAGTATTTCATGGGCATCCGTAAGATTTTCAGCACTCCTTTATTGCCCATTGGCACAGACTTCCAAAAAAGAGTATGGAAAGCCCTACTTGAAATACCATACGGAGAGACCCGCTCTTATATGGAAATTGCTGAAAGGGTAAACAATCCCAAAGGGGTAAGAGCCGTAGCCCAAGCCATAGGTGCAAACGGAATAAGCCTCTTCATCCCCTGCCATCGTGTCATCGGATCGAATCATTCCCTAACGGGTTTCGCAGGCGGTCTGGAGGCAAAGAGGATATTGTTGAAAATAGAAGGTTCTTATAAGGATTAAGCTGACAGCAACAAAGATTAAATCCAGTAAGTATGTATTCAAAATATGTCCGGTGCTTAATCCCTAATATTAATCGTAGAATTTCCCTATCAATTTCGCCATCTATACAAATAACAAGAGTTCTGATGGGTTTAGACACACTATCTACAAGTGTAAAAAACATAACCATTAAAACGCCATTAAAACGCCATTAAAACACTGTTTAAACAGTACAGTGTTCATAAAAGACAAGGGGTGTTTGTTGTCTTGCGCTTGCAATAACAATCACCCCAAGGTGTAAAATGGGCATTTGTTCGAATGCTTACAGAGAAGAATGATATTATTTCAGGATCTCTCCTCTTTCAGAAACCTTGACATGCAAGTCCTTGTCACCCTTTTCAACTTCTATATCATAATAGTTGCCTGCCGGTGTTTCATAGAAATCAACATCATCAATCTCATAGTCCGGATAATTGGTCGTTATTACTGCTTTAACTACATAGGGTAATGTATTCGGACGAATCTCCCAAGATGTATAAATCCATTCGTTGGCTGAATTGAATACAACTTCCTTCCCGATATTCTGGTCGATAATATCCACTTCGATATTCCCATTATCCCGATCCATTTCGATGATAACCGCATTCGGATACATGGCTTTCACCTTCGATTCAATGCCAGCCGGAATCTGTTCCGGCAGATACGGATTGTCATTGCCATCCTCAAGCTGGGCTTTGATCAAGATTCCGTTCGACAAATAATGAAGGTCATATTCTGTTTTTCCTCTTTCTATTTCAATCACATAAACCGTTTCTGTATTAACACGATCCACTTTGTCAACATCCTCTATCTTCCAGTTGGCATATTGGCTGGCTTCAAACGAAGTTCTTACAGCTTCCGGCAACGACTGATAAGGGATATCTGTTTCCGTCATTACCCAACCGTTTGTTCCAAACCAAGCTTCGGATTCAAAACCATCCAAACGGAATTCAACAACCGAATAACCGTTCTTCTGTTCCCATTCCTCCACCTGGGCATTCGGATACATCGCTGAAAATTCTTTCTGGATAGCAGTTGGCAAATCAGACATATTGATGTTGTCATCATCATCACAACTTACAAAACCCATTCCGCATACTACTGCGGCAATCACCGTAAACAACTTGATATTCATAACTCTCTTCATTTTATTTATCTAAATCAATTAATTCAAAATTCTTATTAAACTTCAGTTCCCAGCCATTAGAAAGTTTGGCTTCATACGTGTTTCCCTCTTTCTCCAATTCAATAATCTTGCACTCCGGATAATTATCCCGCACATAAACCATAATTGGGTTTGGAACCAAGGAAGCCGGCACCTGACTATATTTACATTTGATTTTTTTCCAATTGCCCGAACGGTCGAACTCTACTTTATCCCCATTTACGAAGATGACATCATAATTTTTTCCGAAAAAATCGGATTCCATTTTGGCAAGCGCCACTTTCTTGTCGGCAAAGTTTTGCATGACGAACTGTTGAGCCGTCCGTGGCAATCCAGAGAACTGGATGGGTTTATCGTCGTCGGCATGAACGGGTAACAACAACGTACTTGCCATTATCAAAGTCATACATATTCTTTTCATTTCAAATTCTCCTTCTACTTTCATTTAAATTCTAAGGCAAAGATGGAGGGCAATTCTGAAAAGAATTTGAAATTTTCAGTTTTTTCTTCAGTTTTCAAATAGAAAAGTGGAAAAAATGTTTTCCATCCTGGTAATAATATTGTATCGTGAAAGTGTATAAGCGGCAAATCGTATCGACAATGGCTAAGCCTAATCCGGTAGATTGTTCTTTCTTCTTTCCTTGATAGAAACGGGTAAAGATTTGTTCCTTGTCCAAAGCACAACCATCAGCCGTGTTGCTAATCACAAAATCATGGGCAGACATTCGGATATCAATCTGTCCGCCTGTCGAATTATGAACAAATGCATTCTTCAACAAATTGGCAACAAGGATAGATGCCAGCGATTCATTCATGCAAACCTCGCAAGAAGCTGTTTCTTCTATCGATACATGGATATGTTTATAATCGAATACCTCCTTGAAATCCTCCAGATATTTATGCACTAACGAATTGATTTGTATATTCGAACTCTCTGGAAATTGCCCGTTTTCAATCTTCGAAATCAGCAACAGCGACTTATTCAGTTTCGAAATATGCTCGAGTGTTTGATGGACTTTGCTCAATTCTTCCAGCTGGCGTTCCGCCATGGATTCATCGTCCATCAGCATTTCAATCCGATTCTGACAGATTGCCAGTGGTGTTTGTATTTCATGCGAAGCATTTCCGATAAACTGTTTCTGCTGTGCATAAATAGCTTCATTATGGGATGTGCTGCGAATCAAAGCCTCATTCAGCTTACGGAATTCGGTCACATCGGTCGGATTATCCAGCGGACGGTTGTTTTTCCCCAATGTATAAGTATCCAGCCAATCCAGAAGTTTGTATAAAGGTTTCATATTCTGCCGATAAACCAGAATATTAACCAGCAGGATGGTCAGCAATAAAACACCGTAAAGGAACATAATCCAGAACCAGATAGCCGAAATCAAGTCGGACTTTTCAATGGAAGGCATCGATACCATCAGCTGATAAAAACGACCGTCACGGTCTTGAAAGATTGTTGTCAGAATCCGGGCTGGTTCTGTTTCCTCCTTTTCTGTTATATAGACCATCGAATCAGTATAGAGGATATGGGGGCGTGAAGCTGCATAAGCCGCATCCACCTCCTGAAGGAAATACTGGTTGTTGGAACCGTTATCATGAGAAGGTAATTCCTCTCCTGCCAAATGCCGGGTAATAATTACTTCCGAATAATCTTCAAGCGAATCATCCACCTCGTCATTGACTTCATCCATCAGGGCAAAGTAAAACAATCCTGCCCAAATAGCCAGGATTATAATCAAAGTGACGGACAAACGTCCAATGACTCGATAGAAAAGTTTCATATTCAGATGTTCGTATTTAATTTATACCCGATACCATAAACGGCTTTAATCTCCGGATTAGCTCCGGCTTCTTTCAGTTTCTTCCGGAGGTTCTTTATCTGTGCATAAATAAAGTCGAAGTTATCAACCTGGTCAATATGGTCACCCCAGACTGATTCGGCTAATGTTTGTTTATTAATCAACCGATTCGGACGGTTAATAAAATAGAGCAGGATATCATACTCTTTACGGTTCAGATCAATCGGTTGTTGATCCACCTTTACTTCAAACGTAGCCGGATTGACTTCTATATTATCCAATGTAATCAGCTTTTCTCCTCCATGATTATTCCTGCGGATCACACTCTTGATACGTGCATTCAGTTCTGCCAAATGAAAAGGTTTGGCCAGATAATCGTCTGCTCCCAAATCCAATCCTGCCACTTTATCTTCCAGAGAATCTTTGGCAGAGATTATGATGACATTCTCTTTCCGTTTTTCTCTTTTCAGTGATTCCAGTATTTGCAAGCCACTTCCTCCGGGAAGCATGATATCCAACAGGATGCAGTCGTAATCATAATCGTCCAGCTTCAATAAAGCTGCCTGATAATTATCGGCAGTTTCGACAACATACCGTTCCTTTTCCAGAGACTTCTTGATTATCTCCTGTAACGACGGATCATCTTCTATAATTAATATCTTCATGTTATCTGCCACTTGAGTGGGAGCAAATGTAATAAAAAACTTTGGGCAAAGTTCATTTTACAATTTAATCTTCTCACATTAGTGAAAAGCATTTCTCACACAGGTGAGAAGCATTTCTCATATAGGTGAGAAGCACTTCTCTTATAGGTGAGAAGCTCTTCTCATATAGGTGAGAAACAAAAGAGTCTTGATATCACTCAAAAAATGATTGAAAAAGCCTTCCAAAAGGTGTGGAATTCTTAGATTTTATTTGTACTTTTACCTTCAGATATGCAGAATTAAGGTTCTTGAGTAAATGAAAAATTTGATAGTCCTCCAATATACATGCATGATAGTGATGTTCATGCTTGCATTTTTCACCTACGTCTCACGCTTCTATGTAACATTTCGCAACCGTCAGTTCGAACAGTCACGACTAATGATAGTGACAGCATTGCTACTATTCGTTGTTCACTTTATGTGTCAGATGCATTTCGGGTGGCGCCAGCGTGGTGATGACGTAGGCGTATTGTTCAATCTGCTGTTCTATGCCCCGTCAGCAATACTCTTGTCTTGGTCGCAACTCAACATCTTGTTTGTAGGACAGAGTAAGTGGAGATTCATGCGGATAGGCATTATAGGTTATATCCTCATAGTGTTGAGCATAGTGACAGGCGTTGTTGTTAACGGCAGCCTTCATATAGGTAAAATGCTTTATGTAGCCGATGCACTGCATTTCGCCACGCTACTTTATTATATTTGGACTCCCCTGAAAAAACTTGGCACGATTCAGCATCGACTCGACAGCGAATTGGGAAACCCTGCCGATGCCTACCCGCGCACTGTGCGCATCGGGCTTTTTGCAGTGTGTGCCTTTGCCGTGATTTCTCCTCTTTATATATTGTCGCGTCCATTGCTTTTTGTCTTTGGTCCTTTAGGGCTGTTGTTCCTCTCGTTGTTTATCGTGAGCTTCACATCCCTTGGTTTTAGCATGCACGAGAGCGTAACCGAGATTGTGACCGAGAGTGAAGAGGATATAGCGACAGCTAAGATGCTTCAAGAAATCCCGCCCGAGCGAGCCGCAGAAATAGAGATGGCAGTCAGTAGATGGCGTAGCGAATGCGGATTTCGTGACAGCGACCTGACACTATCTTCGTTTGCCCGTCGTATAATGATAAATCGCACAGACATTACATCGTATCTCTTGTTCAAGCATGGAAAGAATTTCCGCGCATGGCTCTCGGGTGTACGCATCGAAGAGGCTAAGGCACTTATGATCACCCACCCCGAATACAGCAATGAAGTAGTCTCCTTGGAGTGTGGCTTCTCGTCACGAGTGTATTTTCAACGTTTGTTCAAGGAAAAGATGGGAGTAACCCCGGCGGAGTGGCGACGAAAAAACTAACTTGCGGATTATTAGAAGGTTTTGGACGGTGTACTTAGTGTAACTTTTCACAAAGGTTACATAATCGGACAAATGTCACCCTTCCAAAATAACGTATCTTTCCTACAAGTGTGACACCATTGTGATTGTTTTTGGACTTTTGGTGGTTTATGTTTCCATATCTTTGTTTGATGGAAAACATAAACAATCAAAAACATTTTATATGCAAAAGACATATCTTTATTTAATGGCGTGCGCCTTTGGCGCAATAGCATTTGGTTCATGTTCCGATGACAACGACGGACCATCAGGCGGGGGCGACACTCCCTCTATTCCTTTGGCAGAGATGTCAAAACCGAAGCCTAATCCTTGGCTTGCGCAAGAAGAATACAGCATCACACACTTCAACTCGGCACAGACCGACGCTTTCTCATACGGAGTCAAGGATGGCACCTTCAATATCGACCTGTCCCAGTGCCAGATGACATGGAGCGGACCTGTCAACTTGATGACACTTGCTTCAACCTCACCCAACTATATGTGGGGAATGAGCAGCGACCGTGTCTCTTACCTTGACGTAAGTGACGGCAAGCTCGAGCGAGTTGCCGAAGCCGGTCTGCCTGGAATAAACATGAAGACACAGGAGCAACTCACACGCCTCACTGCCGACTATGACTCGTATGCAGAATTAGCCAATAGCGTAACCGACATACTCGGACAGAGACCACAAATGTCAATGGCTAACGGTAACTATGTGCTTTGCGACAAAGACAACTACGCATACAGCAACGCTGGCCAAGTGATGGCACGCTACCGCCTTGCCAACCCCGACAACCCCAAGGAGGGAATCGTACTTGACAGTCAAATCAGGCTGACCCAACACATCTTCAATTCATATACCCTCGTTGGAGCAACTATGACCTATGACGGACACCTCGTCGTAGCCGCCCAGAATGGCCTTGTAGTGCTAGACAGAGGACTTACCACTGTCGAAGACTCGTACCAACTCCCGGCAGACCAAGTACTCACCAACTCTATCAGCATTGACGAGAACGGTGGCGTATATGTGGCAAGCAACAGCCGTACAGAGAACGGCAAGGGACTCATGCAGAAGTTGATATGCAAGAATGGCAAATTCTCAACCAACGAGGCAGATGGCGCATGGCAAGCCCAGTATGATGGCGGACCCGAAGCACCCTGCATCAAGCTTGGACATGGTACAGGTTCCACCCCTACACTCATGGGCTTTGACGACGAAGAAGATAAGTTAGTAGTCATCACAGACGGTGCCAAACGCATGAAATTAGTAGCCTTTTGGCGCGACAATATTCCAGCAGATGCCAAACAAGTAGGTGACTACAGTAAGCGTATTGCCGGCATACATGAGGTCACATGCGGTCTTCCTTCATCAACCGAATGGGTGCAGTCTGAGCAGTCAGTCGTAGCCGGAGGTTATGACGCCTTCGTAGTGAACAACATCAACATTACCAGCCAGGCTATAAACGACAAGATTATTGGCGTCCTTGCCATCGGTCCTTTGCTCGAAGGTCCTCAAGGAGCCGAGTGCGTACATTGGAATACTGCCGAAAACAAGTGGGAGACCAAGTGGACACGTAGCGACGTAAGTTCCATAAGCATGATTCCCGCAGTCAGCACCAAGTCCGAGATGGTCTTCGTTTGTGGATGGAGTGATGCAACAGGATGGGAAGTTACCGGACTTGACTGGACAACAGGTTCCACACGTCACCGCTGTATCTTAGGCAAAAACAACCGAGCCAACGGAGCTTACGCCATCATACAGTACCTTGCCAACGGCGATTTGTTGTTCAACTCCGTAGCAGGTCCTATCCGCATGAAGTTTTAAGTGACTTAGATATAATTTCAAGAACATAACATTCACCCTGAACTGGTGTTGCCCTATAAGATTATGAGCAACCAACCGGTTCAGGGTGGAGGCTTTAGAGAAATAACTTTCCCGATTTAACGCCACTTTAATGGCGTTAAAACACCATTAAAACACTGTTTAAACACAGCAGGATATATCCTTTCATTAACAAATATTCCCACAAGACTTAGTAGCCTAAAAGCGAATGTTGTCTTATGTGTTTGGGGCTTGCTCTGAATGACTCCATGTTGAATGCTTGTTGCAAAAGCTGTAACAACCTTGTCCGTCTGCAGTCCTCCGGTCTCAAACTCATTCTTTATATGACGTGAAATAGTGGATTTATTCCTTTGAAATAACTCAGCCATCTAATCAGCCGTGAGCTATCCTTCAAATAACAGAGATGCGGGGTAAAAATAAAAAAAGAGCGGATTAAATTCGCTGTTCCAACGGTGATTCAGAGTAATCGAAAAAATTCGATTATCTGAATCTTAGTTAATAACCATTAGAAACAGCCATTAAACCACTCACTTCTAAAGAAGATTCAAACTCCCTAAATAAAAACTTAAAACCTAAAAACACTATGAACTACAAACCTACTAACAATACTTACCTACTAAAAACTTATTTGAATCTTCTTAACCTTTTTATCTACATATAAACCTAAACCTTTTGTCTCGATTTAATTGTATGCTTCAATCACTTGAAACATGCGCCAAACATTTTATTTTCTCGGCTTATGCCGGGTGAAATGTTTCACGACGCAAAAGTAACCATAACTTCGAATATATCAATAGAATGAACCAACAAAATTCATTCCATTGACATTTTTTTGATATATATCAGAAATATCCGTTCATTTTATCATTTTAATAGTTTTCAAATAGAGGGCGAAGTCATTCATGCAGTTCTATATATCATACTATCTGTCCATCCTTATAAAGAAAGTCAAAAGGAAAGCAGATTATAAAAGCAAGGGAGTTATAGCAGAGGGAAAAATTAAATATTTATCTCTTCGACAGAGACAATGCCATTCATCATGGCATAAAAAGTCAAACCGGAAACGGTCTTTATTCCTAATTTGGCAGTGATGTTTTTCCGATGGGTAAGGACCGTATTCAGACTAATACTCAGATGGTCGGCTATCTCTTTATTGGTATAACCCTTTACAATCTGCTGCAACACATTGATTTCCCTTTCGGACAAGCCTTTCCCTTTCTCCGTTTGCGTAGCTACCGCATCATCCGTAGAAAACCAATGCTCCAATTGGTCTATCATCTGTTCCAATGGTTGTTTTGTTGAAATCATATTGGTAGGCAGAGACAGGCTCTCCGCATTAGCCTGAAGAATCATCGTCCGGCTGCGTCTGGGCAAGAAATAATCGAGATGCAAGATAAATGTATCCGTATCCGTAAGATAGTGGGAAAACGAATCATTTTGCTGTTTTTGGGAAACCTCCTTGAATGAGGTCAAATGGCAAACCTCAACTTCCGGGAAATAATTGTCGAAAAGGGATTGTAACCCTAAGAACAACAAGGTGTCAGGCAATACAACTGCAATCTTTTTATTCGAGCGCATTAGACTTATTCTGTTATCTGGTTGGTTTTTTCCATCTTTTGAACCATCTGCCTTAAGATACGTTCTCGAATCCGATTATGCTGCTTGATATCTTTCTCCAAAGTCGTGATGGCAAATAAAACAGCATAACAGAGGTTCTCGTTATAGTCCCCAGATAAATGCTTAATCATAATACTTTTCAAATCAGCCAACAACGCTTCCGTATTGTCATCCTCCTTACGGTTCTTTCCCTCAGCTATTTCCAAGCACGGACGATTCCCCTCTTCCGTAATCGTAGAAAGGCAATAAGGAAACCACACTTGTTCATCATATTGGATTTGGGAGGTCAATCGCTCTTTGAAATTATGGAAGAACTTGCCTATCAACTTCAACGTATGATTGTCGGAGGTACTGTGTTGGATAAACAGGTCTAAGTGACGGGAAACATTAGGGATCTGGTAACGCAAATAGTATTGGTTAGTCTTGTTCAGGTAGTCAACAATCAGGGAAAGATGGAAAGCTTTCAATCGCTTTTCAGGGAAATACTCTTCATTCAAAAAAGTATTGATGATAATCAAAACGAAGTCTGCATCCAATCCATATTCATGACAGACCTCACGCACAGATTTGTCTTTCAAACCCAAGCGTATACCCAATCTATTGATAACAGGAATGAGTGAAGTGTGTGCTTCCACCACTTCACTCATTGACATATTGGATTGTATCAAAGACATATTAAGCCTCTTCCCATTGTTTACGAATCAGGTTCAAAGCATTCACGACAGCAGCTTTGCGGTCTTCGCTTTGGCAACCACATTCAAAGCTGATATACTTATTGTATCCAATAACTTTCAAGCCTTTGAATCCGTCCACATAGTTATCAGCATCACCATCTTCGCCCGGCATACTACGACGCTTCAAGCTGGCAATATGCACATGCTGCAAGTATTGACCTGCAGAGATGAATGCTCCCATACATGAATTTTCTTCCGACATGTGCCAGAAGTCACCCATACAACGGACACCCGGATTATTGATATCGCGGCACAAAGCAGCAGCATCACCTACTTGACGCAAATAGAATGCTTCTCTTCTGTTCAATGGTTCAAATATCACGGTCGTTCCATGTTCGTGGGCAAAGTTACCCATTTCATTATACTGCTCGCACAAGAAATCACGTGTTTCCTGAGTATGAGGCATAACCGGTTTTTGGTGGTTGAACGCAGGCACGATAATCACACCTGTGGATTCCAATTCACCTGCAGCAACAATGATTTCTTTCATCGTATCCATACACTGCTTACGCACTGCCGGATCTGTAGAAAGGATAAAGCCCTTGAAGCCTGCACAAATAGCAGAAATTTTGATATTCCTACCAGACAATGCCTCTTTGAACTCTTTCACACGGTCGCCCAAACCTCTACCGCCTGGTTCCAAACCAACAACTCCGTTCTGCTCCATGAAATCAAGCTTTTCAGCCAACGTTTCACCCGGTGCCACGCCCTCTTGCAAACAGAGGTTCAACTGGGCTGCTGGAGAATAAGGAATGCCCGTAAGTTTAGCAGCAGTTTCTGCCGTTCCTTCAGCAGTTGGATTGCCAGCACAAGAAGCAATGGCTGAACTTCCGACAGCCATTGCCGCTCCCGACAAACCCACTTTTAAGAAATTTCTTCTATTTAGAGTCATACGAATTATTTTTTATCAACAGGCTTGCCTGGAACAGGAACTACGAATCCGCTCATATCCATCTTGCCCAAGTTCAAATCTTTCGGAGTATAATCCAATGAATCAGCAGTCATGCCATCCCAAGTTGTTTCAGCTCCAGTGTATGCAGATTGACGCCCCATGATAGCAGCCATGTTCGCAACTGCTGTTTCAGAAGCTTGTTCAATCAACTTGCCAGCACGGATTGTATTGATCCAGTTAACATGTTCCAATACGTATGGGTTGGTTTGCTGGTGTTCTGTTTTTTCTTTTTCTCCATCATATTTCCAAAGCACATTGCCTGCCAAGTCTTTGATTTCCATTGTTGAACTATTCCAAGAACCCTTAGTACCCTGGATGAACTCGCTAACGTTCGTAGCACAACCATCAATCTGACGACACATACTGTGCAAGTGGATACCATTTTCCATTGTGAAGTCAACACTGAAGTTATCGTACTGATCACCTGTCAAACGACGCTGGCGAGAACCAAAACCTACAGCCTTAACTGGTTTCAAACCAGAGAACCAAGTAAAGACATCAATGTTATGAACGTGCTGTTCTACGATATGGTCACCGGACAACCATTTCCAGTTAACCCAGTCCTTAATCATCCATTCGCAATCAGTCCAACCTGCTTGACGTTCACGATACCACAACATTGACTGGTTCCAATAAACGATACCGCCAGTGATTTCACCAATCATACCTTCCATTACTTTCTTGTATGATTCAACGTAAGAACGTTGGTGGTGACGCTGAGTACCTGTTACCACGCACAAGTTCTTAGCTTGAGCCTGTTTAGCTGTAGCCATGATTGTACGATAACCTACCGGGTCAACGCAAATAGGTTTTTCCAAGAAGCAGTGTTTGTTCTTTTCAACTGCATATTGGAAATGGATTGGACGGAACAATGGAGGAGTGGCAACAATAACAACATCCACACCACTGTCAATCAATTGTTTGTATGCTTCCAAACCTACGAAACGTTTGTCAGCTGGAATATCTATATTCTTTTCACTCTTCAATTTGTCAGCCAAAGCGTCTACTCTTTCCTGGAAAGTATCAGCCAAAGCTGTGATAGTTACACCGTTTGCAGCATCCAAAAAGTTAAATGCAGCACCAGAACCACGTCCACCACAACCAATGACACCGGCTTTCAACTCTTTACCGTCAGTTGCCTTATCTGGCAATTCAGGAATATAATAAGTTCCCGGTTCCTTCAATGGCTTGTTGGCACCTGCTTGTGCTTCACCACCTGCGCAAGATGTTAATACTGTTGCGGCTGAACCACCACCGATTGCGCTCAATGCGCCGGCCATAGCTGAACTCTTCAAAAATGACCTTCTGCTTATACCATTACCCTTTTTCATAATACTTGTTTTAATTTGTCAGCAATATATGTTTTTTAATTATTTATTATAGTCACACACCACGCGGAATCCAATACCTTTGATATCAGAATACCACCATATACTCTTCGGCTGCTGCGGGGCTGTCTTCAACCAAGCCGCATGTTCCGTATGAGCACGCGCCGCACAACGAAGATCTGCCGCATCGGAAGTATAGTTACCACCTCTGACAACCCACTCTTCTCCTTCTGTCACAAGAGGGTCTGTAGCGTTTGCTGTCTTCTTGTAGGCTTCCGGATCGTATTTGTCAGCACAATATTCGAGAACGTTACCCAACATATTCTTCAAGCCAAATGGATTCGCTTTGACAGAAACAGGTTCTTGTGTCCTGTTCTGACTGTTCTTCGCATAAATAACATAAGAGCTGATGCTGTCAGTTTTGGCAGCAAAGAACTTACGCATGAATCCTTGATCCGAGAAATCTTTTGGATTACCTTCAAAGAAATACGGAGTCTCTTTTCCACCACGGGCTGCATATTCCCATTCTGCTTCAGTCGGAAGGCGGTATTTCTTACCTGTCTTCATAGAAAGCCATTGACAGAAGGTCTCAGCTGCATAGTGTGTCATGGTGATAGCTGGACGGTCTCCGCTTCCCCAACCTTGGTCTGGGAAACCAAATGGAGGCGTCGGTCCTGAAATAGCATCCACATCCGGATTACTATTGTTGGCATATACCTGTTCAGGAGAAGTACGGCCTTCACTCATGGTGTTAGCAAAGAAAGCCCAATACTGGTCCCAAGTCACTTCCACTTCCGACATAAAGAACGGGCTGACCGTTACTTCGTGCAAGGTCTCGTCCGCATTGCGGAATGGCTCATTCTCCGGACTACCCATTTCAAACTTACCTCCAGGGATGGCAACCATGTTAAAGGAAACCATCGTACCCGGTATCTGCTCGGTGTAATTCTCAAACGAAGTTACCGGAGTGGCAGTTTTAAAGAACAAGCTGGTATCTACCGGAGCACTCGAAGAAGAAGCTCCCGGAATACCTGTCATCTTAGCATGAGCGTAGTTGGGATTATAATGTCCTGCATCCAAGTGGCAACTGATACATTGCAAATCCAACTTCTTCTCGTTCTCCTCATAATAAAGGTGAGCTGTCACACCGTCACTGGTGATGCCTTCCGGGAATAGGTTCTGATGGCACTCCTTGCAAGATTCATTCGGAATATACTTGACTGCATGCTCCAATTCCGACTTTAAATCCCAATCAAAATCGGCACTGTCTTTCGTCATATAAGACCATGCATCTTTCAATCCCAACTTCATTTTTGCCGTATAATGATTCCATGTTTGAGACTGCGGAGGAAGGTGGCAAGCGACACAATGCGTCTTGACACCGCTTCCATTGTTGACATGCTTGGACAATTTCCAACTATCGTAAACATGAGGATGCACGTGACACATCATACATGAATCGTCTGAAGAGAAATAGACTGCTGTTTGGTACACGCCTGCCATCAAGCCGGCACCAAGTCCCAAGCCTACTAATAATACAAAGGGCTTGCTTTTAAAAAAACTCCGTTTCTTTCCCGAATTCGAATTATGACTCATTTTTCCGTTCGTGTTAAATGGTATTTTTGTTAAGTCGTCAGCTGCTCCCTATTGGTTGACCAGCAAAACACAAAACTTGCGATAAAATTAATATTAATATTTAATAATTGCGCATGCTCTATCATGCTTTAACAAAAAATAACCAATATCGTTATAAAATCTACATACTCAAATGCCAAATAGGCTACGTGAGAACATTCAATTATTTTTCATTGTGTTCAAACTTTCGCAAAGATAAGTAACAAAATAAAAAAAGTCAAAGAAAATCTTTGATAATATTGCAGGAATCTGTAATATTGCAAGCGCAAAGTAATAATTCAGAACAATGACGGCATTCAACGCATATTATACATGGGCATTGATGGCCCCCCGGGGGGTTAATATTCAAAACTAAAACAAAGGTGGTCTTGATTTACACAAGTCAAGGCGACCGGCACTTTTTCTACATTATTTATATTGAATCCGTGTTGGATTTTTATTATCATCATGTTCCATAAATTACACCTGATATAAAATGAAAGTATTAAAATTTGGGGGTACATCTGTTGGTACCGTTGAAAGCATATTAAATGTAAAAAAAATTGTTGAAGGAATAGACGAACCGGTTATCGTAGTTGTTTCTGCCTTAGGCGGATTAACCGATAAACTGTTGCAAACTTCTGCTTTGGCGGCTAACGGAGATATCGCATACGAAAAGGAATTGTCTGGTATTATTGCACGTCATTTGGACGTTATAGAAGGGGTCATTCCCGATAAAGAGGTTCGCCGGAGTGTACAAATCCGTGCAATGGGATTATTGGATGAATTAGGGAACATCTTTAGGGGCGTTTTCCTTATCAATGATTTGTCTCCCAAGACTTCGGATGCCATCGTCAGCTATGGGGAAAGGTTATCCTCCCTTATCATATCCCATGTCATCCGTGATGCCCAATTATATGATTCCCGCAAATTCATAAAGACTGTCAAACAGTTCAACCGCCATATCGTGGACTTTGAACTGACTAATCAATTGATAAAAGAGACATTCAGCGTGCTTCCTAAAGTTGCGTTGGTACCTGGATTTATCTCCAGCAGCAAAGACAATGGGGAAGTTACCAATTTGGGCAGAGGCGGTTCAGACTATACGGCTTCTATTTTGGCGACTGCTTTGGATGCTTCCATCTTGGAAATCTGGACAGACGTTGACGGCTTCATGACAGCCGACCCGCGTGTCATCAGCTCTGCATACGTCATCGACCGTCTTAGCTTCACCGAAGCAATGGAGCTATGTAACTTCGGTGCCAAAGTGATTTATCCGCCTACCATCTATCCGGTCTATCATAAGAACATACCTATCCGTATCCTGAATACGTTCAATCCTGAAGCTCCGGGCACCTATATCTCCTGTGAGAAAGAGAAAACGACAGGAAAGGCATTGATTAAAGGTATCTCTTCCATCAACGATACCTGTTTGATTACCGTTCAAGGTTTGGGTATGGTCGGTGTCATTGGTGTCAACTACCGAATCTTCAAGACATTGGCAAAGAATGGCATCAGCGTATTCATGGTAGCTCAGGCAAGTTCCGAGAACAATACCACTTTTGCTGTCAAGAATGCAGATGCGGATTTGGCAGTGAAAGTGTTGGACGAAGAGTTTGCCATGGAACGTGGGCAAGGAGACATGAACGACACCGTGGCGGAGAAGGGGTTGGCTACTGTTGCCATCGTAGGCGAAAACATGAAGCATACGCCGGGCATCGCAGGAAAGTTGTTCGGGACATTGGGCAGTGCCGGTATCAGCGTGAAAGCTTGTTCGCAGGGCGCATCCGAGACAAACATCTCTTTCGTTATCCAGAAGGAGAATTTGAGGAAAGCGTTGAACTCCATCCACGACTCCTTTTTTCTATCCGAGTATAAAGTACTTAACTTGTTTGTGGCAGGCATAGGAACCGTCGGGAGCAACCTCTTGCAGCAAATCCGCTCACAACAACCCAAATTGATGACTCAAAACGGGTTGAAGCTCAATATCGTGGGCATTGCCAACTCTAAAAAGGCGGTATTCAACCGTGGGGGCATCCAATTGGACAATTACAAGCAAGAGTTACAGGAAGAAGGTATAGACAGTGACCCTGCCAAACTATGTGATCATATCTTGGACATGAACATATACAATGCCGTGTTTGTCGATTGCACCGCCAGTGAGGAGGTAGCGGCAATGTACCGTAAATTAATGGACGGCAATGTTTCGGTCGTGGCTGCCAACAAAGTGGCTGCCTCTTCCACCTATGACAATTACCTGTTGCTAAAGGAGACAGCCCGCCACCGTTGCATCAAGTTCTTGTTTGAGACGAATGTCGGTGCAGGACTGCCGATTATAAACACCATGAATGATTTAATCAACAGTGGTGACCATATATTGAAATTGGAAGCCGTACTTTCCGGCACATTGAACTTCATCTTTAATACCATCAGTGCCGATATCCCTTTAAGCAAAGCGATTCGCATGGCAAGGGAGGCGGGTTATTCCGAACCGGATCCCCGCATCGACCTGAGCGGGAAAGACGTCATCCGCAAACTGGTGATATTGGCAAGGGAAGCGGGCTACCGTGTGGAACAATCGGATGTCAAGAAAAAGCTTTTCATTCCTGACGAATACTTCTCTGGTTCATTGGAGGAGTTCTGGAAACGCATTCCTGAATTGGATGCCGATTTCGAGAAGGAACGTAAGGAAATCGAGGCAAAAGATATGCGGTTGAGGTTTGTTGCCAAAATGGAAAACGGGGAATGTGAAGTGGGTCTGAAAGCCGTAGATAGCCATCACCCATTTTTCGAACTCGAAGGTAGCAACAACATCATCATGATTTCCACGGAAAGGTATCATGAGTATCCGATGATTATCAAAGGATATGGTGCAGGGGCAGATGTTACGGCAGCAGGTGTTTTTGCCGACATCATCTCTATCGCCAACATCTGAAAAGAGAAAGGCAAAACACGCCTTGCATTTTACTAATTCTGACATACCTCAAGGGGCTGTATACAAACGAATGTTTGGGTGCAGCCCCTTTTAGCTATGCCTGTATTAGTAAAATATCACCCAACAGGCTTGCATTCTTGTGCTCCTGTACTATTTCTTATTTGCAAACCTGAGTAAAAACCAGATAAAGTTTGTACCTTTGACGCAATTTCAACAAAACAAGGCAAGTTGGGGTTATTGGAGAAAGACCAATTTATCAAAACACTGCTGGAATAAACACTTAATTAGACAAACAGAGTCACTTCTGTTTCATAACAAATAAAGATATGAGTAAAATTATTCTTACTGGAGACCGTCCTACTGGACGTTTACATTTAGGGCATTACGTTGGTTCACTCAAGAGGCGCGTTGAATTGCAGAACTCTGGTGAATTTGACAAGATATATATCATGATTGCTGATGCCCAAGCTTTGACAGATAATGCAGACAACCCTGAAAAGGTTCGTCAGAACATCATCGAGGTAGCTTTGGATTATCTTTCTTGTGGTCTTGACCCGGAGAAGAGCACGATTTTCATCCAATCACAAGTTCCGGAATTATGCGAGCTCTCTTTCTATTACATGAACTTGGTTACCGTTTCCCGTTTGCAACGTAACCCGACTGTCAAGACAGAGATTCAGATGAGAAACTTTGAAACCAGCATTCCTGTGGGTTTCTTTACCTATCCAATCAGCCAGGCTTCAGACATCACAGCATTCAAGGCTACTACGGTTCCTGCCGGTGAAGACCAAGAGCCGATGTTGGAACAGGCAAGGGAAATCGTCCGCCGCTTCAACTCCACTTACGGAGAAGTGTTGGTTGAACCTTCTATCCTGTTGCCTAACAATTCAGCTTGTTTGCGTTTGCCGGGTACAGATGGAAAGGCCAAGATGAGCAAATCATTAGGCAATTGCATCTATCTGTCCGACTCCGCACAAGATATCAAGAAACGTGTCATGAGCATGTTTACCGACCCTGATCACCTTCGCATCGAAGATCCGGGCAAAGTGGAAGGAAACACGGTATTTACCTATTTGGATGCTTTCTGCAAAGACGAGGACTTTGCCAAGTACCTTCCTGAATATAACAACTTGGAAGAAGTGAAAGCTCACTACAGACGGGGTGGTTTAGGAGATGTCAAGGTGAAGAAGTTCTTGAACGCTATCCTGCAAGAAGAGTTGGAACCTATCTGTGAAAGAAGAAAGCAGTTTGAACAAGATATCCCTGGCGTTTACCAGATGTTGAAACGTGGTAGCGAAATAGCAAGGGAAACAGCTGCCGCTACTTTGGAAGATGTCCGCAAGGCTATGCGAATCAACTATTTTGACGATATGGAGTTAATCCAATCGCAGGCTGAACAGAAGAGAAGCAAATAATCGCTACTACCTTATATAACAGGCGGTGTGTCATAATTGCAAACTGCTGCGTCACTTTCGGAATTCGACCTCAGTCATTTACATCAGTAAACTCCTGTCGGTCTCATCCTAAGTGCCTTGCATTTTGCTAATTCTGACACACCTCAATCACCATCCCTTCCGTCCGGCTAATGAATTCCGGCGCATAAAGGCATTGGATAGTGCAGATGCCTCCGGTGTATTTTCCTGTCCGGGAAATGTAGACTGGATACTCCAATACGAATGTTCCTTCGGGGAGATGTTCGATATAGATATTCTCCGACAAATCACGTGCCGCCTGATAATACCAAATACCTTCCCTGCACTCGGTACGGGACAACTGATTTACCGGTTCCATGCAAGCCGACCGGAGGTCTTTCAGGAATACATAATCCATAGCCCTGTCCGAACGAATCGTCAAACGCACCACAGCCCTGTCGCCTACATGCAAAGACTGGTTCTCTGTCACCTGCACCATCTGCCGTTCTGATCCTTCTTTCTTCTCTATAAAGAGTTTCTTCTCCACGTTCATCACGCCTTTGTCCTTTTCAATGGAACTCAACGGGGCAAAGTATTGCGTATAAACCGCACCCCAAGCCGGAGCGTCTCCCTCTTTCCGGATTCGCACTTGGCGTTGCTGGCTCTGCTTCAACTGGTCGTTGGAGAACGACACCTTCAAATAGCCGGTAGCCGTTTCTCCCTCATCCGAACGCCAACTATTCCCATTCCATGTAACCTGGCAACTGTTATCCTTCTCAATCCAAGAATCACCTGCCAACAGCAACGCATAAATGGCATCGATGGAGGCTCCTGCCGATTCCCAATTCTGAGTCCGCTTCTGTCCTATCAGCCACTGCTTCATCTGGTTCATCTGCCGGATATCGGTTTGCATATCGGCGAAGAGGGACATAATCAAGCAATGGGTTTCCAAAGGCATCATTGAACCGGCAAAGTGAGGACGATTGTTCGCCCAATACATTCCCTTCTCACTGTCCACCGTGGCAGTTTGCTTAAACCAATCCAAGATGGTCTTTGCCAATTTCCGGTTTCCATTCTTCCACATCAGTTTGGCAACCATCGCCCTACCGGACAATCCATACTCTTTCCAACGGGCTGCCGCTCTGTCTGCATAATATTTGTATGCTTCATGGGAGTTGCCGGCTTCCGGGACATCACGATAGCAGCTCCGCACCAAAAGGGCATATAGTTCATACTCGGAAGGGGTGTAATCCGAACCACGAAGTGCCACATCCAGTTCATATTCCTTTTGTATGGTGCGATCCACGTATGCCAAAGCATTCATCTGCATCAGTTTCTCGGTTTCGCCATATTCCACAGCTTGCAAATCCACCAGGCGAGCCATTGCATCCAACACCTGTATGGTCATGTAAAGGCTGCTCCTCATTCCCGGCATCCAGCCCCAACCGCCATCATCCAACTGGCGTTTCTGAAGCTTCTCCAATACCTCACGCTTCAAGTTGCCGGCACGGTTTATATCGAACAGCAGCTGCAAACGCTGTTTCTGTTCTGTCTCATTCTTTGCCTCCATCACCCACGGCGTCTCTTCCAACAAGACGTTCTTCAATTCGCTGTTCTTCTCCAAGTTGGACAACAGGGTTTCGCTATTGGATCCCTCTGCTTTCCATTTGTCCACGATTTTCTTTATCCTCGGATGGCTCTGGGCGATATGCTGGGACAAGCTATTGCTATAATAGACTGCCAACAGGCTAACTAAATCTTCATTTTCGATAATATCCAATGTAGCCAATGCTTGCACGGCATACCAAACTGGATTGGCTGTCAGTTCAAGAGTTACCCGATATGGATTCTCTACTGCTTGTGAAGGCAATTGGATACTCTTCTCCTTTTCATCCATCAAGTAGAATGGTATGCTCTCCGTCACCATAATCTGCTTGGACAATATCGGCAAGAGGTGCTGTTCCCCGTCATTCCCTTCCGAAGTGGTTGCTACGATACGGCAACCTAAAACGCCATAGCGCGACCATTCCGCTACCGGGACAACCCAATGGACTGTTTCGGTGTTGTTGGACGCAGAGGTAAATAGCTTTTCTGCCCGATAAAGGATACTTTCATCTTCCGGGACGAACAATTCCAATGCGACCTTTCCCTTTATTTCCTTTCCCGACTGGTTCGACAACTGAGCGGAGAGGGTCATTTGGTCTCCTTCCCTCAAGAAGCGGGGCAAGTTGGGTTGTACCATGATCGGTTTGCTTGACACCACCTCTTTCGACCAATAACCATATTTCAACCCTTCTGTGTGTGCCAACAATTGCAACTTCCATGTCGTATTACTCTCCGGCAAGGTAAAGTCGAAAGAGACTTCACCTTTATCGTCCGTTTTCAGCAGAGGATAAAAGAAGGCTGTCTCCGCAAAATCTTTACGCAAAGAGGCAGACTCTGCCGGTTTCCCTTCCAGGGCAGAAGATGCTTCCGCCTTGTCTTCAGCTACAGACACCTCCTCATCGGCAAGCAAAAGCGATGCTCCCTCTGCTGACTCTTCGACGAAACCATCATCCGAAAGTGCCTTCATATTTACAGAAGCACTTCTCATCATGGGTCGGCTCTCTTGCATTACATATTCCTTCTTCCACGGGGAAGACCAACTCAACATATCAAACCAAGCCCCGTATAGGTTGTCGTAATGATAGGAATAAGATGGAATCGATTCTCTTCTTTTTGAAGAGCTTCCATTGGAAGAATCAAATGTTTGTCCGGCATGGAACCTCTCCGTCCAGAGCGAATAATGGTGTGCCGGATAGAAACGCCAATAATGGGAAGCGATAGCATCCAAGGAGAGGTCATACATTCCTGCCAACACTTCCGCTTTGGCAGCGGTCGAATCGGGTTGCACCAAACGGAACTTCCATGTCTCCATGCTGCCGGGCAACAAATGGTCCCTGAAGGTTGTCGGGATGATTGTCAGCTTACGATCCGGCTGCTTGCGGGTGACAGTAGCCTCTTCGGCAATCAACCTGCCATCCAAGATGTAGGTAAAGGACAACGTGACGCCATCACCATACGCCTCTTCAAAGCGGACAGGGAAGGAACGGTTTGCTTTCCCCATCCGCACCACCTCGCGGCGCAACACCTTTCCTTCCTGTGAGAAGAGTTCATACAGGAGGTAGATTGTTTCGTGGCTCGTACCAAAAAGGAGGTTGCCGGTCTCTCCCGGATCCAATTCCAAATGGGATTGCGGCATCCAGCAATCGGTTTCTATCGGCGGACGCTGGTCCTTCATGCTATATAAGACAAAGTCCCGTTCCGCTTCCGTCGGATTTCCCCTATCGTCTTTGCCGGACACGACTAAACGGTAGCGGTTGGAAGGCAATGAGGCGAACCGTTCCTTGTTTATCGGTTGTTCCGACACAAAGGAACCGGAAAGCACCATTTCTCCCGTCTCATATTGTTCCCTTTCCACACGGGTTTTCCCTCCCTTCGGTTTCAAGGTGTATAGTTTGTATTCTCCTTTCGCATTTATCTTCTCCCCGTTCAGTGTCATCGCTGTGACAACCACTTTGGATTTCTCTTTCTCCATCTGGCTTGCCACATCCACCGAAAGTAGCATGCGGGTGTCGCCTACGGCAAAAGTAGTGCTGGTTTCCTGTGTCTCCCCTTTGCTGTCGGTCAGAATAACTTCCAATTGATAATTCAGCACGACACACGGCTTATCGCTTTCCGGGCGTACCGGGACGAAGTCGATTTGGAAAGTCCCATCTTCACGCACTTCAGCCACTCCGGATGCTTCCAAGCGGTTGTCCCAATCCAATGGCATATAATAACGTGCCCACCACACCGGTGCTGTCCGGATAGACCATTTGGCTTTGCCGGAAGATAAAGGCACACCGGAATAGGCAACGGCTTTTCCCGTCAATGCCATCTTTTCACCAAAGGAGACAATCTCTTTGACGCGATCCACCGACACCTCATACGTCGGGCGTTTATACTCTTCCACCCGGAACGAACGGTTGCCAAAGGCGGATGAGAGGCTATATGTTCCGGTCAAGGATGAGGTCGGCAAAGTAAACTCGCCTTGGAACGACCCGAATTCATTTGTCTTGAACGTCTTCCGGACGACCTCCTTATTGTTGGCATCACGAAGCGACACGGAATACTCCTCTCCTGCCTTCACGAAGGTCTGCTTCTCATCATCGGCATACAATATGCCTTTGAAGCAGACGGTCTGTCCGGGACGGTAGATGGCACGGTCCGTAAAGATTGAAACGGCAGCTATCTGTTTCTCTCTTTCGCTGCGGTAAGAGGTTCGGACGTATGTCGGCAAGGAAGCCGTGTCTCCCTCCATAAGCGGACGGACGGACCTGACTTTATAAGGGTCGCCAAAATCAATCTTGGCGATTCCCTGTTTGTCGGTCACCACTTTCCCCACCAATTCCGGGACATAACTGCGGTTGTAGCCTCCATAGCAGATGACAATCGCTTCCGCTATCGGCTTGCCGGAATGATAATCGGTCACCAACACTTCGCTCCGTTTGTCGTTTGTCGGACGGACAATGGCTGCCAAGCGGCTTACGCTGAATGTGCCGGAAACAGAAATCTTGTCATCTCCTTCCACTTTATAATAATAGAGTCCGCTCTTTTCCACCGGAATCTCGACGATGGTATCTTTCGCCAAGAAGGACTCTGCCACGGGCAATTGCACATTCGTGGTGCTGACCAATTCCCCCAATTTGGGTTTGCTCTGGTGCATGACGGATTCCGGATACTCCCTGTTCTTATAGATAGAGACCTTGACATGGGGAAGGTTCCGGTAAGTCAACTTCAAAGCCAAATTCTTGCCGGGATAGACATTATTGTCCGTCCGGACAGAGACATACGGATTCTCCATATCCGTTTGCACCCTGTAGAACTGGCTGGCTCTGCCTGTTTTGCCAAAGTCAGCCACGCACTGGCTTACAAACGCATGGATGGTACTTAATCTCTCTTTCTCCTTTCCATCCGGCAGGTTTCGGTAATAACCAACGTTGCTGCCCGATTGCAATAGTCTCAGTTTTGCCAATGCTAATTCCAAACGGCACTCCTTGTCTGTATATTCCAACGACAAAGAATCCAACGCCTGCTGATAAGCAAGGTTCTTGGAAGGTGTGTCCATCTGCAAGGACTCTTCGAGGTAATCCAATATCACCATCAACGCCGCCTTCTTGTTGGGCTGTGTCTTACGGAAAGCTATCCACTGTTGGTAGTAAGTTTCCGCATTGCGGTCATCCAAGCGGATGGCACGATCCAACAGGAAGTCATATAAAGTAGGACGCAACTCCCTTGAATCGGTCCGCAAATCCATTATCTTCTTATAGCTCTCCACGCTCGTCTGCTGCAACGCTTCGGCTGGTTCCAAAGAGGATTTCACCTCCTGCCCGATTTTGTCCACAAACAGGTTGGCGCTCCACTCCCGGATATCTTCGGGGATAAAGTCTGCCAACTGCGTCCTTTGCCGGATGGTCCATTCGTTATTTTGGTAGTAAGTGGAATACATTTCAGCTATCAACGAATGGAAGAATGCTTTGACTGCCGGGTCTTTCACTTGGGAAGTGTAGTTTTCCATCTCCTTCATCAGTTCGGGGAAGCGGTCGCTGTTCTTCTCTAACTCTTTCTGCATTTCATCCACCAACTTGTAGATGACTTGCGGGGCACTCTTTTCGTTCACCATACTATTCCACTTTATATTAGATTTCACGGAATTGTCCGCCTGTAAGCCACAATATGAAAACATAGCTAAAACAGGAATCAAGCACATAGCTATAAATAAAACTCTATATTTCATATCCTACCTATTTATTAAAGAATGTAACCATACCCGGGCAAATCCTACTTTTGCTCTATCGGGATTATTTTCCTTGAATATATAATATATAGGTATAGACTGAACTGAAGAGCCAAAAGCTGCAAAGTACCCGTTAAAATAAGCTAACCCCTTATTCCTTTCTTCTATATGTATAGAAGGTATAAGGGTATTCGTTCTTTTCGTCTGGCAAAAAGTCTTCTTTTCCCTCTTCCTCCCATTCCGACCAATCCACTTCGGGGAAGAAGGTATCGGCGGATTCGAAGGTGTGGTGCACGCGGGTCAAATAGAGTTTGTCCGCCTTTGACAAGGCTTGGCGATAGACGGTCGCCCCGCCGATGACAAACACTTCCGCTTCTTCCGCACACTCCGCCAACGCTTCCGGCAAAGAAGAACACAGGGTGCAACCGGGCACTTCCAACCCTTTACGGGAGGAGAGCACGATATTCTTACGGTTGGGCAACGGTCCGTTCGGCAATGACTCGAACGTGTTCCTTCCCATGATGACTGTATGTCCCACGGTCAATGCCTTGAAATGTTTCAAGTCGGCTGAAAGACGCCACGGCAACCGCTGTTCGATTCCGATGGCACCATTGTCTGACACGGCTACGATAATGGATACTTTGCTCATCTTTTTCCCTTTCTTCTTTTTAGACAGCTACGGCTCCCGCAATATGCGGATGCGGATCATAGCCCACCAGTTTGAAATCTTCGTATTTGAAATCCAATATGTCCTTCACCTCCGGGTTTATCTCCATCTTTGGCAAAGGGCGTGGGTCACGGGTCAATTGCAACTTCACCTGGTCCAAATGGTTCAGGTAAATATGTGCATCGCCCAAAGTGTGGACAAAATCACCTGCCTTCAAGCCGGTCACCTGTGCCATCATCTGGAGCAACAGGGCATAAGAGGCGATGTTGAAAGGCACGCCTAAAAATATATCCGCACTCCGCTGGTACATCTGGAGGCTCAACCTGCCATTTGCCACATAGAACTGGAAAAAGGCGTGGCACGGCGGCAAATTCATATTGTCCAAGTCTCCCACGTTCCATGCGCTCACGATAATGCGCCGGGAATCGGGGTTGTTGCGGATGGTGTCCACTGCTTCACGGATTTGGTCGATGGAACCGCCTTTGTAGTCGGGCCATGAACGCCATTGGTAGCCATAAATATGTCCCAAACCGCCATCGGCATCCGCCCATTCATTCCAAATGCTGACACCGTGGTCTTGCAGGTACTTCACATTCGTGTCTCCCTTCAAGAACCATAACAATTCATATATAATGGATTTAAGATGGAGCTTCTTTGTCGTAAGCAAAGGGAATCCCTCTTCCATGTTAAATCGCATCTGATGTCCAAATATACTAATCGTTCCTGTCCCTGTCCGGTCGTCTTTCCTGACGCCTTCCGACAAGACCTTGTTCAATAAATCCAAATACTGTTGCATAGATTGTTATTTTTCCACAAAGTTAATGTTTTCAGGAAAACTGCCAATTTTAATTCCAAGCATCTTTCAAAAAATGCTGTTTGAACACTGTTATAACAGCATTAAAATGGTGTTATAACACTGTTTTAAATGATTTTATTCATAGCGGCATTTTAAAACATACATACCGTTGTTTTAAAAAAAACATTGGACGTTTTTGAAAAAACATTGGACGTTTTTGAAAATTCCTCGTGACGTTTTTTTCAAAACAACGGTATGTTTTTTTGATACATTTTCAGCCTAAAAAGAGGGCATCAAAATAGTTGTTTTGACACAGCCTCGTTAATATAAACGAACTTTGCCTACTTCGCTCTTTCCGTCTGCCGTCTGGACAGTCACCACATAAATGCCCGGGGACGACACGTGGATTTCACGATAGAAATCATTTGCCTTTATCTCATTCACCAAGGATCCGTTTATCCGGCAAATCCGTATTTTTTCAACCGGGACAGAGGATGAGCTGACCACTATACGGTTCTGGCCCAATGTGTAGATAAGCGTGCGAGAGGTCTCTATCTCCTCGTTTTGGGTCGGTGCTCCTGCGCGCAGATAATACCGTCCGCCCACATTGCCCTTTATCCGGACACTCACTCCTTCGCTCAACGGGATTTCCGTATGGTTCACCGCATCATACAAGGAGAGGTTGGAGAATGATTCCGTTCCGTTAAATGTCAAAGTCACCTCATCAGTCGATCCTCCATAAGTGCCAAGTGGAATGCCATACATCTTGTCGGTCTGGTTCACGCTGACCGCCGTCGATCCGGCTACGGTGTAAACCATCGGGACGCCTGCCAGGTTGGAATCCAAGAACAGCTCGGCATCTTCGCTCGATTGATAACCGGCAACGGCTTCGGCTGAATAACGGACTACCGCATGGCTCACTTTTCCATCGGCCGAAGCTGTGATTCGCAAAGTGCGTGTCGTCGTCCTGCCATCATTCTCCTTTCCTAACACCTGCATAGCCGAAGTGAACGTAATCTCTTTGTTCGCCGGATCATTTATCCGAACAAAGAAAGAGTGCAACGGAGGGATTGTAAAGTTAGTGGAACCGTCTCCCGTGATTCCTCCTTCTTCGCCATCATTATCCAAGGCAACACCCTGTTTGTCACCTACGATATACCAATATTTCCTATCCAATTGGTGATTCACTTTAAAGAACTCTTTCATGTCCAAATGGGCGATAAATGGATTTCCTACCAAATAATAATCTGTTCCATTGTTGTTCTCCAACGTGAATTTAATCGGTTCATCCGGTTCTGCAGGATTGAATTCGGGACGCAGCTTATATAATTGGTCGGAAATCAACAACCCTGCTTTCTCACTCCGCTTCAAGCTGTCACTTCCTATATGACTACCCGCCTTTGAAAGATAAGCATACTTGACATCCTCTTTCGGCAATCGTATCAATGCCTTTCGGGAAGCATCTTTCACATCTTGCACCTTCAACGAGAAGCCTTGGGTCGGTTTGTATTCGTCAATCGTCTTGTTAAAGACACTGCTCCAATTTCCCTGCACTGCCATCGTTTTAGGTTCGAGTTGTGTACTCGGACTAACCATCATAACTGCGGTCTGGCTCCAGGCACGCTGATAGACTGATGGCTGATACCTGTTGTTTATCTTCTCATCGAAGCGGATTGGCTGGAAATACTCAGCATTTTCCTTTCCGGTTTCCTTCTTCGTATAGAAATCTCCGGAAAAGACATCATTCAAAGGAGTAGACAACAGATGCCATTTTCCTGCCTCTATTTCATAATCCACCCAAGCCTTCTTATAAGCCAAGTACTCGGCATGTACAACCTCAGCTTCCGGTTCGATATGGATTTGCTCACACAGATTGGCACGGAAACGTTCCGTTATATATCCCGTCTTATTAAGATTTTCAAATGTCATCAATTCATATTCAATGCCGGTTGTACGCGGAGCGATATAATCCGGTTTGTTATTATCCCACCAGAGACGCTCGGTGTGGCCAGCATTATACAATTCCACCTGCGTGCCTCGCGGAATAATCACTTTCGAGAAGGACATCGGAGTATACGCCCGTCCAGCATCTTCATATTCTGCCTTTTCACTATTCGGATAAGTCTTTCCATTCGCCGTCATATTGAGCCGCGCCCGTGTTGCCCGCTGCCAGTTGTCATCATTATTCCAAGTGCCAATGGTATATGGCCCCGTTCCCTTCTGTGTGTCATTCCAAACCAAATATTCCGGCACCACAATCATCGTCACGGTAATCTGTCCTTCACAAGCGAGACGGGTAGAACCGGGCGTTGCACGCTTTTTAGCCTCTTCATAAAAGACGGTAAACACATAATAATATCCCTCTTTCGGCTCGAATTTCTCCAACTTGCTCGTTTCTCTCGCAAGAATATTCCCATCATAATCGAAATGAATTATCATCTTGTCTTCAAACGAAGAACCCGACGCATAAGATTCGGCGTGCAAATAATCCAAATAGCCGATAGGGAAGTCAAACTCATGATTACCATCATCATCAATTAGAGGTTTGTATTCCGGATCATTCGTTCCTACCAAATAGATATATTTGTACTTGGCATCTTCCGCATAGATGGAATCCACCGGTTGCATTTGGCCGTTCAGTTCACTGACGAAAGTCGCACCTCTCAGATTGACAGTCAAAGGTTTCGACTTGCTGATATCTTTCAACTGCATATATCCGATGCGGATATTGGGGTAATGCTCTGCCGGATAATCCATGTTGTTAAATCCAATATGCAAGTTCGGAGAGTTGCCTGTAACATTCATCATCACCGGAATATAGTTCCAACATATCATGTTACTTTCGTGCTCTGTTATTCCTGGAATGGTGATTTTAATAGGCATAATGACCATGTGCAATCCCGGATTCACCAATGTCAAAGTCAGTTTCTTTTTATGAAGAATCAATCCTGCATACTGACCACTTGTTGGTTTAATATTCACATAATGCTTCAATATTTTTTTCATATTGTCAGTAAAAGTTCCTATCGGAGGCGTATCATCTGAAATCGAATCCGCATCCATATAATATTGACGGAATGACATCAGAGCTTCACGTACAGAAACTCCGTATGTCTCGTTCACTTCTCTGAACTCAGCTTCCGTATCGATGTTTGCCGACGTACCGAAGAACCAGTCAAAGTAAACGTCTGAGCCATCCAACTCCTTATAACCACCTTCGCCATCCGGAATCTTTAAATCCACGGTGAAGTCCAACACCTTTCCGGCACAATAGGTAGTAGAAGGTTCGACAACCTCGCCATTGACACGTACCACATTAAGTGACTTCACCATAAAGTCGGTCCGAATCGCACAATCTGTACCCCAATCGTCCAAAAAGTCAGAAGCATGGGCAACACCATCATTCGTGTCAGGTTTTGTTATCAACAACCAATAAGGACGATTCGGTATCAACTTGGAAAAGAAGTCAACGGTCAATGTCCTATTGCCTACCACATCCTCTCCTCTAAAGAAGAAATATTGACCCCCTTCCTGATTATTTTGAGCCAATGAGCTTAAATCAAATCCTGCCTGATACTCTTTATTCTCATCAAACGGAGTCTTGAAGTTGAGCTGTTGGAACTTAGAGAATCCTGTTTCGGGTTCTACCGCTGATATTATGAGTGCCTTTTCGAGCCGTTCTAATTTATCAGGAATAGTAGCTTCCAATTCTATCATGCTTTTATGAAACAGCACTGTATCCACAAAACAGAAATCGACACCATGGTTTCCCGGCGTATTCTCATCAATTCCTAAACGGGAAAGAATACGCGTCCAGTCCATCGAGAAGTTAACACGCACCGCATCTTCAGTACAGTTCATGGTTAACTGAGTCACCTCCGCCTGCGGCTTCTTCATATAGACCCGGATATCATCCACATACATATCACCACCATTGGTAGAAGCAGACTGGTTATCGATTTGAACGACATACGAATCATAGTCGATTTCGGAATGGTTGACAAAAGAGAAATAGAGTTGCATCCAGTCGTTCTTTTCCGATTCGCCCAAATCCATATAAGAAAGCGGAATCTGCCCGGTCTGCTGGCGGTAAATAGGTGTATAGCTCTTTACCCCGTTCTCCTCGCGCACACCCATAATGGTAAACAACATGGCCGCATTGTCCGAACCTCGACCCCAACGGGCACATTTCACCCAGGCAGTTACGAACAGTTCGGAACCTCTACATAATTTCTCCTTAAAAGGAACCCTGGCAACCACACCCGGCCGGTCGGAGGCATCGATATACATGTGGAAAGAGCTCTTGTTTCCACGGCTGTTGTAACGGATTGGATCGTCATCATTCGGAAGAGGATTGTTATATTGTTGCGTCCATGCGTTTGGACCTTCCACATACGAATTGGTCAATGCATAATATCCCCATTCCGGGAAATTTCCCGAACCACCACGGAAATCTCCATGTTCATAGCTTCCATCATAAAAGCCATACGAACAAGCCTCCCAGTTTCGAGGGAAAGGATAGTATTTCGGATTGCTAAACACTAAGTTGGCGACATTCTTATCATAGTCGAAGTTCTGCTCCTCATAGTTGAAGTTCTGCTCCGTCAGCAATTCAAAATTAGCTTTCAAGTATTCCGGTGTACGGTAGTAATTAGGCTGTCCGACTTGCTGCTGGGCTTTCACCTCGGTTTGGGTAAGCAAATTTCCCTCCTCTTTGAAAGTCAACTTAAAACGGGCAATATTATACCTTTTCCCATTTATTGTCTTATAGACAACAATAGATGCTTTTGCATTATTTGCCACCCTGTTTCCTGTCGGATAGTTAAACTTTATTATTGAATTTGATCCGGAAATGGTTGTATTCTCCAAAGAGATGCCTGCCGTATTATTCTCAAGCGCCACATTCAACTCCTTACTAATAGGGTCATACGCATACCCATATTGAATACCGGGAATAGCATATCCTCTTGCATCCTTTGTCAATGCAACCAAGTCTTTAGTATAATTCGCCCTACGCTGCGCCGGGTAGGTTATTTCCATCTCTTCGAAATAGGCATTGGTCGCTTCGTTGGAGCTTGTCAACGTACCGTCTTCAATACCCTGCTTCCATCTCTTGACATAACTCGCATTCTCATTGTCATCTACGTTACAGATATAATAGATTATACGATGAGAGAGCGTCGGTTCCCAAAAACCATCATCCAGAAAAGAAGAGCTATGAGAAGTTTGCTTATTATACTTTTCCGTATAGTCGTTATAGCCGGAGACATCACACGCTACCAAATAATATTTATTATCCAAATTCGGGTCTGTATTTCCGGGGAACATACTTGCAAACTCAGCCTCGGTTGGATAATAAAAGTACATATTATCCAATACTCTATTAGAGTTTGTTCCTGTTAAGGGTGAACCGACATAACCGTTTTTAAAACGAAAACCATATGTTGTTGCCGGCATCAACAGATCATCATAATTCCAATTGTTCACTTTGCTAACCGTTTTAAACGTTGATAACCTTCGGATATCGTACCAACGCCGATATGTCTGGATACTATACTCTCCACCAAGTTTGTCAGGCAAACTCAAGGGAATTTGCGTCCCGGCATGAACATATAAGGTATCGACACAGGTATGCGCTCCCTGCACCTTGCCAGCGGCAATATCCCAAAACTCAACGCCGTCGAACCTGTCTGCTGCGCTTATGTGAAACTCATTTTGTAAATCGTGCCATTTGGCCGCTTTGGTCCGTATTGAATAGCTTTCATAAGTATCATAATACCATCCTCTTTGCCCCCAACTCTTTTGCAAGGGGAAAAGCAACAACACCCATATAATAACAAAGAGATTCCTCATATCTTATTCTCCTTTCTTACTTTTTTCTCATTAAACTAACCGGTTCGTACCATACAGGCTTCTTGCCCCAATTCAAAGCAGCAGACGGATAGGCTGTATCCCAATCCTGCAACGGAACTGTCACTATGGTCAAAGAGGCATTATTGATTGGCTGCGGTTCCAACACATCAAAAAGCAATAGAATTGTCTTTCCCGGCATGGAAGTCAGATGCGCTTCAAACGTTGCTGCGCCCTGTGCACTTTCGATGGTAATAAAGGATTTAGAGGCATCCAAATCCGAGACGCTCCAATTCCATTTTGTCACCGCCTCCCTCTTTGTTATTGTTCCAAGATCATCGTGAGTAAGATACTCTCCTTCGACAGAGAAATAACATCCTTCCGGCAACTTGAACAGATAATTATTGGTCAATGTATTATTACCCAAATTTACCAACATAGGATATCCACCTATCGGCGCAACAGAAGCTTTGACTGTCAACTGCAATGTGGAGTTCAACAAGTGAAGAGAAACCGGCAACACCTGATTCCTTCCCAAAGAGGAGAGACTTAATACGCCTGTAAAGTCCGTACCGTTAATCGTCAATGTCACCTCGAAGGGTTTCGTTCCGGTTGTCTCATTTACATAAAACTCCACGATTTCTGATACCGTGTTGTTCGCCACCGTCACAGCAGGATTAATATCTACCGAAATGGAAGATGCAACCGGAGCGGCAGTTACGGCAGCCCCTTTAAACAAAGCGACATCGTTGGCAAAGCTCTTCATCTCCAACTTGGTAATCACGGCATTCGTTCCGCGGTTGTTGGCCAACCGCATCTTCACCTTTGCCACCAAACGGACCAAAGAGATTGTGATGCGCTGTCCGTCAACGGAGACATTCACCTCTTGCTTCACACTCATCGGGATAAAAGCCGTTTGATTCTTTATGCCATCATATAAACCGTTCTTCGGGTTTTCTATGACATAGGTAGATAATTCGTCCGGCAAAGTCTTGCCCTCTTTAAAATCAGCGCCTTTCAACAAGGCATCCAAAGTAGATGACTTCTCTTTGACTTGCGCCTTTTCCATATTGGCAAAGGCATAGAAGGTCTTTTTACCAGGAGGAAGAGACTCTATGGTCGTCGAGTATTGTGCCAAGTTGCCTTTTGCTGCCTCCTCATTACCCGTTCCATCAAAATAGATATGCCGTTCTATCTCCTTATTTTCATTGACAATCAAGAGATGGAGCGAATGGATAAATTCACCCGCTTGGGCATACTCATCTCCGTGGTAAGCTTTCGTTTCCGATATGTTTGCCGCACCAATTACCACCGACACCTTCTCCAAACTCCCTTTAGGAGGGATAACCGGTGCTGGCATCTCCTCGTCTGTTATCACTTTCGTACAAGCCATGAGTAAAACCCAAGCCGACAAGCAGGCAAACAGTTTGATATTTATGACAGGTCGTATCCGTTGCATATTATTCTTCCTTTCCCGATTATTTAATGACAATATCTTCACGATTCAAAGGATCCCAGTTTTCAACCAACACATTCACATTGACAGTCCGGTCTCCCGGAATATCTCCTCCAGGTGTTGAGATGCTCATTACTCGCAGTTTATAGATATTATTGCGGACAATGGCATATTCCATCACACCACCGCCTTCGCTTTTTCCTTTTACCAAATCATTTGAAGGATCCTGATCGTTGGCATGCTTAATCCAATAGGTATAGTAACAGATGCCCTCTTTATAGGTTGCCACACCGCTGGCTTGATGGAGCAAATTGCGGGTGAAACCATCGCTTGCACCAACATCCACGGTAGCTTTTCCTCCGCTTACACTATACCTCAAGAAATTCGTAACATACCAATCCCAACGTAAGTTTTTCTTCGTCGCATCGTCCAAAGTTCCCTCTTTGTTTTTCGACTTCGCAACCAACCAAGCCCGGTATCCGGCAGGGTCGTCCACTTTGATTCGTGCGATGATATCCGTGCGCAAGCTTGCCCATGTAGTAACATCATCCCAGATATCTTTGCCATCGTCATTAATATGACCCGTGATATATTTCCAAGACAATCCCGTTCCATCATAAGCCTGTTCCATGGCTTCCAAGGTCGCATATATTTTCCCATTCCATTCAAAATAGGTATCTCCTTCGGTAAAATCCATAGGAGTGTACTGCGCTTGGAAGACAACACCGGTTGTATGTGTCCGTTTACCTATCCGATTGACGTTCTCTTTCGGATAGCCTATACATATATAATCATCTGTCAATCCAGCCACGCAACTTTTGGTCAGGATCTTTTTGCTCCAATCCAAGTCTGCATAACCGATATTGGGATAATAAGTAACCGGCTCGAAATCGGCTTTATACTTTCCTTCCCTCGATTTAGGATCCAGCACATAATTAGTTGCCACATTCCCACCTTTGACTGTTTCCAATCCCAAGTAGTCGATTGCCCCGGTTGTAAAATCTTCATTCTCCTTCGTTACATGCTTAAACAGATAACTCGGCGCAGTAGCATTCAACGTATTAATCAACATTGCCCCCAATATCTTTGCCTTGCCTATCTCTGCATTTGTCGTTTTGTCCATCACCTTATAGACTCCAGCCGCTTCACCCTCCGAACCTCTCGCCCGGTAATCGACACGGGCAGAGAGACGCTCCACATTTATCTGGCTGGCCGTAGCCGGATTCGTGCTGCTGTTCGCATTATGGACAAAGAGCTTGTTTCCTGCATCGGCTGATGCCATGACAAATTTAGTATGGATATAACGCTCATCGTTACTGGTCCAATCTCTTTCATATTTCCATATATCAGAAGTCGTCATATTACGCAATTCTCCCAAGGTATTTACATCCATACCGAAAGTAGGATTAACATTGGTAACGACCAACACATCGTAGGTGTGTCCCACCTGCAAGTGCTCCACTTCAATCGGATCTGTCGTATATTGGGTATTGCCCTTATAAGTAAAGGCACTACTCGGCCAAGATTGACGGGCAACGATACGTGTCGAAGCATCACTATTAATCCCCTTATCTGACTCGAAGAAGAAAGCGATAATAGTACTTACCACGTTCTCATCCCTTACACCCTCTTCACGTCCATCGCCCTCTTCGCCTCCGGTCGGATTCGCCTTGGTCACCTGATTGGCATTGCCGGCGGAGATGTTCAGCCCCACATAAGCAAAGGGCACACCATCCGCTGTATAATGCTGACACTTCATGTCATCATCATGAATCAAGTCGCAGGAGAACAGACAAGTCGCCCCTATAACAGCTAATCCTATTTTTCCTATCCAACTCATGGTAGTCCTCCCCTATTTTAATCTCCTATTGTCTCATATTGAATACGCTTCGCCCAAGAGAGCACACTGATTTCCACATTGACATATTTCCACTTGTCCCCTTTCAGGAAGAAGGTCAATTGGTAATCATATCCACGGTCCAGAAACTCCTGAGGCGAATAACGATAAATCTCAGCTGCCGAACGCAGACGGCTCAGCAAATCCGGCAGGTTGACACGGATGACCTCGACACCGCTCTTCTTGTTGGTGATGCTGAGGATGGCATCCTTTTCCGCTTGGCTATGATAAAGCAAGCGGGAAGTCATGAAGTCGGCATGTGCCATGCGTCCGATGGTTCCACCCTCTATTGCCCTGTCTTCTGTATTGCGGGTCATGTACGGCGTATAGATGACCGCTTCGGATTCATCCACCGAGTTGTCCCACAACAAACGGCTGTTCTTGTCATAGATACGGAATTCATAATTTGCCACATCCATGTTGTTCGGTTCATCTATCTCACGCAAGGAAACACTAATCTGTTTCGTATTGCGCACCAATGAAACCGTGTCCGGAGTGACCTTGTCTTGCCGCACCTCAATCGGCGTAACCTTCATGCCATGCCACAAAGTATCCAATGGCAAACCGCCATTCGGCACATATCCGTCCTGAAGGCGATCCAACCGATGGGACATTACTTGTAAATAATCCCCATCATTCGGCTCCGTACGGACAAAGTTCGCTCCTCCATTCTGGATAGCCTGTTCATACGGCACCTGCAACGCTTCCACGATATACTGGTACTTGCCCGGTTTCAGTTCCAAGTGCATCTTGTAGTTCTTGTCGCGGAGGGATAGATCCGATGTCGCATTGCTTTCCACTTGCTTACACATGAACTTCCCGTTCTCGTCAAACAGATAAACCGCCACACTACCTACATGATCCGAAAACATATCCGCCCTCTGCAAGTTGTAATCATACCGGAAAACCAAATCAATCCCAGTCGGACAAGGTTCAACATCGTCATGTATGTAATCGCATGATGTACTTCCCCCTATCCATAACAATGCTTGCCATATCAGCAAGGATTTGTAGAAATTCATGTTCAGCTTCATATTTCTTTTCGTTTCGTCTTTCCCGCAAAGGAAAGAGGGTTATATAATATTACCCGGTTTAACCGGACTTTGAATTGTCTAATTAAAGGGGTGCGTACGCAAGAGGGACAAATCCCTCTTGGTATACACCGGTTTCTTGTCTCTACTTTACCACGACAAGCAGTGGCGTGATTTTTCATATTGAGAACGTAAATGAATTTACTTTTTATAAATCTACATCCTGAGTACGTTTTGCCCAAGACAAAATGTTAATTTCCGCATTGATAAAGCTATGTTCCTTGTTCACCGGTTCATCTGGAATTTCCGGAATTTCTGGTTCACCCGGTCCGGATACACTGTTAATCCTTATATCATACCAGTTATTACGGACTACACCATAAAGACCTAAGTGCTTGTTCTCGTCATAAGTTGTTCCGTCATCCACTAAATTATTAAAGTGTTTGATAACTGTTGTATAGTAGAACATCACACCGCCTTTGTAGAATCTAATCGTATTTGAACAATCGGTTAAGATAGCTTCTGCTTGTGCATCGGTCAAAGCTGTGTCATCACTTATTTTCAATAAATCTTTTACGCCTTCTTTGTCATTCACAACTGCTCCTGCTGGCGTATTATTTATCTTCAAAGTCTTACCTGCAGTCAAAGCATTACCATCCTTCAATGCAGCAGTAGCAAATTTCAAGAATTGCTCTTCTGAGTATATAGCAGAAGAAGTACCAAACATAAACAGGTTATCATCATCCTTTCCATCTTTCAATGTGAACTTCGCTTTCAACAAAACACTAGTCAATCTCGCACGATACATTTGTCCTGCAGTTGTTGTATTTTCAGCAGAATACTCATCCTTACCCATCATATTCCACTGTCCTTCAGGAAGCTCTGTAATTACGTTCAAGTCTGTAGTGCCCTGTACAACAGTGTTTTTATAGTTCGGGTCAATTGCCCAATAAACACGGTATGGATCTGCTGTTTCACCAAAGAAACGGTTAACGTCTGTACCTGTATTATAACCTTCCCAAGTGCTCCACTTAGAAACGTTACGAACGGGGAAATAGGTCTTATTGGTCAAATTCAATTTCCAACCTTCAAACGTTACCGTAGCCTCGTCGTAAGCCATGCCCGGAGCAGAAATTGTCAAGGTATTGCCGCCTGTGCTTTTAACAGAAGTAGTCACCTTTGCAACCGCACGTTCCACATATATCTTGTCAACATTTTCCCAATCAGCTTCAGCTTTAGCTTTCGTATCATAAACTTTCAACTTAACCAATGTAGTTACCGCTCTACCGTCTGTTACTGAATTTCCAGCTGGCTTATTAGTTATCGGAGCATTCGTCATCAAGAAGTTTTTATCATTTACATTTGCCATTTTAGCCAAATCAACAGTCTTAGCATCGGTATTCAAATCTGACAACTTTCCTGTAAAATTTGTTTCACCGAACTTTAATTTCTTGTTTTCATCTACAGAGAAAAGTCCTTTACCATTGACAATCGCCAACGCATACACATTCTTTCCTCCTTCCGGTTTGCCAATCTCAAGTACATCGGATTTATATTTTACCGTAACATTGCCACTGGATTGCATAGCAAGCAAACCTGACAAATTTTGAGCCTCCTTAAAAGTCGCATCAGCCTCATTGCCACCTTCGAAGATAGCCAAAATGATATCATTCACCTTGTACTCTGCCTCTATGCCATCACCGAATTCGTCATTTCCGTTAGCTTTCACAGAATTACCCGACACCGTAGGTAAATTAATGGCTACTTTCACATAACCCACATCACCCGTTACACCATTCACACCACCTTTATCCGGAATGTCATCCGAACAACCAAAAAGAAATGCTGTGGCCAAAATTCCTGTTAAAAAAAGGTTCTTTTTCATATCGCTCTAAATTAAGTTATTAACTAAAAATTTTATCTCGCTTTATTTCTTATACTTCTTATTATATTTATGTATCTGATCCAAGTTCGCTTGCACCTCATCCGCTACTGCCGGATCATTCAACGATTGCAACAACTGCTCCGCCTTTGCCACTTGACCTTTGTGCATAGCCAATGCAGCCTTTGCCAACTGCTTCTGCGGGCACTCCTGCGCCTTCTTCAAATACCTTTCCGCTTTCGAGAACTGTTTCGCTTGGATGGCAGTGATGGCTGCATTCAAGTTAGAAACAGGGTCGTCCGGATACATGCGGACTGCCGTCTCAAAGATTTCATTAAACTCCTCCGAACCGGCTGGATAGGTTTCCGCTACATGGAAAAACTCATTCAAGCTCAACTTGGAAGGATCTGAAAATGCCAAGGACTTCGCCTCCTCCACCGAGAAGTTACGGATGGTATAATCCACTTCATAATCGGAATGGCGCAATGCAGGATAGACATCTGCCAACAGGATACGATAGGAATTACCACCATTCAAAGTCTTTAACTTCCACTCACGCTGGTCATAATCCGCCGGTTGGTCGGCACGGATAATCGCCAACAACTCCTCCTTGTCGGGCAATGAACCCTCTTCCACCGCCTTCTCCAGTCCTGCCCAATCTTCCGGGACAAAGTCCACAGTAAATGGAACCGAACCAAACGAATACAAGCCCTTCACATAGTTTGCCAATGCCTTCGCACGGTTCTCAGCCAAATAGGCATTCGAAGCGTACGATCCCTCCGGAGAGGCAAAGCCTTTGATTTTGATACGGGTAATCGTGGTGTACGGGTCGTTTTTCACCGCCTCCACCGTCTCTCGAATCTTACCCAACTCTTGCGGGTTCCGCCGGTACTGAGGATGGATGGTCGTCTGGTTGACCGGGAAATCCAGATAGGCACTTCCCTCCAACTTGCGCGCCTTTATCTCCTCCGGCTGCGGCATCAAATAGGCAACTGCGGGATCCAGAACGACCGGAGCCGAGAAGTCGAGCGTGAAGAGCGGGGACTTATGGCTCTGCAAAGCCTTCCAGCCACATCCGCAATCGTCCACCACCAAAGAGACCTCCGCCTCCTCCATCCAGTCGCTATATAGAGTAACCGATTGGTATTCTATCACTTGGTTCTCACCATTCATGCGGCGGAACTCCTGTTCCCCTACCGGGCGGGAGAGGCGGTTGTACAAGATATGCCGTGTCTTGCCGTTGATGATGAAGGAATCCATGGCACGGACGCTGTCACCCGATTCGACTATCGGAGTGCAGACAATCGACTTGTCGCCGGAAATCTTCAAGCGGCTGATATCCACCTTCAACGCCATGGAGAGCTGCCCCTGCTTGTTATCGACCGACTTCTCTTTCACAACCAAAGCTGCTTCATCGACCGGTGTTTGAGCAGGAACCATAATGCTGCATCCGCCTATCATGAGTAAAGTCAATAATGCTTTCATACTAATCAATGGTCTTTAAAATACATAAACTGCACTAAGAGCCGCCTGCGTCGGGCCGACATAATGCTTCTTTACCTTCTCTCGTTTCGTCCCGCAATGGGTACAAGGATAGATGTCGGATTCAAGATAGAGATATCCGGCACCGATGGTCGCCTCGATATTCCAATGCTTGCCCAACACCCAACTGTAACCATAGCTCAAGCCTACACCTGTTCCCCATCCTTGATGGCGTTCGTTTTCCGTTCCCAACAACTTGATGTCGGAGATGTTATATATCACATAAGGGACATGCAGACCGATGAAATGCTTATAAAAGCTTTCGCAAAACCAGTAACGCACTTCAGGATGTAGGCGGAAATGTTTGATAGACTTGTCAAAGCTTCCATCCTCTTTCTTCGGGGCAAAAGGATTCAACCCCACCTCTGCTTCCAATGTCCATTTAGGAGCTAACCGTACCTCAAGTCCAAGATTCGGTGTGGTCGTTGCCCAGTAGAGCGCGTTTGTCTTTAATGCGACAGTGGCTCCCCGTTCATTTTTCAATGATGTCTGAGCACTGCTCAGCATACATATACTGGCTAATAAAGCCAAAGTAAACACTACCTTTCTCATATATGAATAATTGTTTTTCCAATATTGCTGTCCTTTCAACATTGCCGTTTTGACGCCTCATGGTTATTAATCAACGCTTCATTCATCTCCTCAAAACCCGTGGCATGAAAAATTCTTTTTATTTAATCTTTCACGAGTGCAAATTAAGTAAAAAAAACGGGGGGGGTAATTTTATGTGTTAATAAAATATAAATAAGTTGAATTTCTTCTTGATGTCAGTTAATTTACATATATACTCGCAAATAACAACTTTGTTCTTGACATATTTTTTAATAGTAAAAAAGTTTCAAAATCAAGCTTCCAAAACAATTCTGTAGTTTGCAATTCATTTCCGTTATTTAAGACAAGCGATTTTAGAAATAAACAAGGTTGCGACCTTTTTCCAAAGAGGTAGTAAGCTTTTTCCAAAAAGGTCGTATGCTTTTTGAAAAAAGGTAGTAAGCTATTTTAGAAAACCTCTTCTCCTCTCCTATTGGGTCAGAACATATACATATATATGTGTTCCATAACACCCATACCCATGTCTATTCGATTTCCGTCTATCTTCCTTACAAATCCGAAGTATAAACTAAGATTTGAGAGATTAACAGGGTTTAAATAGTGTTTTAATGGCATTATAACGGTGTTTAAACGGTGTTAGAATGTAAGACAATAAAGGGCTGCATCAAAGACATTTTGACACAGCCCTTATTGTTTTATCCGTATATTTCATCAATTAAACAACCGGCGGAACTTATCGAAGAATTTCTCCTTCATCGTCTTGTTCGGCTGGAAGCTCTCCGACTTATCCAACTCCCTCAACTTATCCTTTTCCGATTCGCTCAACGACTCCGGCACATAGACACTGACATTTACAAGCAGGTCACCTGTTCCATAACCGTTGATGGAAGGAAGTCCCTTGTTCCTCAAGCGGAGCACTTTGCCCGGCTGTGTTCCCGGATCAATCTTCACTTTCACCTTTCCGTCAACCGTAGGCACCTCTACGGAACCGCCCAAAGCTGCTTGAGGGAAACTTAAGAGCAAGTTATAAATCAAATCGTTTTCATCACGCAACAATTCTGGATGCGACTCCTCTTCCACCAATATCAACAAATCTCCGTTGATACCTCCGTGGCGGGCTGCGTTACCCTTGCCATTCATGGAGAGCTGCATTCCCTCGGCTACACCAGCCGGGATATTGATAGTGATAATCTCCTCGTCACGGACGATGCCTTCACCGTTACAATGCGGGCACTTCTTCACCACCACTTTGCCTTCACCACCACAAGTAGGACAAGTGGCCTGCGTCCGCATCTGTCCCAAGATGGTGTTGGCGACACGGGTAACTACACCTGAACCTTTACAAGTATCGCAGGTCTTGGTGCCATTATCCCCATCCGCACCTGTGCCGTGGCAATGCGAACAAGCCACATATTTCTTCACCTTGATCTTCTTCTCGACGCCTGTCGCAATATCCTTCAGAGAGAGTTTCACCTTCACACGGAGGTCAGAACCACGATTCACATAGCGGGAACGCTGTCCTCCGCCGCCGAATCCGCCAAAACCACCGAATCCACCAAAATGGCCGCCAAAGATATTACCAAACTGGGCGAAAATGTCCTCCATAGACATACCCGCACCACCGAATCCGCCACTGCCGGACGCACCACCGAGTCCTGCATGTCCGAACTGGTCATAACGTTGACGCTTCTGCTCATCGCTCAACACATCGTAAGCCTCCGCAGCCTCCTTGAATTTATCTTCAGCCTCTTTGTCACCCGGGTTCTTGTCCGGATGGTATTGGATAGCCTTTTTACGATATGCCCTCTTTATCTCTTCAACTGTAGCCGTCTTTTCAACGCCCAGCACCTCATAATAATCTCTTTTCGCCATCTTGGTAACTTTTTTATTCTCCTACAACAACTTTAGCGTGACGTATAACCTTCTCGTTCATCATATAGCCTGTCTGTACACAATCCAGCACTTTGCCCTTCAAATCAGGTTGCGGAGCCGGGATGGTCGCGATAGCTTCGCTATTCTCCAAATTGAACGGTTTGCCAATCACTTCAATCGCTTTGACGCCTTGGCTGCCCAAGTAAGATACGAACTTGTTATAAATCAAATCGACCCCTTCTGCAACTGCTTTCATGTCCGAAGCTTGGTGGATATTGTCCAATGCACGCTGGAAATCATCCACGATAGGCAACAGATGCGTCAAGGCACCTTCGCCCCCGTTTTTAATCAGCTCACTCTTTTCACGCAAAGTACGTTTACGGTAGTTGTCAAACTCGGCACGCAGGCGCAAGTGAGCGTCATTCAATTCATCATATTTCTTTTGCAGTTCCGACAAGTCATCCGACATATTGGCACTTTCTACCGTTTCCTCTGACTTATTTTCCTCTTCACCCTGCAAGTTTGTCTTATTTTCGTTTACTACTTCCTCTTCACTTTCGGTCGTAGCCGCATGTTGATCTTTAAAATGTTTATTGCTCATCTCTTTATTTGTTTTATTACCTATTGAATATAAGCAGGTTGACACCCGCATTTCCAAAGGATTCCTCTGTAGGTATATACCGTTCAAAGCTCCTTTACATACTTATAACAGCAAAAAGGTTGCCAAACATTCCGTTCGCAGGGAAAAGTCCTTATTTGAAATAGGCTTTGGTCCACGTAAAGACCCTCGGTTCCTCCTTGATGTAAGCCTTCAGCAACTTCCGGTTCTCCCTGTCCACATAGAGCGGAGTCGTGTAAGACTGGGTCAATGTCAGGCTATCCGGACTGAGCCGGTATTGGAACATATCCATATCCAAAGAGGAGATGGCTTCCTGGTAGCGGACGGAAGTCGTATCCACATCCTTGCGCAGGAACCAAGCGGCAGCGACCGGTGTAAACAAGTCCGCACTATCCAACTGTTTCCATTCCGGGGAGAAAAAAGAGATGCGGCTGTCGGGCACGGGACCTTTTACCGTCACCACCTTACATATAACAAAGGTATTATTCACCAACGGAAGCAGCTTCATCTCAATGGTCGTCCTTTCCGTCGATTCCAACAACAGGTAGTCGTCCGTCAATTTGACCAACTTCGCATACCCGTTCATATTATTCTTCAGTCTCGCCTCTTCCTTGGAACGGTACAAATCGACCAAATCTTTTCTCCAAGCATCTTCCAATTGCGGCGCATATTCATCGGGCATTGCCACAAATACAGCTGCCATATCCTGTGCCATCGCTGAGAATGAACAGAAGAGGAATAACATAAACACCCATTTTCTCATATTATTACCTATTTAGTTCCTAAATATAAAAATACCATACCTATAAATACAAACACCAAATCCACCACCTTACTCTTGAGGTTCTTCTCGTGGAAGAAAAGTGCTCCTGCTGCAAAAGTAACCAAAACATTGCTTCTACGAATCATCGAGACAATAGAAATCATGGAGTCCGGGTCGGTCAAGGCATAAAAATAGACCCAGTCAGCGATGCAGAGGAAAAGTGATATAAACGGAATATTCCAACGCCACTCAAACGGAGTCGTCTCTTTCCTATGCGGATACCATAAGAACAGAAGGATGAAGGACATGATGAAACATTGGTAGACATTGAACCACACTTGGACGGTCATCACATCCAATCCCCTCATCAAATGCTTGTCGTACAATCCGCTCAAAGCCCCCAAGAGAACCGAGATGACGGTATAATAAATCCACTTGTTGTGCGTAAACCGGATTCCCTCCTTTTTACCGGACGAGGAGAGCATATAAAAAGAAGCAACGGCAAATGCCACACCCATCCATTGGTAAAGGTTCAGCCGCTCACCAAATATCAGCATCGCCCCGACCAAAGTCAGGACAGGTTGCGTCGCTTTGATAGGTCCGGAAATGGTCAACGGCAAGTTCTTCAAGGCAAAGTAACCAAATATCCAAGAAGAGAGGACAATGACCGCCTTGATGAATACGGCAAAATGGACTTGCAAAGAGACGACAGGCACATAAAAGAGCGAACCATCCAATAGTCCGGTCGTGTACGAAAGGAGGATAAACGGCAAGAAGATCAAGCTGCTTATCAAGGTGTTGAAAAAGAGGACGGGGATGACCGCATTGCCATTCAACGACATCTTTTTATTCACCTCGTAACATCCCAAGAGGAATGCAGACAAAAACGCCAATACTACCCACATATTACTCTTCCACTAAAAACAGTCGTTCGGGATAGGCTACATCTTCCAAGAAAAGGGCATGCCCGGGCATGGAGATTCCTGCCGAGCAGCGGTCTTTCTTTTCAATCACCTTTCTCAAACCGTCAATGCTCAATTTGCCTCTTCCCACTTCCAACAGCGTTCCCACCACCGCACGGACCATATTCCGCAGGAATCTGTCGGCTTGGATGGTAAAGACCCAAACATCTCCCTCTTGATGCCAACGGGCATACATAATCCGGCAATTGTTCGTCTTGACATCCGTATGCAGTTTGCTGAAACTGGTAAAGTCGGTATATTCAAAGAGAACCTTGCATGCTTCGTTCATCCGTTCAAAATCCAACGGGCTGTGGTAGCGGTAGACTTGATTGAAGTTAAAGGGATTTTTATGCAAGGTCAAATAGTATCGATAGGTGCGGGAAACCGCATCGAACCGGGCATGGGCGTCCGGTACAACCGGAACAATCTTATAAACCGCAATGTCGGGCGGCAATATACGGTTCAATTTATCAGTCAGGAAAGAGAGATCCGTCAAAGGCTGCTCCATCTCAAAATGAGCCACCATCCGGCGTGCATGGACACCTGCATCGGTACGTCCTGCTCCGACAACCGCAATTTTACTCCTAAGAATAGTTGATAAAGACTCCTCCAAGCGTTGCTGCACAGTCATGCCATTCGGCTGAATCTGCCAGCCACAATACTCTTTCCCGTTATAACCTAAATATATAAAGTACCTGTTCACCCAATCACGATTTAATTAATCGGCGGCAAAGGTATGAAATAGAATGAACAAACAAAAGGGATATGCCAAAAACATCCGTTTTGACATATCCCTTTCTATTTAAAAATATATCTTATCCTAAGAAACCTAACAAGATACCGGCTGCCACAGCAGAACCGATAACACCTGCTACGTTCGGACCCATTGCGTGCATCAACAAATAGTTGCTTGGATCATATTCCAAACCTACGTTCTGAGAGATACGAGCAGCATCAGGAACGGCAGATACACCAGAGTTACCAATCAACGGGTTAATCTTGTTACCTTCCTTCAAGAACAAGTTGAAGAACTTAACGAACAAGACACCTGCGCAAGTTGCGATTACGAATGACAAAGCACCCAAACCGAAAATCTTGATAGAGTTGATAGTCAAGAACTGAGTTGCCTGAGTAGAAGCACCTACAGTGATACCTAACAACATAGTGATAACGTCAATCAGCGGGCCACGAGCAGTTTCAGCCAAACGACGAGTCACACCACTTTCCTTACACAAGTTACCGAAGAACAACATACCTAACAAAGGAAGACCTGAAGGTACCAAGAAAGCTGTCAACAGCAAACCGACAATCGGGAAAATAATCTTTTCTGTCTGAGAAACGACTCTCGGAGGTCTCATTCGGATCAAACGCTCCTTGTCAGTTGTCAACAGACGCATGAAAGGAGGCTGGATGATAGGAACCAACGCCATATAAGAATAGGCGGATACGGCAATCGCACCCATCAAGTTAGGAGCCAACTTAGAAGACAAGAAGATAGCAGTAGGACCGTCAGCACCACCGATGATACCGATAGCACCAGCCTGGCTTGGGTCGAAGCCCATCTGCAAAGCGATGATATACGCACCGAAGATACCAAACTGAGCCGCAGCACCAACCAACATCAACTTCGGATTGGAAATCAATGCCGAGAAGTCGGTCATCGCACCAATTCCCAAGAAGATCAACGGCGGGTACCAACCCTGCTTCACACCTTGATACAAGATATTCAATACTGAACCCTCTTCATAGATACCCAACTGCAATCCTGCATCTTTGAAAGGAATGTTACCAATCAAGATACCGAAGCCAATCGGAATAAGAAGCATCGGTTCAAATTCAAACTTGATAGCCAAAAAGATGAACAGCAAACCGACCAACAACATGATAATGTGGCCAGGCGTTGCGTTCGCAAATCCGGTATAAGAGAGGAACACCTGAATGTTTTCTGCAAGGAATTGCATGAAACTTTCCTGTGCTACCGCTGCTTGTAATAATATAGATGTTAGCATACACTTATCCGATTACGACGAGATCAGCACCTTCCAGTACAGAATCGCCCTTATTAACCTTAATTTCTACAATCTTGCCATCGCGGTCAGCGTTGATATTGTTTTCCATCTTCATTGCTTCCAATACCAAAATCTTCTGGCCTCTCTTGACAGTATCACCTACTTTACAATCCACGCTCAAGATAACACCTGGCAGTGGAGACTTCACAGCACCCGCAACACTTGAAGCAGCCGGACGAGAAACAACCGGTTCTCCGGCAGGAGTAGTCGGAGCCTGAGCCGGACGCTTCAAAGGCACGATCTGTTTCTTAGCCGGTTTCTCCATCTTCACGCTGTATGGAATGCCGTTAACTTCAACTTCAGCAATATCATCAACTACAGAATTGATATGCACTTTATATACGTTACCATTAATGGTATATTTAAAACTTTTCATTCTTTAATTCTATTTTAAAAGGATAATTACTTTCTTACAGGAGCCTGGCGAAGATTATAAATCTTAGAACTCCAAGGTGAATAGCTACGTTGAACCTTACGAATTGTCAACACAGTGTTTTCAATGTCGTGGTTGTCGTCGCTCATTTCATACAATGCTGTAGCGATAGCAGCCAATACTTCTCCGTTTTCCTGGCCTGCGTCAGCAGAAACAGCCTTGCCAGATTCGGCAGCAGCCTTCTTAGCATTACGCTGGCTGGCGCGGATTGCAGCATTACCTGTCTGCTTGAACACCAAATACAAAACGATAAGGCCCAAGAACACAACTGCCATGGCTGTAATAGTCATACCAATACCCCAAGAGTCGTTTCTTTGGAAGTTCTCTACCTTTTCATTTGTATCCAAAGTGACGTTGTTGGTACTCGGAGTAACCTTTGTCATAGAGATCCACTTACCTGTACCGTCCATCTCGCGAGCGTAGCTGATATCAGCCACCTGGCCAGCCGGAACCTTAACTTCGTCAATCAGAGTCGTACCATCCGCATCGTACAATGCAATATAATTATCCTTAGTAGGATCAAGAGTGAAATTCACATGGAAAGTACCACGTGTTGGCTTATTATCTGCCCAGAACAAGACATGCTGATAGGGCGGAACTTTAGTCAATACGTCACCCTTCGGAATCATATATTTACGAGGATTGCTCTTGTCGTCTGTCAAGAAACAGCCTCTCAAATCGACTGTACCAGCCGAATTGTTATACAATTCAAACCATGGATGGCGCTTGCCGTAGTCGTCAACGAAGTTATCTTCATTGACAACCAAAACTTCATTAAATCTTACAGAAGTAGTCAACTGTGCCTTTGCTCCGAAGATAGAAAGAACCATCAACAACAGCAGCACTCCGAACTTTTTATTTAACATACTCATTACCGATTATAATTAGTTACAGAGGCAGGTTATCATGTTTCTTAGCAGGGTTGCTCAACTTCTTAGTCTGCAATTGCTGCAAAGCACGGATGATACGGAAACGAGTATTTCTCGGTTCGATAACATCGTCGATATAACCATATTGAGCAGCATTATATGGATTAGCAAATGCCTTCTTGTATTCAGCTTCTTTTTCAGCAGCGCATGCTTTAGGATCAGCAGCAGCAGCCACTTCTTTAGCGAAGATGATTTCAACAGCACCGCTCGGACCCATCACTGCGATTTCAGCTGTAGGCCATGCATAGTTCATATCACCACGAAGATGTTTAGAACTCATCACACAATAAGCACCACCATAAGACTTACGCAAAGTAACAGTTACCTTAGGAACAGTAGCTTCACCGTAAGCATACAACAATTTAGCACCGTGAAGGATGACACCATTGTACTCCTGTCCTGTACCTGGCAAGAATCCCGGTACGTCAACCAATGTCACCAAAGGAATGTTGAACGCGTCGCAGAAACGAACGAAACGGCCAGCCTTACGAGAAGCGTTGCTGTCCAAACAACCTGCCATTATCTTCGGCTGGTTAGCAACGATACCAACAGATTGTCCGTTGAAACGAGCGAAACCAACGATGATGTTCTTAGCATAGTCTGCGTGTACTTCCAAGAATTCGTGGTTATCAACGATAGTAGCGATAACTTCATACATATCGTATGCCTGGTTAGGATTATCCGGAATGATTTCATTCAAATAATCATCCAAACGGTCGATAGGATCTGAACATTCTATCATCGGAGTCTCTTCCATGTTGTTCTGAGGCAAGTAGCTCAACAACTGGCGAATCAAATTCAAACCATCTTCTTCTGTATCTACTGCGAAGTGAGCAACACCGGATTTAGTTGAGTGAACGCTTGCACCACCCAATTGTTCCTGAGTCACATCTTCACCAGTCACAGTCTTCACAACTTTCGGACCAGTCAAGAACATATAACTTGTACCGCGAGTCATGATGTTGAAGTCAGTCAAAGCCGGAGAATAAACGGCACCACCTGCACAAGGACCGAAGATACCAGAAATCTGAGGAACAACACCAGAAGCCAAGATGTTACGTTGGAAGATTTCAGCATAACCAGCCAAAGCGTTGACACCTTCCTGGATACGAGCTCCACCAGAGTCGTTCAAACCGATAACCGGAGCACCCATCTTCATGGCCAAGTCCATGATTTTACAAATCTTCAATGCTAACATTTCAGACAATGCACCGCCGAATACGGTAAAGTCCTGGGCATAGACATAGACCAAACGTCCATCAATTGTACCATAGCCGGTAACAATACCGTCGCCTAAGAATTTTGTCTTTTCGATACCAAAATTAGAACAACGGTGCTTTACGAACATATCAATTTCCTCGAAGCTTCCTTCGTCTAACAGCATGCTGATACGTTCACGAGCTGTAAATTTACCTTTTTTGTGCTGTGATTCAATTCTTTTTTCGCCACCACCCAAACGAGCTTGTTCACGCAAGGCGATAAGTTCTTTTACTTTTTCAAGCTGATTACTCATTGCTTTTATTAGATTTGTTATTAGTAATGTACTCTTTTCGAATGTGTTAATTATTTTTTACCCGGCATGCAAAGTTCTGTCAATACGCTGCATGTTGATTTCGGATGTAAGAAAGCGATATCCAAGCCTTCTGCACCACGACGAGGAGCCTTGTCGATCAAACGAACACCTTTTGCTTCAGCTTCGTCCAAACAAGCCTGTACGTCAAGAGTAGCGAAAGCAATATGGTGGATGCCTTCACCCTTCTTCTCAATAAACTTAGCGATAGTGCTGTCTTCGCTTGTCGGCTCCAACAATTCCAATTTTGTCTGGCCAATCTTGAAGAAAGCAGTCTTCACTTTCTGATCAGCTACTTCTTCAATGCTATAGCACTTCAAACCCAATACTTGTTCATAATAAGGCAAACATGCCTCGATGCTTTTCACAGCAATTCCTAAATGTTCAATGTGTGTAAGTTCCATTTGTAGAAATTTTAAGTTATATTATTATGTTTATACTCTTTTACGCAACACATACAGAGTTGCAAGGCAAAGATACACTTCTTTTTGGAAAAGATTATCAAAAAAACAAGATTTTATTTTTATAAACTTAATAGTTGGATCTGCCAATCAAAGCGAATTGGGTTAAAACGAGGTGCATATAATTGATAATTAGATATTTGAATAGCAAATCACCCTTTATCCATCTGAATGGCTCATATCCTGTTCTCAATTCATTTACAGAGATTCCAACAGATGGCAGCATGCGCTCAAAAACAGATGGGTTGTTTTGAAAAAACGTCGCATCAAGCATTTTTTGTTTCTCACTTAAGTGAGAAGTGTTTCTCACCTATATGAGAAGTGTTTCTCACTTAGGTGATACGTGCTTCTCACTTAGGTGAGAAGCTTAAATTGTCGTTAGAAAAAACGAAATATCTAAGTGATGCAACAAAACCAGTCGGACAAAAAACGTTTATCCGTTTTATTTTCAATGATTTGCAAGCATCAGAACCAACATTCTTTTAGAAAGGATAACCGACGGCAAAGTGCCATGCGAAATTTCCTGTACGGGAATTGAAGTTAGGATTCTTTATCGCCCATTTTTTACCTCCTCTTTGCTGCGGGTCGTAAGCCTTCATACCAGTATCGAAACGCAAGACAAAGAAGTTGAAATCGGCACGCAATCCCAATCCATAAGAGAAGGCAATCTCTTTATAAAAGCGGGAGAAGTCGAAATTGGCTTTCGGATGCGACGCATCTTCATGGAAGGTCCAAATATTGCCGGCATCGACATAGGCTGCCATCTCAAACTTCCAAAACAGCTTCGTCCGGTATTCCAGGTTCATGTCCAACCGGATATCTCCTACTTGGTCGGCAAAAGAGCGGGCATATTCAAGTCCCATGCTGCCCGGTCCCAATGAACGGACAGACCATCCTCTTACGCTATTGGCGCCACCTGAGAAATAGCTTCGCTCAAAAGGAAGTTTGGTCATGTTCCCATAAGGATACCCCACTCCGACCCCGATTCGATAAGCGACCCTGTTCTTTGCATCCAGGGCAATGTTCTTGCTGAAGTCCATATCCACCTTGGTAAATTGGGCATAAGGAATGCCAAAGAGCGAATAGGATCCTTTATCATTTTTATGCGCTCCTAACACTTTGGAGAAACCATACAGCAGGTTTCCTGCCATCTCCACAGAGACTCGCAGCGAGTGGGTGTTACGGTTCTTGTTTTGCGGCACATAATTATTAAATGTATAGGTGTAGCCAATTCCCAACACAAACTGGTCGGTAAAATTATATTGGCGGGTGGACTCAGGCAAACTGTCCGCAAAGGCTTTGTCTATCTTGGGCAGGTGGACATAATCAATGTCTACCAACTTAAACACATGGCGGGATTGCGTGTTTAGCCGGTCTTGCCAAATATAACTCCAACCTCCTGACAAGATGGTGCGCTGATATTCAGGCCTTGTCTGGAAACTGTAACCGATTTTGAATTCTGTAGTTGCCTTCATGCGGCGTTTGAAAGATTCACTCACGAACGGGAAGACAAACCGGGGGAACATGAGGCCTGTTTCCGCTCCGAACTCCCAGTAATTCCCATCGATGCTGCTCTTGGAAGAGCCCAAGGCTTCATAGGCTCCTCGCACCTTGAAGGAGAAAGTTTCCGAACGGCGGAAAAGGTTGCGGTGCTGGTAATTCACACTCGATGCAAAGCCCAAGTCACCGGCAGAATGGGTTCCTTCCAATTCAACGCCAAACCCTTGCAGTTTCGTCGGGGCAGCCAAAATCGAACAATCCAATTTCAACGAATCGTTCTCTTCAAACTCCCTAAAACGGATATTGATGTTCTTCAATGCACGGAGGCGGGCAAAAGAGGAGTAAGTCTGTTCGACGTTCGATTCATCATATTGCTTGCCGGGTGCCAAATAAACACTTCGGGCAAGAGCGGAAGGGCGGATGAAACGGCGATTGGCATACACGACATAAATATCTCCAGCCTTCATCGTATCGCGCAGGCTCATCGAATTTTCCAATTCCGACTTTAACGGGTCGTAATCGGCAACGACGGTTACTTTATTAATATAGTAAGGACGATGCGCCTCCTCCTTCACGGATCCATCCTCTTTCAAACGTCGATAAGGTTTCAAATACATTTCCAAGTCAACCGCATTCTGGTTGAAGGCGCTATCTGCCATATAAGCCAAATGGTCTTTGTTGAACGCATAATAGCCTTCCCTGCGCACCAACTTTGTCACCCGGCTGCGTTCCAAATCGAGCAAATCCCTGTCAAAAGGATTGCCCTCTTTGACCAACGACACATAATCTTCATTGGAAGGTTTGAACATATTGGAGAGCCAATTACGTTTCTTCGGCGGAATATGCGCAATGCTATCAATAACCGGGTCACTTATAGCCGTTTGGTAATTACGGATGCGGTAAGGAGTATTGGGATGCAACATGTAAGTCACCACCGCTTTCTTATGGCGCAACGTGTCTATGCTGGTCGTGACATCGGCATGGATGTATCCTTTATTTACCAAAAAGCGTTCCAGTTCATCTGCCGATTGCTCGACCAACATCGTGTCCAGGACAACCGGGGCTTCCCCCATTCGACGAAGTTGTTTGTTCACCCACGACTTGTCGTTCTTACCCGACCAATTATAAAGGTATAATTGCCATTTTATCAACCCGAAAGCCTTGAAGTTCGGCCGTTGGTGCAGGTAATCGCGCAAGTCCGCCTCTTTGAAGTCTTTGTCATCGGACGTAATGACCACCTTGTCCAGCAAATATTGATTGTCCGGAACGTACTTAGTCGAACTACATCCCGTCAAAAGCGACAAGGCAGCAATCACAACGGCAATATATAGCAATCGTATTCTCATTCAATTTTTAATGTGCAATATTCGCAAAATTTCCCAATATCTGCAAATAAATGGTCGGAAAGTTAGCCCAAGGAGGATACAAAAAAGGCCGAGTTGCAAAAGATTCCTTACAACTCAACCTTATTTCTAAAACCATTAATAAGAACCAGCTCTTACGCTTTCAATTCCTTAGTTTTGCCAACTTCACTTTCTTCCTCTTCGTCGTCATCCTCATCCTCTTCCGGCGGGGCTGGCTTGACGAAAAATGCGCTCAGTTCATACAATCCATAAAGAGGGAAAAAGACAATACCCAATGTGAACGGGTCGCCACTCGGCGTGATGAATGCCGCAGCTACCAACAATCCCACAATGGCGTGCCTCCTATATTTATGGAAGAAGGAGCGGTTCAAAATGCCGACTTGCGACAACAACCAAGAGACCAAAGGCATCTCGAAGACAATACCCATCACGAAAATAAGCATAATGAAGTTGTCCATGTACGATTCCAAAGAAACCTGCTCTGTGATGGCTGCGCTCAACTCATAAGTAGCCAAGAAACGCAAAGTCATCGGGAAGACCAAGAAATATCCGACGGCACATCCCAAGAAGAACATGATAGTTCCAGACAAGAATACCCAACGGACATTTTTCTTTTCATTCTCGTAAAGCGCGGGGCTGACAAATTTCCATATTTCATACATCGTATAAGGAAAAGTCAATAGCAACGCTAACCAAAAAGAGGTTGACATGTGGGTAAAGAACTGCGAAGCCAACTTGATATTCACCACATCCACCTTGAACGTCTGATTACAGAAGTCCGGCAATATGGAGAAAACAGAGCTTACTTTGCACAACTCCCTGTAGACGATGAAATCGCTATAACAAGGAGCCATTACCACATTATCAAACAACCATGGCATTACGGAGAATGCTCCGATTGCAAAGATAAAAAGAGCTAAAATGATACGAAACAGAGTCCAACGAAGTTCTTCCAAATGATCCCAAAAGGACATTTCATCTTGTTGTTCTTCCATCGCTCATCTTATTTTTTTTCCGAGTTGTCATCGATATTGATGTCGTCCTCGATTCCTTTTACTCCGTCTTTAAAATTCTTAACGCCTTTACCAATACCTTTCATCAACTCAGGAATCTTCTTTCCGCCAAACAATAACAATACAATAATGGCAATAATAATAATTTCACCTGTTCCTAAGTTTCCGATAAATAGCAAATTATCCATAATTTATAATATTTATTTGTTTTAAAAATCAATTTCTCCGGGACAAAGATACAATTTGTAATGAATTTTATCCACATTATTCGGAATTTATTAACTTTGCCACGTCTTAAAAATCTGAAATAAAAAAAACGAAAGAATGATGAATGCTTATGTATTCCCTGGTCAAGGGGCACAATTCGTAGGTATGGGTAAGGACCTATACGACAACAATCCTCTTGCTAAAGAGATGTTTGAAAAGGCAAATGAGATTTTGGGATTCCGTATCACGGACTTGATGTTTGCCGGGACAGATGAAGATTTGAAACAAACAAAAGTTACTCAGCCTGCCATTTTCTTGCACTCAGTAATTTTGGCAAAAACAATGGGTGAAGAATTCAAGCCTGACATGGTTGCAGGACACTCTTTAGGTGAGTTTTCCGCATTAGTGGCTGCCGGAGCGTTGTCTTTTGAAGACGGTTTAGTTTTGGTTTCTAAACGTGCAATGGCGATGCAGAAAGCATGTGAATTAACGCCTTCTACCATGGCTGCCGTATTAGCTTTGCCAGATGCAAAAGTAGAAGAGTTGTGTGCAGAAGTGAAAGACGAAGTGGTCGTTTGTGCTAATTTCAATTGCCCGGGCCAAGTTGTCATTTCCGGTTCTGTCCCAGGTGTCGATGCCGCTTGTGCGAAAATGTTGGAAGCTGGAGCGAAACGCGCTTTGAAACTGAAAGTGGGTGGCGCATTCCATTCTCCGTTGATGGAGCCTGCGAGAGCTGAATTGGCTGCTGCCATTGAAGAAACAAAGTTCAACAATCCAATCTGTCCTGTTTACCAGAACGTAAGCACCAAGGGGGAAACCGACCAGGATGTCATCAAAGCCAACCTGATTGCCCAGCTTACCGCTCCTGTCCGTTGGACTCAATCTGTACAGAACATGATTGCCGACGGAGCTACTCATTTCATCGAATTGGGTCCGGGTTCTGTTTTGCAGGGATTAATCAAGAAAATCGACAAGACAGCTACAACTGAAGGTCGTCAATAATCAGAACTCTACCATGATAATATCGAGTCGGCTTGCCAATAGGACTTGCCGACTCGGTTTTATTTGTCAATCACTTTAAACACTATTCTCTTATCCAATATGAGGTATCCATCTGCTTTGTTAGAAAACGCAGTAAATGAATTGGCATCTCTTCCCGGAATAGGAAGGAAAACAGCTCTTCGTCTGGCTTTATACATGTTACGCCGGGAACCCAACTACACGGAAAACTTTTCCAAGGCTTTGGTTGATTTGCGGCTCCATGTCAAATATTGCAAGTTATGCCATAATATTTGCGACGATGATTTATGCTCCATCTGTGCCAACCCCGAACGGGACCATTCATTAGTGTGCGTAGTGGAGAACATCAAAGAGGTGATGGCTATCGAAAACACAGGACAATTCAAAGGGGTCTATCATGTGCTTGGAGGAATCATTTCACCCATGGACGGCATCGGACCGGGCGATTTGCAGATAAACAGTTTGACTGAACGTGTCGCTTCGGGAGAGGTGAAAGAGGTCATCTTGGCATTAAGCACCACGATGGAAGGAGACACGACCAACTTTTTCATCTATCGCAAGTTATCGCCTTTTAATATAAAGATAAGCGTGATTGCCCGCGGCGTTTCCATCGGAGATGAAATAGAATATGCGGATGAGGTGACATTAGGACGATCCATCCTGAACAGGACAAGCTTCAATGATTCAATAAAACTATAAAACAGGATTAGAATATGTACGAAACGCAACTCTCTGTTGTCATTGTCAATTACAATGTAAAGTATTTCCTCGAGCAATGCCTCTGCTCCGTCCAAGCCGCCACACAAGGTTGGGATGTGGACATTTATGTGGTTGACAACCATTCGTCAGATGGTTCTGTTGAATATTTACGTCCTCTGTTCCCCGATGTCATCTTCATGGAGAACCAAGAGAATGTTGGTTTTGCAAAAGCCAATAACCAAGCTTTCCGCATCTGCAAAGGTGAATATGTCTTGATGCTGAACCCGGACACTGCCATTGGTGAAGAGTCGCTCCGCTCCCTCTGCTATTTCATGGACGAACATCCGGAAGCCGGTGCCATCGGATTGAAGATGCTGAATGGAAACGGCATCTTCTTAGCTGAGAGCAAACGATCCTTCCCCACTCCTTGGGTCTCTTTCTGCAAGCTATTCGGACTCTCCAAACTATTCCCCGATTCTCCCAAATATGCCAGTTATGCCCTTCCCTATTTGTCACCGGACGAGCAACATGAGGTCGATGTGCTAAGCGGAGCTTTTATGTTGATGCGGCATGAAGCCTTGGAGAAAACAGGCTTGCTGGATGAAAAGTTTTTCATGTATGGAGAGGATATTGATTTGTCGTATCGTTTTATCCAAGCAGGCTATAAGAACTATTATATGCCGGAGCGGATGCTCCATTACAAAGGAGAAAGTACGCAAAAAGTCTCTTATCACTTTTTGAAACGTTTCTATGGAGCGATGCTGATATTCTATAAAAAGTATTATCCGGACACTCCTTCATGGCTCAACGGCTTAATAAAGATTGCCATTGTAATGCAAGCGGCAGGGGCTTCCGTCATCAACCTGTTCCATTCAGACCATAAGAAAGTCCATAAGCATCGCCTTTTAATCGTTGCCAGGAAAGAGACATTCGTACAATATAAGAAAGAGATTTTATCCCATTTCAAGAAAACAGAGTTCACCAACCTTTGGAACTTGGATGAAGAGCGGATTACTTCCGCTGAGTGCCGCATGAACCAGATGAAACGTTTTACGGACATCGTTTTCGTCTATCCGGACACGCGGTTCGAGCAAATGTTCCTATTGATGGATTTGATGCCGAATAAGAATTTGGCTTATCATATTTTCCATAAGAAGAGTAAACGAATGGTTTCACCAAGCAAATAAAAACAGAGCGAGAGCGGCATGGCACTACTTTCTTCATCATCCATCCGGTTCCGGGCGATTGAACCGGAAGACTTGGATATCCTTTATCATTGGGAAAACAACACCGCCTTTTGGGAGGTCGGAGTGACATTGGCTCCTTTCTCCAAATACATATTGAGACAATACATCACCGAATCGCACAAAGACATTTACGAACTCCGCCAGGTCCGCTTTATCATCGAATTATCCAACACACATACTCCGATTGGTTTGGCAGACCTCTTCGATTTCGACCCGCATAACAGCCGTGCAGCCATAGGAATCTTGATTGACACACCTTTTCAAAAGAAAGGTTATGCCAAACAAGCCTTAGCACTTTTGGAAGAATATGCTTTTTCATTCCTGAAAATACACCAGTTATATGCACATATCCCTGAAAAAAACCAAGCCAGCCTCCAATTGTTCTTAAAGTCAGGTTATGGCGAACATGGGATATTCAAAGAGTGGCTCCGCACCATCGACGGTTATCAAGATGTCCGTCTCCTTCAAAAGATCAATTCAAATAAGGGTCTTTAGGGAAATGTATCCATTGATGGTATTTCTCTCCTAATTGGAATACGGAGTGCTTCCATAACGATTCATCCGAATCATTCAAGACATGATTGTCATCAGGCATTCCGACAGCCCACGAATCCGCTTTGATTTCCTTCTTCAATTGCTGCGTTTCCCAGCCAGAGTATCCGATAAAGAACTTCACCTTATCGGCTATCTCGTTTCCCGCAAGGATGAATCTCTTCAGCATTTCAAAATCCCCATCAAAGAAAAGATTGTCGGTTATCTGCACCGAGTTAGGAACGACCAAATCTCCCAACGAATGGATAAAGAAGAGCCGGTCGGAAGCAACCGGACCACCCAAATAGATAGGAATATCCGGCAACTCCCGCAATTCCGGGATTACACTGTTTACCGTCAATGACGTTTTCTTATTCAAGATAAATCCTAAACTCCCTGTCTCCGTAGAATGCTCGACCAGCAAAACAACGGAGCGTTTAAAATAGCTGTCCTGAAGAAAAGGTTCAGAAATCAACAAACGCCCCGGTTTGGGTTGCAGGTCGTTATGGGATATTTTAAATATATTGTTGTTGTTTTCAACCATACGAATTAAATGAATTAACGTTTTGTTTCATGATTCTCTTGGAACAATCGCACTCTTTCCTCTAACAATTCATATTGATGATCCTTGATGAAAGAGGTGCAGATTCTCAATCCTTCTTGCACACTGCCGGTCGTTCCCAATGAAATCGCACTGATGCCATAATAAATCAGCTCTTTCATCAGTTCACTCCCCGACATTCCTGGATAAGCGATGGTAAAATAGAAGCCATCCGCAATCGGCTCATCCAAATCGTGGTCGTACACAATCTTGAATCCGTGTTCCGTAAATATCTTCTTCAGCTTAGCCGCCCGCCTTCCATACTCCTTGATATCGGAAACGAAGTCAAGTTGCCCATCGGAAGCCGCTTTGAGCAAAGCTGCCAACGCATATTGTGCCGAATGGCAAGTCCCGGCAGAAAGGGCATACAACACCCGATGGATATAGACCGTACCGAACGTTCCTCCGCCATAACGGGCTGTCAATCCCGGATAAGACTTTTGATACAATTTATCCGATATCGCCGCAAAACCTATGCGTTGTCCGGCATAACTGAACGCCTTCGAACCAGAAATATGCAAAATATAATTGTCGGTATAACGGGCAACAGAGGCTTGGAAAGGAGGTTGGAACGGTTTGCCCAACTCTTTTCGGAAATCCATGGCAAAATAGGCCAAGTCCTCGATGACAATCACATCATACTTGTTTGCCATCTCGCCTATGATTTGCAACTCCTCTTCCGTCAAACAGAACCAAGCCGGATTGTTCGGGTTGGAATAGACAAGAGCCGCAATATTGCCTTGGCTCAAATACTCCTCCAGTTTAGTCCGCAACTTATCTCCCCTGAAATCATACACATCAAATGAAGCATAGTTGTATCCCATCACCTTAATCTGCTGTTTCTGCACAGGGAAACCGGGGTCGATGAACAGGATCGTATCTCTTCCCGGCACGCATTGGCCGCACACTAAAAACGAAGCGAAAGTTCCTTGCATGGAACCAGAGACAGGCACGCATCCTGACGGAGACACATCAATATCAATAAAAGCCTTGATAAACCGGGAGGCTTCCTTCTTTAAATCAGACAGACCATTGATGTTGGGATAAATCGCAGCAATCCCCTGCTTCAACGCATTAATCTCCGCATCCACCCCCACTTGGGAAGGTTTTAATCCAGGAACACCCATTTCCATGTGTATAAATTCCTTGTGGGTGCGTTGTTCCAGCTCAGTTGAAATGGCCACTACTTCTCGAATCGTCGCTTTGCCGAAATCGGGCAAATGGTAACTTGCTATTACCTCTTCTGCTACTTGGTAATCAATCGGGGTGTTTTTCATCATTCTGTTCGATTTAAATTTATACAATCCTACAAATATATAACTTTATTCTAATAAAACTACGATTATCCTTTTTTTCCGATAAAAATCATACATAATAGCACTTTTTACATTCTTAGTTACTACTTTTGTAGGGTTTTAAAAAGATAGTGATGGAACAACATTCTCAAAACATTAACAAAGTTACCGTACGCCCGCTGCAAATGGCGGATTACAAACAGTTGGCCCAGTCATTCAAAAGAGTTTATTCAGATGGGTCAGACGTCTTTTGGACGAAAGAGCAGATAGAAAAACTTTTGACCATTTTCCCGGAAGGACAGGTTGTCACCGTGGTGGACAATAAAATCGTTGGTTGCGCACTCTCTATCATCGTAGATTATGACCGCGTTAAAAATGACCATACTTATGCGGATGTCACTGGCAAAGAGACATTCAACACACACAACCCCAAAGGAAACATCTTGTATGGAATCGAAGTGTTCATTCATCCGGACTATAGAGGGCTCCGTTTGGCTCGACGCATGTATGAATACCGCAAAGAGTTGTGCGAGAGCTTGAACTTGAAAGCGATTATGTTTGGAGGCAGAATCCCAAACTATCACTTATACGCAGACTCCATGCGCCCGAAAGAATATATCGACAAGGTGCGTAAAAAGGAGATTTTCGACCCCGTATTGACATTCCAGTTGTCCAATGACTTCCACGTCCGCAAAGTAATGACCAATTACTTGCCGAACGATGAAGAGTCCAAGCATTATGCGACATTGCTGCAATGGGACAATATCTATTACCAGCCCAAACCGGAAATCATCTCCACCAAGACAACTGTCCGTGTCGGTTTGGTACAATGGCAAATGCGCCCGTACAAGAGCCTGAACGATGTGTTCGAACAGGTGGAATTCTTCGTGGATGCCGTTTCTGATTACAAGAGCGACTTCGTTTTGTTCCCGGAATATTTCAATGCTCCATTGATGGCTAAGTTCAACGACAAAAGTGAATCCGAAGCTATACGTGAATTGGCGCAATACACCGACGAAATGCGCAAACGCTTCATCGAATTGGCAATCAGTTACAATATCAATATCATCACAGGCAGTATGCCGCAAATCCGAGAAGACGGTTTATACAACGTTGGTTTCCTTTGCAGGAGGGATGGATCTTATGAGACCTATGAAAAAATCCATATCACCCCGGATGAAGCCAAAAGTTGGGGACTTTCGGGAGGCAAAATGGTACAGACGTTCGAGACGGACTGTGCAAAGATTGGTATCTTGATTTGTTATGATGTGGAATTTCCTGAGCTGTCCCGCATCATGGGTGACCAAGGCATGCAGATTTTGTTCGTGCCTTTCCTGACCGATACACAAAACGCTTACTCCCGTGTCAAAGTTTGCGCCCACGCCCGTGCCATCGAGAACGAATGTTTCGTTGTGATTGCCGGTAGTGTCGGCAACTTGCCACGCGTACATAATATGGACATACAATATGCCCAGTCCGGAGTGTTTACGCCTTGTGACTTTGGTTTTCCAACTGATGGCAAACGCGCCGAGGCAACACCAAACACCGAAATGATTTTGGTTTCGGATGTGGACTTGAACCTATTGAACGAATTGCATACGTATGGAAGTGTCCGCAACTTGAGAGACCGTAGGCACGACCTGTACGAAGTACGTTTAAAGAATAAGAAGTAAATCGACAATAAGAGTATCTCTGACACATGGCTAAGACAAAAACAGTATATATTTGCTCCAACTGCGGAGCCGATTCCCCAAAATGGATTGGTAAATGCCCCAATTGCGGGGAGTGGAACAC
>ULRN01047067.1_pt1 | contig 113462 bp, 70 predicted proteins | sample 1955461 | NCBI WGS metagenome assembly ULRN01 (sample SAMEA4835683, study PRJEB28245) | human gut metagenome | biome: gut microbiome; material: fecal sample | place: Denmark | collected 2008 | reverse complement strand
AGGAAGAATAGAAGGCCTTGCTGAAGGAAAAGCTGAAGGAATCGCAGAAGGAAAAGCAGAAGGTCTTGCAGAAGGCTTGCGCCAAGTCGCTTCCAAGATGAAAAAGGCAGGGGTAGATATTGCCACCATAGCCACGTGTACTGGCTTAAGTGAAGAAACAATCTTGTCTTTATAAGGGAAAATATCCATATAAAGGGAAATATTATTAAAGTTTGTTTCCCATTAAACCTTTTTGCGTTTGATTCGTCTACAATTCTACGTGTTTATGTATATTTACGTGGTGATAAGTGTTTTTTAAGCAGAATACCTGAAAAATATGACGAAGAGAGTGAAGTGGAGCGTGACGGCTGCAATTGTTTTGATGATTGCAGGGATGATTGTTTACCCGCAGATTAAAAGCCGTATGAAAGCATCCAAAGATGCTGCCGAAGTGGTTCCGCCTGCCGGAAGCCAAGTTCGGAAACAAGTTTTGAATATCAATGCAGAAGTGCTGAAATACCAGTCGCTTACCGATAAGACTATCGTGACCGGCAGTACGATTCCGGATGAGGAGGTAGACCTCTCGTTTGAGTCGTCGGGCAAGATCGTGGCCATCTATTTTACGGAAGGCACGCACGTGAAAGCCGGCGACCTGCTTGCCAAGATCAACGACAAGCCGTTGCAGGCGGAACTGAAGAAGCTGGCAGCTCAGATACCACTGGCGAAAGACCGTGTCTACCGCCAGCATACGCTTTTGGAAAAAGACGCAGTCAGCCAGGAAGCGTATGAACAGGTGGAGACCGAATATGAAAAGCTGATGGCAGACATAGAACTGGTAAAAGCCCATATCGCCCAGACCGAACTCCGGGCGCCGTTCGACGGGATTATCGGCCTCCGCAATGTCAGCGAAGGAGCCTACGCTTCCCCTTCGACCGTTATCACCAAGCTAACAAAAATATCTCCCTTGAAAATAGAGTTCTCCGTTCCCGAACGCTACTCTGCCGACATCAAGGACGGTACGCCGATCGTGTTCAGGATGAACTCGTCTGTCGGTATGATGCAGGACTACAAAGCGACCGTCTACGCCGTAGAGAGCAAAATCGACGAGGCGACCCGCTCATTGAAAGTGCGTGCGACCTATCCGAACCGGGACGAATCGATCGTGCCGGGACGTTATACCTCCGTCGAAATCACCCGCCGCGACATAAAAGACGCACTGGCGATTCCCAGCGAGGCGCTGATCCCGGAAATGGGAAAGAACATCGTCTATCTGTATAAGAGCGGTGTGGCCGAACCGGCCGAGATCATCTTAGGGCTCCGCACGGAAAGCCAGGTCCAGGTACTGAAAGGGTTGAGCGTGGGCGATACGGTGATTACTTCCGGCGTGATGCAGCTTCGTACGGGGATGAAAGTTTCGATTGATAACCTGAAGTAGAAGGCAGCATGGCGAATATTTCTGAAATCAGCATAAAAAGGCCGGTTCTTTCGACCGTGATGACGATTATCCTCCTGTTGTTCGGGATGATCGGTTATAAGTTCTTGGGAGTTCGTGAATTTCCGAGTGTGGACAACCCGATTATTTCGGTCAACGTGACCTATCCGGGAGCCAATGCCGAAGTGATCATGAACCAGATCACGGAACCGCTCGAACAGAACATCAACGGTATTCCGGGCATTCGCTCGCTGAGCAGTGTCAGCAGCCAAGGGAGCTGCCGCATCACGGTAGAGTTTGAACTGTCTGTCGATCTGGAAACAGCGGCAAACGACGTACGCGACAAGGTTTCGCGTGCCCAACGCTACCTGCCCCGCGACTGTGACCCTCCGACGGTATCGAAAGCAGATGCCGACGCGACCCCGATCATGCAGATCGGAATCCGAAGCAGCAAGCGATCATTGATGGAGCTGAGCGAGATAGCCGAACTGACGGTGAAAGAGCGGCTTCAGACCATTCCGAACGTGAGCGGCGTGGACATCTGGGGACAGAAGCGCTACTCCATGCGCCTGTGGCTGGACCCGATCAAAATGGCCGGCTACGGAGTTACTCCCCTGGATGTGAAGAACGCAGTAGATGCCGAAAACGTCGAGCTTCCCTCCGGCAGCATTGAAGGGAACACAATCGACCTGTCTATCCGCACGTTAGGGCTGATGCATACGGCAACGGAATTCAATGATTTGATCATCAAACGTGACGGCGACAATATCATCCGCTTCCAAGACATAGGGCGAGCCGAAGTGAGCCCGGAAGATTTGCGAAGCATGATGCGCAAGAACGGCGAACCGATGGTTATCGACGTTATCATCCCGCAACCGGGCGCCAACCAGATCGAGATTGCCGATGAGGCATACAAACGTATCGAGCAGTTGAAGAAAGACCTGCCAGAAGACGTAACGGTCGAAATGGTGTACGACAATACCCGCTTCATCCGTGCTTCCATCGCAGAGGTGGAAGAAACCATCTATGTGGCCTTTCTGCTCGTGGTGCTGATTATCTTCCTGTTCCTGCGCGACTGGCGCGTGACGTTGGTCCCGGTGGTCGTCATCCCCGTTTCATTGGTCGGGGCCTTCTTCGTGATGTATGTTTCCGGCTTCTCCATCAATGTTTTGACGATGCTGGCGGTGGTGCTCTCGGTCGGGCTGGTGGTGGACGATGCGATCGTGATGGCAGAAAACATCTATGTCCGCATCGAGCAGGGAATGGAGCCGAAAGAGGCCGGCATAGACGGGGCGAAAGAGATATTCTTTGCCGTCGTGTCGACGACGGTAACGCTCGTCTCCGTGTTCCTCCCGATTGTCTTTATGGAAGGCATGACCGGACGCCTGTTCAAGGAGTTCAGCATCGTGATCGCCGGCTCCGTAACGATTTCGTCCTTCGTGGCTTTGACCTTTACGCCGATGTTGGCGACCAAGCTGTTGAGGAAACGCGAGAACAAAGGCTGGCTGTACACGAAGACGGAACCCTTCTTCGAAGGCATGAACAACATCTATGCAAAATCACTGAACGCATTCCTGAACCGCAAGTGGTGGTCCATACCGATTGTCGTGATCCTCTTCGGCTCCATCGGTTATTTCTGGCGCACCATCCGTTCCGAACTTTCGCCATTGGAGGACCGCTCATCCATCTCGATCAACATACGTGCGCAAGAAGGAGCTACTTTCGAATTTATCCGCGACTTCACAGACCAGGTGGCCGCCATGGCCGACACGCTGGCGCCGGAACGCAAATCCCTGACGGTTCGTGCGAATAACAGCATGGGCTTCATCACCGTCCTGCTCCCCGACATCAAAGAACGCGAACGTTCGCAAATGGAGATCGCCGACGTCCTCTCCAAGCATGTACGCGGCAAGACGGAGGCGCGTGCTTTCGTCCAGCAACAATCGACCTTCGGCGGACGCCGGGGAGGAATGCCCGTACAGTATGTATTGCAAGCAACAAGCCTGGAGAAACTGCAGGAGTTCTTGCCTGCTTTCATGCAGAAGGTGAACGAAAGCCCGGTGTTCCAGATGGCAGACGTGAACCTGAAGTTTACGAAACCCGAAGCCCGCATAGAGATCAACCGCGACAAGGCCTCTTCGCTGGGCGTCAGCACCCGCACGATCGCCCAGACACTGCAATACGCATTGAGCGGACAGCGCATGGGATATTTCTATATGAACGGGAAACAGTATCAGATATTGGGCGAGATCAACCGCCAGCAGCGCAACACGCCGTTGGACCTGAAATCCATTTATGTCCGCAGCGATGCCGGAGAAATGATCCAATTGGATAACCTCGTCACGCTGAAAGAAGACGTTGCCCCTCCCCAACTCTACCGTTACAACCGCTTTGTGGCGGCAACCGTTTCCAGCGGCCTCAACAAAGGCTACACGATCGGCGACGGCCTGGACGAGATGGACCGCATCGCCTCGGAAACACTGGACAACAGTTTCCGCACGGCTCTGTCGGGCGAGTCGAAAGAATTTCGCGAAAGTTCATCCAGCCTGATGTTTGCCATGATCCTGGCGCTGCTTATGATCTATCTGGTCCTGGCCGCGCAGTTCGAGAGCTTCAAGGACCCGCTGGTCGTGATGTTCACAGTCCCGTTGGCTATTGCGGGAGCGCTGATATTTATGAGCTATTCGGGCGTGACCATGAATATATTCAGCCAGATCGGTATCATCATGCTGATCGGCCTGGTGGCGAAAAACGGTATCCTCATCGTGGAGTTTGCCAACCAGCGCCAGGAAGCGGGGTTGAGCATGGCGGAAGCGATCCGTTCGGCTTCCACGCAGCGCCTGCGCCCGATCCTGATGACCAGTATTTCGACAATCTTAGGATTGGTCCCGCTGGTATACGCATCGGGCGAAGGGGCGCAGGGACGTATCGCGATGGGTATCGCCGTAGTGGGCGGCATGATCGTTTCGACATTCCTGACGTTGTTCATCGTCCCGGCAATGTACAGCTTCATTTCTACGGACAGGAGATCAAGAAACAAGAATTAAAAATCAAGAAATAAAGGAATTGAGAATGAAGAGATTTCTTTTACTGATATGTATAGCATTTGCAGCCGTTCCGGCCGGGGCGCAACAGGTGTTCAGCCTGGACGACTGCATCCGGACCGGGCTGGAACGTAATTACTCCATCCGCATCGTCCGCAACGAACAGCAGATAAGCGACAACAACGCGACACCCGGCAATGCCGGCTACCTGCCGACCGTCGACCTGAGCAGCGGCTTCAGCGGCACGCTCAACAACAACAGCAACAAGCTCTCCGACGGGACGACGGAAAAAACAAACGGCATCCACAACGAGACGGCAGACGTCGGCCTGAATGTCAACTGGACCGTCTTCGACGGATTAGGCATACAGGCCACCTACGACAAACTGAAGGAGTTGCAGAGCTTAGGCGAACTGAACACCCGGATGACGATCGAAGACTTCGTCGCCGATCTTTCGGGCGAATACTACAACCTGATCCGCCAGAAGATACGCCTCCGCAACCTCCGTTCCACGCTCGATCTGTCCCGCGAACGCTTGCGCATCGTGGAAGAACGGTATTACATCGGCTCGATGTCCCGCCTGGATCTCCAACAAGCACAAGTCGACTTCAATGCCGACAGTTCCAATGTCCTGAACCAGTTGGAACAAGTGCATACTTCCCGTATCCGCCTGAACCGCCTGATGGCTTTGGAGGATGTGGAGGAACAACTGCAGATCAAGGACTCCCTGATTGCCCCCAACCCGTTTCTCGACGAGGTGGAACTCTGGAAAAGCACGCTTGCCGCCAACTCCGCCCTGCTGATCGCCAAGAAGAACCGGGTGATCTCCGAGCTGGACTACAAAAAGATAAAAAGCCGCAACTATCCGTATGTCAGGCTGAATGCCGGATATGGCTATACGGCGAACTGGTACGAGGTGGGAACGACCGACCTCCAACGCCGTCTCGGGCTCAACTACGGAGTGACGGTCGGCATCAACGTGTTCGACGGTTTCAACCGGAAACGCGAACAACGGAATGCCCGGATACAGATCCAGAACCAGGAATTGCGTACACAGGAACTGGAGCTGGGGCTACGGGCCGATATGAGCAATTTCTGGATGGCCTACCGCAATAACCTGGACTTGTGGAGCCTGGAAAAAGAGAATTTAGTCGCGGCACAGGAGAACTACCGGATTGCGATCGACCGCTATAAACTGGGCGACCTGTCCGGCATCGAACTGCGTGAAGCCCAAAACAGCCTGCTCGAAGCGGAAGAGCGCCAGTCTATCGCCGAATATTCCACCAAGATATGCGAAATCTCCCTTTTGCAGCTCAGCGGGAAGATCATGGACATGTTCCATGAAAATGATTAACTTTGCAAAGTTAACGACTTATGGTTTTAGATTAAATCATGATTATCCCCAATGCTAATATACTAAAGAAAGGCGTACTTTTGTACAGAAGCATCCGCTACCGCAGAGGCTTCGGAGTCCATTCGCCCTTCGTCTTCAACCTGATCACAAAAGTGATCGAGGAGCGTTGCCAATACTATAGCTTCCACGACATCGAACTGATCCGCAGGCAGCTGCTTTTCCAAAAAGGCGAGATCACCTATCCCGACCGCCGCCAAAAGGGGAAAATGCGCCGCCGCCCGATCGGCCGGATTGTCGAACGCGAAGCGATACGCCCCAAGCACGGCGCCCTGCTCTTCCGTCTCGCCAACTATTTCAGGTCGAAACATATCCTTCAGCTCGGCCCTTCCATGGGTTTGTCCACTTTGTACCTGACTTCATACGCATCCGATCTGAAATGTATCGCTCTGGAAAACGTACCTGAGTTTGCCACCATCGCCCGCATCGCTTTCGACAAGGCTGCCCGCAACCCGGTCGACCTGCGCGTCGGAAAATATAAGGATTTGCTTCCAAAAGCCCTGGATGATATGGGGCAACTCGATTTCGTCTTTTTCAACACCCTGTATGAGCAGCAAAACAACGGTTGGCTGTTTGAAGAATGCCTGAAACATGTGCATGCCAATACGATCTTTGTCTTCGAAGGCATCAAAGCCAGCCGCAAAATGCGCGAGTTCTGGCAGGAAGTATGCAGCCATCCCGAAGTAACGGTGACGATTGACCTGTACTCAATGGGAATCGCGTTTTTCAACAAGAAGTTGCATAAGAAAGATTATATCGTTTATTTCTGACTTTCTGCCGTTAACGGATACATGCTAAAAAAGGAAGCTGATAAGCGGATTTTTTCGATTCCGCTTATCAGCTTCCTTTTTTCCCTTACCGGACCACGAGATGATACTGCTATTTGAAAATCGGGACAAAAATAGATAATTGCAGATCCCTTGTTTCCGTACTACCGACTACATAATTCCGATAAATCCTGTTAAATCCATTTTTATAAGACAAATCGACCTGAAACCAATTGAAGTCATAGCCGACTTTCACAACAAGCGGAATATCGAATTTATTATCCTCCAAATTAGCTTTGGCTGTCGTATTAAAATAGACAGTCGGTTCCACTCCGACTCCGGCCTTTAATCCTTTCCATAATTTATATCCGGCGACAACATTCAACGACAATCCATTAAATAATTTTATACCATCATAAATGGCGCCACCCGGCTGTTGTTCGCCATAATCAACTTCAGGGGCTAATCCTTGTTCCTGAAAAGCGATGTTCACTCTCCTTGCTTGATACAACAAAGCTACATCAATTAAAAAATGATTTTTAGATTCATACTGGAATTGATATCCGGCATTAAAGCTAAAACAATGGTCCCACTTCAAGTCTTTTTCCCCTGACAATAACATGTTATTGATTTTCGACTTGTGCATCCAGCTATCACCTCCACCGACTACAATACCCGATTTGATCTGTGATTGTGACAACACAGGAAACAATAATAAACATGCAAACAAAATAAATGTCTTTTTCATATCACTCTCTTTTTTTGATTCTCCCAAATGTAAGGATATTATTGACGCGATAATACAAATTGTCTAAATTTAGTGATTGTTGTTTATTTGAAATAAAAATTATCTCTACCAAACTTTTCATGTGCAAGGATATGCGCGCTGGCTTCACCCAGTGTCTCGTCCTGGTTTAGGTAGACAATGCCCCTCTCCCGCCACATGGCAAACCTCCGTAGTGCTTTTCATTGTCTTTTTGGAGGAGAACAAAATTTTTGCTTAATTTTGTCAGGACAGCCTCGTCCAGGAACAATATAGAACATGGTCAACCCGTTTTGTAACCGGAACAGGCGAAGGCATCTTTACCCCTTGGGTTTATCCGATAATAATCTTATAATCAAATTACTATACGCAAAAGTGACGATGATTTTCGGATTATGATAATAAATAAACAATCCGAATCCTTGCACAAATCCCAGAATCTGACGAATATTGTATTTCTTTTTGCAACATCCGGCAAGGATGTGAGATTATATAATAAAAGAACGATAAGTTATTGTCATATGAAAAAGAGCATTATATACACAGGGACCGGCGACAAGGGAACCACCTCCTTGGTTGGCGGCGAACGGGTGTCGAAAGCGCACCAACGTATCGAGAGTTATGGCACGGTCGACGAACTGAACTCATTTATCGGGTTGCTGATCACTTCGCTGGAAGAAAAAGCGGATCAGGATTTCCTGCTGTTTATACAACACAAGCTGTTCACGATCGGTTCCTACCTGGCAACCGACCAGGAAAACACGGAACTGAAAATAGAAAGCAAGGTGACGCCGGAAACAATCACCCGTATCGAACGGGAAATAGACCGCCTGGATAACGAATTGCCCAAGATGCGCAACTTCGTTTTGCCGGGAGGAAGCCGTTCGGCTTCTTTGGCGCATGTGTGCCGGACAGTCTGCCGGCGTGCCGAACGCCAGATATACCGCTTGGCGGAGACAATCCCTGTTGAAGAACCGGTCCTGGTTTTTATGAACAGACTGTCTGATTATCTGTTTGTTCTGGCACGTAAAGAATGCATACGGAATAATGGCAAAGAAATTATCTGGGATTATACTTGTATCTAAAGAATATTGTTTTATTTTTGCGGAAAATTTGAGAACCTGACCGCCGAAAGGTGGTTATTAATACTTGACAGCTATGTATTGGACATTAGAGTTAGCTTCAAAACTGGAAGACGCACCCTGGCCTGCAACCAAGGATGAATTGATTGACTATGCACAACGTTCTGGTGCGCCACTGGAAGTGATTGAGAATTTGCAGGAAATGGAAGATGAAGGTGAGATTTATGAATGTATGGAAGATATCTGGCCCGACTATCCAAGTAAAGAAGACTTTTTCTTCAACGAAGAAGAATATTAATCTCGCTCAAATAGATTAAATTAAATATCAGCGCGATAAACAAATCAAACTTGTTTATCGCGCTGGTGTTTTATAGCAATAAAATTTGCCTGATCTATAAAGAGATTAAAGTCGAGAAAAGATAGCAGCTCTGCGTCTATGTTGGATAAATGTGTATATTTGCACAAATCATGTTGGTAAAATGTGATTTAATAATCTGAAACGAGATGGTACGATTCTTAATCTCCCCATATTTCTTGCGGACTGGACCGAAAGATTGTTAAAGATATAAGACTTTTTATTTAGGAAGAATGACCTGATATGCAATTTATCTCATTCTTTTTCGTTTATTTTTCCATAAAGGTGAGTAAATTTGCTTGCTTTTTGTAGTTGTTATAGAAAATCGAATGAACAAATATCTCCTGCTTATCATCCTTTTGGTAACCGGGCTCACGGGAGCACGGGCGCAATACGACTCGCAGCTAAGCCAGTATTTCATGGCGTTGGGATACTACAACCCGGCGTATGCGGGGGTTGCGGGAGATTTGAATATGCTGGCGCTGTCTCGCTTGCAATATGTCGGGATCGACGGGGCGCCGACTTCTTTCTTCATCAATGCGGATATGCCGCTGAAGATCGGCAAAACCAATCACGGCGTCGGGATGGTCGTCTTTACCGAAGGAATCGGGCTTTTCGTCAATACACATGTCAATTTGCAGTATGCTTATAAACAGAAACTGTTTGGCGGCACACTCAGCATCGGCATGCAATTCGGAGTCGTAAACCAGTCGTTTGACGGAGAAAAGGTCTTTTACCCGACCAGCCAGTTCCATCAACAGGAAGACCAGGCGATCCCACAGACGCAGGCAAGCGGAATGGGTTTCGACATGAATGTCGGACTTTACTATCACCGCAAGAATCTTTATGCCGGCTTAGGCGTCACACACTTAAACAAGACGGAGATATCGTTGGACGATTATTCTTCCATGTATCTTGCCAGCACATATAATTTGATCGCCGGATACAATATTCAGTTTCGAAACCCGTTGTATGAATTACAACCGTCTGTATTCTTGAAAACAGACATGCAGAGTTTTCAGGCGGACATAACCGCACGGTTGTTTTATAATAAGATGTTTAACGGAGGTCTTTCCTGGCGTGTGAATGAGTCGGTGATCCTGTTGTTAGGAGCCAAGATCGGGAGTTTTCAGGTTGGATATGCGTATGATTTTCCAATCTCTACCATACCCATCTTGAAAGCCACGAGTGGAAGCCACGAATTGGTAGTGAGCTACAAGTTGAAGTTGAAAAAATCGAAGTCAGGGAAGAATAAACATAAAAGTGTACGTATATTATAGTATATGAAAAAAGTATTGTTAGTACTTGCGGCAGTAGCCCTGTTTTCCTCATGTGGCAAAACCCTTTCCGGCGGCGGGGGCGAAGTGACGGGGGTACGATCGGTTGCATTTAACGAACCGGCCCCTTACGGGATGGTTCTGATCAAAAGAGGCTCATTCGAGATGGGACCTGCAGATAAGGATTCCTTGTGGGGGATCAATCCGGAAACGAAAGGCGTCTCTTTCGATGCTTTCTGGATGGACGAGACAGAGGTGACGAATGCCAAATACCGCCAGTTCGTCTATTGGGTGCGCGATTCCATTATCCGTGAACGCCTAGCCGATCCGGCTTATGGCGGCAACGACCTGTTTAAGATTACCGAAGACAAATATGGCGAACCGGTGACTCCGCATCTGGACTGGAGCCGCCCGATTCCTTGGAAACGCGCCAATGAAGACGAGATGCGGGCGATCGAAAGCGTCTATACCGTAAATCCGGTGACCGGCGAAAAGACCCTGGACCCGAAACAGATGGTCTATCGTTACGAATGGTACGACTATACGTCGGCTGCCCTTCGCAAACACAACCTGGACCCGGCAGCCCGTGTGCGTAACACCGATATCCAGGTCGACCCGAACGAGGTGGTCATGATCTCCAAAGATACGGCCTACATCACCGAAGAAGGCGAGATCGTGAACGAAACCATCACGCGCCAGCTTAGCGGCCCGTGGGATTTCCTCCATACCCGTATCGTGAATGTCTATCCGGACGAGAGTTGCTGGGTGAACGATTTCAACAATGCTTATAACGAACCTTATATGCGCATGTACTTCTCGCATCCGGGCTACGACGAGTATCCCGTGGTTGGTGTTTCCTGGGAACAGGCGACCGCTTTTTGCGTATGGCGCACCAACCTGTTCAAGGAGTCTTTGAACTTCCCCAGCGGGCAGGCCATCGAACCGTTCCGCCTGCCGACCGAAGGCGAATGGGAATATGCGGCCCGTACAGGCAAGAACGAAAACAAGTATCCGTGGGCCGGCGACGAGCTGGTGAGCGGTAAAGGTTGCTTCTTAGGAAACTTCAAGCCGGGCAAAGGCAACTATACGGAAGACGGGCACCTGATCACGTCGCGTGTCGGCTCTTTCGCACCAAACGAATTCGGCCTCTACGACATGGCCGGAAACGTGGCGGAATGGACATCGACCTCTTATTCCGAATCCGGGCCGAGCCAGATGAGCGACATGAACCCCGACCTGCGCTACAACGCAGCCAAGGAAGACCCGTACGCAATGAAAAAGAAAGTTGTTCGAGGCGGTTCATGGAAAGACGTGGCACAGTTTATCCGTTCGGATATGCGCACCTTCGAATACCAGAACGAAACGCGTTCATACATCGGTTTCCGTTGCGCCCGTACACAAATCGGTTTTTCAAGAGCAAAAGGTAAAAAATAACGAATACACATCACATCATGGGAAAATATAGAAGATATAAAAACAGAGTGGAAATGTATCTCGCCAGCGAAAGAGGAAAGCGAGTGCTGAATTTCTGTTATAGCTGGGGCGCCTCCATCGTTATTATCGGCGCCCTGTTCAAGTTGTTGCACTTACCGTATGGAAACCAGATACTATTTGTGGCCATGACGGTAGAAGCATTGGTATTCTTTATCTCTGCATTTGAAAAGCCATTCAACGAATATCACTGGGAAGAAGTCTTTCCGGTCTTGAAATCGAAGAATCCGCTCGACCGTCCGGATTTTGCCAATACGCCCATGTCCAATCTGGTCAATTCGCCGGAAAACACGACCAACGACGAAGTTTCCGGCAGGCTGGACATCAACTTAGGAGGCAAACAAGCCTCCGGATTAGGCAGTCTCGGCTTGGATGTGAGCGAAGAAGACACGAAAAACCTTTCCGACAGTATCAAGAAGCTGAGCGGTGCAGCCGAACAGATTTCCAAGATGGCGGAACTGACGGAAGCCACCCAGAAGTATCTGGAGCAACTTTCGGGCATGTCCGAGAATATGGAACGTTTCAGCCAGGTGACCCATTCGCTGACCGATGTTTCCGACACACTCTTGAACTCGTATAAGAGCATTACGGACAATTCGGATGGCATCAACCAGAATTCGCGCGGTTACGTGCAGCAGATGGAAATGCTGAACCGCAACATATCGGGCTTGAACACGATCTACGAAATACAGTTGAAGAGCATCAGTTCGCAGATCGAATCGATCGAACATATCAACGGCGGCTTGAGCCGCATCCGCGAAATGTATGACGGCTCCGTGGTCGACAGTTCCGTGTTCCGCAACGAAACGGAAAAGATGACGCGCCAGTTGGCCGAATTGAACCAGGTCTACAGCCGCCTGTTGCAGGCCATGACAGTCAACATGGGGTATCAACAACCTGCACAGCCTCAGCAGCCTGCTTACCAACAGCAGCCCGCACAGCAGCAGAATTACCAACAGCAGGCCTATCAGCAACCGTACGGATATCAGCAGCAGGCTCCGTATACAAACAACCCAATGAAGTAATCGGATATGGCAGGAATAGCAAATAATCCCAATTCGCCCCGTCAGAAGATGATCAACCTGATGTATCTGGTGTTCATCGCCATGATGGCACTCAACGTGTCGTCGGAGGTACTTGACGGTTTCGAACTGGTGGAAGGCAGCTTGCGGACTTCTATCGATAACACTTCGACCCGTAATGAGATCGTTACGGAGGAATTGAAGGCTTATTATCAGACAAATCCCGAAAAAGTACGTGAATGGTACGAAAAGGGGAACAAGGTGAAGCAGGCTTCCGACAGCCTGTACAATTATGTGCAGGATCTGAAAGTGCGTATCGCCCAGATTGCCGACGGCAAAGATGCCGATGTCAATAATATCGATCATAAGGACGACCTCGAAGCGGCTTCCCGCATAATGTTGTCTCCCGTTTCGGGTGAAGGCAAGAAATTGCGCCAGAGCATCGAAAAATACCGGACGCTGATGGGCGAGATGGTGGAAGATTCGGCCAAGACACGCATCATCGAAGCCAGCCTGTCGACGACACCGCCTCACAAGGCCGGTATCAACACCCGCACTTGGGAAGAGGCATTGTTCGAGAATATGCCGGTGGCGGCAGCCGTCACTTTGCTGACGAAATTGCAGAGCGATATCCGCTATGCCGAAGGCGAAGTGTTGTCGAACCTGCTGAGCAGTGTCGACGTACGGGACTACCGTGTGAACCAGATCACGGCTCAGGTGATCCCGGAAAGCCAGATCGTCATGCGGGGCAGCCAGTACAAGGCCAATATCGTCTTATCGGCTGTCGACTCGACGAAACGCCCGACCGTCTATGTGAACGGCAAGGAGTTGCCTTATGATGCAAACGGAATGTTTACGGCTGTAGCCGGTGCGCCGGGCACTTATCCGGTCAAAGGATATATAGAAACGCCGGGGAGCGACGGCAGCGTGATGCGCCGCGAGTTCGAAAGCGAATATTTCGTGACGGAGCCGAGTGCGACGGTAGCGCCGATGCTGATGAACGTGCTGTATGCCGGAATCGCCAACCCGATCCGCATCGCCGTGCCGGGTGTGCCGAGCGGCAACGTGACGGCGACCATGACAAACGGGACATTGGTCCGCAAGGGCGACCAGTGGGAAGCCCGCCCTGCAACGGTCGGGACGGATGCCATCGTTTCCGTCCATGCTAAAATGGCGGATGGCCGCAGTGTAGAGATGGCGAAAACGACTTTCCGCGTGCGTGCCCTGCCCGACCCGATGCCTTTTATCGAATATAAGGACCAGAACGGCAATATGCGCAAGTTTCGTGGCGGCCAGTTCTCCAAACGCAATTTGGTGGAAGCCGACGGTATCCAGGCGGCTATCGACGACGACCTGCTGAACGTCCCGTTCAAGGTGCTGAGTTTCGAGTTGACATTCTACGATTCGATGGGCAACATCATTCCGGAAGTCACGCAAGGCAACCAGTTCTCGCAGCGCCAGAAAGATTATATCCGCCGCCTGGCAAGAGGCAAGCGCTTCTACATCACCCATGTGAAAGTTTTAGGTCCGGACAACAAGGAACGTATCATTCCGACTGTCGAAGTAATCGTCAATTAACATAACATAGGGACGAGGTCTGCCCCCGTCCCGTAATGTATAAAAGATATATGAAACGTTTATATTACATAGCAACCCTCGCCTTCGCCCTGTTCGCAGCCTTTCCTATGCAGGCACAGGAAGAGGCTGGCAACGCGCAGCAACAGCAACAGAGACGCCGCGGTCCGGCCTCGAGCCGTGGTGCCCGTGAAGATGATAAGAAAGAGAACGGCATGCCTGAACTGACCGTCCGGGCACAGGATATGAACGAGCGGATGACACAGAATATCGGCAATGCTCGCTGGATGCGTGTCATCTATCGGCAGATAGACCTGACGAAAGAGCAGAATGCCCCTCTATATTACCCGACTCAACCGATGAACGGACAGATGAACCTGTTCTCGATCATCTTCCAGCTCATATGCGAAGGCAAGTTGTCTGCCTATGAATATCTGGACGGTTATGAGGATTTCAGCGATGACCGCAAGCTCGACTTGAAAGTTATGCTGGACCGCTGTCGCATCTTCTACGAAGAGACGCCGGGAAAGAACAACGAACCCGCCGGTTTTGTCGTGAATGAAAGCGACATTCCTTCCGGTGATGTCCGCTCCTATTATATAAAGGAAGCTTGGTATTTCGACCAGAACAACTCCGTATTCGATGTCAAGACATTGGCGGTCTGCCCGATCCTGACGATCGTGGACGATATGGGACAGAATACCATGCCGATGTTCTGGATTCCTTATGAGAACCTGCGTCCTTATATCAATACAGCCTATATCATGACGTCCAATATCAACAACGCCATGACTTTCACGCTCGACGACTATTTCCGCCGCCGGATGTTCCAGGGCGATATCTTCAAGACGCAGAATCTGATGAACCAGCCCCTGCAAGCCTACTGTCCGACACCCGATTCGATGAAACGCGAGCAGGAACGTATCGAGAACCAACTGGTCACCTTCGAGAAATCCCTCTATCTGCAACCGGATACAGCCCAGTTGGCAGTTGACACAAAAGGCAAGAAAACCAAAAGTGCAACCGTCGCCGCCCGTGGCAAAAAGACGGAAGCCGTAAAAGAGAGCAAACAGAAAGAGGTTAAAACCAAAGCTCCTAAAGCTCAGAAAAGCGCTCCGGTCCGCAGCGTACGCCGCCGGTAAAGGCTTTGCCTCTACAATATCTAAAACACAAAAGAAGCGTAGATTAGTGATGGCTTGAATGGCATCTGCTAATCTACGCTTCTTTTATATTCCGTCGAAGGGATTACAACTTATGTATCACCTTCATCAACTGGTCTCCCAAGCCGATTGTGTAGCCTTGTGAAACGAATACTACGCGGTTGAAAGTGTCGGCAATGATGAAGATAGGCAGCGTGTTGGCGTTCTGCAACTTCATGGCTGCGGCGATTTCTTTCTGGATCGTCTTGTCGATATCTATACCGTATGTGATGGTGCTTGGCAACTCTCCGAACTCTTTCGGGTCGAAGTTCTGGAAGCCCTTTTCATCTGGGAACAGCAAGACCATGCCACGGCCCCATTCTTCGAGGTCCTTCTTTACGGCGGCGATATCACGCATGGCGTGGTTGGTCGGTTCCTGGCGTGCCCCGAGAACAGCGACAATGTAATAACCGCGTCCGGTAGTAGCCAACAGGCTCGTTTCCTCGCCGTTATCAGCCCGTTTGAACTTGTTTTCGGAATTGAAGTTGCCGATGACTTGTACATCATCCTGGCTCTCGCGCATCTCCAGTTTGATATTGCTTGTCTTGCCCGGTTCTATGTTGAAGAAGGATATTTCGGCCAGCACACTGCCGTTTGCCATGCGCGTTCCGGTGACCAACATATAATGGCCCTCATCCATGGAAAGCGGCTTTTTCAACAAGGCACTCCAAGTATCGCCACCACCCATATCCACATCGCCCGCTTCAAAGTTAAGCGTCTGCAACTTGCCGGTCGGAAGCACTTTCGCGATCGTGAAATGGCTGTAGTATTTCGGGTCTTGCAAAGCCTTGATCGGTTGGTAGGAAGCAACGACTTTGCCTTGCTTGGCAACCGTCTGCTCGGCAGCATCGAAGTCCACATCCACCCAGTTCAGGCCTTTTGCATACTGCACTTTTCTCGCTACCGGTTCGATGCGTGCCGGAATACCCAAACTACGGCATAAGGCGACAAAGAATATGTTACGGGAACCTTTGTCTGCCACACGCGAGTTCCATACGCCCATCGGCATAACCGGTATGCGTTGCGGATTCAGCTTGTCATTGATACTGATATTTTCCTTCACCCAGTCTACTATTAATTGCGGATCAGCCTTGGCTTTCTCCACCCATGCGGGATCGACATTGGCGACGAAGAACTTCCTGTACGGTGTCAGGAATTCGTTTGCCACACGCGGATTGAGGATATATTCGGTGAACAATGAGCTTTGTACAACCTGAACATTGTCCAGATGGTCTATCAATACGGAAGCCGGAGTATCGCGCAAATCCTTAGCGGAGATGACATTCAGCAAATCCATCGCCATCGAGCGTTTGTCGGCCGGAGTAACGCGAAGAAACTTCTCGATCTCACGCCAATTTCCCCGGCTACCAATCATAAAATCGGCTGTTTTCAGCGGGTCGATACCTAATTCTTTGGCAAGTGCTTCCGCTTTCTCTTCCGTATAGAAGGTAGCGACATATTTTCCTCTGATCACATCTTCTTCGTGCAAGCGTTTGGCGTTCGCCTCTTTCTGTTCGTCCGTTACTTCGGCGGCTATGGAACCGTCTACCGGAGGGATAATGTCGAGCGTGACGGTTTCGATGTCACCCGGTTTCTTGTCGAGAGTGATCGTCAGGTCATTATCTTTGCCGAACGACACTTTGCTGTATCCGAACTTGCCGTCTTTGGTCGCCCATGCCAACATATCGCCTTTACCTGCGGAGAGGAAAGTCTTCCCTGCGGCATCTGTTTTCTTATTAGCTACGGAATAGAACTCGGCATAGTTGTATATCTTGAATTCGACATCGGCTCCGGCAACCGGCTGGCCGTTTTCATCCACAACGGTGATCGTCGCTTTGGCTGTCGGGGCATAATTGTCGATCACGTTGATCTCGGTATAACCGTCGGTCACGTCCATGACCTCTTCCGGTCCGTTGTATTTGCCGAATACTTTCGTGTGCATCAACATACCGCGGTAAGCCGGTCCGTTGAACCATCCTAAATTGAGGACCGGCTCAGGTTCGCAAGCTCCGAGGAAATACCATTTCCCGTTTACCCATGCTTCTACCCAAGCATGGTTGTCATCGGTATGCGCCCAACGCGGCGTATAGACCTGGCGGGCCGGTATGCCGACCGACCGGAGAGCAGCCACGGCAAATGTCGATTCTTCGCCGCAACGCCCGTAAGCTGTCTTCACGGAGGCCAACGGAGAACTTGTCCGGGCATCGGAGGGCGTATAGATCACTTTCTCGTGACACCAGTGGTTCACTTCCAGCACGGCCTCATACAAGGACAGGCCTTTCACCCGATCTTTCAGCTCTTCGTAAAAGACCATGCGGCTTTCGTCCAGATTTTCGTTGTTGACACGTACGGGAAGAACAAAATGGCGGAAGATGTCTTCCGGAATGCTGTCTCCCCAAGGCATTTCCACCCGTGCACGAAACGAACTACGGATATTGTCGAGATACAGTTGCCCGTCATAATCCGTGATATCCCCGATCGGCATATAGGCATACAAGAATGTAAGCGCCTCTCTTTCGTCAGGTGTCATCTGCTGGTCAAAGACAGGAAAAAGATTCCCGTTCGGCAGAGCGGCCTGCTTTGCCTGGAAGTCATTTTCAACTTCGGCACGAAATGCATCGTCCGATATGAAATGCTGTTGCTTATTGCACGATATTCCCGCGAAGAGAACGAACAATAGCAAGAATAGATTTGTTTTAATCATAGCGTTAATATTATTTGCACAAATATACGGAATATATTTATTAATAGTGAATACACCTGTCTTTTAAGTGTTAAGCTATTGTGCATATCGTTATTTTTTCTTTACTTTGAAGTGACAAATTTATAGTGTAAACCGTTATTAGCCTATGTTCCACGAATTACAAATTTTCGAGAATCCGGAAGCGATCTTGTTGGTTGCTTCGATTATCTTTTTCTTTAGTATTATTGCCGGCAAAGCCGGTTTCCGCTTCGGCCTTCCCGCCTTGCTCCTCTTTTTAGGTGTCGGAATGCTGTTCGGCAGCGATGGTTTGGGCATTCAATTCAGTAATCCCAGGGCGGCACAGTTTATAGGCATGTTGGCATTGAGTATCATCCTGTTCTCCGGAGGTATGGATACGAAAGTATCCGAGATCAAGCCGATCGCGACGGAAGGTGTTATACTTGCGACAGTAGGCGTCCTGCTGACGACTCTTATAACGGGAGGTTTCATTTATTATGTATTTTTATGGTCTACCGGCTACGAGACTCTCTCGATAGCGGAATCGATGTTGATGGCGGCAGTAATGTCATCTACCGACTCTGCTTCCGTGTTTTCCATTCTAAGGAGCAAGGGCGTTTACCTGAAACAACGCCTACGCCCGACACTGGAACTGGAGAGCGGTAGCAACGACCCGATGGCGTATATGCTGACTTTGCTCATTATCGCTTATATACAAGTCGGAGGAATGAACTTGCAGGAGGCCGTCCTGCAATTGCTTATCCAACTGTCTGTCGGCGCGGTAGCCGGTTTCCTATTGGGCAAGCTGGCTGTTCTGCTGATTAACAAAATCAATATGGACAACGAGTCTTTATATCCGATCTTATTGTTGACGACTGCTTTCTTCACTTTCTCGGCAACCACTTTATGCAAGGGAAACGGCTATTTGGCCGTGTATATCGCCGGATTGGTCGTGGGGAATGCCAAAATCGTACATAAAAAGAGCATGGGGACTTTCTTCGATGGTTTTGCCTGGCTGTGGCAGATCGTCATGTTCCTTACGTTGGGCCTGTTAGTAAACCCGCACGAATTGCTGCCTGTCGCTCCGGTAGGTCTGTTGGTGGGGATATTTATGATACTGATAGCCCGCCCTGCTACGATATTCCTGTGTTTGCTTCCGTTTAAAAGCTTTACGACAAAAGGGAAGTTGTATATCTCATGGGTGGGACTTCGCGGAGCTGTTCCGATCATCTTCGCCACCTATCCCTGGATTGCCGGGGTCGATCATGGAGGCATGATCTTCAATATCGTATTTTTCATCACGATCCTTTCCCTCTTGATACAAGGAACGACTGTAACGCAGGCTGCCAAATGGCTTGGACTTGTCGACGAACCGGAACGGAAAGATGTGTTCGGCATCGAATTGCCGGAAGATATCAAAAGTGCCATGAGTGAAATAGACATCACCCCGGCTGTTCTTTCCCATGGGAACAAGTTGATGCAACTCACCTTGCCCGATCATACCCTTGCCGTTATGGTGAAACGCGACGGGCATTATTTCATTCCGAAAGGCAATACGGAACTAAAAGAAAACGACAAGCTCCTGATGATTTCCGACAACGACGAAGCCCTGTTACAAGCATACGATTCATTAGGAGTAAAAGATTATACGATGAAAAAGAACTGACATAGCCTCGATCAGGGCTGTTCCGGCGCCACAATGGAATCACGCAACACCAACAGTCCTTCCGGGCCCATATTGAAGAGTAAATCCACAATACTCATATTCGGGAGGAATCCGTGCTTGTCCTGAAAAACCTGGTAATAGGGTTTCGGGGAGAAGGACGGATCCTTTCCTTCATGTTTCGGACGGATGATCTCGCGGAAATCGTTCGGGACTTCAGGCCGGTACTCTTCCGTATGGATAATCTTCGGATGCAGGTCGAGCAGGCGACAGATCAACTGGCGCAATTCCTCATTGTAATCGAATAGGAACTCATACTTCTTCTCGTAAAAAGGCACGAAATCCTCTTCATAGTATTCGAAAAACGGACTCATATTATAAGCTGAAACCAAAGCGTTCCAATGCAGGTGGCGCCAGTTTCCGTGATCGGAGATACGGATATCTTTGGTCGGGCACTTCAATGTGTCCGGTTTTACAATGGGAACCGACAGGGCTAACGGACCATTGGCAGCGGCAATGGTACAACGGTTCCGATAGGTTTGTTTCAGGTAGTTTTCGGCAGTTTCGAGGTATACTTCCGGATATTGGAACAGTTTGCAATATTGCTGGACGGGACCCAGGTATGTTGTAGAAATATAGACAGGTTGCATCAGTTTACAGGTTTAAAGATTCGTTGTTTGTCACGGCTGAACCAGCAGAACCAGGCATTTCCGATAATACGGTCACGCGGGATAAAACCTAAATGGCGGGAATCGACCGATTCGTCCACATTATCGGAGAGCATCCAGTAATAATCCTGTTGGAAGAAGAAAAACACAGTTTCTCTTCCATCCAAATACAGCTTTCCGTCACGAAAAACAGCCTTTTCTCCCGCTTCGGCTACTATCGCCTCCTTGCAGGCGGTGAGGGCTGCCTCATCCAGGCGATACGCCCGCCCCTTACGGGGAACGACCAGTTTATAAGGGACAGCCTGGCTCCGGATAAAATGAATGTTCATCTCTTCCGTCAGTTCTTCACGCAATTGATATTCTTCGAAGGTTGTCAGGGAAAAAGAGATGCCGAACGTTTCGCTCTTCCAGTTCCGTAGCGGTATATTCAGCTTTTGCAAGGCTTTCCGGAAATCGGCGGCGCCCTTCTGAGTGATGAAACATGTGTTAAGCGAACGAGGAGAGTGAGGCAACAGTTTTCCATTCACTTCGTATCCGCCGCCGCTCACCAGAATTGTGTCTCCGGGCATACCGATACAACGGCTCAGGAACAATGGGTTGCTCGCCGTATCTTTCAGAAGCGGACTGGTAAACAGCACGACCTTGTTCCGTCCCGGATTTCCTTCAAGCGGCAATTTATTCACCAGAATATAATCGCCCTGATGTAGCGCATCTTCCATTGCATTCGTCGATATCCGGTAAGATTCGATACAGAAATGGCGGACGGGTATAACAATGAGAAAGGCGATAACGATCGTTACCACCCAGCCCACGTAGGGGCGACCTTCACGGTCGCCCGTCCCGTTCATATTATCATTCACTTTTTCCCTCATAGCAATCAGCTCAGTCAGGATGCACCCAACGGAACATCCGGTTCCAGCGGATACCGCCGTCGAACAGGCTACGATCCTTGTCCAGTGACAACCAGATCATGATCGGCTTGCCTACGATATGGTCTTCCGGCACGAAACCCCAAGAACGGCTGTCGGCGCTGTTATGGCGATTGTCACCCATCATCCAGTAATAATCGTATTTGAACGTATAGGTCGTTTCCGGCTTGCCGTTGATATAGACCTTGCCATCCTTTACTTCCAGCTTATTATGTTCGTAATTGACGATACAACGTTTATAAAGAGCGATATTGCGTTCCGTCAACGGGATCGTAGCTCCTTTCTTCGGAATCCATAACGGTCCGTAATTGTCACGGTCCCATCCGGTCTGATAGTCTACCGGATAATAAGAATCGGCTCCTACGATATCCGGCTCGATTACCACCTTTTTCACGACCGGAAGTTTTTTTGCTATTTCCAAAGCCTTTTGTGTCAGCGGAAAATGATAAATCGGATTGTATTGCCCGCTTTCATTCGGTTGTATGCCTAAGAATGCCATCGTTTTTGAATTGAAGTTTCCGTCGATCAATACACGATCGGCTTTGCTGACATCCAGCAAACGGAACTGCTCTTCGCTCAACATGGAACCATCTGTCTCGATGAAGTAGTTAAACTGCATTTTTTCAGGGTTCTTGGCAGCAACACCATCAATGTAAACCTGGTTATTACGGATTTCGATCGTATCGCCCGGCATGCCGATACACCGTTTGACATAATTCTCGCGTTTGTCGACAGGGCGGTAGATCACTTCTCCGAAATATGCTTTATCCAACAGGATAGCTTCCCGTCCGTGCTGTTCCACCAAATGGTAATAATCCGGGTTCTGAACCTTCAGCGCGACCGTATCGCCGGCGGGAAAGTTGAACACGACAATATCATTTCGTTTCACATGACCGAAACCTTTCACCCGCTTGTAGTCCCACTCCGGCCAATCCAGATAGGATTTGCTGTCAAAGAACGGCAATGTGTTTTGTACCAGCGGGAAAGCAACCGGCGTGTTCGGCACACGCGGGCCATAGCTAAGTTTGCTGACAAACAGATAGTCGCCCACTAACAAAGACTTTTCCAGGGATGAACTGGGGATCTGGTAGTTCTGGAAAATAAAGATATTGATGAAATAGACGGCAACCAGTGCAAACAGGATGTCATCCACCCATTCCAACACATTGCGTATTTGCGGGTTCTTGGTGCGTTTCCAAGCTCCCCAGGGAATATACTCGGTCAGGAAAATATCGACAAGGACGATCAGGCCCAACAACAACCAGGCATTCTGCATCCAAAGCGTGAAAAGCAGATAAAGAACGGCTGCAATGCTGAATTTAATCCATTGTTTCTTGGAAAACTTCTTCATTTGTTTCTGTTATTAATTAAAATTTAAGCATATCGTCCATTCCGAGAAAACCTTTTTTCCCGGCGGTAAATTCGGCGGCAATAACGGCCCCCAAAGCAAATCCGGCACGGCTCTTCGCGTCGTGCTTGATGCTGATCGTGTCGACATCAGATTCGTATGTGATTTCGTGGATGCCCGGAACTTCTCCTTCGCGAATGGCATGAATAGGAATATCGGTTGCTTTCTCAGCCGTTTCCAAAGTCCAGCGATCTTTACGATCCACGTTTTCAAGGATTCCTTCCGCCAACGTGATAGCGGTTCCGCTGGGAGCATCCAATTTATGGATATGATGGGTTTCCATCATCTTGATATCGTAGGCGGGGAAATTATTCATAATCTTTGCCAAGTATTTGTTGAGGGCGAAGAATATGTTTACACCGATGCTGAAGTTGGATGCGTAAAAGAAAGTTTTCCCCTCTTTTTCGCACATTTCCTTGACCTGCCCTATCTTGTCGAGCCAACCTGTCGTACCGGAAACGACCGGAACATCCGCCGCAAAACATTGCATATAATTGTTGAATGCTGTTGCCGGAGTCGTAAACTCGATCGCGACATCAGCACTTTTGAAATTGTCGGAGTGTATTTCTTCGGGGTTATTGATATCTACGACAGAGACGATCTGATGTCCTCTGCCAAGTGCTATCTGCTCGATAGTCTTTCCCATCTTTCCGTAACCGATAAGTGCAATCTTCATACTTATATATTTTACTTTCAATTTTAAACTTTCATTTTTCAACTGGTAACATGCTGCAAATATAAAGAATAATGCTTAGATTTGGGACATAAATCTCAACTCTGAAAAAAGATGGAACGTTTATTACATTATGTTTGGAAATACAAACTTTACGTAACCACATCATTGGAAACCACAGACGGACGTCCCGTCCAAGTAATCGACCCCGGAATACAGAACACGGATGCTGGTCCCGACTTCTTCAACGCAAAAATAAAAATAGACGGAACGTTATGGGCGGGAAGTGTCGAAATTCATGATAAATCATCCAACTGGAGGCTTCATCATCATGAGGCAAACAAGGCCTATGACAGTGTAATCCTTCATATTACAGGCGTTGACGACTTTCAGCCGGTCCGAACGAACGGAGAACCGATTCCACAAATGATCCTATCTGTTCCGGAAAATATTATCCGCAGTATAGACTGGTTGCTCTATCGGGATGTGCCTCTTCCGTGCCTCGCCCATATAGCCGGAATCGATCCTTTGCACATAGCTTGCTGGATGGAAGCCTTGCTGAGTGAACGATTGGAACGGAAAACACATGATATTTTCCTCCTTTTGGATACGTATCAGGCAGACTGGAATGAAGTTTTTTATATTACTTTAACCCGCAATTTCGGCTTTGGCGTGAATAACGATGCCTTTGAAAGGCTGGCGAAGAGCCTGCCACTCCGTTGCATTCAAAAGCAACGGAGCAGCCATTCACAGATAGAAGCGATGATTTTCGGGCAGGCCGGGATGTTAGTGGAAGAGAATGACGATCATTATTACCGTCTGTTACAACGTGAGTACGATTTTCTCCGCCACAAGTTTGCCCTTTCGCCAATGGAAGATTTCGTGTTTAAGAATCTTCGGACACGGCCTGTCAACTTCCCGTATCTGAAAGTCGCACAGTTAGCCGCACTTTGGGTACAGCACGACACCTTGTTCTCCGCCATCCTTGAAGCCAGGAGTACAGGAGATATCAAAAAGTATTTCAGGATTCCTCCCTCCGATTACTGGGAAACACACTATCATTTCCGGTATGCTTCTCCCCAAAAGGAAAAGACCATAGGTGAAAACGCCCTGAACATCCTGCTGATAAACACGGTCGTCCCGATGTTCTTTGCCTACGGCCTGTACAACAAACGACCCGAATATTGCGAACGTGCTACCCGCCTTTTAGAAAGCATTCCTCCTGAAAAGAACTCCATCGTCTCTACCTTCTGCAACGCCGGTATCGCCGTCCACCATGCCGGCGACAGCCAGGCCTTGATCCAATTAAAACGCGAATATTGTGAAAAGAAGAAATGTTTGTATTGCAGGATCGGGTTCAGGATGTTGAAAACGACAATCGGACAAAAGAGCGTTTAAATGCAAAGATTGATTAATGGCAGAATCTCCTACTAATTTTCACCGGATTTTTCCCTATTTTTGCGCGTGTTTGTCAAATGTATTTGAAATAGACATAAATGGATAATAAATATATACGAAATTCATTCCGCCTGTTGTATGGAATGCTGTTGTTGGCCGTCATTTATTCATGTGCCAACATCGGAAGTCCGAACGGAGGGCCTTATGACGAGACACCGCCTAAATTCGTAAGCAGCACACCGGTCCCGAACCAAATTAATTACACAGGCAAAAAGATCGAAATTCTGTTCGATGAGCTGATCCAGATCGAAAAACCTTCGGAGAATGTGATCATTACTCCACCTCAAATGGAACTGCCGATTATCCGTTCTGCCGGGAAGAAAGCAGTGATCGAACTGAAAGATTCGCTGAAACCCAACACGACCTATACGATCGACTTCACCAATTCCATCTCCGACAATAATGAGAAAAACGTATTCGAGAACTTCTCTTTCGCTTTCTCTACCGGAGACATTATCGACACGCTCGAAGTATCGGGGGTTTTACTGAACGCCGAAAACCTCGAACCGATGCCCGGCATCACGATAGGCCTGCACAACAACCTGGAAGATTCCGCATTTGTAAAGCTCCCTTTCACCCGTACTTCCCGGACGAATGACAAAGGAGAGTTCACGATCCGTAATATCGCACCCGGAAGTTATCACATTTTCGCCCTGAACGATGTGAACCGCGACTATCGGTTCGATCAGCCGGGCGAAGATATCGCTTTCTTAGATTCCGTCATCGTTCCATCTTTCGAACTGACGACCCGGCAAGATACAACCTGGAAGGACAGCCTCACAATCGATACGATCCGGACAGTCGGTTATACCCGTTTCTTCCCGGACAACATCGAACTCCGCCTGTTCAAGGAAAAGTTCGAACGCCAGTATATGGTGAAACCCGAACGTCCGGACGAAAAATACTTCACACTGCGTTTCAACACAAAACTGGACACCATCCCTGTGCCTGTTCCTCTCAATTTCACTCCGGAAGACAGCACCTGGTATTTCGTTCAGCAGACGGAAGGCGGCGCGGCCGTTAACTACTGGTTTACTGATTCGACCGTTTGGAAGCAAGACACCTTGCAAGTGCAGGTTTCCTATCCGAAGAGCGACTCACTGAACATCCTGCGCCCGCAAACCGACACGGTCCAGTTGGTATTGCGCCGCCGTCCGGCAGAAAAGAAGAAAAAAAAGAAGGATGAACCCGATCCGATCGTATTCTTAGGAATGCAGATAGATGCTCCCGCCTCGATGGATCTGTTCGACACGATATCCGTCACCTTCAACGAACCGGTATCGGATGTCAACAAAGAGATGTTTTTCCTCGATCAGAAGGTCGACACCATTTGGAACACGGTCGATTTCGACTTCTTCCCCGATTCGACCAACAGCTTGAACTATTTCATCAAACGCCCGTGGAAGTATGGGGAAGAATACCGCATCGAGGTTGATTCTGCCGCTATCCACAGTCTTTACGGGAAATGGAACGCCTTTTTTACCGGTGAGTTCAAGATCAAAAAGGAAGATGAATACGGCCACCTCTATCTCAACATCAACGGTGTGGACACGACTGCTTTCGTCGAATTGCTAAACTCCGGAGATGCACCTGTCCGCAAAGCGAAAGTAAAAAACGGCGGAGTGCTCTTCATGGACTTGAAGCCCGATAAGTATTATGCTCGCATCGTGATCGACACAAACGACAACGGAGTGTGGGATACGGGGAACTATGCCGAAAAGCGGCAACCCGAAGAAGTTTATTATTCTCCCAAGATGTACGAGGTCATGCAGAACTGGCAGGTCGAAGAGACATGGGATGTCAACTCCACTCCGCTTGCCAAGCAGAAACCGCTTGAGATAACGAAGAATAAACCGAAAGAAGCGACCAAGAAGAAAAGGAACTACAAAGATGAAAGTCAACAATCTTCATCAAGGAATAGCAGTGGCGGCAATATCGGAATGCCGTTCTGACATTGTCCGTCTGTGGCTGGCATTTTTACTTTTGCTGCCGGCCGTGTGTGCAAAAGCGCAGGAAATTCCGGTCCGGCATAGGTTCAACCCCGGCGAGGAAGTACAATATGAGTTGTATTTCAAATGGGGACTTTTGATGCCCCGTGCAGGCCAAGCCGTCCTGTCCATCTGCGACGCGGAATACGAAGGCGAACCATCCTGTCACTACCGGCTGGTTTTCCGGACTTCCGGTATTATCGAGAAGGTCTATAAGATGCGGGATACGATCGACTGCCATTTCACCCCCGACATGCTGCTTTTGAGAAGCGAAAAACGGGCAAATGAGAATGACTATTATCTGATAGATGATATCCGTTTCTCCTACGAACAGAAAAAGATACTCGCCCATTCTCATCGTTACACGCCTACTCGTACGAAGATCGACACGATGCTCGTGACGGAAGATCCTTATATGTTCGACATGCTGGGAGCGACGATGTATTTGCGCTCTTTGGACTGGGATAAGATGAAGAGTGGCGAAAGCTTTCCTTTCCAGGTTGCAATCGGGCGTGAATGCGTCAACATCAGTTTCCGTTATACCGGACAGCAGATTGTGGAACGGAACGAGACATTGAAGTACAGGACCCGCCATTTCTATATCGACATCTATGACGATGCCTTTACCCAAAGCAAGGAGGCCGCCGAGATCTGGATCGGTGATGACGAGAATCATATCCCGATCAAGATACGTGCCAAACTGAAAATCGGCGCTGCCGAAGTTTATTACAAATCATCCAAAGGCTTGCGTTATCCGCTCACTTCGCGGGTAGAGATCAGGAAACGTTAATTTCAAACTTTTACAGGCAAGGATATCGTGAAGACGGTTTTCCGGTAAGGTTGTGAAACAACCGACAATTCGCCGCCGTGCATCCGTATGATCTGCCGGGAAAGGCTCAACCCGATGCCGCTACCCGTAGCCTTAGTGGTAAAGAAGGGCACAAAAACATCTTCCGCCAGCTCGGAAGGGATGCCGGGACCGTTGTCTGTCACCCGGATAAGCAATTGATTTTTCTCCGCATCGACATCCATGCATATCTTCCCGTCCTTCTGTCCTTCAAGTGCTTGCATGGCGTTCTTCAGCAGGTTGATCAAAACTTGCGACAAAAGTATCTCGTCTGCACAGACCATTATCTCCGGCCGGGAAAAGACGAGAAAGAAATCAATGTGTTGCCGTTGCATATCCGGCTGGTGCAAGGTCTGTAGGTTTTGTAACAGATGCGTGAGCGAAAATGTCTTAGGATCCGGTTGCTTCAGGTGGGCAAACTCCCGGTATGATTCGGTGAAATGCATCAGGGCTTGCCCCTGGCCTTTGATGGTGTCCAACCCACGTATCGTTTTGCGAATGGTGGTATCGGAGATTTCCCTGCAGCTTTTAGGCCCGTCCTTCGTCCGGAAATAAGAAAGAAGCGTACCGGAAAGGGAGACGACCGGAGCGATGGAATTCATGATTTCGTGTGTCAGGACATGCATCAGTTTATCCCATGATTCATATTCCTTGCGATGCAGCTCGCGATCGAATGCTTTCCGTTTGTTTTCGGTCATCAGCATGTGTATGCGGTTGAAGGCGGCATGCAGGCGGCGCTGTTCACGGCTACCGATGTCTTCAGGGAAGTAGAGCATCGATTCATTGTCCTCGATGGCATCCAGGAAAAGTTGTATCCTCCGGTTCGAAGCATTGAGATAATAGACGAGGAGGCCGATCAGCCACGCAGTGATAAAGAGCCCCACGAGCCCCAATATGACCGCCCTCCCCGTCACGATACCGGCCACACTCAGGCTCGCCACCAGCACGATGGCGGACACTTGCAAAAGAATGCGTATGTATAGACGGACACTGAACATATCGGCGAGAGCTCAGAGGTTAAAGCGCTTCATCTTATTATACAAAGTCTGCCGGCTCACGCCCAACTGCTCCGCCGCAGCCGTCAGGTTTCCTTCATTCTGGGTGATAGCCGCCAGGATCGCCTGCCGTTCCACCTCTTCCAGATTGGGAACCTCGCTAAAAGAGAGCGCTTTTCCCGGACGGATAAAGAGATCGGAGGCACGGATCACATTCTTTTCCGCCAGTATCACCGCCTTCTCGATCGTATGTTGCAACTCCCGGATATTGCCGGGCCAGTCGTAGTTCGTGAGTTTCTCCAATGCCTGTGGGTGCAGAGTGAGCCCCATCCGCTTGTAAAGGTCCGTATATTTTTTCAGGAAATAATCGACAAACAGAGCGATATCTTCCCGTCGGTTCCGCAAGGGCGGAATTTCGATCTGGATTGTGTTGATGCGGTAAAACAGGTCTTCGCGGAAAAGCGACTGCGCTACCATCTCCGGCAAGTTGCGGTTCGTGGCGGCAATCAGGCGTATGTCGACCGGAATCTTCCGGTTACTTCCGAGACGGGTGATCTCGCGGTTCTGCAAAGCGGCCAGCAGTTTGGCTTGCAATCCTAACGGCAGGTTTCCGATCTCGTCGAGAAACAACGTACTCCCATGTGCCGCCTCGAACTTTCCCGGACGGCTCTCGCGTGCATCCGTAAAAGCACCTCGTTCATGCCCGAACAACTCGCTTTCGAACAGCGACTCGCTGACGGCTCCCATGTCCACGTTGACCATCTCACGACGGCTACGAAGCGAAAGACGATGCATCTCGCGGGCCAGCATCTCTTTGCCCGTACCATTCTCGCCGGTGATCAGGACGTTGGCATCCGTCTTGGCTACTTTCGTCACCACTTTGATCAGTTTCATCATCACGGGAGAATGCCCGATAATCATGGCCGGTTCGCTCACTTTCGGTATCGGGTGCAGCGATTGTCGGGATTTCCGTTCATGCAGGGCAGTGCGTATCTTCTCGATCAAGTTATCGTTGTCCCAAGGTTTCAATACAAAATCGGCAGCCCCGCTCTTCAATGCTTTGACTGCCAGTTCGACATCCCCATAGGCCGTCAGCATGATAACAGGCAATCCCGGCACGATCTCCTGTATACGGCGAAGCCAGAAAAGCCCTTCGTTACCGGTATTGACACCGGCGGAGAAATTCATATCCAACAGAACCAGATCGACCGCCCGGCTATCCAAGACCGAAAGGATGCTGTTTGGGTTCGAAGCTGTCTCCACCTTTTCGAACTCATCTTCCAGAAGCAGTTCGAGAGAGGTCAGCACGCTTTTGTTGTCATCGACGATCAGGATAGTTCCGGCTTGCATAGGATCTTTTTCCTGTAAAGTTACCCGCTTCCCTGATACCTTGCAAGCAAGTGTCTAAATATTTGACACTTTTGTATGATTATTCCACGACATCTCCACCAAAACCTGGAAATGAATATCTTTTGCTTTTCACGGATCTTATTTTCATTTGCAGAAACTAAAATGTCTGCGGTCGAAACCAAAGTCTCTGCGGTCGAAACTAAAGTTTCAACCGAGGAAACAAAAGTTTCAACCGATGAAACTAAAGTTTCAGAGAGTGAAACTGTTTGAAACTTTAGTTTCGCGATAATTCTCTGGTAAATTCGGCAGTTCCTTTGATTTTATCTCGTTGCTCTTCTCCTCGCATATGTCAAAAGCCGTGGTTCAGTTCAATATTTCTTTCAAAAAATAGTTGTCTCTTCAGATTATTTTTCATATCTTTCGTTTTTCATACTTAAATAAAGAGAAAAGAATTCAATTTATAAACAAAATGGATATCAATCTTGAGGCAAAATACCTGAAGAAACTTGGGAATGGGGATCATAAAGCTTTCGACATGCTTTATATTCAATACAGCCCAAGACTGAAGCACTTCTTGACCGGCTTCATAAAAAACCAGGATGAAGCGAGCGACATGACTCAGGATATCTTTTACAAAATCTGGACAAATCGGGAAACGATTTCGAAAGTAGATTCTTTTAAAGCCTATCTCTTCCGTATGGCCCGTAACATGATCTATGATTATTACGAACACAGCCTGATCGAAGAAAACTACCAGCAAAAAGAACAAAACAAGCCGGCCTACGGTGATCTGATAGAGGAAGAACTCTACGCCAAAGAACTATCGCTGCTCATTGACATCGCTGTGGAGAAAATGCCGGCTCAACGCCGGAACATCTTCATTATGAGTCGGAAAGACGGATTGAGCAACGAAGAAATTGCCCAACGGCTGAACATCAGCAAACGGACGGTAGAAAACCACATGACACAAGCCCTTGCCGAACTTCGGAAAATCGTGTATTCTCTTTTGCTGTTTTTTTTGTAAAAAAAATACATTTCCGACTGTGTGTGCTTTCCCACTTATCCGTCAGCTATCATATAAAGACGAAAAATGGGCAAAAACAATATACATATATTAATAGAGAAATTTTTCGGGAACGACCTGTCTCCGGAAATTCAGAAGAAGTTCCATGCTTGGCTGCTCGACCGAAACTTTCCGGAAGAGAAGGAAAAGGCAATGAGTACTTTATGGGAAAATGAATCAGCCGTGGCGGACGAATCCACTTTCCGGGAATTATCCCGGCTGCATAAGCAGATCGAGACCTCTAACCGGACGCTTCACAAATCCATCGTTTTGTATATCAGGAGAATTGCCGCCATCTTACTTTTGCCGTTGTTAGGAGCTTTCGGAACCTACTATTATCTGACAAAAGTAAATCCGATCGTGGAAGAGGCCCAGTTGAAAGAATGTTTCGTCGCAAATGGAGAACGGAAACAGATAGAACTGCCCGATGGAACGAAAGTTTGGTTAAACTCCGGCTCCTTATTGGTCTATGACAAACAGTTCAGAGGGAAAAAACGTCTCCTGTTCCTCAACGGGGAAGCTCGTTTCCAAGTTGCCAAAGATCCGATAAAACCATTTTTGGTCAAAACCTCCCACATGACAGTCAAAGCACTCGGCACTGTATTCAATCTGAACGCTTATTCAGACCAGGATGTTACGATCGCCACGTTGGAAGAAGGAAAAATCCAAGTCGATCCCTGTTTGAAAAAAGACACGAGCCTGATTTTATTGCCAAACGAGCAAATCATCTATAATCACCGCTTGGAAACACTGGCACTCAACACCGTCGACGCAGGACGTGTGATGCAATGGACCGACGGGTATCTGATATTCCAGACAGCCTCGTTCGACCAGATCGTAAAGACTATCGAACGTAAATTCGACGTAACGATCAATTATGAGACGGAACGTTTCGCCGGCAGAAGTTTTACTATGAAATTCAATCCTGACGAGGGTCTGGAACAGGTTATGGAGGTCATGAAAGAAATGATAAAAGGATTGAACTACAAAATAAAAGACAACAAAGTGTATATAAGCTAAACAAAGAGGAGATACTAATATGAAAAAAAGAACCGGGAAGATGACGCCAATCAGATCTTCCCGGCTTGAAATCGAGCAACACTATTCATTTCTAAGTATCCGGCAGGATAAAAAATCATGCATAGTATTTACTTACATATCTAATTTTACAAAAATATGGAATTAAACCTGAAAACACAACAGAATAAGCTAATTAGTTTATTCCGCGTTTCATTAATGTTTTTTCTTTTCTTTTTCACACAACAGACAGTTGCCAGTAGCCAGTCGTCGATCACGCTGCCTTCCAACAACATCACAATCAAGGAAGCTTTCTCCGAAATAGAGAAACAAACAGGTATGTCGGTCGACTATGACGAGTCGGTCATTAATCTGAATAAACAGATAAACGCCTCTGTCAACAATAAGTCGTTGAATGAAACACTCGCCTTGATCCTGAAAGGGAGCGGATGTACATTCGTAATCCGGAACAATCACATCATCATCTCTGCACAAGCAATTCAACAGCAGCAAAAGCAAGTGACGATTTCCGGTACGGTAAGTGATAATTTAGGCCCGATTGCCGGTGCAAACGTAGTAGAAAAAGGCACAACCAATGGAATCATCACGGATATGGACGGAAACTATACCCTCTCGGTTCCTCAAGGAGCGATTATCCAGTTTTCCTATATCGGCTACATGACCAAAGAGGTTACAGTCGGCAACCAGAAAAGCATCAACGTACAGCTGTCGGAAGATGCGCAAAAACTGGATGAAGTTGTCGTTGTCGGTTACGGTACGGCCAAGAAGAGCGACCTGGCAGGAGCTGTTGTCCGTGCCGATCTGGAGACTTTGCAGGAATCTCCGAATGTCAGTTTAGGATCAGCCTAGCAGGGAACGGTCCCCGGACTGAATGTAGGAGCCGTATCCGAAGCAGGTAAAGATCCGGAAATGTCGATTCGCGGCCGTACGTCTATCAGTGGCGGTAACAGTCCGTTGATCGTATTGGACGGTATCATTTTCCGTGGCAACATGGTCGATATCAATATGAACGACGTAGAATCGATCGATATCCTGAAAGATGCAAGTGCAGCTGCTATCTATGGCTCGGAAGCCAGCAACGGTGTTATTTTGATCACCTCCAAAACAGGTAAAGTGATGAGTAAACCGGTAATTGAATACAGCGGTTCATTCTCTTATCAGGAACCGACCAACAAAGATATGTATCCGGAAGGCCGTGACGGATTTCTTCGCAAAATAGCAGATCGTTATCTGGAAGAAAGCCGCACAGGGGATGACATGCTGCAAATGAATCCGAATTGGGATCCGACATCCCACTTGATGGATCGGAATGCTTTGAACGGATATGAAAACGGAACCGATACTGATTGGTGGGGAATGTTGACAAACAAAACTCCTTACATACAAAATCACAATCTGAGCGTCAGAGGCAAAAGCGAGTTGAGCAGCTATTTCTTCTCTATGGGTTATACGGATCAGAAGAACCTGATCATCAACGATACATACAAACGTTATAACGTACGTGTCAATTTGGACACGAAAATCACAGACTTCCTGAAAGTCGGCGTGCAATCCTTCTTTACGATCAGCGACTACTCCGGCCAGTCTCCTGATCTGGGAACCGTGACAGGCTTACCTCCCATTGTTGCCGTAACAGACGAGAACGGTGATTATATCCGGGAACCTTACAAAAACACATTGAATCCGTTGCTGACTATCCAGCAGGACGATGTGAACAAACGCTATAATCTGTTCGGGAACTTCTACGCCGATATCGATTTTCCATTCCTGAAAGGCTTGAACTATCGTATGAATTTCTCGCAAAACCTGATTGAAAACAAAATCTACAATTTCAACAAATGGGGAGCGAACTTCACAGGTTCCGGTTCAAAGGAAAACAACAGCCAATACAACTATACGGTCGACAATATATTGTCTTACAAAAATACATTCGGGAAACACGCTATTAATGCCACTTTCGTTTACGGTATCGAAAAGAGACAGTACGAAATGACAAAAGCAGGGGCAACCAACTTCTCCAATGACATTTTAGGCTTCAACAAACTGGATGCAGGACAAGCCGACTTACAGACAGCGACATCCGGAGCTTGGGAGGAATCGAGTTTGTATACCATGCTGCGTGCCATTTATACGTATAATGACAAGTATATCCTGACAGGAACCGTTCGCCGCGACGGATTCTCTGGGTTCGGTAAAAACCATAAGTTCGGAGTTTTTCCTTCTGCCGCTTTGGCTTGGCGCATCAGCGAAGAAGATTTCTTTAAAAACAACATCAACTGGATGGAGAATTTGAAGTTGCGTTTGTCTTACGGACAAAACGGTAACCGTACGGTCGGTCGCTATCAGACATTAGCACAGATGGGAGCTCAAACCGGATATCTGTTTGGAGATGGTTCCAGCGCAGAACAAATGCAATGGATCAAATCTCTTGCCAATGCAGATCTGCAATGGGAGACGACCAACACATTCAACATCGGTTTTGATTTCGGTGCCTTAAACGGACGTATCTTCGGTAATATAGAATATTACCTATCGCAGACAAATAATCTGTTGTATGACATCGACATACCGAGAATCAATGGATTAGACAAAATATCATCGAACATCGGTAAAATGAGGAATCGTGGTTTTGAAATGTCCGTAACAGGTGTGCCTATCGAGACAAAAGATTTTAGCTGGGATATTACTTTCAATTTTTCCCGCAACCGAAATAAGGTTGTCAGCATTTTAGGCATCGACGCCGATGGAGACGGAAAAGAAGACGACCTGGTAACCAATAAGATCTTTATCAATCATCCTTACGGAGTTTGTTATGATTACAACATCATCGGAATGTGGCAAATTGCAGATAAACAAGCCGGTTTGATCCCTGATGGTTTCGAATACGGTACGTATAAGGTACAGGATGTGAATAATGATGGAAAATATACAGCAGATCAAGACCGCATAATCCTTGGATATACAGATCCGGCATACCGTTTCAGTATCCAAAACTCATTCCGTTATAAAAATTGGGAGTTAAAGTTCTTGATTAACTCGATCCAAGGCGGCAAGAACTATTATTACGGACAGCCGGGCAGCAGCTTGCCTACCCGGATAACATCTATCAAAATAATCTGTTTAACTTTGATTACTGGACACCGGAAAACCCGAATGCCCGCTATCGCCAGTTAGGCTATTACACGCAAGCATTGGGAGGTTCCGGATTTTCTCCGTATGTACAACGCAGCTTCGTCCGTCTGCAGGATGTAACAATTTCTTACAACGTGCCGTCTGCATTCCTGAACAAGTTCAAAGTAAACCGGCTCAAACTGTATGTAACAGGAAAGAACCTGCTTACCTTTACTGATTGGGACGGTTGGGATCCGGAAACCGGTACAGGCTTGGTTTCCAATCAATATCCGGTCATGAGAAGTTATTCCGTAGGTCTTAATCTTGAATTTTAATAACGAATGAACATGAAATCAATTAAATACGGCATTGCGGTTTTAGCAGCATTGGCCACCTTATCATCTTGTAACGAAAACGATTTTCTGAAAGAGGAACCGAAAGATTTTTACTCTCCGGAAAACTCGATGGAAACAAGCGCTCATTTCCAGTCTTCCTTGAATTATCTGTATAACCGGATAAGATACCAACAATGGGAATTAGATCCCGATACACGTTTTGCATTCCACTATGCAACAGATTTCGCATTCAATGCCACAGACTATTACAAGGCAGCCAAATTGAATGATTATAAAAATGTAATGGTTCCGACATTCAACGTTCCGGCGAATGTATGGAAACAAGTCTATATCGTCATTTCGAATGTGAATGTAATACTGAGCCGCCTTCCGAACGCCGGCTCCGTCCCTGAAGAGGAGGCTAAAGTTATCCGTGGCGAAGCGCTATTCTTCAGAGGATTCTCATATCGAATGCTTGCGAATCTGTTTGGAGGAGTTCCTCTGATTCTTGAAGAAGTTCCAGCTCCTCGCCGGGATTATGTCAGAGCTTCCAGAGAAGAAGTGTATGAACAAATCAGAAAAGACCTGGAAGAAGCCGTCACATTATTACCGGATATTGATGCTGTAAAAGACGGAAAAATCAGCAAACAAGTAGCCCAACACTTGCTTTCCGAAATTTACATTTGCCTTAATAGAAATGACGAAGCGATTCAAACGGCAACAGCCGTCATAAACCACCCGGCAATGGCTCTGATGACAAACCGCTTCGGTTCGAGGGCTAATGAGGAAGGAGACGTATACTGGGATCTGTTCCGATTGAACAATCAGAACCGTAGCAGCGGAAATAAGGAAAGTTTATGGGTTTTACAATATGATTACCTGAACGCAGGCTCAAAAACAGCCTATAACATGCCTTGGGCTATCATTCCTTACTACCAGAACATACAGATTACGGCTAAAAACGAGGCCGGAGCCGATGTGAAAACAACAGCTTTTATGGGAGTAACAGATGCGAAAGGCGGACGTGGAGTTGGCTGGATACAACCGACGAGCTATTTCTTCAATACTTTGTGGTCCAAAGGTTCGGATCAGGACATTCGAAACTCGAAGTTCAATATAATAAGAGATCTACAAATCGATAATCCGGCATCTCCCGCTTTTGGGCAATGGATGGTAAAAGACGGCTACTATAAACAAGTCGATTCTATACGGCAATGGTTCCCGTTAATAACCCAATTCTCCCGGGTCGGAAATTTTCCTGAAGAATTATATCAGGTAGATGCAACCGGTAATCCTTTGATGACTCCATTTGGGGAACATCTTCTGATCAATAGTGCCAACAGCAACTACAAAGACGAATATATGTTCCGTTTGGCAGAAACCTACCTTCTCCGAGCTGAAGCCTATATAAGAAAAGGGGATTTGGCTAATGCTGCGGCAGATATCAATACGATCCGGGCAAGGGCGAATGCCAATCCGATTCAACCGTCCGATGTGGACATAGACTTCCTGCTTGATGAACGTATGCGCGAACTATACGGTGAAGAATTGCGAATGCTTACACTGTGCCGTATGGGTAAACTGGCAGAGAGAAACCGCAAGTATAACCCTAAAACAGGCTTGACAATCGAGGATTATCATAATCTATGGCCTATTCCCTACTCTGAGATCGAACGAAATGTATATGCTACGCTCGAACAGAATCCGGGATATTAATTCATTCTAAATCGGTTAAGTGTCCGGATGAATTGCATATCTTTGCATCCGGACACTTTTTTGTATAATCCTAAAAATACCATGTATATGCGCATTATCACTTATCTGATTTCACTATTGTTGTTGGTTGCGTGTGCGAAAACATCGCAAAAAGAACCGCTTGCCTTATGGTACGACGAACCGGCCCGGAACTGGGACGAGGCCCTACCCGTCGGTAACGGGCGAAGCGGAGCGATGGTTTTCGGAGGAATCGCCAAAGAGCAACTCCAACTGAACGAAAACACATTATACAGCGGGGAACCGTCGGTCGTTTTCAAAGACGTAAAAATCACGCCGGAAATGTTCGACAAAGCAGTCGGGCTGATGAAAGCCGGAAAATATACGGAAGTTTCCGACCTGGTCTGTAAGAACTGGCTCGGACGCCTGCACCAGTATTACCAGCCATTCGGGGACTTGCATATCCAAAACAACAAACAAGGAGAGGCCGAGCAATATAAACGTACACTGAATATCTCGGATGCCATCGCCACAACCATCTACCAACAGGACGGAACGTATTACGAGCGGGATGTGTTTGCCTCCCATCCGGATGACGTGATCGTCGTACGGCTGAAAAGCAACACTCCGGACGGTATCGACATCTCACTCGATTTCACTTCTCCACACCCCACAGCCTTGCAAAAAGGGACAGAAGACCGTCTGATCCTTCACGGACAGGCTCCCGGTTATGTGGAACGGCGTACATTCAAGCAAATCGAACAATGGGGCGACCAGTACAAACATCCCGAACTCTACGATGCAAACGGCAAACGCAAGTTTGACAAGCGGATACTTTACGGCGACGAGATCGACGGGAAAGGAATGTTCTTCGAAGCCCAGTTGAAACCGGTTCTTCCTAAAGACGGAAAATGTGAGATCACTGACTCCGGTATCCATGTATACGACACGGATGAAGTCTATTTCGTACTCAGTATGGCAACCAGCTTCAATGGTTTCGACAAGAGTCCGAGCCGGGAAGGTATCGATCCTTCGGCCAAAGCCGCCGGTATCTTGGATAAAGCTCTGTCTTATGACTATCAGACACTGAAACAACGCCATACAGAGGACTACCATTCCCTGTTTGACCGCGTCGATTTCAAACTGTTTTCCTCCCCCGAACAAAAAGCGATGCCGACCGACAAACGGCTCGAACAATTCGCCCAGACAGCCGATCCTGACCTGGCAGCCCTCCTGTTCCAATTCGGCCGCTACCTGATGATCAGCGGGTCGCGCCCCGGCGGACAACCACTGAACCTGCAAGGGATGTGGAACAAAGATACGATCCCGGCCTGGAATTGCGGTTACACGATCAACATCAACACGGAGATGAACTACTGGCCTGCCGAGCTGACAAACCTGTCGGAATGCCAGCAACCTCTGTTCCGGATGATCGGGGAACTGGCAGTATCCGGAGCTGAAACAGCCCGTAACATGTACGGGCGCCGGGGTTGGGTGGCCCATCATAACACTTCTATCTGGCGGGAATCCCTGCCGAACGACAATGTGCCGACAGCCTCTTTCTGGCCGATGGTGCAGGGCTGGCTATGCAGCCATTTATGGGAGCACTACCAATTCACACAAGACGAAGCATTCCTCAAAAATGAAGCTTATCCCCTGATGAAAGGAGCCGCCGAGTTCTTTGCCGACTGGCTGATCGAGGATGGCAACGGGCATTTGGTGACTCCTGTCGGTGTCTCTCCGGAAAATAGTTTCGTTACAGACGACGGGCAAACGGCCGCTATGAGCATGGGACCGACGATGGACATGGCAATCATCCGTGAAACTTTTACCCGCACGATCGAAGCTTCGGAAATGTTCAATCTGGACGAACCATTACGCAATGAATTGAAAGATAAATTAGCACGTTTGCTACCCTATCAAATCGGAGAACGCGGGCAGTTGCAGGAATGGATGTATGACTTCAAGGAACGGGAACCTCAACATCGCCATTTCTCCCACCTGTACGGTTTCCATCCGAGCGATCAGATCACACCGGACAAAACGCCGGAGTTGTTCAATGCAGTCCGCAAAACGCTCGAACTGCGGGGCGACCTGGCTTCCGGATGGTCGATGGGCTGGAAAATCAACTGTTGGGCGCGTCTGTTGGACGGTAATCATGCTTACAAGATCATCGCCAACTTGTTCAATCCTGTCGGATTCGGAAACAGTGCTCATAAAGGAGGAGGGCTCTTCCGGAACTTACTGTGTGCACACCCACCTTTCCAGATCGACGGCAATTTCGGCTATACGGCAGGTGTCGTTGAAATGTTATTGCAAAGCCATGCCGGATACATTCATCTGTTGCCTGCTTTGCCCGACGTATGGGTAGAGGGTGCTGTTTCCGGCTTGAAAGCCCGGGGAAACTTCGAAATCGCCATGAATTGGAAAGAAGGAAAATTGACGGAGGCCAATATCCGTTCGCTGTCAGGAAAAAGCTGCACGCTTCGTGCCGGGCAAGCTTTCACAGTTAAATCGGACGGTAAAGCCATAGCTACATCCATTCCGGTCCGGTCAAACGGTAAAGAATATTTCCAAGCGACATTCGACACGCAAAAAGATGGAACTTATCTAATCACACAATAAACACGGAGAAATGAAACAAGCACTATCTTTGATCGGAGTTTCCTTTTTATCTGTTGTCAGTTCACTGGCAGCAGATAAAAAGCCCAATATCATCCTGATTCTTGCCGACGACATGCGGGCTTCAGGAATGAACTTTTTAGAAAAAGAACAAGTCCAAACGCCCTACCTGGATAAGTTGGCAGAAGAAAGTACAGTCTTCACCAACGCCCACATCATGGGTGGCACATCCGGAGCCGTCAGTATGCCAAGCCGAGCCATGCTAATGACCGGGAAATATCTTTATAACCTCGAAAAACAGGGAGCAACAATCCCGAATTCGCACACAATGATAGGTGAAACCCTCCAGGAAGCCGGCTACAATACTTTCCATACCGGTAAATGGCACAGTAGCCATGAAGCCTTGAACCGTTGCTTCAAAGACGGGAAAGCGATCTTTTTCGGAGGCATGTGGGATCATTGGAATGTCCCTTTGTACGATTATCACGCAGATATGAATTACGGAAAACGCCGCCCGGTCATCCGTAATCAGGCAAAATCGAACAAGGTCGAATATGAGAAAGGAGAGTATATATATTCGGGAAAGCATTCCGTAGATATTTTCACCCATGAAGCCGTCGAATATATTCAACAACAAAAAGATAAAAACCAGCCGTTCTTCCTGTCGGTAGCCTATATGTCTCCTCATGACCCTCGGAGCATGCCGGATGAATATATGCAACTTTACGACCAAAGCCTAATACAACTTCCGCCCAATTTTATGGAAAAGCACCCGTTCGATAACGGAGAATTGGAAATACGTGACGAGGTATTGGCTGCCATTCCCCGCCGTCCGGATGAGATTAAAAAGCATATCAGGGAATACTATGCCATGATCTCCCATGTGGACAAACGCGTAGGCGACATTATACAAACTCTGAAAGATAACGGGTTATACGAAAACACAATCATCATATTTGCAGGAGATAACGGGTTGGCAGTCGGACAACACGGTCTGATGGGGAAACAGAACGTATACGAACATAGTGTCGGAGTCCCTTTGATGATCAAAGCTGCAGCACAGCATACCGGTAAAAAGACTGCAGACCTATGCTACTTGATAGACGTATTCCCAACCCTTTGCGACATGCTCCAACTGCCTGTTCCCCAATCGGTAGACGGCGTCAGTCTACTCCCCTCCTTAGACGGGAAAGGACCTGTCCGTGACTACCTCTATTACAGCTATATGGATAATCAACGCGGCATTTCCGATGGAACCTGGAAACTGATCGAATATCATGTGAATGGGAAACGCACGACCCAGTTATTCAATCTGAAAAACGATCCTTGGGAAATGAACGATCTCAGCGGACAAAAGAAATACAGAAAAACAATCCTGCATCTTCGCGAAAAGATGACCGAAAAGCAGAAGAGGACAAATGACACATCTGTTTTCTGGAATAATTTCAGTTATTAATTATGTTTTCGCGCACACTCCATGCTTATTTAAAAATAAACTTCTACTTTTGTGGTCTGAACACATTATAAACCATAGATATGGATAAGAAAGTAATAACCTTTGGAGAAATCATGCTTAGACTGGCCACTCCAGACTATCTCCGTTTTTGTCAGAGTGATAAATTGAATGCCACCTTTGGTGGCGGTGAAGCAAACGTTGCGGTATCACTGGCTAACTATGGTATTGCTACCGAGTTTGTAACCCGTTTGCCTAAAAACGACATTGCGCGTGCTTGCGTAATGGACTTGCGTAAATATGGTGTAGGGACTTCTCACATTGTTTACGGTGGCGATCGCTTGGGTATCTATTTTCTGGAAACAGGTGCTGTAGCCCGTGCCAGTAAAGTTGTCTACGACCGCGCTCATTCGGCTATCTCAGAAATCCAGCCGGGAATGGTCAACTGGGAAGAAGTATTCAAAGATGCTTCTTGGTTCCACTGGACAGGCATTACACCGGCTATTTCACAAGGTGCGGCAGATGCTTGCCTCGAAGCCATCCAAGTGGCAAACCGTATGGGTATCCCTGTTTCATGCGACCTTAATTACCGTAAGAATCTGTGGAAATATGGTAAAACAGCCTCAGAAGTGATGCCGGAACTGGTTGCCGGTTGCGATGTAATCTTAGGTAACGAAGAAGATGCGGAAAAGGTATTCGGTATCAAACCGGAAGGTTTCGACGTGACAGCTACGAACGGCGAAGTGAATGCTGCCGAATTCGAATCCGTATGTACACAGCTGATGGCAAAATTCCCGCGTGCAAAGAAAGTGATCATCACATTGCGTGGTGCCATCAATGCCAACCACAATACGTGGGGCGGCGTTCTTTATGCCGACGGTAAACTGTACCAGTCTCGTCGTTACGATATTACGCATATCGTTGACCGTGTTGGCGGCGGCGACTCTTTCATGGGAGGTTTGATCTACGGCCTGCTGACTTATACGACAGACGACCAGAAAGCGCTCGATTTCGCTGTTGCAGCTTCTTGCCTGAAACACACGATCTACGGTGACTTCAACCAGGTGACAGTCGAAGAAGTTGAAAAACTGATGAGTGGCGACGCATCCGGACGAGTGTCGAGATAATTGACCATTCAAGCATAATTCATAAATCATAATTCATAAATCTTATCATGGCAAGATTCAATAAAATGCAGGTACTCGACGCGATCGTCAGCACAGGAATGGTACCTGTATACTACAATAAAGATGTAGAAATCGCCAAACAGGTAGTCAAAGCCTGCTACGAAGGCGGTGTCCGTGCATTCGAATTCACCAATCGCGGTGACTTTGCCCACGAAGTATTTGCCGAACTGATCAAGTTCGCCACAAAAGAATGTCCCGAACTGGTATTAGGCGTCGGCTCTATCGTAGATGCCGGAACAGCTTCCCTGTATTTGCAATTGGGTGCGAACTTCATCGTCGGCCCGTTGTTCAACCCGGAGATTGCGAAGGTTTGCAACCGTCGCTTAGTTCCGTATACACCAGGTTGCGGTTCCGTTTCGGAAATCGGTTTCGCCCAGGAAGTAGGTTGCGACCTGTGCAAGATTTTCCCTGCCGGAAACGTTGGCGGACCTTCATTCGTGAAGAACATCAAAGCTCCGATGCCTTGGTCCATGATCATGGCTACAGGCGCCGTAGAGCCGACGGAAGAGAACCTGGCTGCTTGGTTCAAGGCAGGTGTGACTTGCGTAGGCATGGGCTCCAAACTGTTCCCGAAAGAAATGATTGCAGCCGGCAATTGGGAGGCAATCTCCACACTTTGTCGTGATGCACTGGCTGTCATCAAAAAATATCGTTAAATGATTTATGAATTATGAATTATGATTTATCATCGGTGCATAAATCATAATTCATAATTCATAAATCTATAAATCATAAATCTAAAATCATAAATCATGAAATCCTTTCTCGATTCCAATTTCCTGCTTCAGTCCGAGACAGCTCAAAAGCTGTATCACGAACATGCAGCCAAAATGCCAATCATCGATTACCACTGTCACCTGATCCCGCAACAGATAGCCGACAACTACCAGTTTGCCGACCTGACGGAAATATGGTTGGGTGGCGACCATTATAAATGGCGTGCAATGCGTGCCAACGGTGTGCCCGAAGAATATATCACGGGAGACAAACCGGCGTACGAGAAATTTGAAAAATGGGCTGAGACCATGCAGTATGCCATGCGCAACCCGCTATATCATTGGACCCATCTTGAACTGAGCCGTATCTTCGGCATAGACAAGGTGTTAAATCCATCTACCGCCCGCGAAATATACGACGAATGTACTGCCAAATTGCAAACACCCGAATTCCGCGCCCAAGCAATCATGGAGCGCATGAATGTGGAAGTCGTATGTACGACCGACGATCCGATCGATGATTTGAAGTATCACGCCCAGATCCGCCAAAGCGCCCTGAAGACCAAAGTCCTTCCTGCCTGGCGTCCGGACAAGGCTATGGCCATCGAGAATGTCGATACATATAATGAATATCTGACCAAGTTGGAAGCTGCTGCCGACATGTCGATTCTCAACTTCAAGAACTTGATCGACGCTTTGCAGAAACGCCATGACTTCTTCGCATCACAAGGTTGCAGCCTGTCCGACCACGGTCTGACCACTTTCTATGCAGAACCTTACACAGATGCGGAAATCGAAGCAATCTTCCTGAAGGCACGTATGAAGAAAGAACTGACAGCCGAGGAGATCGACAAATTCCGTTCTGCCATGTTGTACGAATTTGCAGTCATGGATGCCAAGAGCAACTGGGTACAACAGTTCCACTATGGTGCAACCCGCAACAACAACGCCCGTATGTTCAAGAAGTTAGGTCCTGACACCGGCTACGATGCAATTGGAGATGCTGAAGTCGCTACTCCATTGGCCCGCTTCCTGAGCCGTTTGGACGAAGAAGGCGTACTGGCTAAATCCATCTTCTACAACTTGAACCCGCGCGACAACGAACTGCTGATGACAACGATCTACAGCTTCAACGACGGTACGGTTCCGGGCAAGATGCAGTATGGTTCCGGTTGGTGGTTCCTGGATCAGATTCACGGGATGGAAAAACAGATGAACGCATTGTCCGACTTAGGGTTGCTGAGCCGTTTCGTTGGAATGCTGACAGACTCCCGCAGTTTCCTGTCCTACCCGCGTCACGAGTACTTCCGCCGCATCCTGTGTAACATCCTGGGCCGTGAAGTGGAAGACGGTCTACTTCCGGTATCCGAACTGCCGTTCATCGGCAAGATGGTCGAAGACATCAGCTACAATAACGCAAAAGGATATTTCGGATTCTAAGAAATCCTTTCTTGAGAAAAACGGACTGTGTCAATTTCCTATCGACACAGTCCGTTTCTTTATTTATAATACAACTATTTCAACCTACTTTCTTTTTGCCTTGGCTGCCGCCTCTTTGGCCTTTTGAGCTTCGCGACGGGCTTTTTCTTTGGCTTTCAGCTTTTCTTTGTATTCGCGTTCCTTCTGCTTACGTTCTTTTTCCTTTTGTTTCAAGCGTTCCTTGTACTCGCGTTCTTTCTGCTTGCGCAATTCTTCACGGGCTTTTAGTTTGGCCTTACGGTCGGTTTCAACTTGTTGCAGTTTGGCTTTACGGTCGCGTTCAAGCTGTTTTTCGCGTTCGGCTTTCGCTTTCAGCAAGGCTTCTTCTTCAGCTTTTTGCTTCTTCAGAAGTTCCTCGTTTTCTTTTGCCTTCTTTTCCTGCAATTCCTTCTCGGCTTTCTGTTGAGCTTCAAAAGCTTTACGGGCTTCTTCCTTACGGGCTTCCTCTTCGGCGGCTTCGCGTTTGCGAAGTTCTTCGATCTCTTTCAACGTGAGTTCCTTCGGTTGTTCGACAGGAGCAACAACGGTGGAAACAGTGTCGGACGATGCCGAAGCTACTGTATCTTTTGCAGCCGGCTGTACGGAAACGGTATCTGCATCTACCGGAAGGAGCGTTTCTGTTTTGCTGACAGTCGTCGTGTCGACCGACGGAAGTTCAACCTGAACCGTATCTTTTACGGTAGGCGATACAACAACTTCTTCTACAGCCTGCTGCTGGTGTTGTTCTTCCGGACGGACGGTCTTCTTGACAGGCTCCGGCTTTTCTTCCGGAATGTTTTCAGAATCCTGCGCTTCGGCCTCTTCGGCTTTTGCCTCTTCTTCTTTGATCTGTTCGGCAGTCATACGTGCTTTCCAACGGGTTGCCAGTTCCGGAGCAGCCTCACCGAAGTTTTCCTGGAAAAATTCGACATATTCTTCAAGAGTTTTTCCTCGCATCAACGTTTCATAGTTGTCGTCGGAGATCGGAAGAATGGCCACGTTCTTATCCAGTGCGGTTGCATAACCGTCCGCTCCGTAGATCATCTTATAATAATGTAGGATTTCATCCAGATTGAAGAAACCGTGGATCGTCAATATGCTCATCGGACCAGCCTCTTCGAAGCTCAAGTCGAACTCTTTCACCATAAAGTTGGCAAAGTTATAGGCGGCAACGGCAAAAAGCAACTGGTTGCGGTCCAATGTCCCGGCGGGGAACATCAACAACATCCGGTAAGACGTGTTGGGTTCAGCCGTAAAGACACGTACCGAATCGGCTGCCGAAAGCGTACCGTCGTCACCGACACCGAAACGCAGATTCCAGCTCATTCCCCTGATGCCACCCTGAACCATCATACGCCCGCGCAGGACACCTTTCAGCATTTCACCCGCCAGTTCCGTCACATCAGCCGTCGGATATTTCTCAACCAATGCTTTCAAAGCATTCTTGAAACCTTCGGCATCTCCAGCCTGCACATATGTCAGCGCTTCAAGAAACATAAACTTAGGCAGCAGGTCCGCCAACGGATATTTGGCACTGACATCACGGTAATTACGACGGACGGTGATCGTATCTTCCGCCAAATAACTTGCGTAGGTAGCCTGATAGATCGAATCCTGCACCTTGTCCATCATCCGGATATTATATTCATAATTCGGATCGGCTATCGCAATTGCATAATCCGATTCCGGGAAAATCGTGGTCAACTTATTCTTATAAGTAGCAGCAAGCGTCTGATTCCCTGAACGAAGAGCCATCAGGTAGACCTGATAATAGCTTTCCAAAAGGTGATTGTGCTTCGGGAAACGGCGTTCCAATTCCTCAAAGGCTTCGGTCGCCAACGGGATGTCTTCGAGCTTGTCCTTATAAATCATAGCCATGTTATAAAGTCCATCCTCTATGATAATATTTGAAGCTTCGATATCTTCGGGTGTCAACGGAAGTTGCTGAATGTAATACTCGCGTGTTTTCGGATCGTCGGAAGCGACAGGTTCCAGACCGGCTTCGAGCGAATCTGCAGCCATACCGTTCGGTTCGCCGACTTCGCCTTCGGTTACACTTTCATTCTCGTCCGCCATATTCTCATTGAAAGTAGACATTTCTTTCTTGCGGCGACGCCAGTTATCTTCCAACGTTCGCCGTCCCCACTTACGCTGGAAAGCGGCCTTTCCCTGCGATACGGCTTGCGGGTTATAAAAATAGAAACCAGCTCCGCCGGATGTCGTCGGCAATGTGATGCCGCCCGTCTCTGTTCCCGGACGGTCGATACCGGTTCCTTTAGCCTCCTGTTCCGCCAGATAGGCCTCTTTCTCGGCAAGTTCCTTGGCCTCCTTTTCTTCTTTCTTCACCTTCTCGATAATCTTATCGATCACGGCCAGCCGTTCCGCTTCCGGCATTTTGGCAAGGGTTTGCAAACTATCCTGCAAATGAACCGCCTCCACATGCACGACCAACTCATCCAGGATAGCGGACAGTTTGGAGACACGTTCATAGTCTTTATATTCTTTCTGGATACCGGACAAAGCACCGCTGAAGTTCGGTTGAGCCTTGACATAGTCGCGCTTCTGGAAATAAAGATCGCCCAGCTTGATCTGGCAGATTGCCTTGTCCAAGCCGTTCTGGGTGCTTTTCTCCACGCCCAGCTCATAGTTTTTGATGGCATTGACTGTATCTTCACGGCTCATATAGACGTTGCCCAACGCATAATAGACCTGGTCGAGCAAATCTTTGTTCTTCTCGTTTTTCGCCATCCGGTGCAACATCTTGATCACTTTCTGGTAATTGCCGCCGGTAAATACTTCGGTCTGCCGGATACGGGCGGCAAACTCCAGTTCGTATGGAGGATTGGCCTTGATCACCTGCCCGAACATCTGGTAGGCAAGCCCGTTCTGATCCTGTTCGGCATAAATCTGTCCCAACAGGTACTTCATCCGGGTACGCTGGCGCCGGTTCTTCTCTGCCTTGATTGCCGTCTTGAAGTAAGAGACCGCTTCTTCATATTGCTTATTCTTCACCAAATAGTCGGCATATACCGTTGCGTACTGGTTCAGGTTCTTACGGGGAATACCGTTCGTATTCAGTTTCCCCAAGATATCTTCCGCTTCATAAAACCATCCCATTTCAGAATAGCAACGAGCCTGCCAAAGACGGGCTTCGCAAGCCACTTCTTCATCATGGGCATAATGACGGGCTATGTAGGAGAAGGTGGCTGATGCCTGCAAGAAATCGGCGTTATAGAACTGCGCCTGCCCCATCATCAACCAGCACTTTTTGAGGAACGGATTGTATTCTTCCTGTTCCTGCCAGGCGCGTTGCTTGGGGTCGTTGCGCCATCCCGGTTTCTTAGGCGGCTTTGCCTTGATGGAGTGAAGTTTGATCGCTTTATTGCTTTTCTCGATCGCCCGGTCGAAAGGGCCTCCTGTTTCAGCCTTGTCTTTGGGTTGCGCACTGACCGGATACATCAGAATCATGTCGGAATAACTTTCCTTATAGCCGTTCTGCATGGAAAGCAACGCTTCGTCAAACGATGTCTTTCCGTTGAAATAGATATTATAGCGGGAATTAAAAGCGTGATAGAAGCGGCTTGCCTTGGTGTTCTTTTTCGTACTACATGACCAAAACAAAGAGACAATCAATAATGCAATTATATAGTAGAAACCTTTCTTCATTGAGAATAATATGCCAATGTGTTAATGAGCCAATACGCCAATGTGTTAATGGGCATACCAACACATTATTCCTAACGTTTACCGAGGGCTTTTATTGCCTTGACTACTAAAAAGAAAAGGACAAGGACAAGAATGATAAACGCTCCGGAAGGTACATTCAGGAAATAAGAAAGAACGAGCCCGGCCACACATCCCAAGAAACCGATGGCAATACTTCCGAAAATGATCTTTTTGAAGTCTGACGTAAAAAGATTTACTGTGATCTGAGGCAACGTCAACAAACTCATCAGAAGCATGATCCCGACCAGACGGATCGAAAGGACAATCGTCACGGCAATAAAGAACATCATCACATATTCAATCCACTTGACCGGCAATCCTTGCGTCACGGCAAAATCCCTGTCGAACGCCACATAAACGATCTCCCGCAGGAAAAGTCCAAAAAGGGCGATCAGCAACAACGACAAAACGGCAATCCAGATAATATCTCCCGTCGAAACGGTCAGAATATTTCCAAAGAGGTAAGCGGAAAGATTCGGAGCATATCCGGGTGTGAGGAAAATGAAGATGACACCCAGTGCCATCCCTAACGACCATATCCCGGCAATGGCAGAGTCTTCACGCACATTCTGTGTCTTGCTTGCCCACTCCACCCCAAATGCGGAGAGTACGGAAAACAGCATAGCCATCAGGATCGGATTCATCCCAAGATAAAAACCCAATCCCAATCCACCGAAAGAAGCATGCGTGATTCCCCCGCTGATAAAAACAAGCCGCCGCGACACGATATACGTCCCGACGATACCACAAGCGATCGCAGTCAGCAGGCTGCCCAAAAGGGCATGCTGGAAAAAGCCATATTGAAGTAAATCCATTTTCTATTCTCTTATATTCTTTTTTCTGTTTTCCCGGTGGAAAACTTTTGTTTCATTATTGGGGGAACTCAATGTATACGCCGTTCGCCGACAATCAGGAACGCCTCGTCCTTCAGCGCATCCGGCAAATTAATTCCACGGAGTTGCAGGCTGCGCAACCAACCGGCCACCTCTATCTCTTGCAACGTATAAAGCACATCACTAAACTCATTCACAGCATCTTCATCATATGCATCAGATTCGATCCCTCGGAAACGATCCAGTTCTTCATCGTCATAATACTCGATCTGTTTGCTGACTGCCGCCAGCAGACTGTCGCGTTCGCAAGTCTCATGTTGTCCGCAACATTCGCCAGTGATAAGTTCCTGTGCTTCGGGGATTTCAGAAATTTCCCCACGCTCCAGCATCTTCTGCAATTTCCGGTTCCGAAAATAACCGGCAATGGCAGCAACGACACCCAAAACGACTATTCCTATTAATATATACCACATAATAATTGACAATTAACAATGAACAATTGACTACGGAACTTCAGACACTGTGACAACTATTTGTCAATTACAATAAAGCCTGCTGTTCTCAAGTCCTCCCAATAATGCGGATAACTTTTGCTGACCACTTCCGGATCCGCAATCTCAATTCCTTCCGGCAAAACCAGAGCGGCAGGAGCAAATGCCATTGCCATACGATGGTCTTCATAGGTTGCAATCACAGGATGCGGTTGCGGTTCACAACGTTCGCCGTTCCATTCCAGGATGCTGCCGTTGCTGTCTGTCAGGAGATATCCCAATTTACGCAACTCCGTCTTAAGCGCTTCGATACGGTCAGTTTCCTTTATCTTCAGGCTTTGCAAACCGGTAAAACGGAAAGGAATATTCAATAACACACAGGTGACGACAAAAGTTTGAGCCAGATCCGGCTCGTTTACGAAGTTATAATTCAGTTTTTTCGTTCTGTTCCCGTTGTGTTTCAGGATGACACCCCGATCCGTATAGGTCGTACCCACACCAAGCTGTGCAAACAATTTGGCCCCGGCGGCATCTCCTTGCAAACTGTTCTTGAACAAGCCCAGCAACTCAATTTCCGCATCTTTGGACAACGCCATCATGGAATACCAATAGGAAGCGGCGCTCCAGTCAGACTCTACCGTAAAGGGTATAGGATGATAATCCTGCGGTCGGACCTTAATGGTCTGCCCGCTCCATTCCGCCTTTACCCCATATTGCTCCATCAGTTGCAATGTCAGATTAATATAGGGTTTTGAAATGACAGCACCTTCAAGATGCAGTGTCAAACCATTTTCCATCAGAGGCGCGACCATCAGCAACGCCGAAATATACTGCGAACTGACCCCGCCGGCAAGCGAGATTTCGCCTCCCTGCAACGCACTTCCGAAAATACGAAGAGGAGGATAGCCTTCCTTCTCCATATATTCCACCCGTGCACCCAGCGAGTTCAGCGCATCCACCAGTATCTTGATCGGCCGGTTCTTCATCCGCTGGGTCCCGGTAATCGTCCATTCGCCCACCACTTTAGACAAAAAAGCCGTCAGGAACCGCATCGCAGTCCCCGCGGCTTTTATATCAAAGTCACGATCATTCGAGTTCAAAGCCTTCACCATCACCTCCGTATCATCACAATCCGACAAATTCCGGATTTCATACGGACTATAACTCAACGCATTGAGTATCAACGCACGATTACAGATACTCTTGGATGCAGGAAGCTTGATGGAAGCTTTCAGTGAAACAGGAGACTTTATTGTATAATTCATACCTTTGCATTAAAATGGAGTACAAAAGTACGGATTTTATTGGGAAGGTATGACTAATATTGTCCCGATATCATTATTTTAATAATTTTCCGACAATCATTATTTACACAGCAATGCATAAGTGCACCACAGCATCGGAGCCTGTCCATGATAGTCACCGACAATCCGGGGACGGTCATAATAATACTGAAGATCATTCTTCTTTCCAGTACCGACACAAACTTCCTCCACATCTCCGTCCTTATTAATATAAGAGACTAAAGCAATCCATGCTTTTCTGGCTACAGGTCCATATTCTTCTACATCTAACCATCCTTTCTTCACCCCCATAATCATCGCATAAGTAAACATAGCAGAACCAGATGTTTCATGCCAACAGTCAGCCTTGTCAATCAACTGATTCCACATGCCACTTTTATCCTGATAATCTTTTAAACTTTTCATCATCAAACGATATCCCTCTAAAATACGAGTATGATTCGGATTATCTTCCGGAGTAGACAATAATAATTCTGCCATGCCTACAGCCATCCACCCATTCCCTCTTGCCCAAAAATACGGGACATCAGGAGCATGATAAAACAATCCGTTTGGACGCTGTAATTCATCCAAATAAACAACCATTTCTTTCACTGCACGATCCACATATTCACGTTTCCCTGTTGCATGATACGCTTGAGTCTGAAGAATTGTAATCATAAACATATCATCAATCCAAAGACGAGTTTGCCAAGATAACCCTTTATCCGCCCAAGTCTTTTCCTCTGGAGTTGCTTTAGCTGGCAAAGTCCATTGTGTATCAGCATAGGATAAACCCATTTCCAAATATTTCTTGTCCTTCGTTATCTTATATAATTCTAACGGGATACAACCAAACACATTCAAGTCTACATGGTTCATTATAGGAAAATGAGATTTTTCCATTGTAACAAGCAAGTCAAAACGATCCTTCAATTGTTCAGCTAATTGCTTATTTCCAGCAATTTCCGCATATCTCAACGCGCCATACCATGTACAAACTTCTGCATAATGAATCCATTTTCCTTTCCCATACCACATGTGTTTGGATGGAATAAAATGCCGGCTAAGGATAGCTCCAACTTTTTCAGGCGAACAATTTTCCGGTAGATCTTTAAAATAGTTTTTTTGTGCATTTGCCGATTGTACCATCAATATAAACAGACAAACAGCCACAAAGAAATTCACAATACATTTCATCGTTCAAATTTAATATTATTATACTCTTTCCATCCCGTAAGAATCTTATTTTTATAAGCCAATGCAGTTTCTGCATCTTTCAGCCAATCCCATTGTCCTAAAGGATATTCTCCTTGCATACTTTTCATTTCATCCGTAACGATATCTATTCGATTCAAAGCAGACCTGATTTGCTCTTCAAGATTTTCATATCGGAAAGATTCCCCTTTAGCATATATCCTAAATCCGAAATAGGCAGTGGATACAGCCTCGTAAAGCCGTGCAGTCAAAGCCGTTCTTTTAAAAAGTCGATATAAATCATCATAATCAGAAGGATTTAAAATATTTTTAGCCCGTTCTATATCAACTAATGCCTCGTTAGCCAAACTTACACCATACCGTTTTTCTGTAACAATATAGCTAAGATAAAGACTATCCATTAGCTCAACAGGTGTAACCCAATTCTGATCAATCACATATCTTACTTCTAATCCCAAACGGGAATCTTTTGTTTTAAATCGTGCCGGAGCTATATGATTAATAATGTCTTTCCAATAATGAAATTTCTTATTGATTCCATGCTCCACAAAAACAACAGGTGGTTCTAACCATCGTCCTGAAACATGCCTATCATAGCTACTACTATAAGGATCATAATCCATAGCTGAATGTTTCGCTACATTTGTTCCTAAAATATACATGGATGACAAAACAATATCGTATGCCTTTTTAAAAGCACTCTTTACCGGTTCCAAAGCCTTTTTCCCATATCGAGTTGAAATATATTCATCATATATCCGATCAGGCAAAATCTCCGGATTTTCAGTTGAGCGTTTTAAAGCATACAATAATATTTCATTAGCTGAATCTACCAACTTTGTCGTTCCATACCGATCTGTCCGGGCTACATATCCAATTACATTCGGTCGCTTAATAAAATCAGTCCAACGTTTTGTCACATATTCGGGCCACGTATTGGCTATAACTCCCTGACCATTATATTCATTTCCCGTATCAAATTCGACAATCGTCGGTTTATTTATTTTACCTATAAAAGGATCGTTCGGATGAGTCAAAAAGAAATCATGAGGAGTTTCTTTCATCATTAAAATAACTTTGTCATTTTTAATATGATTGATACATCCTACAGTATTTGCATACTCTTCTTTCGAATAGGCAAAAGTTCTTATATATAACTTCTTTCCGCGTTCATTAATGACAACATCAGCAACGGCATCCACTACTGCTGCTAATTTCTCCTCATTTGTTTTTAATAGATTCGAATATTGCTTTTCCGCATATGCACCAGTTTCAATGAAAGTCAGAACCAATCCATCTATTTCCGGGATCAGATCAAGCATTCCTCGGTAATCCTGCTTAAACCACTCCCAAAAAGCCGGATTATCCATATTAAGAGTTCCACGAGGACCTGTTTTAAATTGCGCTGGATAATAATCCAGCGCATAAAAACTATGATCCCAAACAAGCACCTCCCCAATTCCCTCCTGATGAGCCAATCGGGTGAGATCCCTTACTTGATTTCGTACTGATTCATTCTTTACTTCCATCAGATTATGAATAATCTGATGAGAAAGTTGAAGATGGTTGATTTCATAACCTTTCGCTGCTTTTATAGTTGTAATTGCATTGTCCATATTATTGGATAATATAATCCAACCTTTTATCGGCACATCCTCCCCTTTACAGTTAATAGAAATAGCAAAGAAAAATACCAATACAAGCCTATTGAGATATTTCATTTCATTCCTCACCATTGGGGATTTTGTGGATATACATTTGAACACCTATCAATTTGACTCTGAGGAATAGGTCGTAATTCATGGAATGGCTTTATATTACCATGTGCTTTTTTATTATACAAATCAGTCCTTTCAATCAGTTTTCCTAATCGTTTCAAGTCATACCATCGTTTCCCCTCTCCACAAAGTTCACGAGCACGTTCATCCAAAATAAAGTCAACAGACAAATCAGATGCCGAAATTTCCATTTCTTTTTCTTTTCCTTCGATTGCACAATTTCTACGCAAAATATTGATATATTTCAACGCATTATCCATATCGCCAGCTCTATAATAAGCTTCACCAGCCAAAAGATAGGCTTCGGCAACTCTAAAACAAACCCAATCTCTAGTTCCTTTTACTTCATTCATGGTGGCTCGTTTTACATCGTCAAATTTTTTCAAATGCAAAAACACACGATTACTTACCATACTATAATCATTACCTAAACTCTCACTAAATTCCGGATTAAAAACCTTATAGTTTTTTGAATCAATTTGAGCTTTATCCCAAGCATTTTTCGGAAGATAAAAAGCCGTATCTCCCACGGAAAGTTTATCTGTTGCGGTTGTAGCATACCACGTATCACGCCAATAAGCCTGATAGCGAGAATCAATAGAAGCGTCGTATAAATCCGACATGAACTGGGTTGGTTTCATACGAGCATAAGGACGTCCGTATTCCACAGTTCGAGTCATTCCTGGTATATTAGCATCATACTTAGGAACAAAATATAGATGCGTCTGGTTTCCATTTTCCCTTAATGATTCATCTTCCGAAAATTGCAAACTCCAAATAATCTCTTTATTCATATCATTATCTTGATCAAAGACCATACTCCTCGTTTCTTGCAATATATATTGTGAGTCATTAATAACGCTTGAGGCTAATTGAGCAGCTTCTTCAAACTCGGCTTTGCCACTCCTTTCATCAGACAACAAAACATAAGAGAGAAAAAATTTAGCGCCATACACATCGATGCGTCCATAATCCGTTTGTTGTGCAGGCAAATTTTCTACCGCATAACGCAAATCCGGATAAATAGCTTCATCCAATATTTGCGCAACAGCAGTTCTATTTGCTTCCGTTTGTACACCGATCGTCGGTTCTAAAGACAAATGTACATCTCCAAACTGCATAATTAAGTGATAATACATATAAGCCCTCAAAAAACGAGCTTCTGCTTCACGCATTTTTTTTTCTGAGTCAGACATATCTGAGACAGAGTTAATAAAATAGGTCACATTATTACATGCATTAATACCAATATAGCATTCTTCCCACACTTTTGTGATCTGACCTGCCGTAAGAGAGATGTTATAAGTATCAAAATTCACATCCCCATCAACTCCAGCTTCAAAAATATCTGTACCTTGTTCAGTCAATTGCAATAAATTAGTTGTAGATGCTGAAAAGGACCGTAATCTTGCATAACAAGCATTTACAAGCGTCTCAATACCTGTTTTAGTATTATAATATCCATCTGGAGGTAACACAGTCTTCGGATCTTCTTCCAAAATGTCACAACTGAAGAACAAAGACAAAAACATAATCGATGTTAAGAATATCTTTTTCATTTTATTTGCTTTTAGATTTTAAAAATTAAGATTAACACCTAATTGATAAGATGTTACAGACGGATAAGATTTCTTATCTGTCCCCACCTGTGGATCCTGACCATCAAAAGATGTAAAGACAAATGGATTATTGATATTGATGTAGATTTTTGCATTTTCCATTCTAAATTTCTGGATAAAATCTTTAGGCAAAGTATAGCCTAATGAAATATTCGAAATACGGACAAAAGAAACATCTTTAACAAAATAATCACTATTAGAAAAATCAGTATAAGTTCCTTTTATCGCAGGTGCTGGGTAATCATTTGACCGGTTCTCCGGTGTCCAATAATTCACACGAAAACCTCTATATCTCACAGGATCATCACTACTCTGTTTATGTGCATCCGATAAAGCTCTAACACCTTGGCGAGTATACATACTCATATAGAAATCAAAGCCTTTATAGGATACTGAAGTATTTAAACTTCCAATCCACTTCGGATCACGGCTAATGATATATCGATCATCATTCAAATTAATATTCGGAGCTTCTCCTTCTTTGTTATAAATATCCCTGTATTTAGGATATCCGGGCTTAGCTCCATAAGCAGCTGCTTCTTCTGCCTCATCTTCTTGCCAAACACCGACAAAGTCCAATAAATAATAAGAACGAATAGAATGTCCAATAAAGTAATTAGACCCAACATCATCTTTTTTATCTCCATAAAGGTCCAGAATCTCATTCTTATTTTTTGCGAATGTGATTCCGACATTCCATCTCCATTCAGTATTCCTGATAATATCACCGTTTAAAGTCAATTCGACACCTCTATTCCGCGTACTACCTATATTCTGATAAATTTCAGAAAAACCAGATGTTACAGGAAGTTGTCTTTTTAGTATCAAATCTTTCGTTGTTCTTTGATACCAGTCAATCGTTCCATTTAAACGAGAATTAAACATGCTAAAATCTAAACCAACATTATATTCCTCTGTCTTCTCCCATTTCAAATCCGGATTCGGAATACCAGTAGGTATTGTTCCGATAGCCGCCGCTTCATTCCAAGAATAATAAGTTTTAGACAGTTTTCCTAACGTTTCATATGGATCTACATTCGTATTACCAGTATTACCCCATGAAAAACGAAGTTTCAAATTATCCAAAAATTTCGATCTTGCTTCCTGTAAAAAAGATTCTTCCGAAAGCCTCCAAGCAACAGACATAGAAGGGAATCCGGCCCATTTATTTTTATCGGAAAGTCTTGATGAACCATCATAACGATAAGTAAGAGTCAACAGGTAACGGTCTAACAGTGTATAATTAAAACGCCCCATCAAAGACATGATACCCCATTCTGACAAAGCTGTTTTCTTATCCAAAATCGTAGAGGCTGCCTCTAAATTGTAATACAACCCATCATAATACATATCTGTTCCTTTCAAATAAACGGACTTTTCCTGAAACTGTTCCACATTAAATGCAGCCATTGCACCTATTTTATGTATGGTATTGATTTCTTTATTATAAGTCAAAATATTATCTATGATTGATGACAAACGAGTACGACTATCAAAACTGGCCGCATGTGCTCCGCCACTCCTATCACGAGTGTCACTTCCCTGATAAACTCCATTATTAGTATTACTATAATCCAGCCCGACTGAGAACTTATAAGATAATCCATCCCAAATATTCCAATCTAAAGCAGCAGAACCGATCACACCATATTCATCCGCTGAATTTTGATTGTTCTGAATTTCACACAATGGATTAGTAACCAAAGATTCATTTGGTGTTGGATATAACTTTAGCTTCCCATTTTCGTCTCTAACAGGAGCTAATGGAGATAACTGATAAATATGATAAATACGATCCGGAAGAGCATTATTTTTAGAATAAGACCCCAAGATCGCTGTCGTAAATTTTAAACGATCCGAGAACTTAAATGTATTATTAAAGTTCACATTAACCCGTTTATATCCGGCATTATCAACTAATGAACCCTGATCCAAATAACCTAATGAAAGCATTGTCGCCGTCTTCTTGCTTGATGCACTGATCGTCACATTATGATTTGTAGAGAAAGCCGTACCACCCCATACTTCATCGAACCAATCTGTAAAAGTTCTATTCTTCCATGAGTTCAATTCTATATTATCGAACATTGCCTCATCAGAATTATCCTGCCCGGCATTGGCTAATGCTATACGCTTAAAATCTACAAATTCATCAGCAGACATCAGATTCGGTTTTCCTGCTGCTTTGTCAAATCCGACCCACCCATTATAACTTGCCTTTATTGAACTTTCTCCAGCTTCTGCTCGTTTGGTTGTTACAATGATTACACCATTGGATCCTCGTGCTCCATAAATAGCCGAAGCTGAAGCATCTTTCAAAACATCAATAGATTGAACATCATTGGGATTCAGATTCACACTCGAACTTTGCATTGGAATCCCATCAACCACCCATAAAGGATCATTTGAACCTGTTATAGAACTAATACCACGAATTTCAATGGTAGGATTATTCCCAGGTTTCCAGACACCTCCAATATCAACTGGAATTTTTCCTTGCAAAGCCGTACCGATATTAGGGCTATTTGCCTGTGTTATTTCTTCAGCGCGAATCTGTGTAATTGCACCCGTCAAATCTTTTTTCTTAGCTGTTCCATATCCAATTACAACAACTTCATCTAACGCTTCTGTATCTTCCTTTAGTTGAACCTCTATATTACTCTGGTTACCAACTATCAGTTCCCGCGAAGTAAATCCAATATAGCTGACCAAAAGTGTTCCATTAGAATATACTTCCAAAGAAAACCTACCATCAACATCAGTAATTGTTCCATTTGTCGTTCCCTTCTCTATGACATTCGCCCCGATGATCGGTTCACCATTTTGATCTCTAACAATACCGGTAACTTTTTTCTTAGTTTGAAACTTATTTTGACTGACAAATTTCAATTGTTCTGACGAAGGATTTATCAAAATAAGATTGTTTTCTGTAATTTCGTAATCAATACCTTCATTATTAAATAGCTGCATCAACACAGTTTCTACCGCCTGCTCTTTCACTTGAACAGAAACCTTCTTATCCAAATTTATCTTTCCACTTTCATAAATAAACCGGAAATCAGATTGATTTTCGATCAAATAAAGGACCTCCTTTATTGACCGATTCTGTACATTCAAAGACAATTTTGTCGTTTGCGAATATACAGTAGCAGAAATATTCAGTGAAAAGACAACTAAAAAAACTACCGTTAGTTTCATAATAGATAATATCTTTTTAAGGGTTGGAGAAAAATCCAACTCTAACGTATTAGATAAATTCATATATTTGTAAATTGATTATTAATTAACTATTAGTGTTGCAAGCACTAATTTTATGATCAAGCTCATAACGGGAGATGTTGCAGCATTTCCCGTTTTTGTGTATTCATGGCATTCTATTTATTTCATAGGCAATTCTATTTAGAGGTTATACTTATATGTTTTCCTTTCACATGATAGCAGATATTACTCAAGCGAGATAACGCATCCATCACATCCGTTACGGTTTCTTCCTGTATGACTCCGTTATAACGAATATTTTCGCCTAATCCGGGTTGAACCGTAATCTTGACATCATACCATCTTTCCAGATACCTGCACACAAGAGACAATGGCATATCTTCCATGTACAATTTATTATCCAGCCAGCCATAAGAGTGCGACAACACTCCTTTCATCTGTTTAATCTTATTTGTCTCCTTATCAAAAACGGCTATTTCGCCGGGTTTCATAATCAGCTTCTCTTCCCCGCTTTCCAGTTCAATGCACCCTTCGACCAAAGAGGCCTGGACTATCGGGTCGTCTGCATATGCCTGCAGATTGAAGGAAGTTCCCCAAACTTTCACATTCAACCCTCCGGCCGTTTTTATTATAAAAGGAGCTTTGCTTTTTGAAACATCAAAGAAACCTTCACCCTGAAAATCAACCTCCCGTATTTTCTTTTTCGAATCATAAGCATAAATCACTTCAGAACCTGAATTCAACTTTACCATAGATCCATCCGGCAAAACAATCTCCGAACGACTTCCATTAGCAGCACTCATCCGAACCTGCGTGTCCGAGTTTTTCTCAAAAACCCCCATGAAAGACAACGCAAGAATCACCAACAAAGAAGCTGCCGTTCCGGAAGCCACATACAATATATTTTTCCAATATCTTCGGAAATAAACTCTCCGCCGGTTTATCCGGTCAACCTCTTCCCATGCAAGATCAGAATCGAAAGCCGAGGGTTCCGTATAATGCCGAGATTCTTCCCAAATCTTTTTATACAAATCAAATTCTTTCCTATGGGATTCATCTTCGGCTAACCACTCTGCCAATACCGGATCGAGATGTTTCTCATCTTCACCGTCCAGCAGATAGTCGACGATATAATCTTTCATCTGTTTTTGTTCTTCCATGAATCTTGCTTTTATTATATGACACTACAAATAAAAAAAGGTCCTATTCCGGACCTGAAAAAAATTATATTCCTTTTAATTCCAAACACCTCTTCAGCCTTTGAAGAGATGTCCATATCTGATTTTTAATCGTTTTTACCGAGATATCAAGTTTTTCCGAGATCTCTTTTTGTTTCAATCCTTTTATCCGATGCAGCAACAACACTTCCTTACAGCGGTCCGAAAGGTGATCGATACAGCCATAAAGAGCGACCCGAAATTCTTCAGACTCGACCCGGTTGTCTTCATACGATAACTGATCCTGAGCTTCCGATAGGTTATTAAAATGGACTTTTGAGCGAAGGTGGTTCAAGGCCAAATGTTTAGCCATCCTATAAAGATATCCGCCAACATTTTCTTTGATTTCGATTCTTTCCCGGTTCTTCCATATATTCAGAAAAAGCTCCTGCACAACATCTTCCGTATCGCTTTTATCCATGAGCAGGCTATAGACATATTGACAAAGGCGGCCATAGTAACGTTCAAACAGTTTGTTATAGCTGATATAATCGTTTCCCCTGATCGCCTCTATCAATTTCTCATCTGTGGTATTAAACATACTTCTCCTGTTTATCTCCTTTGCCCCAAATATAAATAAATTTTGGATTATGATCAAATCATCTTCCTCCAATATCCTATCCGGGAAACATTCCGACAGAGTTATATGCCTCTATTTTTCAACAAGATAACAGTGTGTCGTCAATCAGAATCGACAAACACATGTTTAACGGCCTCCAAATAACCATAGCCAAACATGTCGCAAGGCATCAGATAACTGGTTTCGGTCCACTCATTCCAGCTATTGATTGTTATTAATGGTTTCTGCTTCGGATGCCGGTCCACAAAGGCTTTTGCTTTACGAAGTGCTTTTTCAAAATTTTCAGGAGTATTATTTTTCATAACAGCACTAACGCCTGTACGGGGGCTGTTGTCCCATCCCACACTTATATGAGGATAGTAAGTAAAGTCATAAGAAGAATCTATGCGCTCCCATTCCCTTTCAACAGCATCCATAATCACATTGTAATCTTCATTTACGTTGGTGAAATGAGCAAACTGATAATGAGTTCCACTCGTAAATCCCAACTTCTTGACAAAAGAATTCCCCGGATCCGTTGTCTTTCCAGCATCCAAACCGCTATAGTTCAAATTAATGGACCACATCGTTATCTGCAACTCAAGCCCCGGAAATCCGGCCTTCTTCGTTTCTTCTTTAAACCATTTCAACGCATCAGCTGTCTCTTCGATTCCTCCCAATCCCGCTATCAACTGCGGTATATCGTAAATCATAAAAACAGGTTTTCCGTCTATCTTATAATATTGAGGATGTTTGAAATACTTTTCGATATTGCGTTTACAGACCTTTTCAAACTCCTGCCGATCCACCTTGCCCGTCCAGATGACATTATTTTCTTTTACATTGGCCAAACGCGTATCCCAGAGATTTAGCACATCATGATTTGCCCACATCAGGTAGAATTGCATTTTATTCACATTCTCTGCTTTGAGGAAACCATTGTCCAAAGTCGTCTCCATAAACGGACGGCCGTCATACCAATACCAGTCAAAGATAAAAACATTTACGCCATGCTTTGTTGCCTGTTCTATTTCCATCGACATGACAGAAGGGTCTGCTTCATTAATATATCCCCACAATGGTTTACGGTTCCAATAATGTCCGGGATTCCTTTTCTGCATTGTCATAACCGTTTCCCATTCGCCTATTCCCATCGGCCAAAACGGACGCAAACGCGGATCGTCGGAAGCATAGGCCGGATAGAGGAATGCTGCCACATCATATTTCTGTTTCTTTCCTTGTCCGAATAAAAAAACCGAACAACACAAAAACACCCATAATAAATACAGTCGCTTTTTCATATTCTCCACATCCTATTTAGAAACTGTTTCACAAATCATGACGTTCTTTACCTTTCACCAAACCCGGTTCCCGACGCTCAGTTCCCTTCACGCGAGTCAAATCATCTCCTAACTCATGGCGCTTCTGGTCGGCGATCTTCATCAGTTTCGCCGCTACTTCCGGATATTGGGTAATCACATTATAGCGTTCACCCGGATCACGACGCAAGTCATACATCTCCGGTTTCATGATCTCCAAGTTCGTCAACCGTCCCGGTTGGCCGTCATTTCCCGGTTCGTAAGCTCCGTAAGTAACATATTTATGAGGGAATACCAATTTGAACATTCCATCCGTAACAGCCTCCAAGTCATTCTTATGATAATAATAGACGAAAGACTCGCGCGGGTTGGCGTCCTTTTGGCCCTCGATCAACGGCAAGATACTGATTCCGTCAATCTTGCGGGAAGGAAGCGGCGCCTCCGCGATCTCAGCGAATGTAGGAAGAAGGTCTATGTTAGAAGCCAGCTTATTGCAAGTCGTACCCGGAATCGTCTTGCCTTTCCAATACATGATACAAGGAACCCGGTTACCTCCATCAAAAGTTGTAGCCTTTGCCTCGCGCAAACCGCCGGCAGAACCGGCATGGTTGCCGTAATTAGCCCAAGGGCCATTATCGGAAGTCAGGATCACCAACGTATTATCCTCCAAGCCCAGCTCACGCAATGTTTTGAACACCTCGTCTACACTCCAGTCGATCTCCATCATCACATCGCCATACAGGCCCTGCTCGCTCTTCCCCTTGAACTTATCGGAGACAGCCAACGGGACATGGGGCATATTATGAGCCAGATACAAAAAGAACGGTTTATTCTTATTCTTTTTGATGAAATTGACCGAGCGGGTGGTATAATCCGTTGTCAACCGTGTCTGGTCCGTATTATAACCGATAATCTCATTCCCGTCATAAGTCGGTAAATCGGGGAAATTAAAGACTTCGCCTTGTTGCGGATGGAAAGGCCACATATCGTTAGAATATGGCAGACCATAATACTCGTCGAAACCATTTTGCAAAGGCAAGAACTCTTTTTGGCTTCCCAAATGCCATTTACCGAAGACAGCGGTACTATATCCTTTCTGTTTCAATACTTCAGCGATCGTCATCTCGTCCGGATGAATCCCATAGTTAGAATCCGGCCCCGGAGCGCCGGAGAAACCGATACGATTCGGATAACAACCGGTCAACAAGCCGGCCCGAGACGCTCCACTGATCGGTTGTCCCGCCAAGAAATGTGTAAAACGAACGCCTTCCGCCGCCATTCTATCGATATTCGGAGTGGTATACCCGTAAGCCCCGTTACAAGAAAAATCTCCATAACCCACATCATCCAAATTAATCAGGACGATATTCGTGTAATCCGCAGCCATGCCTGCCATTGAAAAGGACGAAGCTGCTGTCAGTAACATCAGTTTATTATTCATAGAATCATTATTTCACAGACAACAAAAAAATATTGTTTCTACAAATATAGTGGTTATATCTCAATATAATGCATCTTGGATACTCTTCCTTCACGGCTCTTTTATTTAAGACTTCGTTGCTCACTTAAAAATGTTGTTATTTTATAGTGAGTGTTTCCTTGGATAGTGAGTGCGCTTTTTGCTCGCACGGTTCATAATTCATGGGGCGATTCGATAATTGGAAGATATGCTTCCGATGATACAGATTTCTTTGATTTTCAGCAAACTAAAATACTTAAATAAATAGGTCAAATGGCAGATTTTTCGTAACTTTATAGTTGACAATCACATAGTTTAAAACAAATGCCGTATCAAAACTGAAAATTTGCCCTGATACAACATTTGTTTTAAACCATAATCGATCTACAATATCCGCTGATACAGTTTCTTTTCCTGAGGTTGTATGGAAGTAAGATCCGCAATTTTCACCGGTTGGCCGGTCGCAATGCTGTTACGTGCCGCAATACCGACTAGACAAGCCAAAGCTCCATCGCGAACACTAGCACACTGCTTATACGGATCTTTTATCCCAGGTAAGAAAATCTGATTTTTCAGCAATGCATCCCCTCCGCCATGACCAGACGTTCCGAATGGGATCTGGATATACTCACGTTTTCCAAAATTCTTAAACAAAACGAGTTCATCAAAATTCACATCCGAAGTCGGACGGGATTCCTGTATCCAAGCCTCTAAACGCCCTTTCGTTCCGTTAAAGGCTATACGATAACCCTCATAAGGACTGTAGGTCGTTAAAGAATAAGCAACCTGTACACCATTTTTATAACGAATCGTTGCCGCCATCTTATCAAAAATATTGACATCGTTTTTAAATACACATCCGTCACGAAGATAACCATCATATTTTTCGTTGGCTACATATAAATTCATCATATTCTTCTTCTTCGTAATGTCAAAGAAAAACTTACATTTAGAAGTATGAGGACAGGTACGACAATTCTCTGCCCGGAACGTTCCGTTCTTACCATAATGATCCAAACTGCCCAATGCATACACACTTTCCGGATCACTGTCAATCCACCAATTCAAAAGGTCAAAGTGGTGACTAGCTTTATGCACCCACAAAGAGCCGCTACATTCTACCAAACGATGCCAACGACGAAAATAATCGGCGCCATGAGAAGTGTCCAGATACCAATGAAAATCAACAGAAGTGATTTCGCCAATCTCACCGGCACGGAGTAATTCCCATATTTTCGCACGATGCGGAGAATAACGATAATTAAATGTCACACGGCAATTCTTTCCTGTTCGTTTTTCTGCATCCAAAATTGCCTGAACCTTCTTTTCATCCGTTGTCATCGGCTTTTCCGTTATGATATCCGCGCCAAGTTCCATCCCACGGATAATAAATTGGTGATGAGTACTATCCATAGTCGTCACGATCAGTACATCCGGCTTGGTTTCCTTCATCATCTTTTCAAAATCCGTATAAGTAGGACAGGAAGCCCCGATAATTTTCTTACCGGTTTCCACACGACCTTCATTCTTATCGCAAAGACCTACAAACTCAATGTAGTCAGGGTAACTTTTCATTAAATCATATCCCCACATAGAAGTTCCTCTTCCGCCAGTACCAACAATAGCAAGGCGAAGTTTTTTTCCAGCAACATTCGGATTTTCAACATCTTTTGCCGCTACTTCCGATAATGGATTCAATAAGGCTGCCCCAGTTATAGCGCCTGTCGCAGCTAAAAAGTGTCGTCGTGATATTTTATTCATAACCATCATATTTAATAGAATTATTTATAACCTTTATTTTGAACGAACACATCCAAGTTCGTCACTTCATACAATGCATCTTGAGGAAGAGGACGATAGATATGATAATCCTTGATCAATGTAATATCCGGATTATGCTCTTTCACCCATTCCACCATTTTGCCGGAACGTTTCAACATATACCAGCGGTTCAATTCACACCCCAGTTCACGTGCACCTTCTTCCAGAATAAAATCCATATCCATATCAGCAGCTGTTACCTTCAGTTCGCTTTCATGTCCATCAATCAAAGCTCTTTTTCTCAGTTGAGTAATCACTTCTGCCGCTTTTTCCGGTTGACCGGTTCTTACATACGCTTCAGCCAAAGTTATATAGACTTCTCCAAGACGCATCAGAATTAAATCTTTAAAACCTTCTTCCCGCTTAGCTGCATCACGACTCGGATCCAAATATTTAGTCATAGTGTGAAAACAAGATCGACCATTGATAGTCGGAATTCCAGTGTTAATATCATAAATATCCGAAATATTGTCAACAATAATACCTCGATCTTCATAACTCTTTATATACTCATCTGAAACCACATCTAATGTACGAATCAGTAAAGTGTCTGAATAATCAGGATCGTTGTTCCAATTATCAGGAATCCGACACCAAACTGATTGGAAAGTCTGATCCCGACGTTTGTCAAACTTACTGAAAAGACGGATATAATATAGGGTAGGCATCGTTGCACGATATTCACGCCCATATACGCGAGAATGACTCCACAATCCATCAATATTAACATTCGGATTCTTTGCAGATTTATTATACCAACCCACAAAATTCCGATGCATAACATTAGCATCCATTTCTGCACGACTTACATTCATTCCGTTATATATTAAATCGCTTGTATATTGAATAGACCAAATTATCTCATCATTAATCTGATTATTTACATCAAAAATGGAAGCATAATCATCCAATAATTTATAATTATAATCATTAATAATCGAATTGCACAACGAAATAGTTTCTTCATAACACTTTTGTTTCGTATAGCCTGTATTGGAGAGTATTGTATCATCATAAGCAGCCAACGCCATCAGCACTCTCATTTTAAGAGCTTTGGCTATGCCAATATTCATACGTCCCCATTGTGTATTTTGCGGCAAGTCCAAATGCCGGAAGGCTATATCCAAATCATCCAATATCCGTTTGAAGAAAACTGCAATGCCCGGCTGATAGCCATCTGTCACAACAGAATAGGATGGAGTATCTACATAATGGGATGCTGGACCATATGTTTCAACTATCAGAAACAAATAAAACGCACGTAAAGCATAAACCTCTGAAGTTAGTTTATTTTTCTTTTCTTCCGATGAAACAGAAACCTGTCCAATATATTCTATTCCCTGATTTGCAACATTTAACCCTTTATACAAATATTTCCAATATTGCGAATTATAAACATTTGAAATCATAAGAGGATCATTATAAAACATAATCTCTCCATAATTTGCACCAAGACCATTCGTTGCATAAGTTGTCAAATCTGTACCGCAATCTCCAACCTTATATAAACGTTCCGTCAAGTAACGATTCCGCTGATAGATACTTAAAATAAGTGACTCAATTCCTTCCTCCGTTTTCGCATACGTATCGCTAATTAATCCTTTCGGTTCTTCTTCTAAAAAATCACAAGAAAAAGAACTTACGGATAAAGCTAATAATAAAAAAAATGTTATCTTTTTCATAATATACGATTTATTAAAATGTTACATTAACTCCGAAATTATAACTACTGGGAACTGTAAAATTAATATTAGGTTGTTCCGGTATAATATCAAACTCTGCAGCTCTATACAAATAACCAATATTTCTCATTTGTACATAAAAACGTAATTTTTTGAAAGGGACTTTTTCTGAGAATAGACTTTCAAAGCTATATCCCAATGTTACATCTTGAATTTTAATATGATCTCCTTTCTGATAGCCATTACAAGAACGATAGGTATCATAAGTACTTACCTGATCGGCACGTGGAAAACTATTTGATGGATTATCTGGAGTCCAATAATCTATGGAAGGCAACCAACGCTGTCCATCCATAGTAACGTCATCATACGGAGATGGTTTCACCAAATATCCCCATCTTGAGTTCAAGTTGAATGAGAAATCAAAGTTTTTATATTGGATATTTGCACCTAGAGAGGCCATCCATTTCGGACGAACCTGTCCCAATATGACTCGATCATCGGCAGCACTGATTGAACCATCACCATTCTGATCCTTAATCTTGATGTCACCGACTTTAGCATTATATTGGGCAGCAGTCTCTTCTTCTCCTAACTGCCAAACACCTATTTTTTCATAATCATAGAACACACCCAACGGTTCTCCGATAAACCATTTATTATTCGGCAAGTCCTCACCACTGATCAAAGCCGTAATCTTTTCCCAGTTCCTAGATGCATTCAGTGAAATATCAACATTTAAATCTTTTGTTCTTACCGGATTATAATTCAGATTAAATTCAACTCCAGAAGTCTCTGTTTCTCCGATATTCTGCCAAATATCATTAAAACCGGTAAACGAAGGAATCGTTCTCTTCATCAACAAATCACTCGTCTTTGTATTATAATACTCGATATAACCATTCAATTTATTATTGAACAATCCAAAATCAACCCCTGCATTTACAGTTTTAGATATTTCCCATCCAAGATCAAGATTCACGATTGAAGTTGGGCTATATACATAGAACTTATTAGATGAATCTTCTCCAAACAGATAAGCCGACTGAGACAAAGTTGCCAAAGTTTGATAAGGAGAAATCGCTGTATTACCTACCGTACCATAAGATACACGAAGTTTCAAGTTATTGATCCAATTTATATCCTGCATAAAGTGTTCATCTTTTATGCTCCAGCTAGCACCTCCAGAAGGGAAAACCGCCCATTGATTCCCTTTTGCCAAACGAGAAGAACCGTCTGTACGGAAAGCCACATTGAAATAATATCTATTTTTGTAATTATAACGTAAACGCCCTAGAACAGAAGCCAAAGCCCAATTTTGGAAACTACTTCCAATTTTTATATTTTCCGTGTTGGAACCTAAGTTATGATAAGAAGTGTATTCTACTGACTGATTATTTCCAGACAATGTTCCACTATCATATCGACGACTCTGAATTTCACCAACCAAGTCGACAATCAAGTTATGATCTCCAAAACTATTCTCATACGTAATAATATGGTTCAATGTCCATTGATCATAATTATTATAGTCTTTCCCTGAAGTTGTCTTCACCCCCTTATTTCGATAAGCATTCTTACCATAAAAATATCCACGCTTATAATCCGAAAATATATAACCGAAATTCGTATGCATACTCAACCATTTATTGATTTTAACATGAGAAGTTAAATTCAGATTCAATAGATTGTTTTGAGTATCATCCACAAATTGTCCTGGTATATCATCTGCCAACGGATTATAACCAGATGTATTCAATGGATTCGGAAAATAATTCAAATCGCCATTTTCTAAATAAGGATTCGACAACGGAGTCATATAAAGAATCTCTGTATTAAGTTTCTGGAAACCAGAAACATTATTTCTTTTCAAACGGATTGTTGTTCCCAATGTCCAAAAATTTGCTAAATCGTAGTCAGCAGCCAAAGTTAAGTTATAATTTTCCGAATCATTAGTTTTATAATAACCTTGTTCGTTGTCATATTTAAATGACAATAATAAGCGAGTCTTTTCTCCACTATTACTAATACTTAAATGATAACTTTGCGTCAAAGCATTACGATATAGCAAATCCTGCCAGTCTGTATAATTACCACTTTTGATGATATCCAATTCTGATTGGGTAAAAACATCCTCGTCTGTAAAAGGATTGTCCCATCCATGCGCATATCGGTATCCGTCACGACGGAACTGGGCATATTCCTCTCCCGACTGTAACTTCATCATATGAGGAACATTCAAGCCGACATAAGAATTAAAATTCACTTCACGATTCACCCCTTTCTTTCCTCTTTTAGTCGTTACCAAAATCACACCATTTGCACCCATAGAACCATAAATGGCTGAACTTGCAGCATCTTTCAATACTTCAATTGATTCAATATCATAAGTATTTACACTTCCCAAGCTTCCTGGAATACCGTCTACAATAATCAGCGGATTATTTCCGGCATTCAAAGACCTCGCACCACGGATATATATATGCTGATCATCCCCGGCATACCGCGCAGACTGAATATCCAGACCGGCGACTTTTCCTTGCAAAGCATCCTGAACATTACTTGTTGAAACGGCACTAATCGTCGATCCTTTAACAGTAGACATAGCACTTACAATATCTCTTTTTCTGGATGTACCATAACCGATCACAACAATTTCATCCAAATTCTCCGTATTCTCTGTCAAAGAAATATTCAATATATTCTTCCCATCAACTTTTATCTCTTTAGTATCATAACCGATATAGGAAACCATGAGAACAGCCGAAGGAGAAATATCCAGACTATATTGACCATTCAAATCGGTAACAGTTCCATTCGTCGTCCCCTTTTCCACAACATTTGCGCCGATGACCGGTTCGCCTTTTTCATCTTTGACAACACCGGTGATTTTTTTTGTTTTGGAAGATGCTGGGGCTTTCTTGGAAATGATAATATGACCGTTGCTGAATGTGACGGAACAGTTGGTACCTTCCAATAATTGTTCCAGGATGTCTTTGACGTTGTTGCCGGCCGGTATTTTTTTGATTACGCGTGAATCGTTGACATCTTGGGTGTTGTAGTCTACGAAGAGTTTTGTTTGTTGTTCGATTTGCTTGAAAGCCGACTTTAAGGTCAAATTATTTCCGGACAAGCGGACCTGTTGATTTTGAGCAAATACGAACGAACTTCCAAGAGATAGAGCTCCAATTATACATAGACGGGAAAGCGTTTTTCCCGCTTTTATAGGTATTAGATTAGTTAATTTCATATATTTGTATGTTTGAAAATTGAATATTAATTATTTCCAACGTTTTACGTTGAGTCCAAAAAAGTTATAATTCGGTTTCAAATGCCGGAAAGAGGGATTTTCGCACTTTCGTTCTTTCCGGTTTTCTTTTGTTCATCTTGTTCCTCTCCTCTATTTTAATTTATAAATACAACATTATCCTTTATCTTGAAATGAATGCCGATCAACTGCTGCAAAACAGCCAATACATCCTCCAGGGTTTCATGCGGGGCAAACTTGACATTGTAATATTTGCCGGCATATTTCTGGGAATTATAATGGATCGTCACGTTAAACTTCCGTTCCAATGAAGCCATCAGGTGGCTGAAAGAGACATCCTCGTATATCTGGTAGCCGCTACGCTCCATCTTATAAAGCAAGGCATCGATCGGTTGGACCGCCACCGTATGCGCCGCATGCGAATAAACCAAACGTTCGTTCGGCTTCAGGATAGCCGACTGGTGTTCGCCCGTCCTTACATCCACCTTGACGCTCCCCTCTTCCAGGATCGTGCTCGTGCAGGAATCGGCCGGATAGGATGCAACCGTAAATACCGTACCCAAAGCCTGGACATCCAGATAGGTCGTCTTCACGATAAAAGGCTTTTCTGCGTTTTTCTGCACCGTGAACGATGCTTCGCCAGTCAGGTAGACCGTACGGGTTTCCGTATCCGTAAAATCTTTCGGGTAAACGAGCAACGAACCGGCATCGACCCATACCTGCGAACCGTCCGGCAAGAGGACCTGCCGGCTCTCGCCATTAGGAACGAACAATTCCGCCATCTCTACATGCCGGGTGGGTTTCAGGCGGTCCGTAACGAAAAAGGTCGCCGCTCCCGTCAATAGCATCAAGGCTATTACCGCTGCATATTTGATCCATCCGCGATACAGCGGGACGGTATTCCGGCGGACCGGTCCGGCCTGCAAATGCCTTTTCAGGGTGTCCCAGTCTTCGCGGGTCTCGCCGGTCACTTCTGACGGCGAATGTTCCCAAAGGGTTTGCAATACATCAGCCTTTTCGGAAGTCCCATCCTCCGCTCGCAGCCAACGTCCGAAAAGGACACGTCCCGAACGGGAGAAATGCTTCCCGAAATAAAGTTGTATGATCCGTTTTATATTGTTGTCGTTTTCCATAAAATCCCGTGCTTTATAATAGAGTCGGCTTACGATGGGAATACACACAACCGGATATATACATTTTTTCAACTTTTCTTCTTTATATATTGCCGATCAGATGTAAGTGTAATTTGTTTTTGGCAATGTCGAGATCATATTCGACAAGGCCGTACATATTCTCGACAACGCCGAATATATACACGACAACGGGAAAAACAGATTACACTTGCATCCGGCCATCAAAAGACAAGCATGCGGACGGCAGTTCAAGCGTGCATGACAAAAAACAGATAAAGGACTTTGCGAAGGATGGCAAGGGCGGCGGTCAGATGGTTTTCCACCGTCCGTTTACTGATATCGAGACGTGTCGCGATTTCATCGTTAGACAGGCCTTCCTCGCGGCTCATCCGGTAGATTTTGCTTCGCTGGGGAGACATCCGATCAACCGTACGGTTGATGATCGATTGCAGTTCGCGGACAAAAAGGGCTTCTTCTTCCGACTCGGCGGGGGAGGCTTCCTGCAGGTATTCGTTCGTATATTTTTCCGAAACGATGAGACGGTCGAAATAGTCGTACACGGTAAAACGGGCCATCTGGAAAAGATAGGAGGAGAAAGAACGGACAGTCTGCAGTTTTTCACGGTCTTTCCACAACGAGAGAAACAAATCCTGGGCCATATCACGGCTGACTTCCTTATCGTGCGTCAGGCCGATAAGGAAATTGACCAACCGGGGTTGATACTGGAAAAACAGATGCTCGAAAGCTTCCACGTTTCCGGTGGCAATTTCTTTTAAGATATTTTGTTCCTCTGGTAATTTCATAACAAACGCGAAGTAGCAAAAAATATCAGAATTATCAAAATAAAAGTTTGCAACACAGTTGCAGTAATTTTGTTGTACTTTTACCGTGTCGAGAAAAAAGAGTAAAATCATGTCAACAAAACAATGCGAAGAGAAGCTCAAAGATAAAGGTGTACGCCCGACAGCCGCCCGGATTCTTATCTTACAGAAATTGTCGGAACAGACGCATCCTATTTCCCTGCTCGAACTGGAGGCACAATTAGAGACTTTGGACAAATCGACCATCTCGCGTTCTCTGGCAATCCTCCTGGAGCATCACGCCGTCCACGCATTCGAGGACGGAAGCGGATCGATGAAATATGAAATCTGCCGAAGCGACACGGAGACCTGCTTTATCGGGAACAGACACATTCATTTTTATTGCGAAGTTTGTCATCAGACCTATTGCATGGATCATATAAAAATCCCGGTCGTACAGTTGCCCGAAGGTTTTATCATGGATACGATCAACTATACGGTCAAAGGGATTTGTCCGGCCTGCAAGTCTCCGGAGCTGTAAACGCGGAACCGTAAAAATGCAATCGAGTTGCAAAAGCTTCTTCGGATCTTTGCATCAAAATAATAAAAACAGATTGATTTTATGGATGCAAAAACTACTTGCCACTCCGAAGGCGGATGCAGCTGCGGACACAATAAGGATGCTGAAGAACGTCCGAACGTGGCATTGCCGATCCTGTCTTTCATCCTGCTGGTTGCAGGACTTATCTCAGGCCATACGGGGCAGAGCTGGTTCTCTCCGGCAGTAAAACTCGTCTGGTATCTGGCGGCTTTCCTTCCAGTCGGACTGCCAGTCATGCGGGAGGCTTTGCACAAGACCCTGCAGAAAGACTTCTTCACCGAGTTCTCATTGATGTCGATCGCTTCGATCGGGGCTTTCAGCATCGGCGAATATCCGGAGGCCGTGGCTGTCATGCTTTTCTATACGGTGGGGGAAATGCTGCAAGACAGGGCTGTCGAGCGTGCCTCACAAAATATCAGCCGCCTGCTCGATGTCCGTCCCGAACGTACGGATGTGTTTCGTGAAGGCAAATACATCAATGTCTCCCCGAAAGAGGTGCAGACAGGCGAACGGATCGAGGTAAAACCGGGCGGCCGCATACCGCTCGACGGGATTTTGCAGGAGACCGAGGCCTCGTTCGACACTTCCGCCCTGACAGGCGAAAGCATGCCCCGCACACTCCGGCAAGGAGATGAAGTACTGGCGGGAATGATCGTACAGGGGCAGGCGGTCCGCATAGAGGTGAACCGTCCGTATGAGCAGAGCGCATTAGCCCGTATTTTAGCGTTGGTGAAAGATGCGGCCGAACGTAAAGCTCCCACCGAATTGTTTATCCGCCGGTTCGCACGGATCTACACGCCTGTCGTGATCGCGTTGGCAGTGCTGATCGTAGGGGTTCCGGCGCTTGTCGGGCTGTCGATGCCGTCTTTTCAGTATGTCTTTCACGACTGGCTCTACAGGGGATTGGTCTTTTTGGTTATCTCCTGCCCGTGTGCCTTGGTAATCAGTGTGCCGTTGGGATATTTCGGCGGCATCGGGGCTGCGTCACGTGCCGGCATCTTGTTCAAGGGCGGTAATTATCTGGATGCTATCACCCGGATAAACACCGTTGCATTCGACAAGACAGGAACTTTGACGACCGGACGTTTCGACGTGACGGACGTCAAGGCACAGGGGATTGCCGCTCCGGAGCTATTGGCCTTGCTCTTGTCCGTCGAACAGAAAAGCACGCATCCGATCGCCCAGGCGATCGTCCGGTACGCGAAGAAACAGAACATTTCTGCGGCAAACATTTCGGAGATGCACGAACTGGCCGGACACGGCGTAGAGGCTGCCATCGGCGGACGGGAGGTGCTTGTCGGGAATATCCGTCTGATGACGGAACGTGGGATTTCCATTCCTGAAGAGTTGTCCGACAAGGTGGCGACCGTGGTCATTTGTGCCATAGATAAGAAATATGCCGGCCATCTGCTATTGTCCGACACGTTGAAAGACGATGCCGTGGAGGCAATCGCCAAACTGAAGAAGTTGGGGGTGACGGATATCTGTTTGCTCTCGGGCGACAAAAAGGAGATTGTCGAGTCTTTTGCCAAACGTTTAGGCATCGACCGGGCATACGGGAACCTGTTGCCGGAGGATAAGGCGGCTCATATCCGGAAAATGATCGAAGAGCCGGGCAAATCCGTGGCTTTTGTCGGAGACGGCATGAATGATGCGCCGGTATTGGCACTAAGCCATGTGGGGATCGCGATGGGCGGACTCGGTTCGGACGCGGCGATCGAAAGTGCCGACGTCGTCATCCAGAACGACCAGCCGTCCAAAGTGGCGACCGCGATCATGATCGGCCGCAAGACACGCACGATTGTCCACCAGAACATCATAGGGGCACTCGGAGTAAAAGGGATCGTGTTGCTGGCAGGCGCATTGGGATATGTCACGTTGTGGGGAGCGGTCTTCGCAGATGTCGGTGTCGCGCTGCTGGCGGTCTTCAACTCTGTCCGCATATTGAACAGGAAGACATGGTAAAACCGGGCGGGCACAAGTGCAGCCCGGTTAACAACCGTTTTTTCACTTTCCTTTCAGCATCGGTTTCCCGTCTTTCCATATCACCTCTTCCTGTGTGATATACCAGGTTTTCCCGTTGTCGTTGTTCCCTTGGTAGAACAGGTAAGTGCGTCCGTCCGAATCGGTAAAGATATGCGGATGGCCGGATTCGCTGGAATTCCATTCGCCGGGTTTGCCGTTTCTGAGGAAAGGTTCTTCCGAGAGGCGTTTCCAGACAATTCCGTCTTCGCTTTCCGCCACTCCGATCTGTTGGGGAGCATTGTTGTAAGCTCCGGCATAAAACATATAGAGTTTGCCGCCTTTCTTTGCGATCGAAGCCCCTTCGATACATTTTCCTTCCCACGGATACACGGGATAGAGAATAGCGGAATCGGCCGCCTGCATCCAGTCTTCCCGGTTGAAGCCGGTATTGCCCGGAGCAACGGCCACTCCCTGCATCTGGATGTCGTAGTTTGCATCGCGGGTTGCAAAATAGAGGAAATAGCGCCCTTTGAACTCGCACACTTCCGCGTCTATGGCACGACCGCAAGTCCAATCTCCTGTCGGGTGGAAAATCGGATTCGTTGGATTCCTTCTGAAATGAATGCCGTCGTCCGATACGGCATGGCAGATGGCATCTTTCTTTCCATTCCCGTATGTCTGATAAAACAAATGCACCTTTCCATCCTTCACCAACGCACCGGGCGCACAAAGTCCTTTCTTCTCATAATCGGCCCCGGGAGCAGGCGTGATCTCTCCCACCTTCGTCCAGTTCACCAAGTCCCGGCTCTCCGCAATCCCAATATTCCATCCCGAATCAGGATTCCCCTTCATCGGCGGAATGGAATGATACATCAAATAACGCCCCTTAAAATTAACCACATGCGGATCTTTCGAAAAAGGAACCCCTACACGCGAGGTATCACCGTATAGCATGCGGGGAAGTTGCCCCCAAGACATTATCGGTGCAAAAACAAGCCAAATAAAAAATAACAGTGTTTTCATCTTTACAATAGTCTAAATAAAGACGCTAATATAAAGGATTTATAAGAGAAAAACAATCATCGCATATAAGAGAATGCACGAGTTTTCCCTTATATGCGATCAATAAGAATTTTAAGGCATTGAAACAAAACCCTCCGTTTTCACAATCCAAGTCCCGTCTTTCGGGAATCCCGGAGCATCTCCAGTAGAGCCATCCCAGCCTTCAGCCATCATTGCTATTGCAGTCAGCAACGCTCCGTTGGAAGGGAAATAAGGGAATGGCCCTCCAGTAGCCAATCCATGTTCGTCAAATTGGAAATTAGGCGAAGAATGTAACAAAAAATCAAGAGCCAAGGCCGGCTTGCCATTCCGGGCAGCCGCCATTGCCAACATGGGGAAATCCCAACCCCATACATGATCAAAATTCCATACAGCAGAAACCTTATCCAATGTATGCACAAAAATATCCTTGTCGACCCCATCTCCCGGCAACATACCCGAAGTTCCTATTAACGCAGGATGTTCAAATGTATATTTAGTCCACATATCAGGAATATCCTCGTAAGTTGTGTAGACACCATCTTTTACCGGCAACGGAGATAATTTATCCTCCACCTCTGTCCATTTCTTTTCCACCGGTAAAGACATCCGTTCGCGCCATGTCCGGGCTACACGCAGGCCAAAACGCCAATATCCTAATTCAAAAGCCGGATTGATCGTTTGCATCGGATCCGTATTCTCCGAAACGATATATACCGGAGGTCCCAATACATAACGGTCCTTCTGCTTGTCGTAATGAACAAAGTCTGCCATGAAATCGGCCGTTTCAAATACGACATTACGCCATTTTTCCAAGGTTTCGGGTGTCGGATGCAACCGGTAATCCAATTCTGCAAAATAAATGGGATGGGGTTGTTGCCAGAGTAACGTAGCATGGATAATATGAGGCCAATCCCGGTCAAAACCGGCCGTACACTTAGGCCAGCGAGCTCCTTTATAACCTTGCTTTCCTGCTCGTTCGCGAGAAGTCGGCAAAAAATTGTTGTATACGTGCAGGCTCTTACCCAACAAATCCCAACGATTCCATAGAGCATAATGTACTCCATGCCACCAGATCATCTCAAAATGGAAACGGCCATACCATCCATTATTAACCAACCCGCTTTCCTGCGGAGGCAGTGAACCGGCTTCGTTTACACGCATCACATATTGCGACAGGACAATCCTTCTTTCCAATTCTTTCCAACGGGGGTCCGAACTCTCCGACAAATCGATAGCGGCTCCTGTATTCCAGAATCTCTTCCACGCCCTGCTACTCGCTTCAAACACATTCTCTTCCAGAAAGTTTTCTTCTTGCTGCGTAAACAGACAAGTAAAATCGAGTTTATCCGTATCAGAAGGGTGAAGCTCGAAATAGTGGGGATTGTCTTGAGTGGCCGGAGAAAAATGTGCCGGAGACTTCCACCGCAGGATAGTCGAATAATGAGTATCATCCATTTTCCGGGAGATACGGACCGACTGCCCGGTTTGACTCTCTATCGAGGAACGATGTTTCGCCGGTTGATCATACACTCCGACATAAGCAGACACCTCGTTCGTGTCTGCATACGGGAAATCAATAAACACGGAAAGTCTTCCTTTCCGCATCAAATCACTTTCCACTTCCACCCCGATCATATCCAAATCCGGGTGGCAAGCCGTTCTCACGACTACAGGTATGCCTTCCAACTCAAAACGGCTTGTAATAATGCCCTTCCACATATCTGTTTCCTGGACAGCGTTCCGTATGTCATCAGGGCCGGCCTCCGTCCCATCGGACAACAACAATTTCAAACCGACACGTCCCAAATTGAAACGATGCGGATTTGCTGCCAGCCAGGCGGAAAGCTCCGGTTGGGCGGGGTTAGGCAAATCATAACCGACTTGCCTTCCATACGTGTTTATCGGGACTTGCCTGTAATCCTTATCAGACATACCTTCGGGCAACGGAAAGCTATGCCAGCTCCATTGCGCCATCGTGTTAAACGGGACAAAGGTTTGCAGTCCGGTAATATCCACTCCAAAAGCAAACTCGCCATTTCCAACCTGGGCCGGACTTTGGGGATTCGTTTTCGTCGTAACGATCTTATGCCTCTCAACCACCGCTTTCCGGTCAATACGAGATTGTGCTTTCACTGATAAGGAAGCCAGCAATACCGGAAACAAAATATAAATCAAATGTTTCATCTTATTTTACGACTGATGTACCATCTCTTTATTTTTGCAGTTATAGAATCCTTCTATATAGATATTCAGGGATTTGTCTATCTCGACAATAGCAAAGCTATTATTTTCGGGAAGGCTTCCTTCGATCATTCCTTTCATTGTAAAGTAATGGATGCCATGCCGGAAACTGTAATTCCCCGCGTGATGGTGCCCTTGGATGACGGCTACGACTTTGTTGCTTTGCTCAAGTATCGAAACGATTTCTTCTGCATTGCCGATACAAAGTTCCTTGCCAACGCCCGAAAAAGTATCCAACAGCTGGTGGATGAAGATCACAGCCGGCAAATCGTCTTTCTTCAGTTCTTGCAGGAGCCATTCCTTTTGGGCGGACGGGATAAACGCCTTGGTCCAATCGAATTTGCCGGAATCATAGTCGGAACCATCCTCGTTGCAATTACCGTCAAGCACGATAAATTTAATCTGATTCCGCACGAATGAATAATAAGGTTTTCCTTCCGCACTTCCGTGATTGGCCGTATGTGCAAGAAATTCGGGCTTCGATATGCTATCCATATCGTGGTTGCCCAACACATGGTAGACTGGGCCGTCGAAGGTCTGCAACTTGGCTTCTATCTCATCCAGAAAGGATAGAGTCTGTTCTTTTTCAGGCTTATTCTTCATGTCTTTCAAGTCTCCAAGTTCAATCAAGAAGTCAAGTTTCCGTTTATTAAAAACGTCTATCGCTTCCGACAGCTTTGTGATGGATTGTTCATAATAGCGGGTCCCGTGCACTTTACGATGTGCGAAATGGACATCCGTCACCAAACCGAAACGCAGTCTCTTTTCATTTCCCCGTACCAACAAGCCCGGACAGGACAAAAGCAATGCTCCTGCACATGATTTCTTAAAAAATAATCGTCTATTCATGGTTTTTCAGATTAATCAAGGCAAATGTAAACAATATTCCCGGAGAATTAGATAAAACTGCTTACCTTTGCCTCGTCAAACATGAATCTGCTATATGAAACTAAAAGTAATCATCCTGCTGACCAGCCTGTTCTCTTGCATGTTGCAAGCACAGACAATCCATTATAATGCCTTTTCGCACAACGATTATGAACGTCCTCGCCCGCTATTCGATGCCCTTTCCTTGCAATTCAATTGTGTGGAAGCGGATCTATGGCTGATCGACGGTGAACTGTATGTCTCCCACGACTCGGTTGCCCCCAATCCGGATATCACATTCGAGAAACTATACCTTCTGCCATTAGTCGAACGGATCACGAACAATAACGGCAAAGTATATCCGGGCAGCGACCGTCCGTTCTACCTGATGGTCGATTGCAAGACGGACGGCGAAGCGATGTATCCCGTTCTGAAGAAGAAACTGGAACCGTACGAGTCTCTTTTCTGCCACGAGAAAGACGGCAAACTTCAAGAAAGCGCCGTGTTGTTTTACCTGTCGGGAAGAAGTCCCCGCAAGGCTATCACAGCCGAGAGCAACCGTTTTATCTTCCTGGACGGCAGGATCGACGATTTGGGTAAAGGTATCCCGGCTGTCCTGATGCCGGTCATCAGCGACAATTATTCCAAATACATCGACTGGAAAGGCCAGGGAGAAATTCCCGCCGAGATGCTCGAAAAGATGCGCGGCTATATCCGCCAGAGCCATGCGGAAGGCAAACTGTTCCGTTGGTGGGGCGCACCGGACACGCCCCAGTTCAAGAAGTTCTTTATCCGGGAAAAAGTAGATTTGATCGGAGGCGACGACCTGAAAGCGCTGAGTTTGATTTTACAGAAACCCTAAAAAGAAAGACATCCTTCCATAAGCGACAGGCCTCCTTCTCAAAACATATATGTTTCGATTTCAAAACACCTATGCTTTGCATTCAAAACATAGGTGTTTTAAAACGAGACTATTCATAAGACGAAATATTAAACAGCTTCTTCATCTCGCCGGTTTTCACCTTAGCGGTGAACAGGTCTTGCAAATCCTTGACGGATAAGGAGTAAGACGGTGCGAAAGCAGGCGTTTCCATGTATTCCAAAATGCTACGGTAGAACTGCCGGGCTTCCGGCTTGTCCTGGACGGCTTTCAGGTCGGACATGCAAACCAAGAGTTTTCCGTTCCCTACCTTGAATTCGAACAACAGGCCCAACTTATGGTTGCGTTCGACATTGTCGATCACCTGCACGATCGGCCGGTAATCGTCGGACAGGCGATCCAGAATCATGGGATAGCTCTGCTTGATGATCGGGAACCATTGCCAGTTGGTATGGAACTCGGTCGGGAAATCAGCCAGTGCCGGATGGGCAGGATCGGTCAGAATCCCTAATGTGCCCGGAGAAACAGGGCGTCCTAAGTTCTCGCAGATGGAACGGAACATGCGGTAATTCCAATAATCCGTCTGGAACAGTCCGCCTACCGTTTGATCCTTGTGTTTGTCTTTCGAAGGAAACCAAAGGACTTTGCCACCTTCCGCCAGGTATTTCAGATGAGCGTCCAGATCGTCCGTCACACAAATGCCTTCAGCCGCTTTCACCTCTTTATCGGCTTTATCTGCCGGATAAATCCAAAGGGAATAATCATTCCGGTAAGGAGTGCCGTCTATCGACAAGCCAAGCGTAACCTTTTCCGCCTTCCGGACAGAAGCGATCGCCGGCTTCAAAGTACCCACCTTTGCCAACTCTCCTTGTTTGACCTGCAAAGGTAAAACACCCTTATCCAAGACCTGTTGTTTGCTATCGGTCAATGTCCAGGACAATTGTCTGCCATTCAAATCGCTTTCAGAGTAATTGGCAATCTCCACCTCTCCGGCAGGAACCTCATCGTTCGTCCAACAGAACTTCTCGATGCAGAACAGAGGAACCACCTCCGAACAGAAATGGCGCCATTCTTCCGGTGTGACCAACCCTTTACTTTCCATAAAAGCATCCAGGATGCCGACATAAGCCGATCCCTGTCCCGGATAATCCTGCAAATCGAGCAACTGGAAACCGCCCCATTCCGGCGTACGCAGGTTCATCTCGATATCCGCCCGGTACAACAGGGCCGACCATTTGCCGGAAGCCATCATAAAATCATGCTCCTGTCCGATCATACCGGCTTCTTCCAAGCGTTTCCTGAAGATTTCGAAATTGCGAGGCTTCAACACACCCGTATATTTCTTGATCTCTTCGTAATTCGGATATACCTGGAACTGCCCTGTCTCATGGCTGATAATCGGGATATCGCACAAAGCATTGGCTGACGAGAAGTTCATCTCCGAATTCGGGTACGTGTGATTCAGATACCCGCCGTCATAAGCGTCGGCAAACGAGAAAGAGGCACGGGCATGGGTGTTGAACTGCTTCTCGTCTTCACGTCCGACACGGCAGGTGGTAAAATAATCTTCATCTGCCTGCTTTCCTTTAAAGCCTAAATAGTTATTCGAACCGGAAGCATACAGATGGCGATTGTCTTCTTTTTTGAAAGTCCGGATCAGCATGGCAAGCCCTTCTTCGCCGGACATCTCATTCCCTAATCCGAACATGACGAAAGAGGCATGGTTACTATAGGCCCGATGCAGGTTCCGTCCTTCTTTCAACAGATAATCGCATAATTCGGAATCGTTGATATTGACGTTTCCCCAAACAGGAAGTTCCGGTTGCAGGTAAATACCTTCGATGTCGGCAGCTTCGAAACAGGCTTCGGGAGGGCACCAGGAATGGAAACGATAATGGTTGATGCCGTACTGTTTCGCTACTCGGAAATAGTGCCGCCAAGTCTCCACATCCATTGCGGTATGGGCAATCAGAGGAAAGACACAGGCATCATGTTTTCCGCGCAGGAACGTAGTCTTGCCATTCATGGTAAACTGGCGGCCTTTTGTTTTGAAGTCGCGTAAACCGAAAGTTGCCTGCCGGGTATCGACGGACCGGTCTGTTTTCAATGAGACAGAGAGACGATAAAGAGCCGGTGTGAATTCACTCCAAAGCAAAGCCTTATCCCCCAGCGCAAGTTCGAATTCCTGCTCTGGCTTCGTCCAGTCCACTTCAACCGTCTGCACCGGTGTCTTATGTTGTCTGTCCGTATTCCAGGCTTCGGCATAAAAAGACAAGAATCCCTTTCCCGTCCCTTTATCCGGGTTACGAAGGAGTACTTTGGCTGTCACGGCTTTTTTCGCGACATCCGGATAAAGCTGGATATCGTCGATCCCGCAAAGAGGGGCGCTTTCCAGATAGAAATCGCCGATGATCCCGTTCCAGTTTGTCTGTGTGGAAGCAGAATAGGCATGTGAAGAACCATAGACCTTTTCCGGAACCGCCTCCTTCCCGTTATCGACTAAAATGGCTAGTGCATGAGTTCCGGGAGACAGATAGGAGGACAGGTCATATTGTTGGGCGGTAGAGATATCACTATTAGATCCGACCTCTTTCCCGTCGATCCAGATTGTCGTGGGTTTCGTACGTTCCATCACCAGGTGGACGGATGTCCCGGCCCATTCCTCCGGTATATCGACCTGCTTCGTGTATAGCGCCTTCCCTTCAAACATATATTCCCTGGAAAGGGCTGTTGTCTGTGTCATATCCGTATTGTAAGTTCCCTTTTTCCCCATATCGGTAGTGCCGGGCAGGAAAAGAGAGTCCGTACAGGGCTTTGCCAACCAGCCAGGAGCAATCCCCGTACCGGCTGTATCCAGTTGCAATCCCCAATTTCCCTCCAGGGAAATACGGCTCCGGGTATCGGGAGGCAGTTGTTGGGTACAAGCGGAATAAAATCCGGCGGTCAACAACAAGGCTACAAGTTTAATCGACTTTTTCATCTTTTTCAAGTTTATATTTATGTGCTTCAGCGAAATTACAAAAAAAGCGCATCAGAATATCCTCGGATAGTCCTGACACGCTTTTTCTTTATAATCATAATTCAGAACCGGGGGGTTACTATTTCCAACCTTCGTTCTGAGTGATACGATCCGGGTTCAAGTCGATCTCCGCTTGCGGAATCGGCCACCAGAAATCTCTTGTCGTATAAGCTTCTCTTATTGCCGGAACCAAAACGGCATGTTCAGGCGTCCCGCTTGAGAAATCGCGGTATTCAATTCCTTCGATCGGCTTGTTCATCACATCCAACAAGATATCCCAGCGACGGATATCGGCAAAACGAAGGCCTTCCTGTGCAAGTTCCACCCGTCTTTCGTTGCGGACCAGGTCACGGAGGCTGCCGTTATAACGTTCGGCTACCATCTTGTCGATATCGTTCGTATTGCCGGCACGGTCACGGATCACTTTTATCAGAGACTTAACCTCGTCCGTACTTCCTCCGGTTTCCACCAACGCTTCCGCCCTCAACAGATAAGCTTCCGCATAGCGGAAAATGATAAACGAGTTGTAAGTTGTCCATGTTTCCGGCTCCTGGCAATATTTCTTCCAAGACAGGCCGGTAGGCGTCTTGTTCCATTCGCCACCGCCGCCTTCTGCCAAGACATCACCTACGCTGACTTCCTTGTCCTGCAAAGCCCCGTAATCCTTGTTGGGATCAAAATAGGTCTTGCCGTCCTTTTCAACCACATTGTTCGGGATCGTATTAAAATATTTGCCGCGCATTTCCATACCCGGAGCATAAATGGTCTGGTAAAAACGAGGATCCTTATTCAGATACGGCATAGCCTCGTTTCTCTCGCCCACATATTCGAATGCATCAGCCAATGCTTTTACCGGAGTCGTCACGCAATAACCGCCGATAGACTGGTTATACCAGTTTCCCCAACCGTTCGTCGCATCCAATGAATAGCGTCTTACCAGGATCACTTCATCCAGGTCTTCGCAACCGGTCACAAACAACTTGTCAAAATCGGCCAGCTGCGGAGCAGATGCAACCAGTTGAGCCGTTTCATCCAGCGTAATCTGGAAATAAGACTTATCATTCAGGTAACCGGCGGCATAAGCTGCAGCACGCGCACGAAGCAAGCGGGCAGCCGGTTTTCCGATCTTCGACTTATTGCTTGGTTTGTCCGGCAGTCCGGCAATTGCCTTGTCCAGGTCATCCAGGATAAAATCGAACACTTCTTTCGGATCCTGTACTTGCTTAACATTTTCACTTTCCGCTACTGTAGCCGGATTTTCCGTATAAAACATGATATGTCCGAAAATGGAAACCAAATCCAGATAAAAATAAGCACGCAAGGTACGGGCTTCTCCCAAAACCTGGTTCCGGTTAGCATCGCTCTCTCCGCCCGGCCATTGGTACTTATCGATGTTGTTGATCACGTTATTCGCACGCTGGACGGAAATATACCCATTATCCCATTTATTAGCCGGGAAAGAAGAGGCCGTACTTCCGAGGCCTCGTCCCAAGTCATATCCCCTATTCCAACTATGTGTAACCAAACCGTTATCCGTCACGCCATCCATCCACAAATCATAATTTTCGACGTTCAGCCTCTCATACAAGGCGGTCAGCGCCTTTTCATAGTCTTCTGCCGATTTGAAATAACCGTCTGCCGTGATGATGCCTTCCGGTTCCAGATCTATATTGCTGTTACAACCGCCTGCCATACAAAGGGTAAAAGCCAACGCTCCATACAGCAACGATTTCTTATATATTTTCATAATGCTCTATTTATTAGTTTAGATTAAAAGATAATGTTCACACCGAAGTTCACGATTTTCAACGGAGGAAAATCATAGATTCTATCACTCTTTCCTTCCGGATCCAAGCCTTGATACAAGCTACTGAATGTAAGCAGGTTCGAACCTGAAACATACAATCTCAGCTTCGTGATCCTCAGCTTGTCCGTGATACCCTTCGAGAAGGTATAACCTAACTGGGCGTTCTTCAGACGCAGATAATTTGTCTTTTTCAGGAAGAACGAGTTATAAGTAGATGCATTCCGGTTATTGGCTGCTTCCAAACGAGGCATTTCGGCATTTCCATTCTGGTTCTCTTCCGTCCATCTGTCGCGGAAATGTACACCGGTGAAGGCCTCATAGCTCGGTCCTTCGATCCATTCCCCGTACATCATACGGTTCGCACCGCTTGACCCTTGGAACAGCAAACTCAAATCGAATCCTTTATATTCGCCGCTGATATTCCATCCATATGTGAACTTAGGAATATTGGAAGTAAATATCTGACGGTCGTCCGGATCGATCGTCCCATCGTTATTCGTATCGACCAGTTTTACATCGCCGGCATGAAGATCGGACATGCCACGCGGGTCCGATTTATATTTGGCGCGATATTCTTCCAGTTCCTGTTCGTTCGCGATCAGACCGTCTGCCTGATAGATGTAGAAAGCGTTCAAAGGCGAACCGATCGTCTGGATATTATAACCGCTGATATTCTTGTCGTCACCACCGCGATCGATCCATTCATTCTTGTTATAGGCAAGATTGAAAGAGGTGTTGAACGTAAATTCTCCGAATGTTTTGCGGAAACCGACCATCGCCTCCACGCCTGAGTTACGAACCACTCCGGCATTTTGTTCGGGAGCATCCAAACCGATGAAATGAGGGATACCCAACGCTAACAAAATATCTTTCGTGTCTTTCGAGTACCAGTCCAATTCTCCATAAATCGTGTTATTCAGGAAACCAAAGTCTAAGCCGACATTGGTCTGTTCCACCGTCTCCCAAGTCACATCCGGATTTGCCATCTTTTTCTGGTAAACCGCAGAAACAAGGTTACCGTTCATGACGACATTCGAAGTGTTATATTGAGGCAGATACATGAAAGCATCAATACGTTCGTTACCGGTCTGCCCCCAGGATGCTCTCAGTTTCAGATTATCCACAAATCCTAAATTCTTCATAAATCCTTCTTCCGAAATACGCCATGCGGCAGAGAAAGACGGGAAAACGCCCCACTTATGACCTTTCGCAAAACGGGAAGAACCGTCGGCACGAATGTTCGCTTCAAATAAATACTTATCCTTGAAACCGTAGTTTACACGTCCGAAGAAAGAATTGATACCCCACTTTGTCGGATATCCTTCCGCAAACTGACTTCCGGCCGAACCTAAAGAAACATCCGGTAAAGCATCAGAGATCAAATCCTTACGTTGAGCCATCGAATAGTAGTTACGGTAAGAGATTTGTTCCATACCATAGAGCAATGCCAAATCATGGTCGTCGCCGAAACGCTTTTTATAATTGGCCAAGAAACGAAGTGTCATCTGATAGCTGTTGTTACGTGAGTCTTTTACGCTGTTCGGATTATTGCGCTGTGTGATCAGTTCACCGGCTTCGTTATAATACTTATGGTTCTTATAATGGATCTTTCTTCTGTCCCAAGAACCGTTCAAAGAAGCCATACCGGTAAATACCAAATCCTTGACCGGTTCCAAATCGACTTTTACCTGCCCATAAACCACATCCATATTATAGCGGTCTTCTCCTACGACATCCAAGTCCATAAGAGAAATGGCATTTCTGTTCTGCTTATCCAAACGGTAATCGCCATTTTCATACTTGACCGGCGATGTGGGCTGCATACTCCAGACATCATACTGCACGTTGCCCAATGCTTCAGGCCACAGGCGGTCGATGTGGCGATATGTCACGTCACTGCTGACTTTCAGCATCTTGCCAATGTTCAAATCCGTATTCACACGATAGCTATAACGCTGATATTCCGTGTTCTTAACCAATCCGGGCTGATCCAGATAGTCAAACGAAACCAGATAGCGACCGACTTCGCTACCCCCTGTCAGGTTTAAGGTATGCTGTGTGATATAAGTCGGTTTATACACTTCATTAGCCCAGTTCAGATAAGAATGGTTATACGGATCATCACCTCTTTCCGTTGCCAGAATATCGTCTTCCGAATACTTGCTTGAACCACCTGAATTGATCAAGGCTTCATTGACCATCGTCATATATTCGCGTGCGGAAACCTGCTCGGCTCTTACCGCCCGATCCTGAAAACCGATCGTACCGTCGTACGACAATTTCACTTTTCCTTCCTTACCACGTTTGGTTGTTACCAGGATAACACCGTGAGCTGCACGCGAACCATAGATAGAAGCAGATGCGGCATCTTTCAAAACGGAGATATTCTCGATTTCGGAAGAAGGGATCTGGCTCAAAGACATTTCGATACCGTCCACCAATACCAACGGTTTGGCATTGCCGGTCGTACCGACACCACGCAAGTAGATTTCAGGATCGTCACTTCCCGGCGCACCGCCACGGTCGACTACCGTAATACCGGGACTCAAACCCTGCAAAGCTTTTGTGGCATTGACCACTGTCATCTTATTGATTTCATCACCTTCCAGTTTGGTAACGGCACCGGTAGTCGTCACTTTGCGCTGAACACCGTAACCGACAACCACAACCTCGCTCAATGCCTGGGTATCTTCAACCATCTGGATAACTAATGCCGACTGGTTACCCACCTTTATTTCCTGCGTATTATAACCGATATATGACACCTGTACGACCGCACCCGGAGCGACTTCCAACGTAAATTTACCATTGATATCGGTGATAATACCGTTTGTAGTGCCTTTCTCTATTACATTGGCACCAATAATCGGTTCGCCCAAATCGTCCGTGACGACACCCGTAATCGTTTTCTTCTGCTGGGTAACGACCGGAGCGGATGTATCCTTTGCCTTATAGCTCGACAGGACAATATAAGAACCCTTCTGGGAATAATTCAATCCCAACCGGGTAGAGAGGTTATCCAAAACTTCCTTGATAGACTTACCAACCATATTAACAGATATCCTCTTATTTACATTTACGCCGGCATCATAGATAAAGAGGTAATCCGTTTGCTTTTCAATAGTATTCAAATAATCCTTTACTGAAAGATTATCACCCTGCAGGGTGATCTTTTGCGATATCGCATTCTCTGCATGCAAACAGAAAATGGCTGCAAATAAGAACATATAGGTTATTCTCATAATCCTAAATAAATGTTTATGCCGTGATTTTAACAAGAGACAAAACCCCGACAAAGGTAATTTATTCATAACTTTGTAATATTTAAAGATTAATACTTGTGTTAGACATGTGTTAATTGCAAGGCGGTGAATCTCGCACATTCATCGCCTTTTTCACATTATTTCCTGTACTCTGTTTCTTTTCATTCCATAGGCATTTCTCGTTTTTATTTAAGGTTAGACACTTACTTTATGTAGATAATCGTATTATCGTCGCTGCGAAAGAAAGTAAAACGCGTACTGCGTTGCAACACCTGCAAAATGAAATCCACACCGTCCGAAACACGGCATTTTCCACTGCATTTATAATCATGAAGCCCTTTGTTCTGAATCACAATACGGATATCATAGGTTTTCTCAAAACGTTGCATCAAATCGGCAAAACGCATATCTTCAAAGCAGATCAATCCCTCTTTCCAGCGATAATTATCCAAGTTACGGATCGAATCGACCACTATTTTACCGCCCGTCCACTCCGCTTTCTGCATCGGAGCAAGCCGGATGGAAGGACCGGGATTCATTTTATTCGTCAACTCGATGGAGCCTTCCAGCAGAGCTGCTGAAAATTCGCAATCCGACTCATCTGCCTGCACATTGAACTCCGTACCCAAAACCTTTATATCGCATTTCTTCGTCTGTACGACAAACGGATGTTCCGCATCTTTAGAGACATCGAAATAAGCTTCCCCCTTCAGCGAGACGTTACGAGATTCCTCCGTAAAAGAGGCCGGATAGGTCAACTCACTGCAAGCGTTCAGCCAAACATTCGTCCCGTCGGACAAAGTGAGATTAGCCCGTTGGCCCGGTGGGACGACTATCTTGTTCATCGCCAATACAGGAGCCGGTTTTGATACGCTATTATATATGTATAGAGCTGACATTACCAATACGGAAATAGCAGCAGCGATCTTCAGCGATTCTCCGATAACAAAAGGCAGGCTGAAACGGTGGCCGGATTGTGGCATACTGCTATTTTTTGCCTTATGCAACAACAGCACATCAAAATATTTCCGCTCCCTTATCAGCTCTTCCCGATTTTTATCAGAAGCATCCACCCAATCGCAAACAGCCTCTTCCTCTTCAAAAGAGGCTGTTCCTGCAAAAAACCGATGTAATACATTTCTGTCCATATACAATATAAGCACCTCTCGGAAGCAACCCCCTAAAATTTTATCCGGATATTTTCGCCTTCTTTTATTTTCCGGTTACAGATCGTTTTTCCGTCAGCGACAACAGCAACTTGCAGCTTACCGCCAAAGCGCTTCACTTCGAGATCGAAAACTTTATCGAACGCGCAAATCTTACGCAGGTTCATATGATCCCACTCCTGCGGCAGGCGGGGAGTAAAGACAAACGAATTCAGGCCGGTCGGACGAATGCCGAACATTCCTTCCGTGATGATACGGCAATACAAGCCGCTTTCGGCTGACAGATGGCGTTGGTTGCCTTCCGGCCATGCCTCGATTGCATAAGGGACATGTTCACCCAACAGGCGTTGGGAAGAATAGAATTTCAAATAACCGGTAGCCTTCTCCGTCTCACCGCAAGCATACACGCCACGCAACGCGTACAAGGTGGAGCGGTCCCAGAAGGTTTCACTTCCCGCCTGTGTCAACAAACCGTTTTCCGTCCACAGGCGCGGAGAGAACAACGCCCGGATAGTCGCATCTTTCCGATCCTCGATCCCGACCGTGAGCGGAATACAGATCCAAGAACGCAAGACATCGTTGCCTTCATAATACCGATAGGTATTGAAGCTCTCGACCGTCCCACCGAAATAGCGATCGATATTTTTCTTCAAAGCCGTTGCCTGGCGGGCATAAGCTGCAACAGGTTTGCCCAAATCCTTTCCTAAATAACCGGCAGAGATCAGAGCATCATAATACAAGGAGGAAGTACAAAGATTCGCTTTCCCTGCCGGAAAACGTCCTTCCAGTTCATCTGCATCGGAAGCCACTACTCCACTCTCGTTCAGATTGCGCCGGCAATATTCCAAGCACCATTCGATCAACGGCCACAACTTTTCGGCTTCCGCCTTATCTCCTCGGGATAAAGTATAGCGGGAAGCGCCATAGGCAACCATCGCCGCATCACCGCGGTCACCGGCTCCCGCCCAGATGTCGAGGCCTTCCGCTATGATCGAACTGGGGATCGGCTTGTATTCCGGATTCATGAAACGGGCAAAATGCTCATACGAGCACAATGCAGAACGGTTCCCTACCTCATATCCCAAGTAAGGGAAGAAAGGGTTGATATATTCTGCCTGGTCGTTCGCCCAGATGGCTGCATAGTAGGATTCACCGCCGGGACCGTGCATCAGTCCGCCTTTCGTGTCGTAAATACTTTCCGCTCCACGGATTTTTGCAAAAGCGAACATGGTGTTGATGACCGGATCGGGTGTATCCAGGATCAGGTTATTCCAAAAGCCGGCAATCAAATCCTGCCGGGCCTGCAATTCCCGGTCAATATCGAACGAAAGCTCGCTTTCATCCTTTTTATATCCGGCAAAAACCGCACTGAAAGTCAACTCCTCGCCCGGTTGTAACTGGCAGGCTGCCTGTCCGTTGATTGTCGAAACCAACTTATAGCTGCCATCCACCCCCTTTGCGGCATCTGTCTCGACAACCGAACGGGAAGAAGGGATTTCCACCGATATCGCAGATTCGCCTATATTGCGTAAAATATATTTTTCACAAAAAGCCGGATTCGAAACGGAAGGGAACAGGATACGTGTCAAGCCGAGTTTTCCCTTACGGGGAAGCACGTATTCGCTCTGCACGACCATCGTGCCGTTCAAGGTAATCTCTTTTACTTTCTCATTCAGCAAAGACCGTCCGTTTACCTCGACCATATCCGTCACGTTCCAGGCAAAGCGACGCATCAGGCTGGCATGCGTATTATTCGGAATCGTGCGGAGCATCGGCCATACCATACTTCTGTTCAGCATAAAGGCTCCGTTTGCATCGACTCCGTAGCGAAGCACGGTCGAAACTTTCAACCCGCTCATTTCAATATGATCTTCATGTGGGATACGCTCATCTACCTGCCAGGTAATACCGCCGGCAGGATTAATGGTCCAGCGATCGGCTGCCGATACGGAAAGGCAGCTAATCCATAAAAGAGACAAAAGGCAATAAATCTGTTTTCTCATGTTACTTATTTGATAATGTGTTTTTCAAGTTTCTTATATAATAAGCACCTCAAAAAGGATATCCCCTAAAAAGAAATATCATTTTTCCCAAAACACTTTATCTCAAATGAACAAAACAATCGCCATATAGTCCTTCAGTTTCACTTTCAATATCTTCAATGCTTTGGAGATGTGAAACTCCACACTCTTGACGGAAAGAGAAAAATGGGCGGCGATTTCCGGATATGTTTTATTTTCATAGCGGCTCATGATAAAGATCCGGCGAGTCTTGTCGGACATCATCGCCAAGGCCTCGTCGACAAGCCGGCCGACCTCCGAACTGAAGATTTCCTGAGGATCGCAGGCTTCAAGGGTGGCAATCCTCAGGCTGTTCACCCGTTGCTGATGTTCCTGAATGCGTTGTTCCACATCTTCACGGACACGAAGATGACGAAGATAGTTCAAGCATTTATGTTTGATTGCTTCCAGGATATAGGCCGGGATATTCGAATCGGAAGAAAGAGAATGGCGGTTTTCCCAATAATACATGATCCCCTCGACAGCAATATCCTCCGCTGCCACCTCATCTTGCAGATATGTATTGGCAAAACGCACAAACAATCCATGATATTCAGCAAACAACTTATTAAATGCTTTTATCTCCGAAGCCGTTTCCATGATAATCCTTTTCGCCGATAAAGATAGTACAAATTTTTAAAGAAAAGAAAATGGCAAGAAAAGGACCGGACGCTGATGTTGCAGAAGATGCAAATTAGCGTCCGGTCACATAAATCGGAGGTCGTGTTTCCACCCGTTTATTTTATTTTTTCAAACCAGGGCAAGCGTTCCAGAGGGGCTGTCACTTCAATCGTTTTCGGACCTTTGAATTTTTTGCCCGTATCGTCCCTCCATACTCCCTTGGGCAGCATTACCTTGCGTGTATGTTCCTTTGTCAATACCGGAGCTACCAGATATTTGTCGCCCAACATGAACTGGTCTTTGCAATCTATGAATCCCTGGTGTGGAAAGGCATATTCCATGTGCCGGATGATCGGTTCACCGGTCTTTGCGGCATGGTGTGCCAGCTCCAGGATATATGCTCCCATTTTCTCGTGCAGGTGAGCATAATCGCGGCAAATTGCCAAATGCTTTTCATCGAGAATACGCCACGGAGCCACCGAAAACTGCATCATCGGCATCAAGGCGTGTACCTGGCAGGAACGGACAATCAATTCCTGATCGAGCTTTGTCTGGTCTACTCCCAGAAAAGACCCGAACTGGCCTCCACCGATCATATCCGGACAAGCATAAGCATATCCTACAAGTCCGGCAGCAATCATGTCGGGGATCAGCAGGCCGACCGCATTCCAGGAATAATCTTTATCTCCCAGACGCTGAACCAGTGCCTCACCTCCCATCTTCCATCCGGCACGATATTCGTTGAACGGGAAGTCCAACCCGATCTTCGCCCAATACTCGCACATATCGACAGAGGTCGCCGACTTATCATAGAACTCCAGATCCGGATCATTATAATGGCCGATATCACCGGCATCGAACTTGAAGCCATCCGCACCGTATTTCTCCTGCATGCCACGCAACTGCTGTTTCAGATGTTCGGCGGCAGCCGGATTACTCAAGTCATAGCAAGCACTGTAACCGTTCCACCAAGGAATGATGGCGGCTTTGTTCGTTCCCTTCTTCTTGATCAGATACCCTTTCTGCTGAAGCTCACGAAACTCCGGGCTGTCCGGGCTGACGAACGGGCAAATCCAGAACATGATCTTGAACCCTTGCCCGTGCAGGCGGTCGATCATCCCTTTCGGATCGGGAAAACGTTCGGGTTTGAAGTCGAAATTGCCATAATATTTCTGCCAGTTGTCATCCACCATGAACACGCCGACCGGGAAATCGTTCTCCAACACATGATCCGCATATTTCAGGATATCCGCCTGATTCTGGTTGTACATCAGCTCAATCCAGGTATTGTACTGTGGCATGGAGAAGAACAGCGGGTCCGGCAAATCTCCGGAAGGCGGGAAATGCTTGGCTGAAGCAGCCATATAGGCCTCCTTCAACGTACGGCCCGCCAATACAGGTTCTATCTTCTCATAATCGGAGTACAAACACAACTCCCCATTCTCCATCTGAAAAGAAAACGGCTTGTCACTCCATATATACCGTCCTTCGGAAGAGAGCAGAAGCGGCACGTTCTGATTGTTCAGATTCTCAGCGGAAAGGTCGAACAAACGCAAGTCGCCTTCAAAAGGCATCTTCGAACCCAAGCCGACAGCACCGCCCCACCATTTCTCTCCTTCGAGAGACATTATTTTCGATTCGTACTTACTCACCGCAAAGCAGGGCAAGACCAAGAGAGCCAGAAAAAGGAGATAGATTGTTTTACGTGTCATGATGTTATTCAATTATGTTATGTTATTTCCCGAATATTTCCGCAAATATACGTTGTACAGTCGGAATACAATCTCCTTCCGGTTCGCTCGGATAAACATTTGTTGTTTTCGTCCACGGTTCCTCGATTGCATAAAAGTCAATCTTTGCCGGGCTTTTGCCATCCAAAAGCTGCATCTGATAATCGAACCAGGTTTTCCAGCGCATATAATAGAAATCTTTCAGGATACCGTTCCATTCGCGATGGGCATAATCGCGCAAGCCGCCTTCATCGGCCGCCAACCGGTTACCCCAGGTCGTGATCTGTACACGGGCGTTCCATTCGTAGAGATCCTTTTCTTCAGGGGTATTTCCGAGGTTACGGGCACGGCCAATCCAGGTTCCAACCTTAAATTCAGGACGCGTTGCCAGCAATTCGTCCTGCGACAGGATCAAACGCAGGAAGCGGTCGGAAGCATCTTTATACAGCTTCTTGTCGCCGGCGGCAAAAGCGGCCTCAACAACTTTCTCCGTCAGACGTCCTTTCTCAGCGATTGCCTGGCGGACAATATCAACCAGATCATACTCGAAATTATTGTTCCCCTTGAACTGATCGGAAGCAGCCACCATCATAGTGGCGGCACGGATCACATCGTTTGGATCGTAATAATCTTCCATCTCCGACCAACTCGAAACCAGATACGGGTGTTCGGTAGGACGGGCACAGAATACAGACTCATGGGTTCCCTGCTGCGTATTTGCATCCGGGCAGTTATAGATGGTATTGCTCAGCAGTATCCAAGCGTCTTGCACCGTGGGGCTGCTCTTTCCGTAACGGGCGACCGTATACTCCTTCAACCATTGATTCTTGTCGAAATGCTGTGATCGCCAAGGTAGTTCCGTCAGCAGTTCGAACATAACCGGATTGTTTTCACTTCCTTCCATTGTCATACCGACTCCTTTCAGCGTTTTACCGAATGGACTTTCTTTCGCCTTATAGAACTCGTCGATCACATGCTTCATTTTCCCATGTAATCCGATGTTTCCACCATAGTTCAATAACATACAGTAAATCCAGTCATGCTGTCCGAAACCATTCTTCCGATACCAGGTAGACGCAGGATCTCCCCACTGCGGGCGGCTTTCCGCAAATAAATCCAGCACAATCAGATCTCCTGCCTCTAAATTCCCGATCATTTGTGGACGCGGGTTCGCTTGCCAGGCCTGCGCCACCCAAACAGCTTCCGGATTGTTCTTTTTCATCGCCTGCATAATTGCTTTCCCGGCCGCATCCAGATCCACACCGGCAACACTTCCGCCCTCGTGGAACGGGTCCATGCTGTAGTAGTTCGCTTTGCCGTACAATTTATTCATCTCCTTATAATATAAGGAAGCAATCTCCTGGAACCGCGGATCTGTTGGTTGCAAAAATGCCGGACGGCGATATCCGCACCACAAACCCGGATCGGAGACATTCAGGCCTAACTTTTCTTTTGCGTTATGGGGAACCATGCCGGAGTATCCGGGGAATACCGGCTCGATACCGTACTCACGCATCCGCTTCACGATCTGTTTCTGTAAAGCGACCTGCTGCCGGTACCAACTGTCCGGATTCGGACCGCCCCACCCTTCCAGATTGTTCATCAACCACCAAGCCTGGAAACCGGGACCGGCTACAAACTCGTTGATTTCATCTTTCGTATAGCCTAACTTACTCAGCACATTGTACCAGACACCATCCGTCCAGACCATTGCCAACGGCAGGTTAATGCCATGCAACGCCATCCAGTCGATCTCTTTCTCCCAGCGTGCCCAATCCCAAAAGGCCATCGTGTAGGAGAAGGTACAATAGTTGAAGTCATAGCGGTATTTCATATCCGTCTCATGACGCTCCTTCTGCTTCACTGCCGGTAAGACTTCCGGCAATTCGGCCTGCATGCCGTTCCAGGAAAGATGAATCCCGGCATGATATTTCAGATACCAGTTCAACCCGGTCGCGATACTCACATAATTATTACCTCGAATCACGACCTTGTCACCTTTCTGGTCGAGTTCGAAGAAATCGGCAGGCGATTTCACCTGTTCAATCACAAATTTACGCGACGCACCTTTATCAATACGTTCCAGCAACCCTTCGATAGGAGAAACCGCTTTTACGGCAAGCGCCATCAGCAACATGCCAAGGATATGAATGATTTTCATTTGATAGAGATTTTATTCATTAATATATTGACACCATACTTTCCATCAGGAGACACCCACCAATGCGTATCGCCGTTTGCACAACGGATCGCAAAACGATTGTCATACTGCAAACGGACGGAACCGTCCGGAATCCATAGGCCGAGGCAGTACGTTCCTTTTTTCAGGTCTGCCGGAATTTGCAGATCGGTCAAAATAGTATGCAGCAACGGAGTACATGTGCTATCACCCGGTTCATACGGTTGCCAGTCATTCACATTCGCATCTGTCAAAGCGACATGGCAAACCTTACCGGACTCGTCAATCAAGACCAAATAGACAGGATGTTCATTAAACAAAGTCGAGAAACCGCGATTTATCAAAGATATTTCGACAGGATTAGCCTGCCCGGCAAGCAAAACCGCCGGAGCCGTCATCTCCTGCAACTCGATACGGTAACCGAGATGGTCCCGGATATAATCGAATACATTCCGTTCCGCTACAGAGCCATCTTTCCTGATGAAATACCCATCCGACACCGGCATCTTGTTCTCCCGCAGGAATTCTGTGAAAATAGGAGTTTCCTTCCAGTACATCATCGAATACTTATCTTTCGTATTTTTTTCCTTATAGTTATGAATCACGCTAAGAGAAGTGAAATGTTGCAGGAACAGGCGGTGTGCCGTTTGCAATCCATCAATGATCCACCCAGCTTCAGGATTATCGGTGTCCTCATTCATGCTCCAGGTCCCCCAGGGCAGTTCCCCGTCGACCGGAAGATAAGGAGACTCACGTACAATTTGTTCGTAAGCCGGCGTGCCTTCGGACATTTCACCATCCCAGCGATGTTTCTTAATCACAATAAAATCATCGTGAAAAGAGACACGCTTATAATCATCCGAAACCGGATCCAACAAGTTCTTATATTCGGGAACCCGTATCTGGACAACCCGCCCTTCCGGTGCCATCCGGCAGATGTGTTGCAAAACAGTCCGTTTCGTCTCGTCCGACTTCTCCAAGCCATGAAAAGAACTGTGCCATTCTCCCCAAGCACCAATCATACCGGCTTGCACGACCTGGATCACATCTTTATTCTTTTCGAGGAAAGGCCGAAGCTGTTCCGTATGACGGACGATATCTTCCAACGTCGGCCCCATTGCCGCCCTTCCCATAAATTGAGTTTCGTAAGCAAAACGGAGCACTGCTTTCTTGCCAAGTTCACGCAGTTTATCAAGAAAAATATTCATCGTCCGGAAATCAGCTTCTGTCAAATCTTTTCCGACTGCTCCTGTCAGATAGAAATAGGTCTGAACCAGGGAAACACTGTCAGATGCATAAAGTTCGGACTGCTCTTCCAGATAGGAGGTGATATCAGGATATTCTTCGGGAGCCCAGACATAGTTCTTTTCCGTTACATCCAGAGCCACTTCAAGCCGGAACCCTCTTTCGGGATTATACAGTCCTTCCATACCTGCCGGATCATCCGCATAAATGCCCCGAAAAGTACGATGCTGCACACCGGAGTTGCAAGAGGTGAAATACCCAAGTGCCAATGTGATAGCCAGAGCCAAAGTCACTATGTTCTTCATTTCAATCGTTTTTAGTTGTTATTATAATCAATGTAGCTTCCTGCTCTTTCAGCAAATCATCCGACAGGCCGGTGATCTTTCCGTTCACGATAACCGTCCCGGCATCCTGAATCCGGCGAAAGGCAGTATCGCTCAACGGTTCCCATTCCACGAACTGTTGTGTTACCGTTCCGTCGTTATAATGCACGTTCACAAACGAAGGCGTGTACAACAATTCGCGTGTCACATGTCCGTCAATATCGCGCAAGGTAACTTTTCCTTCGGATACCTGCAAGCGGGCAGGCTCGATTGCAGTAATACGCAGTTCATTTTCCGGTACCGCCCGACAGCAGTCGGGTATCTTCTTGTACATGCGGATATAGTCGATATCGAAACTCTTCGGATACGGGACAGAGGGATCGTACGTCCCTGTCCAGCCGTTCTTCGCTTTCCGATTGTCATAGAAAGAGATAATCTGGATCAGCGGATACGTGATCGCCGCCTTATGCGTCATCACCTGTATGCCATCCACATAAACGGTTACGCCTTCCGGTGTCCAATCGAAGCCATATACATGAAACTCATCCGCCAACTTCTTATTGGCAAACCAGGGATATTCCGTATGATATCGGATCGTCGAGTCTTTCCAGCTATGCACGGTCGACCAGATGCGATCCACATCCGTTCCCAATATTTCAAAGATGTCGATCTCGCAACTCTGGTTCGGATCATCCTCAAAGCCGATCAGCCACCAAGCACAATGCACACCGCCTCCGGCCTGCATCTTCGCCCGCATTTCGTAATAACCATACTGGTTGATCTGCGTAGCTTCGGTCTTAATCCGGTGAAGCGCCTTTCTTTTCGGATCATAATGATGCATGCCTGTACGGCTGGCACTCATAAAGCCCGATATATACATCCCTTTATCAAACTCGTTCTTCGAATCCCGATCGATCGTCAGCCGGATCACGCCGTCTTTCATTTCGTATGTCGGTGTACAGATAGTCCGACTTTTCGGCCAGGAAGGCAGATACTCTGGAATCCATTTCGTCCGGTCGATCTCTTTTCCGTCGAATTCATCGTGGAAAATCAGACGGTATCCCTCTTTTTCCAACGGACTGGCGGGATAATCCTGTGCCTGTATGTTCTGTAAGTTACCCTGCAAAAGGAAACAGGCAAGAAATGTACTGAATATATATTTGTTACTCATGATATTTATGTGTTAACGGAGAAAAAAAAGGCCGCAATGAAGCGGCCCTTTCCCTATTAATATAGACTCTAAAAAAGAATCGGATTAATAACCCGGATTCTGAATGATCTTACCTTTACCTTCGTTGATAACGGCCTGAGGCAAGGGGAAGAGAACGAATTCATCCTTGGTAGTCGTACAACCGCGGTCTCTTGCGTTCTGGATAAATTGTCCGTGACGGATCAAGTCGGCACGGCGAACGCCTTCCCACCATAATTCATGGCCTCTTTCATCCAATACTTTCTGCAGGAAGTCGTTTACACCCTTTACATCACCCATTGCATACGGATTCAGTTTGGCACGTACACGAACCTGGTTCAACAGATCCAATGCTTCGGAAGTGACAGCATTCCCTTTACGAACGATTGCTTCAGAAAGCAAAGTCAGAACGTCCGCATAGCGGTAAACGACCAGGTCAATCTGGCTACCGTCACCTGTAGATTCAGGGTCTTCGCCATATTTTACAGGAACAGCACCTGAATAGACATTACCATGCTTAATCAGATCAGATTCTTCATTGAAAAGGACACCATCCGTACCTACATATTCACCGACCAAAACAGACAAACGATCGTCATTCTTTTCAAAAGTATGATAGAAAGCCCAAGGCACTTTGAAACCATCCCATTTCTGGATAGCAGTATTCTGAGTCGGATAGTTACCAGGAAGGGCATGGTCATGCCACAATTGCAGAGCCGTTCCTCTTTCCTGTGTACAAGCAAAGATAATTTCTTTGTTACCTTCGTTTTCAAGTGTAAAGATATCTGCATATCTGTCCATCAATCCATAACCATATTCGGCTTTCTGCAATTCACGACCGCATTCTTCAGCTTTCGCCCAATTCTTTTCGTGCATGTAGTACTTCATCAGAACTGTATATGCCAGACCTTTGTCGAAACGTCCGAACTGTGTCGTACGGGTCGGCAGGCCTTTCAAAGATTCGGTTAATTCCGTTTCGATGAAGTTTGTCATTTCTTCCTGAGTGGCACGTGGTTCGATAATTTCCTCCAACGGGTTTTGCAAATCTTCCAAAGTCGGAATTGGAATCGGACCGTAGAAATCATACAACATGAAAGCCAGCCATCCACGACCGAAATGTGTTTCAGCAATCAGTAGAGCTTTCTTCTCATCACTCATTTCCACTTTTGAAATACGGTCTAATGTCAATGTCATTGTTCCTAAATATTTGGCATAATCCGTATAGTTGAGAGTCGTATATTGATGGTTCGAAGTCCAGTTGTGGGTTGTCAATGGAATCCAGCTATTATTTACCCAACAGCAAACAGCGATATCGGTCGACATGTCACCAATCACCTGGAAGCTATGGGCCGTACTGAACACACCACTATATTCCGCACTACGGAAAGGAGCATAAACACCCCCTACAACAAGGGCTTCCGCATCCTTTTCACTTGTCGGGAAGAAGTCCGGATTGATCGCATCGTATCTCTCCGAATCCAAATTAGTACATGAGGCTAATGCACAGCAGCACATCACTGTATATAATAATTTTTTCATGACTTTATCTTTATATTTTTATCTGTTTATACTATTAGAATGTAATATCCAAACCGAAGCTGTATGTACGAACGTTCGGATATGCCCATTGCAACTGTGAAGCATCGGTCTTATCACTTGAGACATCAGTTTCGGGGTCAAGACCTGTATACGGAGTAATAGTAAACGGATTGTTCACATCGAAGTATACACGTACATTGGACAAAATGTGTTTGCTGGTCTTGATTGGAATATTATAACCTAATGTAATATTACGGCAACGGATAAACCATGTCTTTTCATAATAATAGTCGCCTGTTCCATACGCACTTTCTGTCTGGAAATACCCCGGTAATGTTCCGTTCGGATTAGCAGAACTCCAAAGATCACTAATAGAAGTCGGTTGGTTATAACCACGGCGTAAATCATTTACATTATTACTCAACCACTGTTTCTTATAACTTCCGGCTGAAAGTTTGTTAAACTGTCCGTAGAAGTAAATATTGAAATCGAAGTTCTTATAACGTAAGGTATTGTTGAATCCCAACAAATATCCCGGATCCTTGCTTCCGTAAATTACTTTATCGGCATCATCCAGTTTGCCGTCAGGTTGACCAGTCTTCATCGGAATACCGTGTTTATCTACCTTGATCGAACCATCAGCTTCATATACATAGCCATCTATATCCTTGATTTTTACCTGTCCAGGCAGTGCACCCGGCATATGATCGATTGTTTCTCCCGGCTGAACCAGACCATCCGACAAATAACCTGCAAACGTACGGATATATCCGTTATACTCACTATAAGCATTCGGTTTCCAGTTCGGATCGCGTTCTTTCCATTTGTCACGATACAAAGAAAATGTCAGGTCTGAAGTCCATTCAAAATTTCTGTTACGAATATTTGTCGTATTGATTGTCAACTCAAAGCCTTGGCTCTGTGTTTTACCAACGTTTGCAATCAGTTTATTGACTTCGTTATAAGAAAGCAATGTTCGTTCGTTCAACAGATCCGAGATTATTTTATGGTAATATTCAGCTGTTACATTGATACGTCCGTTCAGAAATCCTAAATCCAAACCGACGTTCCACTCACGTGTCGTTTCCCAAGTCACATTACCGTTGCCCAGTTGATCCAGATAAACGCCATTGATCATTAAGCCTCCGAAAATATTATTACGATCTCCGACCTTATAATAGCTGTAAGCCACATCGCCGACGTTAGAGTTACCGGTTTCACCATAGCTCAAACGTAATTTACCATTAGATAATACATCTCTCAACGGAGACAAAAACTCTTCTTCCGTGAATCTCCATCCAGCAGCAACTGAAGGGAAAACACCCCAACGATTACCTTCAGCAAAGTTGGAAGAACCATCCGTACGGATAGTAGCAGTCAGCAAGTAACGATCCTTGAATGAATAGTTCACACGACCGAAAAATGAAGCCATACGAGATTTCGTTGCACTTGAACCGACAGTCGGACGTTTTGCATTACCAGCTCCTAAGTTATTAAATAAGAAACCATCTGTAATAAAGTCATTACTTTTACCTGACAACATTTCGTATGTAAACAACTGATAAGAATGACCAGCCAATACACCGAAGTTATGTTCGCCAATCTGTTTCGTGTAGCTTGCCGTCAATTCCATTAGGTAATCGGAATTATCCCCCTGAGCGACATAAGCTGAACCATTCTCTCTGGCTCCGTAAAGAGTCGTAGTTGGCATGTACTGTTTACGTTTCTGATAGTTACGGTCAATGCCGAAATTTGCCTTCAATAACAAATCTTGAATCGGACGAACTTCAAAAAATATACTTCCTAACAAACGTTCTTTTGTTGTTTTGTCTGTGATATCCAACAAAGACACAGGATTCGGCAAAAAAGAGGCATCGGAGTTCATCGAATAATCACCATTCTCGTCACGAACTGGAAGTGTCGGGTTGAACTGAGCGGCAGAAACCAAAATACCTGCATTTTCATTTTCTCCATTTCCTAATGGAATATTATCATATTCATTGCGTGAAACATTCAGGTTTATTCCCATCTTCACATATTTACTCAATTTCTGGTCCAAATTAACACGGACTGAATAACGTTCCATTGCGTTGCTCTTGATCACACCGTCCTGTTTGAAATAGTTACCGGAAACCAAATACTTTGTATTGTCATTACCTCCGGTAACAGACAAGTTATGAGAAGTCTGGAAACCCAAACGAGAAATTTCGTCAAACCAGTTTGTATTGTTTGTAGGATTTGCAATTTGTGCATCGGTATAAGTCGGAACAAAAGGAGTCGAAATTTCAGACTCAGACAATCCACCATAAATACCAACTTTATTAGTATGCAACCATAATTCACGATTATAGTTGTTTGTCGCTTGCATAAAACCGGAAGCATCAAGCATTTCATACGATTTGGCAATCTGCTGAACAGAAGCAGAACCTGAATACTGAACTTTAGCAGCACCGCTCTTACCGCGTTTTGTCGTTACAATGATCACACCGTTGCCGGCACGCGCACCATAAATAGCCGTAGAACTGGCATCCTTCAGGACTTCAATAGATTCGATATCGTTCGGGTTGATAGAACCCAAGATGTTATCCGTGTTGCCATCCTTATATTGGTTACCACTGTCCAAAGAACCCGGCGTACTAACAGGGAAACCGTCGATAATGATCAACGGATCGTTACCGGCCTTATCGGAAGAGGCAGCACCACGTACACGGAAAGTAGACTGGCCACCTGGCTGCGCACTGATCGTGCTTACCTGCAAACCGGCTGCTTTACCAGCCAAAGCGTGGCTGATAGAAGAAACCGTACCGACAGGAGTGTCGTCCATCTTGACAGAAGCGACCGCACCCGTCAAGTCTTTCTTCTTCATCGTACCGTAACCGACAACTACCACTTCTTCCAATGCCTGCGTATCTTCTTTCAACAGGACGTTGATCACACTCTGGTTCTTCACAGCTATATCCTGTGGAATGTATCCGATAAAGGAAATCTGCAAAGTCGCATTGGCCGGGACTTCGATGGAGAAGTTACCATCCATGTCGGTAGTCGTACCGTTGGTCGTACCTTTCTGGATGACGTTCGCTCCGGCAACAGGGCCGAAAGCATCATTTACAGTACCGGTCACCTTGCGCTCCTGCTGTTGCACAGCAGGAGACGCTGGAACGACTTCGGAAGTCAGGACGATGTGACGATCCTTGATCGTATATTTCAAACCTGTTTTAGCAGCAATGGCATTCAATACTGTTTGAATGTTGGCATTCTTTTCATTAATAGAGATCTTTTCATTCTTGTTGATTTCTTCCAAATTATAGAAAAACAAAAACTCGGACTGCTTTTCTATCTGTTTCAATACTTTTTCTAAAGTTTCATTCTTAGCTGAAACATTTAGAGTGGTAGTTTGTGCATAAGTGGAAGCAACCACGCTCGACAGACAAACAGCCAACATTAACACGGTTAATTTCATGATTTTTATAGTTCTTTTCAGGTTAAGAGAAACAACTATACGTTGATTATTCATACTTTTGAATGTTTTTAAGATTAAACACAATCCCACGGCAATGGGAGTTTAATTGTTCACACTTTCAGAAGAGAAGATCCGGCAAGATTTTCTCTTCTTTTTTGCTTAGGACTAACTGGTATTCATATTTTCTACTAAGATTAGCATTTGTTTTTATTTAGATTTCTGATATTGTTACATGATGATCATCGATCTTATACCGAATTGGTATTGACAGATGGATAATCTCCATGATGTCTTTAATACTTTGCCCGCGATAAAAAGTTCCGGTAAATGTCCGTCGGCTCAGTGTTTCCGACTCGATAGTGAACTGTACACCATAAACATGGCTCAACCGATACAAAATAGCTTCAAGACTTTGTTCGGGGAAAAAATAATACCCAGTCGTCCACGAAACGAATTGGTTGGCATCAACCTGTTGCAGGATAGTCAATTGTGTCTTTTTATTATAAATAAACTGCTCGTTAGGCTTTAGGATTGTAGGATGTAACAAATTCTGCGTGGTCAACAGGACAGAACCTTCTAACAATGTCGTAGTCAAGAGCGAATCGGTCGGATAAGCAGAAACGTTGAACTTCGTTCCAAGAGCTTCGATAGACTGTTCTTTTGTTTTGACAATAAAAGGTTTATTTTTTTCTTTGGTAACTTCAAAATAGGCTTCTCCTTCCTGTTGTACAACACGTTCAGATTTACCATAACGAGAATCATAAGAGAAAGAAGTTTGGGTTCCGAGACTAACACGTGTTCCATCTGGCAACACAATAACATCCGCTTCAATTCCATTTCCACCGACATAACTAGTAATCTGGGTACCATACTCTCTTGAAGAAAATACAAACGCAATAGAAGTAATCGCAGTGGCAATGTTTGCCACTGCCGCATAAGTACTTATGCGTATTAACAGGGAGAACCTTTTGCGCTGGCGGGACTTTCTCTTATCGAGAAGGCGCAGCCAACTATCATGTATTTCAGAAGCCTTATGAAAAGGCAGGCTGGCTTCGTAAAGCGCTTTGGTCTCGAAAAACAACCTTTTGTTTTCCGCGTTTTCATTCACCCAGACATAAAAATCGTCCAAAGACCGGCCTTGTAGCCGTCCTTGCAAATACCCGATGATTAAATCCGAATGTTCGTTTTCCATTTTCACTTTCAATTATTAGATGTAGATACAAAGTCGACACATGGTTAACTTGGTTCTTATATATACATAACGAACGGGAAAGAAAAAATACTCACAAAAAAATGATTTTTCCGCCATAATCCGAGAACTGCCTTCACATTTTATGTATAGTGATCTAATTATAAGTCCATTAACAGGTGAACCCAAAGGATAAAAGTGCCTTCACCTGTTCCGGTTACCTTTACCGGAAAATGAGCCGGATACGAAAGTTTCATGAGTGGCGACTGCCATACTGCTATCGTCAAACCATAAAGCCATAGAGCTTTTGACATTGGGCAAAAAATAGGATAAGCTATAATACATTCGTTTTTGACAACTTTTCAATGATCTCTTCTATGTTTATTGAGCCTGTTTTAGTCTCCTCCTCACAAAAGCAGGTGTCATAAAATCGTATTATTGAAATTGATGTTTTGTTCATTTTTTTATTTCTTGCTGCAAAATATATCCAATTTAATAACATTGTTCGACGAATAATATCCATCTTTGTAAACGCATGGATAGAATGAATATAACATGGAACGTAAATTACCAAACCGCATTAAAGTTGTTCTTGCAGAGAAAGAGAAGAGGTATGGATATGTAGCCTTTCCCAAGTATATGATTCAAGTTTCGCAAGTTGAACTTATGAAACTTGAACAACTAAAATTATTCTAACAAACTTGATATGGAAAACTTAGATAAACTCATATTTGAATTATGTAAACTCCCCAAGGAATCTGGCTGGGTAGAATTTAAGCATAACAATTGTGACCCTAAAATGATTGGAGAGGATATAAGTGCGTTGGCAAACAGCGCAGTTATAGCCGACCGAAGTCATGCTTATATGATTTGGGGTGTTGATGATATAACCCATGAGGTTGTAGGAACAAAGGTTCGTTTAAAACAAGAGAAGAGAGGTAATCAAGAACTTGAAAATTGGCTACGCTATCTGTTATCGAAAAATGCTGATTTTAAATTTCAATCGGTTAATATCGAAGGTAAGCATCTTGAGATTCTCATTATCTCAAAAGCCATTGGTGTACCGGTAACCTTTGAGAAGATAGAGTATATCCGTGTCGGTAGTTATACGAAGAAATTGATGGAATTTCCGTCATTGCAGGCACAATTATGGGACAGGCTTCGTCATGAGCAATTCGAAGATACATATGCGATGATTGATTTGCAATTTGAAGATGTTATTCACTACCTGAATTGTGAAGCATACTTTGAATCATTGAATATACCTATACCCACAATCCCAGAAAGGTACGCTCATTATCTTCAAGAAGAAGGGATTGCAGTGAAACAAGACAATGGATTGTATGCAATTACGAATCTTGGCGCCATACTATTTGCTAAACGATTATCAGATTTTCCTCGTGTTGGAAGAAAAGCCATTAGAATTGTTCAATATGAAGGAAATAACAGATTGACAATACTGAAAGAAGATACTGCCAACGAAGGGTATGCCATCAGTTTTGAAAATGCAGTAAAAATGGTTAACAATTTGTTGCCATCGAAAGAAGATATAAATTCTGTACTGAGAAAAACAGTAAGTACTTTCCCAATTCCTGCAATCAGAGAAGCTATTCAATGGAGGATAAGATTTGGTCAACATACCTTCATACATGTATTAAATTTACAGAAGGGGATGCTTTGACTAATAGTTCACTAAGAGAAAGATTTGGCGTACCAGAAACTTCAGCTGGTAGTATATCTCGTTTGATAAAAGAGGTATTGGCTAAAAAACTAATTAGACCATTAGACCCAAGTACTGCTCCCAGATATATGAGATACATTCCTATATGGGCATAGTTAACTTGCTGGTAACTTGCCATACAGTGTTGAATAATATAGAAAACACAGTCTTTCAATACAATACAAGTATGGTTTAACTTGCTTATAACTTGCTAACATGAATGACATCCGTTGAAGTTTATATAAAAAGTCGCCAAACTCTTTGCTCAAATAAAGCTCTTGGTATGTAAACTACAACCATAGATTTGAGCATTGCAAGAAAAGTGGCATTGTGGTAAAAAGGCAAAATCATTTGGAGGTGTGTCAAAATATACTTGTCCCCGCGCTTGACGCGGGGACGCAAAAGAACAGGCCTTATCAATCAGATATTTATACGGTCAGTTTTCATGCGATCCCGCGTCAAGCACGGGAACAAGATAGTTTTGACACACCTTCGAAAGATCGTGATAAAGATGTTTTTACACAGCTTTGTCACCGGCTATTTTGTACCGTAGGCATAAATCTCGGCCAACGATGAGTTTTGCTCCCTGTTACTTTCCGTGATTCGAATCTTGAAGTAACGTCCTTTAGTCGGGGTCACAGGGAATACTTGGTTTTCATAAACCTGTTTGGCTTCGAATTTTCCGACCAATGTCCAGTTCGTATTATCCGAACTGACATAGAATTCTCCGGCTTTCACATCTTTGTAAGAAGCGTGTTGCCTTTCCATCAGCCCGAAGTGGGAGAAAGTGACTGTTTCTTTTACATCGACAGTCAATTCGTGAGGCAGGTTTACCGATCCTCCACTCCACTGCGAATGCCAGAAAGAATTGATGTTGCCATCCAACAGGCAAGTGGCTACGCCGTTGTTTGCTCCTTCACCGGTCTTTTCTTCCGTATTGGTTGTAATAGACCAGTTGGAGCGGTCGAATTGATTGCCGATCACACGGATAGCCAACAGATAAATATTCGTTGTCTCGGATATGCCGAAAAGAGAGACATCCACGACGCGTACGGGTAATAAATAATCGACAGGTTGCAATCCGTTCCCGTTAATCGTGACAGGCAGGTCAATGGATTTTTTCTCTTTGGAAAGTGTTATTTCCTTTTCGAACGAATAGTTCTTTTCGGGTAACACGACGAAAGAAGTTCCGTGTTCGGCATTATATCCGGCGACAAAATCGGGATCGACTTCAAACATGCAATCGATATCCCAGCTATTGTCCGTATCAAGCCCGAATTCGATTTTAGCGGTTTCCATATCGAAACCCACCGTGTAGGTTTGATAGTCAATTCCGGTACTCATAAAGCCTAATGTCGGCGTGAGAACTTCCGATATTTTGATAAATGTCTCGTTCTTGTACTCGTTTACAGAATCTGTCCGGCTGTACAGGTACAAAGGCAGTACACATATCGCACCCGGATTCCGGGCAATCGTCTTTTCCACCTCCGGGACATGGATGGCCACTGTCACGTTTTTGAAACGATCTTCGCTCGAAAAGTGCAATTCGGTCGTCTCTATCGAATAACATTCCGGAGCCAAGACCTTGTAATTAACCATTTCTGGCTCACTGTAAGTTTTGTCGACCACATCTTGTTCCAATACTCCGATGATTGCATCGGCTGTCTGTTCCGACTGGCTTCCTCCTTTGAAGATGGAAAGTTTACAGGTGTTGTCTTCCCCTGTATTATACAGGATCATGTCGATTGTCCCGGAATTATTTATGTATAACACTTTATGGTATTGCTCCGGAACCAAATTTTCCAATTCATATTCTGATTCATCGCATGCGCCCAATAAAACAAAAGCGCTTGCAGCCAATATATATTTTGTTTTCATACAAATTACTTTTTATAATTAATAACCCGGAGCCTGTACCAATTGCGGATTACTGTATATTTCACTATTCAAGATCGGAGCCAAATACTGCCGGTTATTCCATCGGATCGGCTGATTGATTAATGTCGGCTGATTAAACTCTTCAAAAGACGGGTCGATAACCATTCCGTTCATTCCATAGCGCACGCCAGCCTTCAACACATCCGGAGCGATACACCAACGACGTACGTCGTAATAGCGATGGCCTTCCTGATACAATTCGACAAAACGTTCATTGCGAATCCATTCGGTCAAACTCATGGTCGACAAATCGTTTTGAGTCAGTTCCTTGACACCGGCTCGTTGGCGAATGACATTCAATTGAGCAAGAGCATCACCGGTTCGGTCCAAAGCGGCATAACATTCTGCCAGATTCAAATACAATTCGGCCAATCGAATAAATGGCGCCCGTATGCGACTTCCGCTAAGCCCACCGGTATTGTTATATTTGAGATCCGGAGTGACGAATTTTTTCGTCAGAAAACCTGTCCCGGCAGCATTACGCAGTCCCGACCTGTTGCCATTGGTTTTCGAATTTTTAAAATCCAGCCAAAGTGGCTCTCCATTCCTCAGGATCGGTGAATACTGTCCGCCGTCGAATGCGATCCACGCATAATAACGCGCCTCCCGATTGACGTTAAACTTGACGATATCGTTTTGCACGTTGCTGTCGCCCAAGTCCTCCGTTTTTTCCGGGCTCGACGCACCTTCGTGATAACGGGTGTACCATTGGCTTTCCGGATAGAAATGCGTATCTTTCTCCGGCAATTCTCCATTTATGGTATAGAAGCGCTTTGCAGCATTCAAGGTTGGAGCCCAACCGCTATAGCCTCCTGCCCAACTATTATCACTCTTCTTGATGCATCTTTCCGGTAAGCGGCTGATATTGGGATTCGAGTCAGTTACTTTGCTGTCTTTCGTGATCTGTCCCCAAATAATCTCTTTATTGTTGTCACCTTCGGTCGCGGTGAACAGATATTGAAACATGCGGACAAGTTCCTTGAATTCCCGGTTATCTTCCGTATCGTCTTCCATTCCGGGGATGAACGGAAGAGGGACGTTCTGCCGATCGGCAATTTGATTAGCCGTTTTGATGTCGAACAGTTTGTAGCCGGCACTTTCTGCCGCATTCAAGGCCTCTTGGCAGGCAGCTAAAGCTCGGTCCCATTTCGCTTTGTCGTATGTCATGCTGACCAAGGCATTCCCATACTCAGGAGTTTCATAATGGGAATTTTGCCAACTTTTGTTGTAAAACGAACCGTTCCATAAAGGAGAGGCGGCATATAGGAGCACACGTGCTTTCAGACATTTACAGATGGTAGCATCGGCACGTCCCAGATCTGCTATATCACGTACGGCGGGCAAGACCTGGGCAGCATCATCCAACTTGCCTACAATATAATCGACGCAATAATCGAAATGCGAACGTCCGGGAATTTCCTCTTTTGATATATTCTGGTCCATTTTGGCCGGAATGATCGGGCAAGGGCCAAAAGCTTCCAATGCCCGAAAATGATAGTAGGCTTCCAAAAAATGAGCTTCGGCCCGATATTGATTTTTGTCTTCTTCTGTCACACCGACAGGATTGAGTTTCTCCAATTGCTCGGTAAAATAATGAACATAACCGATATAATTGTAGATATTCTCCCATTTGGCAGGATCGCTGGAGGCAGAAATGTTTCCGAACAGCATTTCCTGTTCTGCAATTCCCCAGTCCTTGGGGTGGACAATCTCATCAGCAGAATTCTCGATGTTGGTATACATGAAGGGGTTTACATCTGCAACATACGAATAGGCCGTAAAAAGGAACGCCAATGTGGTTGCTTCGTCTTTCATCGTGTCTTCATAATCTGCTTGTGCCGGCGGAATGACATCCAAATAGCTGCAGGCAGGCAAACTCAGTAAACAGGCCGGTAACATCATTTTTATGAAGCGGCCGATATATTTTAAGATTTCCATCTTGTTTTTAATTTTTATCATCATGTTTTCAATTAATTAGAATGTAAGTTGAACTCCAATATTAAACGTCCGTTGCAACGGATATGCATTCCAGGCAAGTTCCGGATCCCATAATTTGAACGGACTAAAAACGGCCAAGTTGTCACCGGTGAAATAAACGCGGCAATGCGGGAAATTGTAGCCGACTTCCAATGTCTTGAACCGAATGAAGTTGCCGTTGCGTATCCAATAGGAACTTTCTTGCGTATTGTTCTTGATATCGGCATCGGTAATACCCAATCGAGGATAGATGGCATTAGGATTCGGATTGTCTGCCGACCAATGCTCATCCGCAATCCACTGCATCAAATTACGAGATAGGGTCTCAGTATTGTTCCCGTCTCCACCGGAAGCAATAAAAGGCGCATAACCGGAATTGATCATAAGCTTACGCTTTGCCGAACCATTGAAAAATACACCAAAATCAATCTTTCTGTATCTGACATTCAGTCCCAAACCATATTGAATACGAGGTATATTGTTATAAGAAGATAATAGGACTTTGTCTTCATTATTAATGATTCCGTCGCCGTTTATATCCCGATATTTGATATCGCCAGGCATGATGTTACTGCCCAATTGAGACTGGTCGGCCCAATTATCGATCTCTTCCTGGCTGGTGAACAAACCATCTGCAACAAAACCCTTCAGCGTGTTCAACGGTTTGTTGGTATTGGTCTGCCATACATACGGATAGTCCGGTTCGTCCACATACTCGTATTTGTTCTGATTATAGGTAAAATTGCCCCTAAAGTCGATGTTCCAATCCCTTCCTATCTGCTTATTCCAATTTACACTCAGTTCGACACCTTTGTTGATAACCTCACCGATATTGCTCCAAGGCGTAGATCCCCAATATCCCAAAATTTTCGGGAAAGAGGCGCGTTTCATCAAAATACGGTCGCGATGGTCCCGGAAATAGTCGAACGTGATATTCACTTGGTTAAACAGAGACAAGTCAACCCCGATATCCAATTTCTTGACATGTTCCCAACTGGCGTTTTGCACGGCAAGGATGTTGAACGAGTGTCCCTGTCTGGTTATCGAATTAGTCGGCAGACCGGTTATATAGCTGGCACCGTTACCTATGCCGACTTGGTTTTGATACAAGAAATGCTGGGCATCCCCATTGAACGAGTCACTACCAACCAATCCATAGGATCCTCTAATTTTAAAATGACTGATATAGTCGGAGAGCGGTTTCCAAAACTTTTCACTGCTTATAACCCAACCGACAGAAGCAGCGGGAAAGAATTCGAAACGGTCTTCTCGCGCCAAGCGTTCGGAACCGTTATAGCCGAAATTGAATTCTACCAGATATTTGTTGGAATAATCATACGTAAGACGGCCGGAATAGCCCTGGTTGCGGTTCGGGAGGATACTATTCCTGTATTCGCGCATCATGTACATGAACATGGCACTCATGTTATGCATACCGAAACTACGTTTCCAGTCTACACGTGCATCCAAATAGAACGTCTGGTCAGAGGCTTTGCTGATGTCCGACTGACGGATAAAATCTTCACCCGTACGCAACAAGTTCAGTTCATACCCTCCTGTTTCAGGATTAAAAGAGCCTTCCTTTACTTCATAGAAATAAGACTCGATCGTTCGGTTGTAGTTTGCAGATGAATAGTTCTTGAAATTGACCAGCACTTTTGCACTCAACCCTTTCGTAAGAAAGCTGAAATCCTGGTTGATTACAATGGATGTGTTCAACGTGTTATAGTTGTTTTCCTTAAACGAACTCATCATGTATTCATAGGGATTTTGCCCGTATTTTCCCGATTTAATCAATGTATTTCCGAAATAGATGTGACGTTCATCCCCATCTTCACCCGGAAAATAGGCAGGGAAAGAAACAGGGTTTGCAGTCATAACACTTTTGTACAGATCCGAAACGCTATAGTTTGGGCCTTTCTTATTGCCGATCTGCGCTATCATACGCATATCAATAGTCGTCGTATTGGTCAGCTTGTATGAAATGTTATTTTGGAAGTTATATTCCCAGTTGTTGATATTAGGATTGTAATAATAGTCAGACGGAGCATCCAGCAAGCCTGTGTCATGGTTGGCCTGCAAACTCATATAATATCTTACACGCGAGCCGCCTCCTTGCACGTTGACGTTGGCACGTTGGTTGAGGTTGCCTTTTTTAAACAGCAAGTCGTACCAATCGACATCGGGATAGACATAAGGATTAACTCCGTTCAAGGTATTCATGATCTGCTCTTCCGTATATCTCGGCGTGATCGTCGTCAAACTACGTGCCTGTTCCGCTTCATTGTATGTCCGCATAAACGTTGGTCCATCGGCAAATTCAGTTTTGTTCATCGGATGGAAATAAGACGTTTCCAAAGAAACATTGATTGTTGTCTTCATGTTTTCGGATCCGCTTTTGGTTGTCACCAACATAACGCCATTAGCTCCTCGATTACCATAGATGGCTGTTGCAGATGCATCTTTCAACAAAGAAAAACTTTCAATGGATTCTGCCGGAATACGGTTCAGGTCGCCACTGGAAATTTCCACTCCGTCAAGCAAGATCAAAGGAGTTGCCACCCCTCCGAAAGTGTTGATACCGCGGATATAAAATGTTGAAGCCTGTCCGGGTTCTCCGGAACTTGTCGTTGCGATGATACCGGATAGTTTTCCCGCAAACGAATTGGTAAGCGAAGAAGTCGGCGTTTTCAAGGTTATACCTTCAACCGAAGTGATCGCTCCTGTGATAGATACTTTTTTCTGTGTACCTGCTCCTACAATGACCACTTCATCCAACATTTCGTTGTCGGATTGCATTTTCACATTGATAACACCCAAATCGCCGACTTCCACAACATGCTCTTTATAGCCGATGTACGAAAAGATCAATTCATCTTTACCGGTGACATCGATGTAAAACTTACCATCCATATCGGTAACCGTTCCTTGGCTTGTTCCCTTTATACGGACATTCACACCGATCAGCGTTTCGTTAGTCACAGCATCATACACAACTCCTTGTACAGTTCTTTTCGTGAGAGATTTGCTTTGTGCGACTTCCGACACCGGATAGTTGTACAAAGTAGCACTGGTCTCTAATGGATAATATCCTATAACTCCGGCAAGGAGTGGCAGGATTATTATCCGTTTCCGCCTCTTTTTTCCCATTGATACTAAATCCATGCTTTGGATAATTTAAAGTTTAACAATAATTAGTTCTGGAAGAACTATGGCGATTATTCTAAAGTAGCAGCTCCTA
>ULRN01011045.1_pt1 | contig 122656 bp, 92 predicted proteins | sample 1955461 | NCBI WGS metagenome assembly ULRN01 (sample SAMEA4835683, study PRJEB28245) | human gut metagenome | biome: gut microbiome; material: fecal sample | place: Denmark | collected 2008 | reverse complement strand
TTGAGACCAGCGCGTCTACCAATTCCGCCATCTGGGCATTTATTTCCGAAATGCGTTGCAAAGGTAACCATTATTTTTAAACCTGCAAACATTTTCCTCTTTTTTTTCATTTTATATCTTCTTAGGGTTTACAGATAGACGAAATCCCGGAATATTTCGTTAACTTTGTAAGAGTATAACAAAAACAACCTGGATCATCATGAAAGATAATTATTGCGTTATCATGGGCGGCGGAATCGGAAGCCGTTTTTGGCCTCTCAGCAGAGAAAGTTTCCCTAAACAGTTTCTTGACTTTTTTGGTACAGGCCGGTCGCTGCTACAAATGACATTCGATCGTTTCTCCAAGATTATTCCAATCGAAAATATCTATATCGTTACAAATGAACAATACGCTTCACTTGTAAAAGAGCAATTACCAGAATTGGGAGAATCGCAGATATTATTGGAACCGGCACGTCGTAATACAGCTCCTTGTATCGCTTACGCGGCATACCACATCAAAGCCTGTAACCCGAATGCCAATATTGTCGTAGCCCCATCCGACCATCTGATTCTGAAAGAGGACGTCTTTCTGGAAGATGTACAAAAAGGTCTCGACTTTGTAAAAAACAACAATGCACTGGTTACATTAGGCATCAAGCCGAGCCGTCCCGAAACAGGTTACGGATATATCCAAAGCAGTGACATCATGTTGGGAGAATTCACGAAAGTGAAGACTTTTACAGAAAAGCCGGATTTGGAACTGGCTAAAGTCTTCATGGAAAGCGGAGAATTTTTCTGGAACTCCGGCCTTTTCGTATGGAACATCAACGCCATCTTGGAGGCATTCTCCAAATTCCTTCCGGACATTTCCCTCCGTTTCGATTTGGGTAAAGAGAAGTTCAACACGCCGGAAGAACGTGATTTCATTACTGAGAATTTTCCTTATTGCCTGAATATCTCCATTGACTATGGTATCATGGAAAAAGCAGACAACGTATATATGCTGTGCGCAGACTTCGGCTGGGCCGATCTCGGAACATGGGGATCGCTGTTTGACTTGGCGCAGAAAGACAAACAAAACAATGCGCTCCTAAAGAGCGAAGCGATGATGTACGAAAGTAGCGGCAATATCGTTGCGCTCGACAACCCGAAACGCCTCGCCGTCATACAAGGTATCAATGACTGTATAGTGGCCGAATCCGGCAACGTCCTCCTGATCTGCAAAAAAGAGGACGAACAACGTATCAAACAATTCGTTGCCGATGCCCAAATGAAATATGCCAAAGAATTTAATTAAAATGAAAGGGTGAAAGTTGAAAGATCCGACAAGCGGTATTTAACTTTCAACTTTCACCCTTTAACTATCCCTACTTCCACCCTCCTTACCTCATCATACTCTTCATGTGCTAAAAGAATATTATTTCCGGCATTGAATATCGACAGAGTGCAAGCATATACTCAAAAACGTCTTTTCTTGCGAGCATCGCGTGCGGCAGCAGTTCGTTTCCAAGGACGGTCGCTATCGCGCTCGTCTTTTCGGAAGGTGCGATCCGAACGGTCACCTCCCCTGCGGCCGCTATCTTTACCGCCACGTTTGCCCTTGTAACCGTCATCGGTATGCCGGCCGCCGTAACTGCGTTTGCCTCCACGCCCGCCATCCTCTTTCTTGCCCTGTGCAGGCTCGACGGAGATACGGCGTCCATCCACTTCAAAACCATTCATACTGTCCATCACGCGCTGGGCTTCCCCATCTTCCACTTCGAAGAAAGAATAGTTTTCGCGCAAGTCGATCTTGCCGATGCGCACCTTGCCCGGTACACATTTGTTGACCAGTTCGATCAGTTGGTTCGGATAGAGCCCGTCAGCCTTCCCGAAGTTGAGGAAGAAGCGTGAATAACCTTCTTCACTTGCATGAGCACGGCGTTCGCCACGCTCACCGCGTGTAGAACGTTCGTCCACCTGCTGGATCTCGTGGGCATCCTTATAGTAGTCGATCATACGGTTGAATTCGAGCGAAACGACCCGTTTGATAATATCCTCCTTGTCCAACCATTCTAGCTTACGGTAGATTTGAGGCATCAAAGAGGCAATCTCCTCTTCGTTCACTTTTACCTTTTCTATCTGGTCTACAAGATTAAAAAGTTGCTTTTCGCAGATGGCATGTCCGGTAGGCATTTCTCCTTTCTCGAATTTCTTGTTGATGATCCGTTCGATCTCGCGGATTTTGCCTTTCTCCTTCACATGGCAGATCGAAATGGAGACTCCAGTCTTTCCGGCACGCCCCGTACGCCCACGGCGGTGTGTATAGGATTCCACTTCATCAGGCAGGCCGTAGTTGATCACGTGTGTCAAGTCATCCACGTCCAAGCCGCGAGCAGCCACATCAGTAGCAACAAGCAACTGTATATTCTTGACACGGAATTTCTGCATCACGTAGTCGCGTTGCGCCTGGCTCAGTTCGCCATGCAACGAGTCGGCATTATAACCGTCCTGTATCAGTTTATCGGCGATCTCCTGTGTTTCCTTACGAGTACGGCAGAAAATGATGCCGTAGATATTCGGGTAGAAGTCGGCGATGCGTTTCAGTGCCAGATACTTGTCGCGTGCCTGCACCATATAATAGATGTCGCGGATATTCTTGTTACCTTCGTTCTTGTTGCCGATCACGATTTCCTTCGGATTCTTCATATACTTCTTCGTGATGGCAGCGATCTCCTTCGGCATGGTAGCTGAGAAGAGCAGCATATTACGGTTTTCCGGCACTTCGGCCAAAATTGCGTTGATGCTGTCGGTGAAGCCCATGTTGAGCATCTCGTCCGCCTCGTCCATGATGACGTTCTTCACCAAGCTGAGGTCTACCGTTTTACGATTCATCAGGTCCAGAAGGCGCCCCGGAGTGGCCACAACTACGTGCACACCGCGTTTCAACGTCTTGATCTGGCTCTCGATACTGGAACCTCCGTATACCGGGAGAACCTTCAGGTTGTCGATATACTTGGAGTAGTCATTCAGATCGTCGGCAATCTGGAGACAAAGCTCACGAGTGGGACAAAGTACGAGTGCTTGGGGGCAATATGTAGTTACATCGATTTTTTGCAGGATCGGAAGGCCGAAAGCAGCGGTTTTTCCTGTACCTGTCTGTGCTAATGCAATTACGTCGTTGTCATCTCCCAGTAGGAAAGGAATCACTTCCTCCTGTACCGGCATGGGCGATTCGTAGCCCATTTCTTGAATTGCCTTCAATATTGGTGCGGCAACTCCTAATTCTTCAAATGTTTTCAAAATGTGATATATGTATATATAATAAATTCAGAGTGGGGACAAAGGTACGCAAATAATTCGGATACCGATTAGTTTAGTATGATATCTTTTAATGTATCGCGCTCTTTTTCCGTGAGATGCAATCCTTTCGACAGATATTTATCGATCGAACCATATTCTTTCTTTATCTTATGGAAAGCCAAATCCAGCCATGTCTCGTTTGCTCCGAGCAGCACGGTGATGGTTTCTTGGGCATCCGTATTAAGATCGCGTGCCATATAGGCAAGGTGGCGCAGGTCTATGTGGTTATTGGAAGCCATATAGTCCTTCATGATCGTCTCTTCCGGCACATCGAGGGCTGTCAGCAGCATAGCTGTCAGGAAACCGGCACGGTCTTTTCCCATCGAGCAGTTCACAAGGATCGGATAGTTGTCCTTGTCGAGGAAGACTTTCAGGGCCTTACCGAACTGTTCGCTGTTTTCCGTCACATAGCTGATATAGGTGTCCTGCATGTACACAAGCCCGTCACCTTTACGTATGCGCCCTTCTTCCAAACGCCGGGTAATTTGCTCTTTTCCTTTTACCGGGATCGGAATGGAGATGATATTTACTCCTGCATATTTTTCCGGAGCGAGGGCGATCTCGTCTTCTCCCCGTAGGTCGATAACCGTTTTTATCTTCAGGTTGTCCAACCGGATGGTATCGTTGCGGCTCAGCGATTTGAGCTCGCCCGAACGGAATATCTTGCCCCAGCCAGTCATACGGTTTTCGTGTTCGCTGAAATAGCCTCCTATGTCACGCAAGTTTTGCACACTGTCCATCTGTACCGAGCGAGCGCCGACCGTACGGAAGTACTTGTCGTTGAATGACAGGAGAAAATATTTGCGGGTAATGTTGTCGTTCGTGATGTAAGTCACCCTTCCGTCGTTGATGTCGGCATAGCTACACGGCTGCGACATATCGAAAGAATTTGGAGTATCGGAGACATAAAGTTTCATCATCCCGTCGGTATGGGGATCCGTTTCCCATTTGATAATATAGTTACCGATGTCGTCACGCAGGCATATAGCGCGAATTTCAGGTGCCCGGCCGGAGCTGCATCCTGTCAATAAGGTCACACTGGTGAACAAGAAAAGAATCCGTTTCAATATCATACTTCTACTACTCATGCAAAGCAAAGATAGTGAAAAACATGTGTCTTTATACCCCTTTATCTCCCCGGTTAATGATATTTAAGACTGAGAGAGGTAGGAAGTTGCAAATTCTTTAGAAATGTAATTATCGTAACTGCAACAAACCTCGGCTGCCAGATCGATCCCGCAGCGGATGATGTTCGCCCACGTCTCCCGGGAAAGATTGGCGAGGTCGCAATGGCGGACATTATATTTTAACAGCCCGTAAAGAATGCCTGCATTGAAGTTGTCGCCAGCCCCGATCGTACTGACCGGATGGATGGCAGGCGAGTCGAAATGACAGCGTAAGTCTCCATGATAGAGATTCACGCCTCCGGCTCCGTGAGTGGTGATGAAGCGGTCGCAGTAGAAACGGATATGGTCGGTATAGACCTTTTCACTGTCGGTCTCCCCGAAGATATTGAGGAAGTCCTCGTCCGAGCCGCGTACGATATCAGCATATTCGAAGTTCTCGAGCAATGTCGGGGCGAGGCGTATCGCTTCGTGGGCATGTGCCTTACGGAAATTCGGATCGTAGTAAAGGATAGCCTTGCGCTGGCGTGCATAATCGAGAAATTCAACCATCCGTCCTCTGAGCGCAGGATTCAGTGAATAGTAGGAACCGTAGATAAAAATATCGTCTTCGTTGATCTCCGGCAAGGGCACATTGAGGCGTTGCTTCGGATAGTCCTTATAAAAGGTATAGTTGGCATTACTGTCGCCATCCAAAAATGCGAGCGAGATTGGACTTTTGCCGTCCGGAAAACGATCGACATAGCGGGTGGAAAGGTTGTTTTCCGTCATGAAGTCACGAATGATGTCACCGACATGGTCATTGCCGACTTCGCTGATGAAGGAGACAGGCACTCCGAGGCGGCCTAACGAGATAAGGCCGTTGAAAGTCGACCCGCCGGGCACAGCCGCATGGGGTTGGTTGTTCTTGAAGATGATGTCGAGAATGGTTTCTCCGATACCGATTACCTTCCTCATGCTGCTTATCTGTTTTCGTTTTTACACTGTTCGCGACTTTTCGAACCCAGGTAACCGCCATGATGCCGTTTGGCATAATCGGGATAGCCGAAATTTATACGCTTCATGGTACCGACTACCAGCAGGTCGCCTATTACCGTCATGACTGTGGTCGATGTGGTGGGGGTGAGTCCTAAGGGGCACACTTCTTTCGGCGCACCGGTCGGCAGGCAAATCGTCGCTTCGCCTGCCAGCGGGCTGTCCGGATTACCGGTGATCACGATAAACTGCATCTCCGGCACAAGACCACGTGTCAACTCCACCAGTTCAAGCAGTTCGCGTGTCTTGCCGGAATTGGAGATGAGCAACATGACATCGTTCTTGCGGACGATACCGAGGTCGCCATGTTGTGCTTCACTGGGATGCAGGAAGTAGGCGGGCGTACCGGTCGAGCAGAAAGTGGTCGCGATGTTCATGGCGATCTGCCCTGCTTTTCCCATACCGCTGGTGATCAGGTTTCCACCGAGTTCATGCACATGTTTCACAATGAGTGTCACTGCCTCTTCATAACCGCTGGTTATCGGGATATTGCGTACAGCTTCAGCTTCTTGTTGCAGAATAGACGAGATTGCTTCGTTTATCATAGCTTCTAAAATGATTCTATATATGTTATGAATTTAACAAAGTACAAATGTATCTATTTTAATGATACCTGCACAGCCGGAGGCATATATTTTTGTACTTTTGTGCCCTCTAATGAATCGATAATGGAAAAAGATTATTTCTCACATATTTTGCCGAATGGTTTGCGTATCGTACATCTTCCTGCTGCTTCTCCTGTATCATATTGCGGGTTTGCCGTAAATGCGGGGACACGGGATGAGGAGGCGGACGAATTCGGATTGGCTCACTTTGTCGAACACATGATATTTAAAGGAACGGAAAAGCGTAAGTCCTGGCATATCCTGAACCGGATGGAGAATGTGGGAGGAGAACTGAACGCCTATACCACAAAAGAGGAGACTTTCGTTTATTCCATTTTTATGGAGGAACATTTTCGGCGGGCTTTCGAACTGCTGGCCGACCTGGTGTTCCATTCGCAGTTTCCGGAACAGGAGATAGAGAAAGAGGTGGACGTGATCCTGGACGAAATCAATTCATACGAAGATAGTCCATCGGAACTGATTTTCGATGAATTCGAGAATCTGCTGTTCGAGGGCCATGCATTGGGGCATAATATCTTGGGAGACGAGCAATCGTTGCTCAGTTTTGGAAGCGAGTCCGGCAAGTCGTTTATGAGGCGTTTCTATGCTCCCGAAAACATGGTGTTCTTCTCGATGGGTCGTATCCCGTTCAAGAAGATCGTACAGATGGCGGAAAGCACCCTGTCTGATATTGCTTTTCCGATGGCGGCACGTAACCGGACAGCCCCAGGTAAGATACTCCCCTCCAGCCGCCAAATACACAAAGATACCCATCAGGCACATGTGCTGATCGGAGGACGGGCATACAGCATGCACGATGAGAAACGCCTGCCTCTGTTCTTGCTGAACAACCTTTTGGGAGGTCCGGGGATGAACAACCGTTTGAACGTCTCTCTCCGGGAGAAGAACGGACTTGTCTATAACGTCGAATCGAACGTGACTTCTTATACTGATACAGGGCTGGCGAGCATCTATTTCGGAACCGATCCGAAAAACAAAGAGAAAGCGATCAAGCTCGTTCATAAGGAACTGGCCAAGCTGCGCGATGTGAAGTTGACCGCAACCCAATTGGCAGCAGCCAAAAAACAAGTGATCGGGCAATTGGGGGTCTCAGGCGATAACCGGGAAGGTCTGTTTCTGGGCTTGGGTAAGAGTTTCCTCCATTATAACCGCTACGACACCCTGCCGGAAGTTTTTGCCAAGTTGGAAAAACTGACTGCCGAAGAGATACAGGAAGTCGCTAACGAGGTTTTTGCGCCGGAACGTCTGTTCAGCCTGATCTATCAATAAGAGACGTTAGCCTATACTCTCCTCTTCCCTTTTCAATTCCGACAACTTGTCTTTATCGGACACCCGACTTTTCAATTAAGAGAGTTTGGGCAAATGTCATTTTATTATCTCTATCCGGATAAATCTGTACTTTATGAAAGGTTAAAAAATATTACCCGTTAGTGTAATTCCAAAAACATGGGGTACTAATCCGATTTAGAGGGGGTAGTAGTGACATTTTGATAATCTTAAAAACATGTTCCTTCATCATCCCGGATATGCATGGACCTTCTTTGCAGACGTCAGCCGGCATACCACAAAGAGATATTTAAGTTCAGCACATACGTAAATGAATATTTCCGTATCTTTGGGAGGTTATAAAATAAGATATAATATTATGAAGGCAATAGAACCGAGTCTGATCAAAGACAATTTCATAGAGATAATCGGAAAAGAGTGGATGCTGGTAAGCGCCGGCGACAAGGATAAGTTCAACATGATGACGGCAAGTTGGGGAGGCGTAGGTTTCCTGTGGAACAAGCCGGTAGTGTTTGTTTTTATTCGTCCGGAACGTTATACCCGCGAGTTTGTCGATGCAAAGGGCTTTTTCACACTTTCTTTCTTAGGAGAAGAGCATAAGGCCGCCCACAAGATTTGCGGTTCGAAGTCGGGACGGGATATCGACAAGGTTGCTGCAACGGGTTTGACGCCTTGTTTTACCGATCTGGGTAACCCTTGTTTCAAGGAATCGCGCCTGACGCTCGAATGTAAGACCCTTTACGTGACAAAGATTGACAAGGATCATTTTGTCGATTCCGCCTTATACGATAAGTGGTACAACGCAACATCCGGAAACCCGCACAACGTCTATGTAGCAGAAATCGTGAATGCCTGGTCCTGAGCCTGGCTTAGACGATTCCCAGTTCACGGAGCATCTGCTCCGTGTGCGTCAGGAAATATTTCGTCAGTTGGTAATGTTCTGTCTCCTCAAAAGGAGTCAGACGGGCACCGTTTTCGTCTATGTTGTAGATGTCTGCTCCCGGATAAGCCATCAGTATCGGCGAATGAGTGGAAATGATAAGTTGGCATCCTTGATCTGCCAACTCTTTTATCCGTACGAGCAGCGACAGTTGGCGTTGGGGGGAAAGGGCTGCTTCCGGCTCGTCGAGAATATAAAGCATGTTCCGCTCTCCATAGTTGAGGAACGTGCTGAGGAAACTTTCACCGTGCGACTGTTCCAGCAGGCGTCGTCCTCCGTAGCGCCCCATAGAATAGTCGCGCCCGTATTTGAGGATGTCGCGCATCGACTGGGCATCGATCTCGCGGGCGTGATCAAAAAAGGATTCGGCACGGAAAAAGAAATGATCGTCCGGCTTGCGCACCTCCACTAAGCGAATCTGGCCGGGCAAGACATTGGCGAGTACTTTGTGACTCTCGTCTCCATCATTCAGCATACCTTGCAAATCTTCATCACGCCTCTCGTATTTATACATGACGGCCTCTAATAGGGTCGACTTACCGATTCCGTTTTCTCCCACCAGGAACGTGACGGGCTTCGTGAACACAAGTTCATCCATATAGCGCACGGCTGCCGCCTTGTACGGATATTTCAAGTCTTCTACCGGTCCTGATACTTCGTCCGGATTGATTAGTTTGATTTGCTTCAGATAAATCATTTTGATACTGATAATGTTGGAAACTCTGTCTTCGGGGACTAAGGTACGAAAGAAAAACAATTCAGGATTCTCTATTTTCAATTAAATCCTTCGCTTGCGGGAAACGGGGTAAGAGCCAGTGTCAAATAGTTGGACGGTCGGGCGTCAAAAAATTGGACGATCGCCAAGGGGACTTCTTTAATTACACCTGATAATCTGAACATTACATTTCTGGCACGCCATTTGCTTCCTTTCTGGCATGATGAATGCACAAATAACGATTAAACGAGGTTTCTCTCTTTTCCTTCTCGTCTTCCTGATTTCATCGGGAAACTTGCAGGCACAATCCGGTTGGACGGTGGACGATTGCATGCGCTACGCCGTCGAGCAGAACTACCGGATACGGAACAGCCGCCTGGATACGCGGATTGCCGGAGAAGATCTGACTGCCGCTTATGGCGATTTCCTTCCCTCGGTGAGTACTACCGGTGCGTTGGGAAAACGTTTGGGACGTTCGGTGGACCCGAAGACAAATCTCTATACTTCCTCTTCCTTTCTGGAAAGTACGGTGGGATTGAATGTTTCGCTTCCTGTGTTCGACGGGTTTACACGCGTCAACCGTTTGCAATTCCGCAAACTGAACAGGCAACTCAGTGGCCTTACGGAGAAGATCGAAGAGAACCGGATTGCATTTGAGGTGATGGATGCTTTCTTTCGACTCCGCTTCGACGAGAAGATGTATCGGCTTGCCGTCGAGCAGCGGAAGCTGAGCGAACGCTATCATGGACAGATGCTCGAATATGTAGAACTGGGCATGCGTTCCCCTTCTGATTTGCAGGAAGTAAAAGCACGCCTGCAATCCGATGTTTACCAGGAGACAGTGAAGGCTAACAGTTGCCGCTTCTCGTTGCTTGCCTTGAAGGAACTATTGAATATGCGGAATGCCGATACATTGGCAATCCTCCCCGATAAGGAGAATGAGCTTCCCGCATTACCTGCTCCCGATTCCAACGAACTCTATGCCGCCTCCGAGACTTCACTGCCGGAATTCCGGGCTATGGAGTTGAGGGAAAGGGCTTCCCGCAAGTCGTTGGCGATAGCGTCCGGTGCTTTCTCTCCCTCCGTCAAGGCGGAGTTCAGCCTCTATTCCGGTTACTACGACACGGAAAGGAATGAGTCGGGCGGAATCGTCCCGATCAAGGAGCAGTTGAAAAATAATATGAATAAATATATCGGTGTGAGTGTTTCGCTGCCCTTGTTCAGTGGATTTTCCCGCCTGACCGGTGTCAGAAAAGAGCGTTTCCGCCTACGCCAGATACAAAACGAGAACGAACAACAACGTATCGGCCTCTATAAAGAGATAGACGATGCATGCCTGTCACTTCGGGCATCCATAGAGGAACATAGGCAGGCGCTCGAACAACTTCGTTCTTCATCCATCACACTGAGAGAGAGCGAGGAGAAATGGGAAGAAGGAATGATTTCCGTCTTCGAGCTGATGGAGAAGCGGAATCTTTATATCATGGCTAAGGCAGAATTGAGTCGTACCCGGTTGCAGTATGAGTTGAAAAAGAAATTAGTGGAGTTTTATAGAACCGGATCGTTCGTTACCTCTGAATCGACCCGCAAGTAACAGATAAAATATAATAAATGATGATGAATAACAACATGGACACCCGCATTGAGCGGAAGTCTCGATTTCAGAAGAAACACATCTATACCGTAGCAGGAGGAGTCGCCATACTGTTTTGCTTGCTCTGGTTCATTTTTCGCGACACTTCCTCTTCCATGAAGGTGGAGAAAGAGCGGATTACGATCGCCACCGTGCAAAAAGGAGAATTTAACGACTATATCCGTGTCATCGGGCAGGTATTGCCGGACCGTATCATCTATCTCGATGCCATCGAAGGCGGCCGTGTTGAAGAACGTCTGATCGAGGAAGGAGAACAAGTGAAGGCGGGCGACGTGATACTCCGTCTCAGTAACCCACTCCTGAACATCGGCATCCTGCAAAGCGAGGCTGACCTGGCCTATCAGGAGAACGAGTTGCGCAACACCCGTATCAGCATGGAACAGGAACATCTCAGGCTGAAACAGGATCGTATCGCCTTGAACAAAGAACTGACACAGAAGGAACGCCGTTTCCGGCAATACGATCGCCTTTATAAAAAGGAGCTGCTTTCCCGTGAAGATTTCCTGCAAGCGAAAGAAGATTACGAGGCTGCCCTCGGACAGCTTACGGTCGTGGATGAACGCATCAAGCAGGACGACCTGTTTCGCAGCAGCCAACTGCAGAGTCTCGATGAGAATATCCGAAATATGAAGAAGAGTCTCGCCTTGGTCCGTGAGCGTCTGGAAAACCTGAAAGTGAAGGCTCCCGTCAATGGCCAGTTAGGAAACCTGGAAGCTCAGATAGGCCAGTCCATCGCTCAGGGTGAACGCATCGGGCAGATAATCACACCCGAACTGAAAGTGGAAGCCAAGATCGACGAACACTACGTGGAGCGTGTCATGTCCGATCTCCCCGCCAGTTTTGAACGGGAGGGGAAAAAATACGATATGGAAGTAACGAAAGTCTACCCGGAAGTGCGAGAAGGGCAGTTTCGAACCGACCTGCATTTCATCTCCGCCCGACCGGAAAATATCTGTGCCGGACAGACCTACCACCTGAATCTGCAATTGGGTGATCCCGTTCAAACAGTGATCATTCCCCGTGGAAGCTTTTATCAGGCAAGTGGCGGAGAGTATATGTATGTCGTGGACGAAGAAGGGAGGACTGCTCGCCGCCGTCCTGTTCGTATTGGCCGCCAGAACCCGCAATATTACGAAATTGTGGAAGGACTGCAACCGGGAGATAAAGTGATTATTTCCGGATATGACTTGTTTGGTGAAAATGAACGATTAATTTTACGCTGATGGAATATTGGTCTCAGGTAATCAAAAGCCAGCGGGCGCGAAAGTCTCTTTCCGTCCTGAATGTGTTCGGTCTTTCCGTATGTATCGGTGCAGCCTTGCTGATTATGCTCTATGTATGGTTTGAATTGAGTTTCGATTCGTTCCATAACGGAGACCGTGTCTACCGTGTGGAGAGCCGCCTCTATGAAGGGGCAACTTTGACAGACAATTGGGCGACGACTTCTTTCGGGCATGCCCCCGCCATGTCTCGCGAGATTCCAGGTATTGAACAATATGTACGTGTGACAGCACAAGATCGCGGGCAAGAGGTAACGTTTGGCGACCGGCAGTTCATAGAAGAGCAGTATTGCTATACCGAACCGGCATTCTTCGAGCTCTTCAATTTTCCGATCCTCAAAGGGGGAAAAAGCGAACAATTGGTCCGTCCGAATACAATGATGATAACCGAAAGTGCCGCACGCCGTTATTTTGCCGACGGTGAACCTATCGGTAAAGTGCTGGCTTTTCGTACTTCTTCATCCGAACAGCATTTCGAAGTGACGGGTGTAATTGCTGATATGCCTTATAATTCGCATCTGCATTATGACTTCCTGCTGTCCTATTCGACTATTCCGGAGGCAAGGCGCGACATTTGGTATATTCACGGTGTTTATACATATATCCGGCTTGAACCGGGAAAGAAACCGGCCGATATCGAAACGGCATTCCATGCCATCTCCGGGAAATACAAGACGACGGCGTTGAAGCACAAGGACTGGAAAGTCGAATTGATCCATCTGTATGATATTCATCTTACTCCTCGCAAGTCTTATGAAAAAGAGGGAAAAGGGAGCAGTATGGCTATACGAATCCTTTCCGTGATGGCAATCGCTCTTTTGTTGATCGGCTGGGTGAACGCATTGAACCTGACGGTTGCCCGCTATTTGGAACGAGGCAGGGAATTCGGCATCCGCAAAGCATTCGGAGCTTCTCGCAGGCAGGTGGTCCTGCAAGGATTGTTAGAAGCCGGGTTGTTGAACTTATCGGCTCTGATCTTGGCTCTCGGTTGGGTCGAAGTGTTATTGCCTTTTGCCCGCCGTTGGGCGGAACTGGATTTTGCTGCCGGTGCATTCCTTTCTCCGGAATTCTGGGTCATGGCGGCAAGTGTGTTTATTGGGGGGACTTTATTTACCGGGTTGTATCCGTCGTTCCTGCTGACACGCATCCGTCCGGCAGATATTATGCGGGGAAAGTTGTTGCACAGCCGCAAAGGGAACCGGATGCGGAAAGTATTGATCGTCGGCCAGTTTCTCGCCTCTTTCGTTTTGATTTCCGGTACGCTGGTGGTGACCGGACAGGTTCGTTACATGCAACAGGAAACTTCTTCCGTTTCTTCAAGCCGAATACTGGTGGTGAAATATCCGGCTTTTACCGAAGGTATGTCTATCAAAATGGAGAGTTTCAAAAAACGATTGGAACAGATACCTTATATCGTTCATGTTTCCGTCTCCGGTGCTGTGCCGGGTGTCGAGGTGGCGAACTACTTCACCAATCGCCCTTACGGCAGTGACCTTTCCGAAGTAAAACTGATACAGATGTTTGCTGTCGATTATGACTATCTGCCGCTTTACTCGCCGGATATGTTTTGCGGACGTACTTTCTCGGAAACATACGGTAATGAGCGGAATAAAGTCATCTTAAATGAAGAAGCGGTACGTCAGCTCGGTTATTCTTCTCCGGAAAAGGCTTTAGGAGAACAATTGGCCATGGAGGTTCTGGAAGAACCGCTCGAAGTGATCGGAGTTGTGAAAGACTATCACCAGCAGTCGCTTGCAGAACCGTACAAGCCGATCCTCTTTTTTCTGAAAGAGCAGGTTCCGTTTATTGCGACTCCTTACATATCCGTCAAAATGGATGGTTCGGTCAATTTTGATCGGTTGGCTGAAGTGGAACAGATGTATCGGACTTATTTTCCGTCCGCCTTTTTTTCTTATTTCTATTTGGATGATTATAGCGACAGCTTGTATAAGTCAGATCGCAATTTTGGTTGGATTTTTGCCAGTGCGTCACTATTGGCTGTCTTCGTAGCCTGTTTGGGTCTATGGGTCGTGACACTTTTTTCCATGCTGGCACGAGTGAAGGAAGTCGGGATACGAAAAGTATTGGGGGCAGGGAAAACAAGTCTTTTTATCATTTTGACACGTGAATTGTTATTTCTTACGGTGCTTGCTACCATATTGGGGCTACCTGTTTCCGTGGTTTTGATGAACGGATGGCTGGAAAGTTATGCTTTTCATATCGTATTGCCTTGGTGGGTGTACGGGGTGGCATTTGTGCTGTTGATGTGTATCGCTTTCCTGACAGTGCTTCGCCAGGTGTGGCGCGTGATCCGGTTGAAACCGATGCGTATTCTTAGGAATGAATAATTTAAATGTATATGAATATGATTAAAACAGAAAATCTGTCTATGGTCTTCACTACGGAAGAGGTACAGACGAAGGCATTAAACGAGGTAAGCATTGAGATCAAACAAGGTGAGTTTGTAGCCATCATGGGGCCTTCGGGTTGTGGCAAATCAACCTTGTTGAATATCCTGGGGACACTCGACTCTCCGACCTCCGGAAAATACTTCTTTAATGGCAAAGAGGTAGACAAAATGGGAGAAAACCAGTTGACGGTTTTCCGTAAAGGGAATATCGGCTTTGTTTTCCAGAGCTTCAACCTAATAGATGAATTGACGGTCTTCGAGAACGTGGAATTACCGTTGATATATCTCGGTGGCCGGAAGTCTGAACGTAAACGGAAGGTGATGGAAGTCCTCGACCGGATGAACATCGCGCACCGTGCCGGACATTTTCCACAACAGTTATCAGGCGGACAACAGCAACGTGTGGCGATCGCACGTGCCGTGGTGACAGATTGTCCTTTGATTCTCGCCGATGAACCAACAGGAAACCTGGATTCGACAAACGGGGCGGAGGTGATGGAATTGCTCAGTGAGCTGAACAAGCAGGGAACGACGATCGTCATGGTTACCCATTCGGAACGGGATGCCGGTTTTGCACACCGGATTATCCATCTTTTGGACGGACGAATCGTTTCCTGAATATTTATAAATAAAAATCTATCGGACCATGATATTATCAAATTACTGGAACAGTGCGTGGCGAAGCCTTACCAAAAAGAAAGGGTTCAGCGCCATCAATATTGTCGGGCTGGCAATTGGTATGGCAGCGGCCCTACTGATCCTGACATATGTGGCCTTCGAGTACAGCTACGACGATATCCACACCCGGCAGGACCGCATCTTCCGCGTCGAAGCCCGTTTCTTCGAGAACGGAGAGCTGACGGACGACTGGGCAAGTTCGTCTGCCGGCTATGCTACGGCTATGAAGCAGAATATGAGTGGCATTGAAGATTATACCCGTGTCGGAAGCCAGTATTATCCGGAACAGGTCGTGAAATACAACGAGCTATTGTACCGCGAAACCGGTATCGGTTATGCAGAGGCCAACTTCTTCAATTTTTTTGATTTCAAACTATTGAAAGGGAATAAGGAAAACTGCCTGGACGGGCCGAACAAGGTGGTTATCACCGAACGGATTGCCCACAAATATTTCAAGGGAGAAAATCCGATTGGGAAAATCCTGATCTTCCGTAGTAATATCGGAGAGGAAGCCTGCGAAGTGACGGGTATCATGGAAGATATGCCGGTCAATACACATGTCCGCTATAGCCTCCTGATCTCTTACAAGACACTCCCGAAATGGATGGATGAATATTGGTATCGCCACGAAGTCTATTCGTATGTTTTATTGAAGTCGGCAAATCTGAAGACACAAGTAGAGGACAATTTCCCGGAAATGGCCGAAAAATATAAGACGGAAGAGGCGTTGAAGAATAGAGCATGGGCAATTCAGTTAACGAATCTACGTGATATTCATCTGAATTCACAGAAAGCATATGAGCCGGAAGTAAAGGGGAACCGCTCTTCTATCTGGGTATTGATCTGTACGGCACTTGCCATTCTTTGTATCGCTTGGATCAACTATATCAACATGACCGTTGCCCGTTCGATGGAACGGGCAAAAGAGATCGGTATACGCCGGGCCTCAGGAGCAAGCCGAAGGCAGGTCGTTTTCCAGTTCCTTTTCGAATCGCTGGTAACGAACAGCATCGCTTTTATTCTGGCTGTCGGGCTGATGGAAGCGTTGATGCCTTCTTTCAATAATCTGACGGGGCGAGCTCTGAGTTTCTCTGTCTGGTTTACGACCTCGCTGGGATGGTATCTGTTGCTGATCTTCGCGATCGGTGTGTTTCTTTCCGGCTTTTATCCGGCTACGATCTTATCCGGTATCAAGCCTATCCGGATGCTGAAAGGGAAATTCACCCATACACGTGGGGCAACGGTCACCCGTAAGGTCCTGGTGGTGCTGCAATACACAGCTTCTTTGGTATTGCTTTGCGGAACATTGATTGTGTACGCGCAACTTCAATACATGCGAAGTGCTTCTTTGGGAGTACGGGTAGATCAGACATTGGTACTTAAGTTCCCGGCACAATGCGAGGAACTTGCGATGAAGTTGGAGGCTTTTAAGAAAGAGGTGGCATTATTGCCTTCTATCAGGACGGTGACGGTTTCCGGTGCAGTTCCCGGAACGGAGGTGGCCGACTTTCTGTCCATCGTCCGCGAAAATGATGTGACAAAGCAGACACGCCTGTTGGAGATGCTGAGCTGCGACGAGTATTTTCTGGATGCTTATGACATGAAGTTTGTTGCCGGTCGCGGTTTTTCCGAAGATTATGGAGGAGATTTTTATAAGATTGTCCTGAACGAATCGGCCGTACGTACATTAGGATTCGAATCGGCCGATACTGCTTTGGGGCAACGTCTGTCTGTCGAAACCGTCGATCAGCCGATGCAGATCATCGGAGTAGTGAAAGATTACCATCAGCAGTCGCTTAACAAAGATTATACGCCGATCCTGTTTGCCTTGCATGAGAAACTGAGCTGGATGAAGCAACGCTATATCTCTGTCGTTATGGAGAACGGTAACCCGCGTGATCTTGTGAAGCAAGTCGAAGGTGCATGGGAACGTTATTTCCCGGATTCCAGCTATGATTATTTCTTTCTCGACCAGTTCTTCGACCTGCAGTACCGGCAGGATGAAGTATTCGGGGTGATTATTGCACTCTTTGCGATACTGGCGATCTTTATTTCTTGTATGGGATTGGGTGTCCTGGTCATGTTTTCTTGTTCGACCCGTATCCGGGAGATGGGAATTCGAAAAGTTCTGGGAGCTTCCAGGATACAGTTGTTCTATGAGTTGGGGCGCGAGTTCTTCCTGCTGATTGCCATTGCTATTGTCATCGCCCTTCCTCTTTCAGGTTGGATTATGGGAGACTGGCTAAACCATTATTCGTTCCGTACAGACTGGAAAGCTTGGTTCTTCTTCGTTCCGGTTCTCCTATTGTGTGTGATTTCTTTGCTGACCATCGGCTGGCAAACGGTCAAAACCATCTTCAGCAAACCGGCCAAGTCCTTGCGCTACGAATAAATAAAGAGAGTACATTATTGGCTCCAAATAAGTCGCCAATAGTGTACTCTGTTATAATACGAATCAGAAATATTCGGCCTATACCTGATCTCTTATCCATTCTTCAACACATCTTCCTTATCAGGAGCGCCGGGTTCGGGTGTAGATTCAGGATTGAAGGGGTTGAAATAATAGATGCCTTTTTCACCAAGGTATTGCAAGAAATAAGGAAGTTTTTGCATAAAGAGGCTGCATTCCTTTGATTTGGCAGGAGTCCAAGCTGATTCAGCTACAGCAACCAAGCGTGGGAAAGCCATATAGTCCAAACGCTTGGCATCGGCTACCCGTTCCGTCCAAAGGGAGAACTGAAGGCCCATCACCTGATCTTCATAATCGCGCGTCAGATGGATGATAGGTTCGGGAAAACAGTAGATGTTCTCGATCGTGTTGTAACCTCCCCATACACGACCTACTTTATGGCCACCATACTGGATGAAGTCGGCATACAACGGACGGCGCGGAGTCATAATCACCCGGTAACCGTTTTCGAGCGCCTTCACCAACTGGTGTTTGCGGTCGTGGCGCCACCACATGACGACAGCTTTGTCGGGAGAGACACCGGCATCGATCATCTCGTCCCAGCCAATCATCGTCTTGCCTTTGGATGCGACGATATCGGCGGCACGGCGGATAAAATACTGTTCCAGGCCCGTCTCGTTACCAAAGTTCTTATCTTTGATGAATTGCTGGATTTCGGGATCGGTGAACCAACTTTGGTTGCCGTAGTGCACTTCGTCGCCTCCGATATGGATATAAGGGGAAGGGAACAAAGCGACGATCTCGTCGAGCACGTTGCTGATAAACTCGAACGTTTCTTCTTTGCAAGGATGAAACGTGAAATGCAGCCATTTGCCCTCTCCTCCACCGGAGATTTCGGGATAGGAACGGCAGACGGCAGTAGCATGGCCCGGCATGTCGAATTCGGGAACGACCATGATATGGCGGTCGGCTGCATAGGCGACGACCTCCTTGATCTCTTCCTGGGTATAGAACGTAGCGGGTGCTTTAGGATCATGCCAGTTGCCGACAGCCCCCTCGGTGGTGAGCTTCGGATAGCGCTTGATCTCGATACGCCAGCCCGGTTCGTCGGTCAAGTGCCAGTGGAACACATTCAGCCGAAGAGACGCCATGATGTCCAGATATTGTTTCACCTTTTCTTTACCGAAGAAATGGCGGCTCTCGTCTAACATGAAACCGCGCCATCCATAGCGGGGTTGATCCTGTATCTTGCAGACCCGCACATTGCCTTTGCCGAAACGGGAGAGTTGCAAAAGGGCTTCCTTGGCATAGAACAGGCCGGCTTCGGAAGAGGCTTGCAATAGGACACTGTTCGGTTCGACAATGAGCGTATAGGCCTCATCGGCCATTTTGCAATCGTTTGTCAATTCCAGACGGATGGTTCCACTGGCAGATGACGCTTGCATACCGGCTTCTTTCAACTCGGATTGCAGCCCGGCGGCCAACTTGTCGGCATACCCGCCATTACCTTGTATTTGCAGATTCTTTCCGATAGTAAACGAGCCTTTCCCGTTCTGTACCTTTACCGGTGTCGGGAGCAAAGGTTGTTGTGCTGCCAAAGGCAACACGAATAGAAGTAGTAATGTGCTTAAATAAATTAGTTTTCTCATGGTTTGTTATATTATTGGGCAAATATATAAAAATTTATATCTTTAACCGCTGAACAAAATAACAAAACTCATGAATAGATTTTTTCTCCTTACAATCGCTCTGATATGTTACTGTAGTAACCTCCAAAGCCAGGAAATCGAATATTCCCGGCCGGTCAATACCCCCGAAAGTTGTACAAGCATCATGGTCGGAAAGAAAGCATCGGCTGATGGTTCGGTCATGACCAGCCACACCTGTGACGGGAACTACCGCACATGGATGGAGATCGTCCCAGCCACCCGTTACGAGCGTGACACGACGGTTGCCATCTATAACGGCCGCATGCACACCGAATATCCTGCCGACCGCACGAACATGGAGTTGAAGGGGACGATACCGGAAGCCCGCTCGACCTATCAATTTCTGAATACCGCTTACCCCTGCCTCAATGAAAAACAGTTGGGGATTGGCGAAACGACAATCTCCGGACGCAAAGAGTTACAGAACAAGAAAGGGATGTTCTTGATCGAGGAGCTGGAAAAGATCGCTTTACAGCGTTGCACGACGGCACGCGAAGCGATACGGCTGATCGGGCAACTGGTTGCCGAACACGGATACGGGGATTCGGGCGAATGCCTGACGATCGCCGATCCGAACGAGGTCTGGCATTTTGAGGTGTTCGGCGAAGGGCAGGACAAAATCGGTGGTGTATGGGCGGCTGTCCGTATCCCGGATGATCATGTAGGGGTATCGGCCAATATCTCGCGTATCTCCACGCTCGACCTGAAAGACGAGGATCATTATATGGCTTCAAAAAATGTATTCTCCGTTGCCAAAAAGATGGGCTTTTGGGACGGCAAGGAACCGTTCAAATTTTGGAAAGCCTATAGCGGGGGCAACTATTTCGGCGAACCGAAGGCATTCAGTATCCGCGAGTATTTTATCCTGAACGCATTGGCTCCTTCGCTCAAACTGTCGTACGACGCAGAAGAACTGCCGATTAGCGTGAAGCCGGACAAAGCGGTTGCCGTAACGGATGTGATGGCATTGCTGCGCCAGACCTACGAGGGAACGGAATGGGACATGACAAGCAACCTGAAAGTTACTGTCAAGAACAAGGAGACACAAAAGACAGACACCATCACCAGCCCGGCGGCAAACCCGTGGATGGTGACGGATATGGTCAATATGCTGAACAGTGTGAAACCGGGGACGGTGACTCGCAATCGCCTGGTGGCAGTTCCGCAATGTTCTTACTCGCACGTGATACAGCTTCGCAGTTGGCTGCCGGATGCAGTAGGCGGCGTTGCCTGGCTGTCATTCGACAATCCGGGACAGAGTCCGCGCATCCCGATCTTTGCAGGAACGACCGACCTGCCGGTTGCTTTCGGTATCTGCGGGCAGCACCGCCATCGCGAGGATGCCATCGTCTGGAAATACCGGACGGCAAACAAGTTGGCTACGGTTCGCTGGGGATTGACCAAAGACAAGATCAACGGTGCGATAGCCCACTTCGAGGAAAAGGGCTTATCGGAGATGCCTTTCATTGAAAACCGCTACAAAGAATTGCAGGGCAGCAAAGGGGAAGAGGCCGCACGGGCTTTCCTGACCGGCTACACGGCAGACTTCGCCGGCGCGACAATCCTACGCTGGCAGGAGATGGCGGACGAGTTCTGGAAGATGTTCGCGAGAGGATTCTGAGCAATTGACATTTTATTCATAAATCATAATTCATAAATCATGAAATCACTTATTCTATCTTGTATGCTGGTGTTCTCTGCTTCGGCAGCGTTCGGCCAGGGATATCAGTTTACAGAAGTGGTAACGGTTCCCGCTACCCCGGTTAAGAACCAGGCGGCAACGGGGACTTGTTGGTGCTTTGCCACGACTTCGTTTATGGAATCCGAACTGCTCCGTATGGGAAAAGGGACGTATGACCTTTCGGAGATGTTCATCGTCCGCCAGAAATATATGAACCAATTGCAGGACAACTATCTGCGTCGCGGAGAGGGTAATATCGGGCAGGGCAGCCTTTCACATACCTTTATGAATGCATACCGCCAGGTGGGGATCGTACCGGAAGAGGTGTATACGGGTATCAACTACGACTCCGAACGGCACAACCACAGCGAGATGGTCCGCTATATGCAGGCACTTGCGGATGTGGCGGTGAAGGCGAAAACACGCAGTCCGGAATATTACAAGCTGATCGACAACCTGTTCGATACCTATTTAGGCAAACTGCCGGAGAAATTCACTTATAAGGGAAAAGAGTATACGCCGAAGTCATTCGCCGAATCGTTAGGGTTGAATATGGACGACTATATCGAACTGACCAGTTTCACGCATCATCCGTATTATGTGAAGTTCGACGTGGAAGTACCCGACAACTGGGAACATTCCCTGATGTACAACCTGCCGCTCGACGAAATGATGGAGACGGTGGACCATGCTTTGACAAACGGCTATACGGTCTGTTGGGACGGTGACGTGAGCGAGAAGGGATTCTCCTTTACGAACGGTGTCGCCATCAACCCGGAAGTAAAAAAAGTGGAAGACTTGTCGAATACGGACCGCGCCCGTTTCGAGAAATTAGGTGAAAAGGAACGTTTGGAAGAGGTGTTCAAGTTCGAACGCCCCTACCCGGAAGTCAACGTAACTCCGGAAGTACGCCAGGCCGGCTTCGAATCGTTCGTGACTACCGATGACCACCTGATGCACGTGACCGGCATCACAAAAGACCAGAACGGCACGAAATATTACATCACCAAGAACTCATGGGGTACCGACCGCAACAAGTTCGGCGGCTACCTGAACATGTCCGAGAGCTTCGTCCGCGCCAAAACCATCTATGTAATGGTTCATAAGGATGTAATACCCAAAGCGATCAAAGGGAAGTTAGGAATCAAATAAATATATTTATAGGCACGGATTACTGGGTTCGTGTAATCCGTGCCTGAATCCAAATCAGAACCGTATCTTCATCTCGCCATAGCAAGGCACCGCCTCCAACGTCTTGCAATAGTTGCCCCAGGCAATCTCCGGGTAATCCCAACGATTATTAATGTAAAGCATCAACTGCCCGTCTCCTCTTTTGGAAGCACGGCAAGCCAAGGATGCGTCTGGCGAACAAACCGTAAGCCCTGCTTTCTCGCCTGTAGCGGAAAGGGTATAGCGATAGATGTTCTCCTTCATGCCCTTTGCCATTTGGGTCAACGGACGGGTACAATTTGCGCCGGCATCCGCCCAATAGTAATAGTTGTGCGTATCGGACGACCAAGGTTGATCGGGGTTTTCACCATATTGTACAGGCTTCGGGTTATAGAGGGTAGTTTCACCCGTGTTCCCGGCAAAAGCGTCTTCGGGATAACAACTCCACATACCTTTACGCTCCCACTGCAGATAGTCCAAGCGTTCGGGCAAGTAGAAAGACAGGCCCGTCTCACGCAGGTATCCGTTCGGCTGGCCTACAACCATATAGCTGACATTCATTTCACCACCAGCGGAGATCCGGATCAGTATATCCGTTTGCACATCCTTGTAGGAACCGGAAAGAGCGACTTCGACCACATCCTCTTTACGGGTATAAGTCAAGCCTCGTTTCTTCCAGTCACTATCGGAGGTCAGGAACTTCTGCGCACTCTTACGTACTTCGGCACCGGTCAGATGATTCAAGTTGATGTCGAGATGGAGGAACGGGCCTTTCTCGATGATAACCTGCCCTTTGGAAGTCGCATTGCAGATCAGACCGGTTTCTTTGGAGAAGGGTATCTCGAAACCGTTTCCTTTAACCGTAATCATATCGGCGGTTTCTTCTACCCGCAACACACCGTTTGCCGGAGACGATTTCGAATCGGTGAGGTAAATATGGTTATCACAGCCCAAAGAAACCTGTTCAGCATCCAATAGCTCTCCTGTAGCCGTATAGAAACGGACTGACAACGGTTCGCCCTTCTCCCAAGCCTCGGCAGGGATTACCAACAATCCCTTTTGGTGGGGTGCGATGGAAGGGGCGGAAAGTTCTTTTTCCACTCCCTTGTAGGTATAACGTATCTTGATCTCGTCCAGGTCTGTATGGTCGAAGCGGTTATACACCGGAAGCAACAAACGCTGTCCGGGCAGAAAAGATGCTACCTCGGTCGTCATCAGGCGGACCGGTGAATAGGCTTTCTTGGTAGCCCAAAACTCCGGTTTCTCACGACGCCAGACATCCACGATCCCCCACTCTCCGTAGCCGACACATTTGCCCTGATAGCCTTCCGGTTTAGCGGTACGGGCAAACTCTTTCCAGAAAGCAGTCCCGACCTTCGGTTCGGGCAACATAAATGTTTCATCCACATATCCCCAGATAGCACCGCCCAAACCACCGGGAGCATCAAAGAGGCCACTCCACATCTTTTCGATCGAATGCCCCCAAAACTCACGGATATTCGGATCTTCCTGCAAGGTAGCGTAAGTGTAGCACGCCGGATGCGCCCATTCGTCGAACAGGGCAGGTATTCCTTCTCCCTGGAAACCACGGGTAGAACGATTCCATTGGTTCAGGTTTCCGTTTACATCCTGGTAATGCATGCTCAGAATGTCATAGATCGGCTTCTTCTCGCCGACCGATCCGGGATAGCTGAATATAACCGGACGAGTCTTGTCTGTCGCCTTCACCCAATCCCAGCATTGCTGGAAGTTCGCACCGTACACGCTTTCGTTACCGATCGACCAGAACAATATGGAGGGATGGGAACGGAACGACTTCACCATCTCGCGACATTGCGAGAGATAGCGAGGCGTGAACTCGGCACTGTCCTGCGTTTTACCCGGCGCATAGTTCTTCTGCCGGTAGGTATCGACGAAGCAGACGGCCGTCTCGCTCTCCACATAGATGCCGTAGTGGTCGCAATACTCTAAGAAACGTTCCGTAGGAGGATAATGCGAGGTACGGACAAAGTTCATATTGGAACGTTTGAAGAGGATCACATCGAGGCTGTCCAGTTCGGCAGTTGTCGTGCGGCCCAATGTCGGGTGGATATCATGCCGGCAGGCTCCACGCAGCTTCACCGGCATGCCGTTCACCAACATGCGGTCTTTCTCTATCTTCACGTCACGGAAACCGATACGGCGGTCGAAACGGCCGATCTCCTTTCCGTCCTTGCTGAGGGTGACGGTCAGTGTATAGAGGTTCGGGTGTTCGGCATCCCACTTCAACGGATTCTTGACGGACAGTTCATTCGTATTCCCGCCCTCTTTCAGGGAGAACCGGGATTGCGCTAACGGATAGTGTTTGCCTGACGGGTCGGTCAGCGTATAGGCGACTTCCGTACTTCCGGCAACCGGGACTTTGTAAGCGATCTCCAAGACTGCATCCTTGTAAGCTGCATCCAAATGCGTTTCGGCATAGAAGTCATACAGGCAAGTTTCGGGCAATGCGAATAAAGTCACATCGCGCAGGATTCCTCCGACCGGATGGTGAGCATAACCGGAGGCATACGAGATATCGTCCAAGCGGTCCGTCACTTCGAGGCGTATCTCGTTTTTCTTTCCGGGACGGACAAAAGAGGTGATATCCGTCTCCCAACGGGTAAAGCCGCCATGATGTTCGCGAACGAACGTGCCGTTCACAAACAGGCGGGCATGGCTGTAGACGCCGTCGAAACGCAAGATTGTATGTTTACCGGCATAATCGGCCGGAACGGTAAACGACTTCCGGTAGGTGAACGGTTTGTCATGTTCGATGGCATAACCCTGCATGGCAGGCTCGCCGGGGACCTGTATCTTGTCCCACTTGCTATCCGGGGAATACCGGAACTGCCACGTCCCACTCAACAAAACGGCAGGTGACTCGACACCGGCCAATTTCTGTAAGACCGGATAGGACGCTTCATCAGGAAGCCTCTCTACTTGTGCGAATGCTTTCGTACCAGACAGCAGGAAGCTGCAACCGAAAGCGAATAGTATTGTCTTTATCTGTTTCATTTGCATATTTATATTTTAGGCACGGATTACGTGTGCATCAATTTACCACCAAAAGTAGTAAAAGCCTATTAATATTACCAGTATGGCTACTGACATTACATTGAACATCCGGCCGGTATGGAACAAAGCCGGGTCATGCAGCGTATAGGCATTGACGGGCTGGTTCTTTTTCCCCAATACGACAATGAGCGCACAGCATATCAGGAACACAAGCCCCATGCGGTCCATCCAAGGAAGTTCGGGGAAGAAGAATTTCAAGCCGAAGGAGAAGACGAACGATCCCAATGCCGCTGCCAGCGCCCCGTTTGCCGTTGCCCGCTTATAGAAGAAACCGGCCAGGAATATCGACAAGGCACCCGGGCTGACAAACCCCGTAAACTCCTGGATATAATGGAAAGCCTGGTCCAATCCCGACAACATCGGGGCGATCAGCACGGCTATCAGCAACGAGCCGAAACTCGCCCAACGCCCGGTACGGACCAATTCTTTCTGCCCCGCCTCCTTTCGAAAATAAAAACGATAGATATCCATCGTAAAGATCGTGGAGATACTGTTCATCATCGAAGCAAGCGAACTGACGATCGCGGCAGTCAAGGCAGCAAATGCCACTCCTTTTACCCCTACCGGAAGAAGGTTACTGAGCAGCCACGGATAGGCCTCATCCGACTTTGCCAATGGTGCATCCAATGCAAAGGCAGCAATTCCAGGTATCACAACTAACAGCGGGATAAACAGTTTGATGAAGCCGGCAAAAAGCATCCCGTTCTGCGCCTCCCGGACCGACTTGGCTGCCAACGCACGTTGGATAATATACTGGTTGCACCCCCAATAATAGAGGTTTGCCACCCAGAGGCCACCGAGGATCACGGAAATACCCGGCAGATCTTTATAACTGGGATGTGACTTGTCGAGGATCAGGTGAAATTTATCAGTCGCCTCACCATAAAGGTTGACCATTCCTTGGAACACACCGTGACCTTCCCCCAATAGGTTCAGGGCGATATAGGTCGTGACCAATCCGCCACCAACTAAGAACACGACTTGGATCACATCCGTCAGCGCCACCGCTTTCAGTCCTCCGTAAATCGAATAGATACCGGCAAAGGCTGCCAGTCCGATTATACCATAAAGCATCGGGATTCCCATCACCTTTTCGATTGTCAAGGCTCCCAAATACAGAATGGAGGTAAGATTGATAAAAATGAAAACAGCCAGCCAAAAAATGGCCATCACCGTCTTTACCCGTTTATCGAAACGCTCTTCCAGAAACTGAGGCATCGTGAATATCTTTTTCTCTAAAAAGATGGGGATAAAAAACTTCGCCACGATGATCAGTCCGAGTGCAGCGATCCATTCGTAGGTCGCCATCGCCAGCCCAATGGCATAACCGGAACCAGACATGCCGACAAACTGTTCGGCCGAGATGTTGGAAGCAATGATAGAAGCGCCTATCGCCCACCAGGCAAGTCCACGCCCTGCCAGAAAATAATCGCCGGCATCCCGTTCATTCCCCTTCTTGCCTCGCGAAACAAAAAGGCCGACACAGAGAATCAAGAGGCAATAGGCTATAAAGATTATAAGATCGATTGTGTTCATGGTATCTGTTTGTTCTTATTCGGTGTATTATTCATCCTGCATCAACGCCGAACGTCCGCCGTCCATCAGGATCGTCGTCCCGCAGATAAATCGTGCATATGGAGAAGCAAGATAAACACATAATGCCCCTACCTCTTCGACCGTCCCGATCCGTTTGACCGGATGCAGATTGATCGTCCGCCGGCGTTCCGCTTCGGGATCAGGGAACGAGTCAAACCAAGTATCGTTGCCCGCCGTATCGATAAATCCGGGAGCTACCCCCACCGTACGGACAGCCGGTCCCCACTCGATCGCCAGGCTGCGCACCAGACCGGTGATAGCCGTCTTCGTCACGTTGTAAGGGAAACATCCGGGGATGGAACTGAAAGCATGGTTGGAAGTCATCAGGAGCAGGACGCCTTCGCCGCTCTTCTCTAAATGAGGTTTACAGAGTTTAGCCAGACGCCAGTGAGATGCCAGGTTCAGATCGAGATTGTAATGCCAACGTTCTTCCGTGCAACCTTCGGCTCCCTCGAACACGTTCATGCCGGCATTGGAGACAACCACATCCAAACGTCCGAAAGTTCCGACCGTACCTTCGACGAAGCCTTTCAAATCCTCCACATCCGTCACATCTGCCTGCCTGTAGAACGAGCGTACGCCTTCAGACTCTACCGCCTCCCGGAAAGCCTGTACGCTCGCATCGTCCGGAGATTTACGCGAACAACCTGCCACATTCGCACCCGCCCGTGCGAATTCCTTTGCGACACCCAGCCCGATCCCGGAGGAGACTCCGGTGACCAGGACTACCTTATCTTTATAATCGAGTGCAAAACTCATACGGATCAGATATAAAAGTTATCGGGAGCATCCGTCGTGATGCCGGGGTGTTTTTCCATCTCTTCCTCAACAAGATCCACGCCCAAACCGGGACGGTCGGACAAATGCAGATGACCGTCATAGACCATCTCGGCTATCGGATGGTCGATCACCGTGTCGCGCCAGGGAACATCGTTGAACATAAACTCCTGACGGAAGAAGTTCGGGATTGCGGCACAAACATGTGAAGAAGCAAGTGTCGAAAGAGGACCGTTCGGGTTATGCGGGGCGATCAAGACGTTGTAGGCTTCCGCCATCGTAGCCATCCGTTTCATCTCTGACGGTCCGCCGCAACGGGTGATATCGGGCATGATCACGTCGCACACATGCTTTTCCAGCAGCGAACGGATGCCGAAACGGGTGTAATGGCGCTCACCTACACAGATAGCGACATCCGACGGGATGCGTTCGCGCATGGCACGGAGCGTCTGCGAACTTTCCGGGCCTGCCGGTTCTTCATACCAGGTGATATCGAGCTTTGCCAGCCGCTCCGCCATCTTGACGGCAATCCGGTAGTTCAGCATAGCATGCGTTTCGATCATGATATCGCATTCAGGACCGACAGCCTCGCGTACGGCTTTGGAGACGTTGAACGCCAAGTCCTGCTGTTCCGCCGTCAGGGTTAGGTTAGAAGCGAGGTCTTCTCCATAGAAATAGTTCGTGTGGGCGAAGGGGTCGAACTTCAGCCCCGTAAAACCGGCGTCCATGACACGGCGTGCCTGGGCGGCATAATCCGCTTCGTTGTGTCCTCCGCCGGTAAACCAATAGTTGGCATAGAGCAGGATATCTTTCCGGTAAGCTCCGCCCAACAATTCGTAGCAAGGAACGCCCAATACCTTTGCTTTCAAGTCAAGCAACGCCATGTCAATGCCGCTGATCGCACACAGGCTGGCTCCGTACGGGCCGATCCAGTTCAGGTCGCGGTAGAGCTTCGTCCAGATAAAATCGGTCTTCATCGGGTCGAGGCCGATGATGCGCTGTCCGACATGCTTGGCGGCTTCGAAAACGATCGGGCTGCCAGGCCAGTTGGTAGCTTCGCCTACGCCGGTATAGCCTTCGTCGGTATATATCTTCAGTAATGTCCAGTTGTATTTGATGCCCTGGACCAACCATACTTTTACGTCTGTAATTTTCATTGTGTTGTCTCCTACCTTTTTATCATATTTTACATAATTCCGTATTTATCGAAAGCATCGCGGGCTTTCATCCCTTCCTGTATCTTCTTCAAAACCATCCGTTCGCCACGGGCTTTCTCCAAGGCGCGGGTAAACACTTCTTCCTCGATCTCACGGGGCACGACACATACGCCGTCGATGTCGCCGACCAGGATATCCCCGTCATTGATCCGTACGCCCTCCATCTCGATAGGCACACGGTAGTCGATCACCTTTCCACGCGGTGCTTGGTCCTGAGCATAAGGGCCATAGGAGAAACAAGGGAAATCCAATGCTAAAATTCCTTTTGTATCGCGGGAGTAGCCATTGACAACCGCCCCGGCAGCTTTACACTGGATCGCACGTGCGCTCATCAATTCGCCCCATAAAGCATAAGCAGGAGAAGAACCGGAACAAACATATACCTCGTCTTCCTTCAGGTCGTCCAGCGCTTCAAGCATCAAACCGAAAGAGCGTTTCAACACAGGGTTCACCCCTTTATCCTTTCCGGCATCCAGCACATCGGCCTCTAATACCGTCATGGCACGTCCGGCCACCAGCATGTCGTCACGAAGCGGGCGGATACGAGGTGGCAAAAACTGGCGGGTATAACCCATCTTATCCATAATATCACCGACCACCGCGGTGTAAAGCTCATCTTTTATCAAAGCAAACAGAGCTTTATCGTCTTTCCATTCTTTCATTGTGAATTCCTTTTTACAATTCGTCTTTCTACCAGCAAAGATAAAGCCCGGAGGGAAGAAGATACGGCAGAAACACCCCCGGTTGCTTATGCTACGAGGAACAGAAAAAGGGAAAAAGTAGAGAAAACGGCACTGTCTATTTTGTTACTTCTCGCGGAGAGATGCCCATTTGTTGTTTGAAGATACGGGAGAAGTATTGAGGGGATTGAAAACCACAGGCAAAGCAGACTTCCTTGACGGACATTTCCGTGTTCCGCAGCAGTTCGATCGCTTTGTTAATTCGGATTTGGTTCAGGTAGTCCAACGGAGAGAGGCTCAGGTACTGAGAGAATAGTTTGCGCAAGTACCGTTCTCCGACTCCGGTTTGTGACGCGACATCGCTGATCGTGATATCGGACCGGTAGTTCAAACGGATATAGGAGATCGCCTTTTTCAACGAATCGTTTGTACAAATCGGAAGATAGGCCTCATCAAGGTAACGGTAAATCAGGATCAGCAGTTCGGCATAGTACATGACAACCAGATATTGGTAGTATTTGCTCTTCTGGTTCATCTCATTGACAATACGCTGCACGGCACGCATGATACGGACGTTATTCACAATCTTGATCAACCGGTTCTCTTCGGAAAAGATCGTGACAGGTGCCAAATCCTTCGTCTGTCCGTGTCCGTCCGGATTGAAACGGGAGAATACTTCCGGCAGGAACTCCAACTGCATCAGGGTAGTATCTTCGGATCCGGCCTCGAAAGTATGCTCTACGTTGGAACAAATCACCATCATCTCGTTCTCACTGAAACTGATGCTCTCGTTCTCCAGATGCAGGATACAATTGCCCTTCTTCACATAATTGATCTCAATACGCAGATGTTTATGCGGCCCGAACGTCTCGAACGGGCGGAACGATACAAAACGAAACACATCCGCCAGCCGTTTATGCTTCAGATTCTCGGTGATGCCTTCCAGCATTCCCCATAACGATTGTTCAGATGAATGTTCCATAACGTATTACATTTGTAGACCGAACAAATCTACTAAAAAACAACTGAATAAAAAAACGCAAGATAAAATATCACTTATTCTCTTCCGCCCAATGCTTCAACATTGCAATCGCCTTTGCCAACACGCCTGCGGAGCCTTTAAAATTACCTGAACCACTGGGTATATTTCCCTTGCCATACCATTCATAGAACCCTTTGTTACGAATAACCCGGTCAAGCATCGGCCGAATTTCAGCATAGGCTTCTTCTACATACCCGTTAGCCACCAGTTGCTGAATCATACGCCCACCAAACCAAGTCCAATCTCCCCCATTCTGATAAACATATGGTTCAGCCATCCAACCATGAAAGAAATTTTGTGGATATACGGGATAAAGCGTCAAGCCGATACTGGGCATACCGGACAATCGGACATTTTCAAGCATCTGAGCATTTACTACCGCAATCTCCTCATGCGACAACAACCCGGCTTCTATCGCCACGGCGGTACCTCCATGATAATGGATTGCATTTTCATCAAAGCCGGCAGGTATCGGAGATTCTCCGAGATACACATGCGGAATAAACTTTTGCCGATCGGCATCCCACAAATGTTTACGCACGTTCCCGGCAATCCGTTCACGCTGCTGTTGCCACTTCTGCCTGTCTGCCTCTTCCGGATACAGTTCTACCAGATAGTCCAAGGCAATAATAAACATGGCATTATCGTACACATCGATTGCTGCATGAGAGAGTTCGTTCATATCGCAACCGAAATCATCGTTTGGTTGGACATCGCCCCAATCAGCAGTCATCGCTCCGTACAGCAAACCGTATTTCTCATCGAAACGTTCGCGCATCAGATAGTTCACCATCTCCTCTATACGCTCGCTGACTGTTCGTCCGGCAATTTCTTCTTCCAGGATGGAACGATCGCCAGTCTTACGTATATACTTCCCGACAATTTGTATTAAAGAGGTCTCCTGGTCTGTCTCCACCGTATTCTTGAATGCGACATGTTTCGGGGCTGCTTCGGAATAATAAGGCGTGTCATCATACCAAGTAAAATCCTCCTTGAGCACATAACCGTCAATCATCTCCCCGTTCGATTGCTGCAAGGCAAAAAAGAGCAATATGGCACTGCGGATCTCTTCCGTATCATTCTCTTCACAAGCCACCTCAATAAAGGTATTCATATCACGAGCCCATATTTGAGAATATCCGCTACCGGCATTAAACCCTTCCCGTATAGTCGCTCGTGCCATACTATCAACAACACTCAACGAAATATCTTGGGAGATCGTTTCAGCCAATTGTTGTTTGGCAGAAGGAGTACACCCTCCAAAAATAAAAGCAGCGACAATCCCTATGGCAAATAACAATCGTATCATAAATTTATATATTTTCATTCCACACATGATATTTAAAATACCCCATAGCCCGTTAAGACACAGGCTATGGGGGTCCGTTAAGATCCGGTACTATTATTATTAACAAAAAATTAGTATCCAGGATTCTGTACCATGGTCGGTTCTCCGTTGGTCACACTGGCATCAATCACACTCTGCGGGATCGGCCACAAATAATGCTTCGCCGGATCAAACAGACGGATTTCAACTTTTATCCGTTCATCTGTTAGGTTCAAAGCACCAGTTTCGGCATCGACCGTCCCCAATAGTGCGCCATACACTTGCCCCGGCATAACCTCTTCACCGATTTTCCAACGACAGATATCAAACCAGCGAAGACCTTCCAGTGCCAACTCGACACGACGCTCACGACGTACCAGTTCACGCATCTTCGACTGATTGTTATAGATCGCCTTATCTACTGTCGGCATACCGGCGCGGGTCCGGATCGCATCAAGCGCTTCATAAACGGAAGCGTCTATCTGGTTCAACTCGATCTTCGATTCGGCATACATCAGCAAAACTTCGGCATAACGCATCACGATCGCATTCATTCCCGTGTTCCACATATCGGCATAATCACCCAAGTTATCAATGTACTTACGCGGATGGTAACCGGTTTTCGAACGCCCGTAAGGCGCATAATAGTCACCGGTCGGATCTTTAATATCGATCGGATTAAAATAACTACCTTCATACAGGCAACCCGGGTAAATCAGAGAAGCTGCCAAACGGGGATCACGGTCTTTATACGGGTCTTTAGGATTATAGGAAGGAGACTCTTCAATCGTTTTTCCGTCTATGCATTCATAAGCATCCACCAATGCCTGAGTCGGATTGATAGAAGACCAGCCTCCGACAGAAGCAGGAGGCATTACACCAAGAACCCAGTTCTTCGCCAGATTTTCCACATATTGGACATCCAGAATCACTTCCTCGTTACCCATATTGGCGATCTTAAACAAACCTTTATAATCAGGGAACAAAGAATACCCTAACTTCATAATCTGCTCGCATGTGGTAGCACAAGCAGCATAATCGCCTTCGAATATCTCCATACGGGCTTTGAGCGTGAGAGCAGCTCCTTTGGTGACTCTTCCAGCATCACTACTGGCATACGTCTCCGGCAGTAAGGGAACGATCTCGTTCAATTCATCCAAAATAAATTTCACAACCTCGGCTTTCGGAGTACGAGGCAGGTATGAATTATTAACATCCAGCACTTCTTTTACCAAAGGCACATCCCCGTAAAGAGTCACTTTCAAAAAATAATGCCAAGCCCTCAAAAAGCGGACTTCCGCCGTCAGACGGCTTCGTATTTCTTCACTCATTTCCGGACGGTCGATGTTGGCAAGGAAGTTATTACAACGAACAATCTTATCATACTTCATATAATTCTGCCCATAATCGTTAGCCGTTGCATAACCGGTAGCCTGTACTTGCCAACCTTCCCATGGGAAAGGATTGTAAGCATTATCGGAAGCACAATCGAAATAGACCACCTCATCCATACTGAACCACTTTTCGTAGCAGCCGGTTGCAGCAGCCAACGCATCTTTTTCCGTATTCCAGAATGTTTCATTCGACGGTTGATCCAATGGATTCCGATCTAGAAAATCACTGCTACAAGATGTTATGAAGAGTAACAGTACAGCATATAAACTATATTTTTTCATGATATATCTATTTAAAAGGTTACATTTAATCCAAACGTATTTACTTTTACCTGAGGATAGTAACCACGGGCACCGACAGGGGCTTCAGGGTCAAAACCATCGCTAAATCCGGTAAAAGTCAACAAGTTCTGTCCACTATAATAAATGCGGATTTTCGGAACCCGTATAAAGTCGCAGACATTCTTCGGCAACGTGTATCCGATCTGGATGTTCTTCATTCGCAAATAAGACGAATTGATGATCCAAAAGTCCGATGGATTCGTTTCCGAATCGTTCTGTCTCCAAGTAGTCAACGGACGAGGGAATTTACCATTCGGATTGGTTTCCGCATCCCAGGAATCACGGAACAGAGCGGTCGGCTTAGCCGTATTACCCTGTAAGCGTCCGACCGTTTCATTTTGAAGGAAACCTTTCACATCGGCTGCTCCTTGGAAGAAGACAGAAGCATCGAAACCTTTCCATGTAGCACTCAAATTCAGGCCAAATGTCCAGGAAGGATCCCAGCTACCCAAATAAACACGATCCTCACCGTCAATCTTACCATCACCATTCTGATCTTTGTACTTCAAGTCACCCAACCCGGCCTGCTCACGATTGATAACGGCACTGTTCTTCAGATCATCTTCGTCAGTAAAAATACCGAGTACTTCGTAACCGCCGAATGAATTGATAGGATGTCCTTCCTGTTTGAATTTGAAACCATCCCAGATCTTTGCACCCTCATTATGCAGATTGGTCACTTCATTTTTGTTGTAAGCCACATTCGCTGTTGCATTAAAGGTGAAATCTTTATGGGCATATTTATACCCGAATTGCATTTCTATACCTTTATTCGTCACTTCTCCGGCATTCTGATAAGGGGCTTCCAACCCATACAGCGTGCTTACGGGCAATTTCATCAAGATATCATACGTTTTTTTCCAATACGCATCGACTGTCAATGTGAACATATTCTGGAGGAATCCCATATCCAGGCCGATATTAGTCGTCTTGGACGTTTCCCATTTCAGATCATTATTGGCGCCGTCGACCGGAGCGACTCCCTGGTTCACCTTACCGCCGAATGCATAGTTTTTCTGTGACAATACGGATTGGTACGGATAATATTCGATCGCTTTACGGTTGTCAGTACCTAACTGCTGATTACCCAGTTTTCCCCAACCGGCCCTGATCTTCAAATCGGACAGGATATCACATGCTGGTTCCATAAACGGCTCGTTGATAATACGCCATGCAGCGGAGAAAGACGGGAAAGTTCCCCAACGGGTATCCCGGTTGATACGGGAAGTACCATCCCGACGTATATTGGCTTCGAACAAATACTTGTTGTCATAATCATACGTCACACGTCCGAAGAACGAACGTAGGGCATACTCATTAGCCGAACCTTCTGCAGTCTGCCCGTCCGGTGAACCGGCATTCAGTTCCCACAGATCGTTATTCAGGAAGTTGATGCGTTTGCCGATCGTCCAATCCCGGCGGCTGTATTCCTGCGAAAAACCGGCTAAAGCGCCAATGGTGTGTTTACCGAACGTATTGTTATAAGTCAATAAGGTTTGCAGATTGAGCATCATATAATCTTCACGGTCATCCGTCTGGCTGTTCGGTCCCTGATATTGGCTGGGTTCGCCTGTTTTCCAATTATAGTACTGGATATCCTTCAGGAACTTTTCGTCAGAACTTCCCGTATGTTCGTAGCCAATCACTTCCTGTATCTTCAATCCTTTTATGATCTCATACCCAACATTTCCAACAGCACGAGTCGTATAGTATTTCTGATTATGGATCGAACCCGATTCAACCCAAGCCATCGGGCTGCCGTCGGCAATGTAACCGTAATAACCATTCGAATATTTATAGGGAACAAACGGAGCAATACGATTTATCTGGCGGAAAATCTGGTATAAATCCCCGGTCCAGGAACTGATCGGTTCATTTGTATTTCCGTAAGTATAAGAGAAATTGACCCCAACAGAGAACTTATTAATCTGAGTATTGATGTTTCCTCTCAAGTTATAACGTTGAAAGTCGGAATTTTCAATGATACCGTCCTGTCCCAAATATCCCAGGGAGAACATATAGGTAGTCGTTTCGCTACCGCCGCTCACTTCCGCACGATGGCTATGCTGGAATCCTTTATCTTTATAAAACAAGCCTAACCAATCAGTGTTTGGATAGTTGTCAGGATCACTGCCATTTCTGAATTTTTCTATTTCATCTGGCGTATAAGCAGGACTCTTCCCTTCATTGCGCAATGCCATATTATACAGTTCCGCATATTCATGAGAAGGAAGATATTCAGGCAGAGAAGTCGGAGATTGCCATCCCACATAACCGTCATATTTCAAAGTAGCCGCTTTTTTGCTACCCTTCTTTGTCGTCACCAAAACAACACCATTGGCGGCACGCGAACCGTAGATAGCCGCCGACGCCGCATCTTTCAATACAGACAAACTCTCGATGTCGTTCGGATCGATGTCATTAATCGTAGAAACGATCAAACCGTCCACGACATACATCGGGTTTGCATTATTCAACGTACCGACACCACGGATGCGGATCGAAGAATTATCCTTACCCGGTTGCCCACTGTTCTGCACGACGGTTACACCCGGTAACATCCCTTGCAACGCAGTAGAGGCGTTGGTTACTGGCCGGTTAGCCAACGATTCCGAATTAATGGCCGCTACAGAACCTGTCATATTCACCTTTTTCTGGACTCCGTACCCAACAACGACAACCTCTTCCAGGTTTTGAGTATCTTCTTTTAATACAATCTGGAAAGTCGTTTTATTGCCAACCGCAAACTCTTGGGTGATATAACCGATATAAGATACGACCAATTGGGCTCCGGCAGGAACTTCCAGATCAAACTTTCCATCCATATCCGTAATCGTCCCGTTCGTCGTTCCTTTCACGGACACATTTGCGCCGATAACCGGAAGACCAGTCTGATCGACTACGACACCAGAGATCCTGGAATCGTTCGTAATGGACATTTTCATGATATCAGACTTATCTGAAATAACTGTTTCTCCCAAAACAGGCGTGCCCTCCACGCATAAGAATCCAACTCCGACGAGCAGAAATCTGACATAATTTACACCATTTGTTTTGTTCATAATAATGGAATTAAATAATTAACATGAAACACGGCGTTATGCCGTATAAATAAATTTTCTCACATTTTTGGATGATTTCAAAATCCTAACTTATACTGTCGGATTTCTTTTTGGCATACACATTTTCTTTCTAAATTCCCTAATAATCATCGCATAGAACTCTTGGATGCTGAAGGTGAAAACCTTCAGCACCGGGATAAATGCATTTATCGCTTATACAGCGTCAGAGTCCTGTTTATTTAAGAAACACTCTCACATAATCTCATCAATAATAAATCAATCTTGTTTTCTTAGATACAGCAAAGTAAGCAATAACCTATTGCACAAAAAATAGACAATAACAAGATCAGGATGGACAATCTTACGATTATTCCACTCTTACTACAACCTTCCCTCCGATCCTGTCTCCTTTCTTCAACGGCTTCCGGTAAGGAGCATAATAACTGCTGAGGAACATCTCGTTTCCTGCCGTAACAAAATCGGCAACCAGGAAACGGATCTTGTCTTTTTCCAACCAAGAGCGCCAATGCTGTTTGCCATTGGAAGAGACGGTAATCTTACTGCCGTTTCCGTCTTTCAGGCCGGCATACCAGATGTTCCGGCGGGTGGAACGGAAATCATTACTTCCCAGTTCGTTATAATCCATACTCCAAGACCAGGCAGGTTCCGTACGTGGATCGACTTTCGCAGGGAGTCCTTCATAAAAGAGACAGGCTTCCCCTACCGGACGGCTGATATGGTCGGCCGGATAAACGCTCCACATGCCATCCCGGCGCCAGAAGGTCTTATCATAAGAAACAGGAGCTTCAAAAACCAGTCCCCACTGCCTCGGATTCACCTCTTCAAGGGCATCGAACGAATAGGTTACCGACAGTTCGCCTCCTGCATTTATTCTCAGGTCATAAGAACCGAAAAACTCTTTATAAGCGCCTGCCACCTTTACCAGGATGTCATCACCCTGTTGGACTGCCTTTACTTTTTCTACTTTCCAGTCCGAGCAAAGGTCATTGAACACAGGCGTATTGGCATTATGATTCGGATAACATCCTCCACCTGTCAACGGCAAGGCCATCAGCCACGGGCCACCGTTCAATATTTCTTTTTTCCCTTTCTTTACCGAAAGTATCTGGCCGGATACACGGCTGATCTCACAACTAAAATCTTTTCCGGTAACGACATAGCGGTCTTTCTTTTCTTTCAAGCGGGTAGAAGTAGCGGGCAACGCCTGCAATTCGTTCTGTACCTGTCTGCCGACAGGAATCAAATACTCATCGGCAGTAAAGCCGCGGGGATCGGCAAAAGACAGATAGAGTTCATTCGCCTTTTCGGGATGGGCAATCCGGATGCGAAGTTGTCCTTTTTCACCGGGTTCCAGGTCTGCGAAAGCCGTACCCTTCTCCTCTCCGTACGTCCACGTGATACGCAGTTCATCCAGGTTTGTATAGGTGTACCGGTTTTCAAGATCGATGACCAGTTCGTTGGCAGGAGATAGCGCCTCGGTCGTCACACGGACCGGACTGTATATCTTTTTCATATCCCAGTACTCCGGTTTCGGGCGACGCCAGCCGTCGATCGGTCCCCAGGGGCCATAACCGACTGCATCCCCGTTAGGCATCTGGAATATATCGTCGATACCAGACCAGATAGAACCGCCTAAAACGCCCGGTGTCTTATACATATTGTCCCACGTAGGAGCCAGTGCCAATGCCCAATCGCTACGGATGCCGGGGTCAGTCACCAGCTCGCTCCGGTTATAGACATTCAGGTGGCAGTATTCGCCATACGTCATCGGCCGGTCGCTTTTAGCGGCGACCTTATATCCGTTGGGACCCGGATAATGGATATTTGCGATCGGGGCCGTACTGCCCTGGTTGTTGAACCCGCCATAGGCCTGGTCGTGGAACGTGAACGGACGGGTAGGATCGGCTTTTTCCATATAGACCTCTACCTGTGCAAATTCTTTATTCCAGTAAGATTCGTTCGCCATCGACCAGAAGATGATGGAAGGATGGTTCCGGTAGAACTGAATCATCTCCATATTCGCCTGCAATACATACGGATAGTATTTAGGATCACGATAGTTCAGCACCTTCCAGTTCTCATTCGCATGATGGCCGATCCAGCAGACCGGTGCTTCCACTTCCACGAACATGCCCAGTTCGTCACAGACTTCGAGTAACTCTTCACAAGGAGGATAATGGGAAGTACGGATAAAATTGCAGTTCGCATCTCGGTACAGCTCGACATCCTTCCGTTCCAGGGCAGGATTCATCACACGTCCAGTCAACGGGTGCATTTCATGGCGGCAAACACCTCTCAACTTGACAGCCTTGCCATTTACCAACAAACGATTTCCTTGTATCCGTATCTCGCGAAAGCCAAAACGTTTCTCTATCTGCTCGACAACCTTGTCCGAGGTTCCGACTTCGATTTTCATCGTATATAAAGATGGATGCTCGTTATCCCACTTATCCGGAGAAACGACTTTGCCAGTCAGCCAACCGCTCCAGGAGGAACCGGCGGCAATCTCCGGAATATGCCGGCTCAGGACAACAGGCAGTCCGGAGAGGGAAAGGCGAACCGATACATCTTTTTGTATCTCATCCGAGCTATTCGTTACCGACACATAAACTTTCAGGTCTGCATTTTTATAGTCATCGTCCAGATCCGTCACGATACGGAGGTCCGACAAATGGATATCCGGAACGGCAAAGAGTGTCACTTTACGGGTTATGCCTCCCAACTGATGTGCCGCATATTGAGTCAGGCTCCCTAACATATCCGCCAACGACTCGCTGCGGACCTGCAGGGCCAACAGGTTTTCACCCGCCTTCAGCCCTTTCGTGACATCCAGTTCAAAAGCCGTCATTCCTCCCATATGGGAACCTATTTCCTTTCCATTCAGATACACGACCGATTCACTGGAGACACCGTCGAAACGCAGTTTCACTTGTTTTCCTTGCCAGTCCGCCGGCAACGTGAATGTAGTCTGATAGCCTCCGAAACCGGCGGAATCGACTTTAAAACCCTGCATGGACCACTGTCCCGGCACCACGATCGGCTTCCAGTCCTGCCCGTTCTGTTTCTGTTCATAAAAACGGGCAGCAGGCTTTTCATCAAACAACCACGTCCCGTTTAAGGACAGGACCGGATTATAGACACCGGCTACCTGACGAGGCTTGATGGTATATACAGGTAAAACTTTTTCCACACAAACAGTCGTATCTACCGTATAAGCCTGGGTATGCGCCAGTTCCTTTTTACGCTCTTCCCCGAAAGGCTTCAACTGGGCGGGATTGGACGAATACAGGTTCAGTTCCGAAACAATCGCATTATCTCCTTTCAAGACTTCAAACACCAGAACCAACTGTCCGTAAGCGTAGGCTTTCTTCGGCAGGTCGATCATGTAGCGCTGCTCCTTCCCTTTTTCAAGCACAACGGGAGCCTGCACTTCATTGCCGTCAGCCACGATACGCTGTTCTCTCCGGTTGTCAGCCAGATAGACCACCTCCATCCGGTAATCGGCCTGTATATCCATCTGATCGAAAGCATAGATGACCGTTCCGCCGAAATTACAGGTTTTCGCCTCTTTGCTTCCCGTGAAAGAATCCGGCAATGTATAGTCGTCCCCTTTGATCAGGAAAGTTTGTGCATTCGTTACCCCGCAATCGTTCGCAGCCACCCGCCGCATCTCCTTGTTCTGGGCCAATAAGCCAAGACACACAAAGAGCATAAGCCCGGTACTGAACAACTTGTTTTTACATAGATTGACCATACGCATATTGTTTCTGTTTTATATTTACAAAATCCGATATGCAAAAGTACGGACAATCCAAAAATCTTTCTTCCCTCTCTCTTAATAGAATACAATTCTGCCAGGAACAAAAAACAGGAAAACTAACACAAAACGGAACTGCTTTCATATTCTTGATTATGACGAAAAAACTATTTTTCCGGTTGAAACCCAATTCTGTAATAATCCGGGACTTCGCGCCCATCCATTGAACCATCTGTAGAGAACGGCTCTCTGTTTAATGCCTCTTAAAATCCCGATAAAAATTTACCGAAGCCTTGATATAGTAAAAGATCTTATAGTTCCGTTTTGTTGTATTTTTCGATTATTATATTCCTCAATATATACCTTTTTGTATAAATAAAAACAAGAAATATCCACATATTATCATAATAGCACATTATTACAATATAAAATATCAGTCTATCATTCCCATTTAAGGCAAAACAGTATTTAAATGATATACAAGTATATAATACACACATAAGGACACAACAGCCAATACACCATTAATAATATAATCCATCAAATAATAGAATAATCCATTTTACACACATCTTATATCACATTACTTTGCAAAAGTTTAACATGATACTAAAATGTCATTTCAAATATATAACGAACCTATTCAAATGAAGTACAACTATAAATAGAATAGAATATATCTATTATTAAATAACTAAATACATAAAGTATGTTGAAAAACTTGAAACCGATCAGTCTAATCCTGTTAGCCGGTATATTAAGTTATCCTGTAGCCAGCCATGCAGAGGTAACATCCGGACAACCGAATGTAGACTTTCCCCAACAGAACGGGAAAATCACTGGTATAGTAAAAGATAGCTTCGGCCCAATGGCCGGAGCTACTGTTGTGGTGACAGGCACCACAAATGGCAGCATGACCGATATGAACGGGCAGTTCACATTGGAAGGTGTAAAAAATGGTGATATCATACAGATATCGTATATCGGATTTATCACCCAGGAAATTAAATTCACAGGACAGACCGTTCTGAATATCGTACTGAAAGAAGACACACAAAAACTGGATGAAGTAGTAGTAGTAGGATTCGGTACACAGAAGAAAGTAAACCTGACTGGTTCGGTCGGAACAGTCAATGCCGAGGCTTTGGAATCACGCCCTGTCCAGAATGCAGTCCAAGCCCTTCAGGGTATGGTCCCGGGCTTGCAGATCTCGACCACAAGCGGTACTCTGGACAAAAAAATGGATATGAGTATCCGTGGTACAGGTACTATCGGCGAGGGTTCGGAAAGCGGGCCATTGGTCTTGATCGACGGCATGGAGGGCGATATCAACTCCATAAACCCGCAAGACATTGAGAATATCTCTGTCTTGAAAGACGCGGCAGCCTCTTCGATTTACGGTTCACGTGCACCGTTCGGGGTTATTCTGATAACAACCAAAAGCGGAAAGAGCGGTAAAACGACCGTCAACTACAACAACAATTTCCGATGGGGAAGTCCTGTCAAAATGCCAAAACAAATGGACTCTTACACATTTGCCACATTCTACAATGATGCAGCCTTTAACAAAGGAGACGGAGCCTATTTAAACCGGAACATTTACAACGTATCAAGGATTATCGGGATGGTAAATTATCCACGGTCAGTCTTGCAAACGGAGATTACTGGTATGACGGCTATACGGCCGGTAACGCCAATACAGACTGGTACGATACGATCTACCGTGACCATACTTTTTCGCAGGAGCATAACCTGAGCCTAAATGGTGGTTCGGAAAAAATCAATTATTATCTCTCCATGAATTATCTTGATCAAAATGGTTTGATGGAATTCAATCAGGATACCTATAACCGTTACACGACAACAGCCAAGATTAATCTTATACTGACAAACTGGGCAAAGCTCAACTACAGTAACCGTTTCACCCGTGAAGATTTCGGCCGTCCTTCCGCTTTGAAGAGCGACTTATTCAGAGATCTTGCAAGACAGGGATGGCCGACATTGCCGGTATATGATGATAACGGCTATATGTATTCCTCCCCTTCTCCCGCTCTGGGACTGAGAGACGGAGGACGGGACAAAACCCAGACCGACAACATCTACCAACAGGCTTCATTAATCTTAGAACCGGTCAAGAACTGGATCACCCATATGGATTTCAATTACAGGATCATGTCGGCCAACCGCCACTGGGACAAACAATACCTGTATAATCATGATGTCCACGGAAACCCGTATGTATATGACTCAAGCTCAAATGTCCATGAAGACCAACTCAAAGAAAACTACATGAACATCAATGCTTACACGGAATACTCCCATAGCCTCGAATCCGGACATAATTTCAAAGGAATGGTCGGTTTCCAAGCAGAACAGCTAAAAAAGACTGAATTCGGATTACAACGTGACGGTATTATCGTTCCGGGACAACCGGAAGTCGATATAACCACCGGACAGGATTATTACGGAAACATGATAACTCCGAGTACGAACGGAGCACGATATGCCTGGTCTACTGCTGGATTCTTCGGACGTATTAACTACGACTACCAAGGTAAATATCTGGCAGAAATCAACCTGCGATACGACGGCACATCCCGTTTCCGGAAAGAACAACGCTGGAACTGGTTCCCCTCTTTCTCCTTGGGATGGAACATTGCACGTGAAAGTTTCTGGGAGCCGGTCGCCGAATATGTAGGGACACTTAAAATACGCGGATCATACGGCGAATTAGGAAATCAGAACACGAAAGAGTGGTATCCGACTTACCGGGTACTGACCATAAAAGCAAGCAACGGCGACTGGCTGCAAAACGGGATGAAGCCAAATACAGCAGAAGTTCCGGGCCTTATCAGTTCGTCTTTGGGATGGGAACGTGTCCGCAACTGGAATATCGGGTTCGACTTCGGAGCTTTCAACAACCGTCTGACCGGTTCGTTCGACTATTACAACCGCATGACGCTCGACATGGTAGGTCCGGCCCCCGAATTACCTTATATCCTCGGCCTGGAAGTGCCAAAAACGAACAATACGGACTTGAAGACTTACGGTTTCGACCTGGATGTCAGTTGGAACGACAGGTTACAAAACAGCTTGGGATATGGAGTCAAGTTCATACTATCCGATGCCCGTACCAAAATCACCCGTTATCCCAACCCGACCAATACTCTGGACAAATACCAGGCAGGCCAGATGATGGGCGATATCTACGGATACGAAACGATCGGCATTGCCAAATCGAAAGACGAGATGGACCAGCACCTGGCCTCACTTCCGAACGGCGGGCAAAACGCATTAGGAACGAACTGGGACGCCGGTGACATCATGTACAAAGATTTGAACGGAGACGGTAAAATTGATAATGGCGGTAACAAATATGACGATATGGGCGATATGAAAAAGATCGGTAACAATACTCCGCGTTATTTATTCGGCCTTGACCTGAATGCTGATTATAAAGGATTTGATTTCCGCGCCTTCTTCCAAGGAGTCATGAAACGTGATTACTGGCAAGGCAGTGCCTATTTTTGGGGAGCGACCAGCCTCTGGCATTCTACTGGTTTCGTAGAACATGCGGACTATTTTCGTGCAGAAGCATCAAACGATCTCCCAGCGAACTTAAATGCTTACTACCCTCGTCCTGTATTCGATTCAAGTAAGAACAGACAAAGACAGACTGCTTATCTGCAGAATGCAGCCTATATTCGTCTAAAAAATGTCCAGTTAGGCTATACCTTGCCCGCAAACCTGACACACAAGTTTTATGTATCGAAACTACGCGTATTTGTCTCTGGTGAGAACTTGTGGACCGGTACATCATTGGCAAACATGTTCGACCCCGAAACTATCGGAGGAGGTGACGATACGGATAAAAACGGGAATGCTTATCCTTTATCCAAAACGATATCTTTCGGTATAAGTGTAACTTTATAACAAAACAAAAGCATCATGAAACAGATCAATATATTCAAATATGTAACCGGAGCCGCATTAATCGCGGTTTTCAGTGCCTGCAACGACTTCCTGGATCAGGAGCCCCAAGCCACGATCTCACCGGATAAATATCTGGTGGAGGAATCGCAACTGGCATCTTATGCAAACGGACTATACAAAGACATACTGCCCGGACATAGTTATGGCTACGGCATTTTCGGTGAGGACAAAGACACCGACAACCAGGCTAGTTTCAATTATAACGATCGGTATATTTCCGGACAATGGAAAACCAAACAGTCGCAGAAAATGGATGACGATCCCTATCGTTTCAAGTTCATCTACAGCTGCAACTATTTCCTCGAAAACGTCCTGCCCCGCTATAACGGAAAGACTCTTTCCGGAGACGAAACTAAAATCCGCCAATACATCGGTGAAATTTACTTCCTACGGGCACACGAATATTTCAAACGCTATCAGATGTTTGGCGATTTCCCGATTGTGCGCAACACAGTTCCTGACCAGATGGAACCACTGATAGAAGCCAGCAAACGTTCACCCCGCAACGAGGTGGCGCGATTCATCCTCTCCGATCTTGATTCGGCAATCATGTTGATGGGATCAGGCAAAGGAACCGACAAAACGCGTATAAACAAGGAAACAGCATTATTACTTAAATCGCGTGTCGCCCTTTTTGAAGGAACCTGGTTGAAATATTTTAAAAACACGGCATTCGTGCCCAACGGACCGGAATGGCCGGGAAAAAGTAAAGACTATAATGCCGGTTATCAGTTCCCGACAGGAGATATAGACAAAGAAATCAACTATTTCCTAACACAATCGATGGAAGCATCCAAAGCCGTGGGAGACGAAATTACTTTGGTTGAAAACACGGGACTGGTACAGCAATCCGCCGTAGAAGCCGCCAACCCTTATATGGATATGTTTTCAGCAGAGAATATGTCCGGTTACAGTGAAGTCTTATTATGGCGTCCATACAGTAAAGCCTTAGGGGTTACGCACAATGTCGTGACGGCCGGGCAACACGGGAACTACGGTATCGGACTTACACGCGGTATGGTAGAAGGGTTCCTGATGGCCAACGGTCTGCCGATCTATTCGCCCAACAGCGGTTACCAAGGAGATGAAACAATTGCCGATGTGCGTAAGGAGCGTGATTCACGCCTATCCATTTTCCTCAAAGAACCGGGACAAAAGAACATCCTGTTTGAAGCGGCAGGAGGAGACATGGCTGTGCCTGTCGAACCCTATCCGGTTATCCTGAACAGTAACGCGGAAAAAGGTTATTCTACAGGTTACGCCCTGCGTAAAGGCGGAAGCTACGAACAGAAGCAATGCGACAACACTCAGAACTATACCGGTGCTTTGGCATTCCGCGGCACGGAAGCCTTGCTCAACTACATGGAAGCCTGCTACGAACGGGACGGTGCTTTAGACGGAACAGCTCAGAGTTACTGGAGACAAATACGCGAACGCTCTCATATTGATCCGGATTACAACAAAACAATCGGTGCGACAGATATGACGAAGGAAGCTCTGAACGACTGGGGCGCATACTCGGCTGGACAACTGATAGATCCGACTCTGTATAACATCCGCCGCGAACGTCGTTGCGAACTAATGGCAGAAGCCTTACGTTATATGGACTTACGCCGTTGGAGAGCGATGGACCAGATGATCAACACGCCTTACCACATTGAAGGATTCAAAATCTGGGGTGAAATGCAGAACTGGTATAAAAATGAAGACGGTACGTCACAATTGGTATATGGCATGGACAATCCTAAATCAAACGTTTCGGAACCGACACGCAGCAAATACCTCCGTCCATACGAGAAAGTAAACAACAACATCGCAAAGGACGGATATCGCTGGTCGATGGCACACTATCTGACCCCATATAATATCCAGCATTTCGATATCACATCAAGTACCGGAAATGTAGAAGATTCTCCTATTTACCAGAATCCATACTGGCCAACAGAAGCGAACATGCCGGCTATCCGGTAAACTTCCAGGTATAAATGCAGCTTTTGCAATAAGAAGGAGCACTTCTTATTGCAGAAACTGCATTTTTCTTTCAAAAGCATTCCTTCTTATCACAAAATGATTCTTTTGAGACTTTCCATCATCAAAAGCTTTAAAAAGATTCTCCATTATAATCACGATTTAGTCTATTTTTTAGACTATGGAAAAAGGCTTAATTTGCATACGATAAACTTAATATCTGATTCATGCGACGAATAAACATTTACCTTTTACTGACAGCACTCCTGATGTGCATGTTTTCATGTAAAAACGATCTCTCCCACATATCCTTGGCCGGGGAATGGGAATTTGCATTAGATAGTACCGACACGGGAATAAAAGAAAACTGGGCCGAACATAACTTAAAAAACACGATCCAGTTACCCGGAACTACCGATGATGCCGGATACGGAACGCCAAACAAATTGGCTCCTGCCATCCATAAGCCACAAGTCCTACACCTAACTCGAAAAAACAGTTATGTCGGACCGGCCTGGTACAGCAAAGAAGTTGATATACCCTCCAGCTGGAAAGACAAAGAAATCGAACTAAAACTGGAACGCGTCATCTGGCAAACAGCCGTATGGGTGGACGGAAAACAGGTCGAAGGCATGCAAGAAAGCCTGGTCGCTCCGCATCTGTACGACCTAACGGGACAGTTGACTCCCGGCAAGCATAAAATCACGATTCGCGTCGATAACCGGAAACGATATGATATCACGGCAGGTGACATGGCACATGCCTATACCAACGAGACACAGATCATGTGGAACGGAATAATCGGAGAAATAGCCCTGACTGCTAAAGATGCCCTATCAATCCGTAACTTACAGGCATACCCAGATTACAAAAACAAACAGGTAAAGATAAGATGCCAGATAAACAATTCGGGGACTGTAACTACCGGCACATTAACCGCCGATATAAAAGCGACAACGGACCCTGCAACACAAATACAGCAACGCGTAACCCTCCAACCCGGAGAGAACCTCATCGACCTGGTTTGTCCGGTCAAGGACGACATCCAGACTTGGAACGAGTTTTCGCCCACCCTCTATACGCTCCGGGCTTCCATCGAAACAGATCCGTATAAAGATTCCCGAGAAATCAAGTTCGGTTTCCGGGATCTGGAAAAGAAAGGACCGGCTCTTCTATTGAATGACCGGAAGATATTTTTAAGAGGAACGCTGGAATGTTGCATATTCCCGCTAACCGGATATCCTCCCATGCAGCACGAAGGTTGGGAAAAGGTATTCTCAACTGCCCGCGAATGGGGGCTGAACCATCTCCGCTTTCATTCTTGGTGCCCGCCCAAAGCAGCATTCGAGGTGGCAGACTCGCTTGGCTTTTACCTACAAGTCGAACTTCCGCTCTGGTCCACCAATTTATGCAATGACAAACGTGCTCCCTATTTATATGCCGAGGCTGACCGTATATTGGAAGAATACGGCAACCACCCTTCTTTCTGCCTACTCAGTCTTGGAAACGAGCTGCAATATGACTTCGAATTCTTGGGTTCACTCCTGAATCATGTCAAAGAAAAGGATCCGCGCCACCTCTACACCACTACCTCCTTCACTTTCGAGAAAGGGCATGGAAATTGGCCGGAAGCGAATGACGATTTCTTTATCACCCAATGGACGAAGAAAGGATGGGTGCGTGGGCAAGGCGTATTCAACACGGAATCCCCCCGCTTCGACAAGGATTATTCTGCATCGGTCGAAGGGATGGACGTTCCGCTCGTCACGCACGAAATAGGGCAATATGCAGTTTATCCCGACTTGAAAGAGATCGAAAAATATACAGGTGTACTGGATCCGCTAAACTTCAAAGGCGTAAAAGAAGACCTTGAAAAGAAAGGATTAGCAGACAAAGCAGACGACTACCTGATGGCGACAGGCAAACTGGCTGCCCTCCTCTATAAAGAAGAGATCGAAAGGGCGATGAGAACACCTGGAATCAGTGGTTTCCAACTACTCGACCTCCATGATTTCCCTGGGCAGGGAACAGCTCTCGTCGGCTTGCTGAATGCTTTTTGGGAAAGTAAAGGGGTGACAGAAGCTGCTTCCTTCCGCCAGTCTTGCGCCCCGGTAACCCCATTGGCTCGTTTCTCTAAAGCAACCTATACTTCCGACGAACCATTTGAAGCGACTATCGAAGTGGTGAACTATAGCGACAAAGCAATCGAGAATGCAGTTATCGATTGGAAACTGACCGATCGGAACGGGCAAACGGTTGCGCAGGGAGAATTTCCGACCTGTTCGCTTCCCGTCGGAGAAAACAGTCCTGCTGGAAACATCCGTTGCCAACTAAACCAAATCACGGAAGCAAAAGAACTGACCTTGTCGGCAACCCTGAAAGGAAGTGACTACACAAACGAGTGGAAAATATGGGTGTACCCGGCATCATTGACCATCAACAAAGGAGACATCATTATCACAGACCGTTTCGCCACTGCCGAAAAGGCCTTGCAAGAAGGGAAAAAGGTCTTGTTCAACCCCCCTTACGAATCTCTGAAAGGATTGGAAGGTAAATTCGTCCCCGTATTCTGGAGCCCGGTACATTTTCCAAAACAGGCGGGAACAATGGGATTGCTGCTCGATCCAAACCATCCGGCATTCGCACACTTCCCGACCGACAGCCATACCGACTGGCAATGGTGGCGACTCACGACACAGTCAAAGACACTCTGTATTGACAGCCTATATACCGAGATCACTCCTCTCATCGAATGTGTGGACAACTTCGCCAACAACCGCCGTCTGACTAACTTGTTCGAAACGAACTGCCTGAATGGGAAGTTAGTCATATGCAGCATGGACCTACTCCGCGAACAGGAAAAGAATCCGGAAAAGAGACAACTGTTGTACAGTATCATAGAATATATGAAATCCGATGAATTCAATCCGTCACAACAGACCTCTCCCGCTACAATCAGTACGTTCCTGACTTCTGGACAAAGAAGTTTAAAAGAAAAAACCGACTCGATCTACTGATAGACAAAAAAAAATCATATTCACCCCCTCGACTGGAAAATCATCGAGGGGGGTGAGCTATCTCAACCATATTTTTCTCTAAGTTTGTATTCAAATACGAAAAAATGCGATGAAGAAAGTAAACTTAACAACAGCAGTTCTATTGATTTACCTGATCATCATGAGCATAATCGGCTGGCCTGGCAAACAAGCCGATCCTGATTATGTGCAGTATTTCGGGGTGATTGCGGTGACTGTTCTTGTTATCGGCCTGCTGCGTTTCCTGCAGATCAAACGGCTGAAGATTCGGAACAAGAAGAAAGACCGGATGCCATAAATGGCGGAACCGGACGTTCGCAATGACGGATCAATCGGGATTTCTTACCGGGGGACAACGGTAGTCACTTCCTTGAATGCATATCTTCGCAGTTCCCCATCACGCAATCGGAGGATCAAGTGGCCGGTCGATTCGATTGCATGGATACAAGCTTCGAAAGGGCCGTTTTCATCTATATAGGAATAATAACCGTCACCATGATATAAGGCCGTCATATAGGCAGCCCGGATTTCATTCTCTTTCTCTTGCAACAACAGAGAATAATAATGAAAGAAGATACGTAAGAAACGGGTCAGGACTTCTTCCCGGTCATACGTCTTACCCGTAATCTGAGTCAGAGATACGGGATTGGGCGCATCACTACGGAATATCTCCTGGTTGATATTAAGCCCGATGCCGATTACCGAACAGTAGAGATGCTGCCCGGAGAGATCGTTCTCGATCAGCATTCCGCATATCTTACGGTCTTTCCAGTAAATATCGTTCGGCCATTTCACCGTAACAGAATCCGTATACCCATCCAGCGTCTCCTTCACGCTCAAGGATGCTATCTGGGAAATCAGGAACTGGCGGTTCGCCGGAAGAAAATCAGGGTATAGAAGGAGACTGAACATCAGGTTTTTCCCCGCTTCCGATTCCCACGAGTTCCCAACCTGCCCTTTTCCGGCTGTCTGGAAATCGGCTATGACGAGGCTGCCTTCCGGCAACCCTGTTTTTGCACATTGTTCCCGCAGGTAGTTATTGGTCGAATCCGTCTCGGCGAGCCGGATGATCTGTGGTGTTTCGTTTTTGCTATTCATTTTCGTAAGCTTCTCTTATTTTTTTCGGTAACTTGGCGATCACTTCGCGATAAGAATGATGGATCCAGTGTTTGATCTCCCTGTCCGGCATATCCCGGTCGAGATAGATGGTGTTCCAGTATTTCTTGTTAAAATGCCAAGCGCCCTCCACTGCCGCATATCGTTCGCGCAGGTCTTCGATATAATCGGTACTGCATTTCAGCGAAACACACGGTTCCTCGGCATCCAAAGGCAGGAGCAGGAACATCTTCCCTTCTACTTTGAACACCAACGAAACATCATCGAAAGGGAAACATTCCGTCACGTTCTTCAACGACAGGCAATATTCCCTGGTTTCTTCTATATTCATACTGTTTCCTTATTTTGGCTTATTAGCGGCAAGGAGCATAGAATGCATCTTCTATATGGTCTATTTCAAACTCTTCGCCTTTCTTTATTACAGTTATGATGTCGAAACGGACCGGCAGTTCAAGATTGAAAAAGCGGACATACGCATCGGCCGCCGCCACGATACGGCGGATTTTGAGAGTATCGACCGCTTCTTCCGGTGCCAAAAGATAATCTCCCGAACGTGTCTTTACTTCAACCACAACCAGACAAGCATCTTTGACTGCTACGATATCCAATTCATAATGATGCCAATGCCAGTTCGTATGGGTAATCCTGTAACCTCGCTTTTCCAGAAAAGCACGAGCAACCGATTCTCCCTCTTTTCCCGTTTCGTTCCGTTTAGCCATTTCATGTAATTTGCACAAATATACTGTTTTTCTTTTTTATTTGCGCTTTCACCCTTACATTTGCAAAACTATGACAATGAAACGTAAATATTCATCTCCGCTGCCGAACCACCCACGCGTGCACAAAGTCACTTTTATGCTCAACGATGACGAGCATAAGGCCGTGGAGCGTTATCTTGCCAGGTATAAAATCATCAACAAATCCCGTTGGTACCGCGAAACAATCCTGTCCCACATACTTAAAACCCTGGAAGAGGACTATCCCACCCTCTTCAATGAAAACGAAATGAGAAGATGATCATCGACCCGTTCAACGACGAATATTTCATGAAGCAGGCGCTGGTAGAAGCCCGCGCAGCAGCCGATGAGGGAGAAGTTCCCGTCGGAGCCGTTATCGTATGCAATAACCAGATCATAGCCCGTGCCCACAACCAGACAGAACGCCTGAACGATCCGACCGCCCATGCCGAGATGCTGGCAATAACGGCGGCAGTCGGTGTCTTAGGAGCCAAATACCTGACTGGATGCAGCCTCTACGTGACAGTCGAACCATGTGTGATGTGTGCCGGAGCGATCGGATGGTCACAACTGAGCAAGATCGTCTACGGGGCGACAGACGAAAAAAGAGGCTTCCAGCAATATGCACCGAAAGCCTTACATCCTAAAGCGACAGTCAAAAAAGGGGTTCTCGAAAACGAATGCGCCGATGAAATGCGCAACTTCTTTCAGCGCAAGCGCTGAACAACCTATTTCACCTCTTCATAGTCCACATACTCCCCTTCATCTTTTGCAAAGATCTTTTTGCGGGAGGCCTGCGAGGCGTACTCATCGCGTACGGAGCTGTTGCTGTGCGCACCGGAAGAGTAACCGCTTGTTTGACGGCGCTGTTCACTCTTTTTCCCGCTACTTCCGCTGTTCCCGCTTCCGAACAGGATATTTTTAAAAGTACGCAAGATAGAGAATCCCATTAGAAAAACCAACAGGATAAAAAAGAAGAACATAACAAACAAAAACTTAATCATATTCCGTCACTTAGTTGATTCACTACACAAACACAAAGATACGAATCCTTGTTTATCTTCTTTTGTTAAAAAAAGACAAGGTTATATAGAGGATAATCGTTCCGGCAATACCCAGAACGCCAAAGAGAGCTACAAAGACCACCGCTCCGGCTATTAAAATATAGCGAAGCTCATTGCCTTTCCAGGCCAACGATTTCACTTTCAATGAGAACATCGGGATCTCCGAGACCAACAAAAACGAGAACAGGACCGCCACAACTATCGTTCCTACAATAAACCCGATACTGTCCGTCGGTACGGCAGAATGGAACGCATATCCGATAGACGCCCAAAAAAGAGCATGAGCCGGGACAGGCATACCGATAAAAGAAGTCGTCTGCCTTTCATCGATATTGAATTTGGCAAGGCGCAACCCGGAAAAGACAGGTATCACCAAAGCCATATACGGGACATAGCCGGCCGCCTCTCCCAAAGCGGGAATCGTCATGCATGCCTGCTCCAACAGCCAATAGACAATCATTCCGGGAGCGACCCCGAAACTGACCATATCGGAAAGAGAATCCAGCTCTTTCCCCATCGGAGAGTATGCATGCAGGGAACGGGCGGCAAAACCGTCGCCGAAATCGAAAACAGCCGCAATGACAATCCACAGGGTCGCCATCGGCAAGTTTCCCCTCAATGCCATGACACAAGCGATACAACCCGACAGGAGGCTGCAGCAGGTAACAAAATTAGGTATGCTATTCTTGATGCTCATTTATTTCTCTTATTTTCCCAAACGGGCTATCGGAGTTTGATTACCGGTAACCTTCTGATCCATTTCAATCAGGACTTCCGTCCCGACCGGCAGGTAAACGTCTACACGCGAGCCAAACTTGATGAAGCCCATCTGCTCGTCTACATGGCATTTATCGCCGACTTTGGCATAAGTCACGATACGCCGCGCCATTGCTCCTGCAATCTGGCGTGCCAACACGTCCACTCCTCCCCGGGTCGTGATCACGACAGCCGAACGCTCGTTCTCCGTGCTGCTCTTCGGCAGGTAGGCAGCCATAAAACGTCCTTTCTGATGCGAAACGTGCTTGACAGTCCCGTTCACAGGGAACCAATTGGCATGCACGTTAAAAACGGACATGAATATGGATATCTGCAAGCATTCTTTGTGCAGGATTTCATTCTCCATCACTTCCTCGATCGCCACGATCGTACCGTCGGCAGGGGCGATCACCAACCCTTCCGAATCGAACGGGAAACGACGGAACGGACTGCGGAAAAAGTTAAGTACCAACAAGAACAGGGCTGTGGTGACGAAAGCCGTGGCATAGAATCCCCAACCTCCACCGACAGTATGATACAGCGCTACATCCACGACAAAGAATATCGTGAATAGCGTTAACAATAGGCCTGTTCCTTCTTTATGTACTTTCATTCTTTAATTTAATCGAGTATTTATCGTAAGAATTTGCAAAAATATTCATTTTTACCGAATAACAAAAATATATCACCCTTTCACAGCTTCTATTTTGCTTAATTCAACATACCAAAGGAATCCTTCAACATCGTCATAGCCCATTTGCCGGATCAGTTTCAGGTAGTTTCTTACCTGATTATGATAGCGCCGGTCGATATGTTCTCCAAACTTATAGTCGACCACGACCACATGGTTTCCGGTGATCATCACACGGTCCGGACGTTTGGACAGTCCTTTGCCGAACAGGATATCGACTTCGTTCAACACACGTGCGGCACCGTCATACCAAGAGGCGACTTCCGGCCGGTTCAACAACTCTTCGAGACGAGCGACGAGTGCCACGGCTTCCTCTTTGTCGATAACTCCTTCCAGACGATACCGTTCGACCGACTGCGGAATATCTTTCCGGGTACGTATACGGCTCAACACCTCATGCATCAAAGCCCCGTGTTTTCGGCGGGTATTATCGAAGAAATAGCCTTTACCATGCAGGCGTAATTGCAAACGGTCGTCCGGAGAAATGGAGCTAAGGCGCGCCATCCCGATCTCCTGAGCATCCCCGTTTTCTTCTTTTGCAGCCGGATGCCACCAGTCGCCCAGTTCGAAAACGCCTGTTCCGGTATCGAAAGCTGCTGGCAACGAGATCAGTTTCTCTCCCTCCCGCGTATCGGGCATATCCGTATGCAGGCCGACCCACAAGGCATCGGTCAAGGTCGATATCTTTTCCACCTCACCGGTTTCTTCCTTCATCTTCTTCGGGCGAGGCGAGAAAACGATCAGTTCCTCTTTCGAACGGGTAAAAGCGACATACAACGTGTTCAGGTTATCGATAAAGGCATGCAAACGTTCTTTAAAGTAATCACCTGCAAAAATCGTCTTTCCGAGTGACTGGCCGTAGCGTACGGGAACCAGGTGCAGGCGATCGAACGGCTTCTCTTCCGGGTGACACCAGAGGATCACCGGTTTTGTCGGCTTATGGTCGATCTCCCAATCCCCGAAAGGAATGATTACGACCTTAAAGCCCAGCCCCTTCGATTTATGGACCGTCAGGATGCGGATCGCGTTCTGTCCGTCTGGCGTGGCAATTGTTTTCCGGCAGCCCGTTTCGTCCCACCATTTCAGGAAACGGTTCAGGTCCGCGCTCTCCTTCTGGGTATATTCGGACACCATATCCAGGAATGCCTGGACAAAAACCTGCTCGTTTTCGGGAAAATCATCGGCAAAAAGCCGGAACAGACCTTCCGTTATTTCATAGAGGGACCGACGGGAGAGGATTTGCAGGGCAGAAACGACTTCAGGCGGAAAAGCCGGGGCTTCGATACCAAATATACCCTTCAACACTTGATAGGAGTATAGAGCGATCTGCTCGTTCGTCCGGTCTTCGGGGTTCTTCAGATAGCGCAACAGGGAAACCATGAAGCGGACAACCGTCGAACCGCTGACATACAGGGCCTCATCCGAAATAATATCGTAGTTGTAGCGGTCGGAAGGATTCTCTTCCTTATAAGCCAACAAAGTATCCGCCACCTGTGCACCTTCTTGGTTAGTGCGGACAAGGATCGCAATGTCTTTCAGGGCATAGCCGTTGTCCTGCAGTTTCTCCAACACGCCGGGCAATCGTTCCAAAGCCTCCTCTTTCCAATCTTTGTCGTCGTCACCGGAAAGGAATTCAATCCGCACATGCCCGTCTTTTTGCTTAAAAGGAGGAGGAACCTGTTGAAAACTTTTATCGTAGGCAGACATGATTTTGGTGAAAAAGGCCGAACGCTGCTCTTCATTGAGGGATGAGACGGACAGCGTTTCGTTATACAACGCCTGGAGAGCACAGGGAAGTGTCGTAAACAAGGCATTGTTGAATTCGACTATATTCCGGCAACTGCGCCAATTATCTTTCAGCGTCTCTTCATGGACTTCTTCGGCTGGGAAATCGGATTGAACCTGTTCGTCCAGCAACTTCCAGTCCGAGTTACGGAAACGGTAAATGCTTTGCTTCACGTCTCCCACGATCAGGTTGTCACGATTATGCGCGAGACTCTCTTCGATCAGCGGACGGAAGTTGTTCCACTGCATTCCGCTGGTGTCCTGAAACTCGTCTATCATATAATGGTCGACATGCGTACCGGTCTTTTCATAAATGAAAGGGGCCTCGCTTCCTCCGATCACCTTACTGAGCAATTCGGTCGTGTCGGCAATCAACATCACATTCTTTTCTTCCCGGTAGGCGGCTATCTGACGGGAGACATCGGTCAGGATACCCAACGTATAATAATAGCGGACAATTTCACGGGCGGTATTATAGGCTGTCAGGTTATTAAACAAAGATATAATACCTTTTATACAATCGTTCAGGCCATCCTCAAAAGCACATCCGATGATCTGTCGGGTGCCGAGCGAAACCGTTTTCGTGAAACAGCCGTCCAGGTTATCCGCCAGACCGATAAAAGTAGCAGACGGCTCTTTCATCTCTCCTTGAACCAGACGGTCGAAAAAGGTCAGGGGCGAACGGCTCCCTCCTTTGAAATCAGAGACTTTGAGCCCATATTTATCCAGGATCGCCAGGCCACGTTCTCCTAACTCTTTGGCAGTCGCCTCCACCGAGCGGATGATGCCGTACAGCTCATTCTTGTAGTCATCCAGCGCCTTCTTGTCTTCTATGTCCCGACCGACCGCGTCGCTGAAAGCCTTATAGCTTTCCTTGAACACCTCCCGGCTCAGGGCCATAATATCTTTACGGAGATTCCATTCCCCTCCGTTCTCTATCTTATCTTCCGCAAACCGAAGCAGCCAGCCTAACAAGTCCTTGCTTTCGGGCTTTTCGAGATCCGACAGCAGGTTGTCGATTGCCGTCGTGAGCACCAACTCCTGGTCCATCTCAATCCCATAACCTCCCTGCAAACCGATCTCGCGCGTAAAGGCACGCATGGTCTGCTGGAAAAAGCGGTCGATCGTACTGATATTGAATGCAGAATAATCGTGCAGGATATCGATCAATATCTTGGCCGCCTGCTTCCGCACCTGAACCTCCGTCAACGAATAAGTGGACTTCAGCAATTCCACATAATCCGATTTCCGGCCGGAAGCCAAGTTATACAGTTCGTCGACAATACGGGTCTTCATCTCGTCCGTCGCCTTGTTCGTAAAGGTCACGGCAAGGATACGGCGAAAAGCGCCCGGTCCTGTAAACAGCAAAGTCAGGTATTCACCGGTCAGCTTATGCGTTTTCCCGGCTCCGGCGGAGGCTCTGTAGACTGTCAGCATACGATCAGATTATACGGCTTTTGACATAGCCTTCTTTTTGCAATATTTCCAGCACTTTAGGACGCAGGTCGCCCTGTACGATGATTTCCCCGTCTTTGGCCGAGCCACCGACACCGCATTTCACTTTCAGGAACTTTCCAAGTGCTTCCAGATCGCCGGCCGTCCCCCGGAAACCGGTTATCAATGTCACAGCCTTGCCACCCCGGTTCCGTTTATCCAATGCGATACGCAACTGTTGTTTTTCTTTCGGAAGCGTTTCTTCTTCCTCTTCGTTTCCTGTATTATATTGAAAATCCGGGTTCGTTGAATACATGACTCCCAGACGGTCTTTCCAGTCGTTACTCTTCATATTTCATCTTTTCTTAGTGGGGTCAAATCTACAAATTAACGTTGGGATAAACAAGATTACGGACATTATTGCTTATCTTTGCGCAGACTTGGGTATTAATCCTCTAATTCAACAGGAATGAATAAAACCGGTCTCCTCTTCATATATGTTATCCTGTCATTGTGTTGCCCGGAACTTCGCAGCCAACAGGACAGCCCCAAAGACTACATATTGGTCCTTCACTCTATCAATTTTAAAGAGACGTGGACACATCTGGCCTATGAAACGATTCGTGCCACACTTGCCGATGACATGATTCAGGTAAAAGGAGAAGAATTACAGATTCCGCTAATCAAAGATACGATGGAGATTGCCCGCAAGCTGGATTATCTGCGGCAGCAATATCCTTTTCCACCGAAAGCCGTCATTTGCATCGGCGACCCGGCATGGCTCGTCACCCGCCCGCTTTTTGATCACGAATGGAAAGGTGTTCCAAGCCTCATCTGCTACTCGCAAGGCATGGTCCCCCGCAATATCAAAGCGATGGTCGACTGTAATTTAGGATTCAGGGAAGCCATGATTCCTACATCCGAGATGATCAAAGGATATAACGTCACGACCTTACGGCAACCACTTTACGTCCGGGAAACGATCGAGACTATCCGGATGATGCAGCCCGAACTGAAGAAGATCGCCTTTATCTGCGACAACCGCTATATCAGTTTCGTCACTCGCCAAGAGCTACAGAACGTATTGGGGAAACAGTTTCCGAACCTTGAACTGGATATCCTGTCGTGGCCCGAACTTTCTACGGAGAACCTGTTGGACACGTTGACGACTTACAACAAGAAGGATGTCGCGATCATCTACTATTCCTGGTATGCCATCCCTCAAAAAGGAGAAAACCATTATTTAACGGACAATGTACAGAAGATGACAAGCAGTTTCTCCAATACGCCGGTCTATCTGATTGTCGACCTCGACATCAAAAACGGGAATTTTGCAGGCGGACATTATATATCCATCGAAGATTTCAACGATGCGATCATCACAACCATACGGGAAATCCTAACAAAAAGAGATACTTTCGTCCCTTGCGAACGGATCGGAGGCAATCCTCAAACATACCTGAACTACCAGCATTTGTATGCACATGGCATCGACCCGTCCTACTATCCTAAAAATGCCGTATATTTTGAGGAACCTCCCACGTTTCTCGACAAATATAAAGTCCCGATCATCTGCGGGATTGTCATCCTTTTCCTGTCAGCCTCTATCGTCACTTTGCGTATCCGCCTCCTTATCCAGAAAAGGAAGATGGAAAAAGAATTGCGGGAGAAAGAGAAGATAGAAGAAGCCAACCTTCTGAAGACTGCTTTCCTTGCCAACATGAGCCATGAAATACGGACACCGCTCAATGCGATCGTCGGCTTCTCCAACCTGATCGCCCAAGGAGAGATAGAGGAAGAAGACAGGGAAGAATTTCGCAAAATAATCGAAACGAACAACGAGCTACTGCTGCAACTCATCAACGACATTCTCGATCTCTCCAAGATCGAAGCGGGCAAGATGGACTTCACCTATAGCGACATAGACGTTTCCGGCATGTTCAACCGCCTGGAACAGGTCTTTTGCGACAAAACCAAACCGGGCGTAAAACTAATCTGTGTCTTGCCGGAGAAGGGGTGTTTTATCCATTCCGAAAAGAACCGGCTGATGCAGGTGGTCACCAATTTCCTGACCAATGCCTGCAAATTCACATTCGAAGGCTCCATCACAATGGGCTATGAAGAGACGGAAGGCGGCCTGCGCTTCTATGTCGCCGATACGGGAAAAGGCATTGCGGAGGAAAACATCCCGCATGTGTTCGAACGGTTTGCCAAATTCGATCCTTTCATCCAAGGAACAGGACTCGGCCTGTCTATCTGCCATACGATCGTTGATTATCTGAAAGGGGAAATCGGAGTAGAATCGAAAGAAGGTGCGGGTAGCACATTCTGGTTCACCATCCCCTGCGAAGTGAAAAACAGATAAGGAGGATAAATTAGTTTCATAGGCATGAAAATTTATTTTCACCAGCATGAAAAAAAAGTTTCCCCGGCATGAAAATAAATTTTCAGCCAAGGGAAACTTTCGAAAATACCCAAAGAAAGGATGAATAAACAAATGACTATTTCTGTATCAATACTGTTGCATAAGCGGCTATACCTTCCTGCCGTCCGGTAAAACCTAACTTTTCGGTTGTCGTCGCTTTGATGGAGATATCTTCTACATCCACCTGAAGGACGTCGGCCATTACCCGCTTCATTTCGGGGATATGAGGATTCAGCTTAGGACGTTCAGCTGCAACGGTCGCATCTATATTGCCTAACGTATATCCGGCATCACGGAGCAACTCCATCGTATCGAACAACAGGATTTTACTGTCGATATCCTTATATTCGCCTGCCGTATCGGGAAAATGATACCCGATATCACGCATATTGGCCGCGCCTAACAGAGCATCACAGATAGCATGGATCAAAACATCCGCATCACTATGCCCTTGCAAGCCCATCGTATGTTCTATTTTCACTCCACCCAACCACAAATCGCGTTCCGGCACCAGCGCATGCACATCATATCCAAACCCTACACGTACTTTCATTACTTTCAACTTTTAACTTTCAACTTTCACCTGAACAAGTTCTTGATCCCGTCCATATCAAAAGACAGGGAGAAACGAAGCGTCTGGTCCAACGGGTTCTGTGGAACCGTGCTGATCAGATAAGCGGCATCCAACTGGAACACGCTCATACGGAAACCGGCACCGACAGAAAAGTATTTACGGTTGCCGACATTCGCATTCTCGTAAAAGTAACCGCCACGGACGAAAAACTGTTCATTATAGCTATACTCGGCTCCGACCGAGACCATGATTTCTTTCAACAAACCGTTAGGCGAATCGGTAAAAGACTTCATCATACCGGAAATGCTCGACCACGATTTGTAGTCTTCCACACGTGCCTGGTAGTCGGTATCCGTCTCTCCTTCTTTCTTTTGCGGGGCATACGGGACCATGTATTTGTTCAGGTCCAAATAAAAACCGATCTGGTTGTAGTCATCGATCGGATAAAGCAAACCCGTTCCCAAAGTCAGTTTTGCCGGAAGGTACTGGTTCGTATTTCCTCCGTCATACGATATCTTACTCCCGATATTTGACAGGTTGAAACCAAAACTCCACAAAGCTTCTGCATTTCCCATCAACACATATTTTTCCAGATAACCGGAAATATCGGCAGCAAAAGCATTGCCGGCATAACTCTCGTCATGCTGGTCCGTCCCCATATCCGAACGGATGTAACGCAAGGTTACCGCCATCGAATAAGACTCGGACAACTTACGGCTGTAGGCCACATCGAACGCCATCTCGTACGGGTTCAATCCATAAGGGACATCCCCGATATTCTCCCATATATTAACTTCCCCTAATGAGAAATAACGCAAAGAGGCGCTGACAGCCTGTAAATCGCTATTCCCTAATTTGTAATAACCGGTCATATTCACCAAAGCCACATCGTTGACCAATTTGCGCAACCACGGCGTATAAGACAGACTGACTCCCGCCTTACTTCCCATGAAAGCATATTTGGCCGCATTCCAATACTGCGAATTGATGTCCGGCAAAGTGGACGCCCCCATGTCTCCCATACCGCCACCTCGTGCATCCGGGGCTATATTTAACGAAGGAACCGCCATTTGGAGCAAAGAAGGATCATCTTGCCCCCAAGTTGCCGCAACCGAAACAAAGAAGTTTAGTATTATAACGAGTACGCCGATTCTGAATTTACTTATCATATTATATTCTATCCTTAATTATTTTCCGAGTTATCTATAAAGTACGGGCGGTTCACGCACCACCCTCTATTATTTCTTATATATAAACTGAATAATCCGAACTTTATTGTATGCTCGAATAAAATTCCTACTTTTGTCTTTTGAGTATGAAAGATATACAATCGACAGGCAAAATTAAAGCATTATTCCTTCTGATGCGCCCTTCCCAGTGGGTAAAAAACATCATTTTGTTTCTACCCCTGTTTTTTGCACAGGAAATGGGAGATACGGACAGGTTGCGGAACGTTGCAATCCTGTTCGCCAGTTTCTGCCTGCTCACCAGCGGCGTATATATTTTCAATGATTTGATGGATGCGGATGAAGACCGCTTGCATCCGGTCAAACGATTCCGCCCGATCGCCTCCCGGAAGGTCACGCCGACGACAGCCCTCATCCTCATGTTCCTGCTATATGGAGCGAGTGCGGCCTGTTTCAATCTCATACAAACAAGCGGCAATCAAATCTGGTTATTATCAGGAGGCTACATCCTTCTGAACCTGGCATATACGCTTTTCCTCAAGCAGGTACAGATCATCGATGCCATGATCGTCGCCTGCGGTTTCATCATCCGGCTCGAAGCAGGAGCCGTCGCCGGCGACATAGAGCTTTCGCACTGGCTGATTATCATGACATTCATTCTCTCTCTGTTCCTCGCTTTTGCCAAACGACGGGACGATTTGCGCAATTTCATGGAAACCGGACAGATTTCGCGTAAGAACATTACCGGATATACGATCGACTACCTGAATGTGATCCTGTCATTTCTCTCTTCCATAATCGCTGTGACTTACATATTATATACGCTTTCTCCCGAAGTGACGTCGAGAAGCAGCGAATACCTGTATGTCACAGTCCCGTTCGTCCTGGCAGGCATCATGCGCTACATGCAGATCATCTTAGTGGAGAAGAGCAACTGCAACCCGACCGATATCCTGTTGAAGGACCGCACTTTGCAGCTGACCGTGGCAGGCTGGTTCATCGTATTCGCTTTACTTATTTACTGATATGGCAATCGCAATATTCGACTTCGACGGTACCATTATTTCCCGCGACTCTCTGCCGGATTTCCTGATTCGGACTTGCGGATGGAAGGCTTTCCTCCTGCGGCTCCCCTGGATCGCCCTGTTGAAAGGGGCAGCCTTAACGGGTTTTCTCTCCACGCACCGGGCCAAAGAACTTGTGATCTCTTCTTTCCTGAGGGGGATGAGAACGGACGAGTTCCGTCAGGCTTGCCTTGAATATGCTTCTCGTATACCGGCTTTCGTTTATCCTGCCGCCTTGGATGAGATACGCAGGCATCAGGAAAAAGGGGACAAGATCGCCATTATCAGTGCGTCTGTACCTGACTGGATACGGCCTTGGGCACAAACAATCGGAATCCGGCTTGTGGAAGGGACAGAACTGGAAGTCAAAGGACAAATGTTGACCGGCCGATTTTCCACACCCAACTGCAAGGGGAGCGAAAAGGTGCGCAGGCTCCGCCGGTTATATCCGGATTTCGCCTCTGAGACCCTCTATGTATATGGCGACAGCAGTGGCGACAAAGAACTGCTCGCCCTCGCAAATGTTCCTTATTACAAACCTTTCAACAATAAATAAACATATATTATATACCTATGATACCATCCTGCCTGTCTATTCTGTTTCGCGCTCTCCGGATCGAGTGGCGAGAGACGAAACGCACGTTGTTTCCACCGACCCCGATAGAAGCCGGGCTTTTCCTTTTCTTTTTCCTCCTTTACGGGTGTATCGGCTACGGGATGCTCTTTCATACGGAACTGATAGATGTCCCTAACGGGGGTGCCGGAAGTTATTTGGGCTATGACAATCTTTTCCATCTCCACACGCGCGGAGGCGCATTCGACGTCAGCCATCCTTTCTTCGGCATCTTCCATTTGTTGAAAACGTTGTTGATAATTCTGTTGACAACCCTGTTCAAAGAGAAAACTTCCGGTATTGTCTGCCTGATGCTGATGAACCTGTTGATAACCGGCGGCCTGGTCCTGATCTTCCGTTACCTGAAACAGATCGTCCGGCTTTCCACCCGCCGGGCCTTGTTACTGACAGGGTTCACGGGATGTTTCTTCACGACAGTCGTCCTGTCGTTCACGACAGAATCCTATCCGTTCTCTTTCTTCCTGCTCGTCTTCTCGTTGTTAATGCTTTCCCGGGAATACAAACAGACCGGATACATAAAAGGACGGACCATTCTCTTCCTCACTTTCCTTTGCGGAGGTATAACGATCACCAACGCAGCCAAACCGGCTATGGCCTTGTTCCTGAACAAAGCTCCGCTTCGGCGTAAAATACGGACTGGGGGCAAAGTCATGCTGCCATTTGTCATTTGTGTTGCTGTCGTCATGGGCTTTTACACCCTCAAAGCAAAGTTGTTCAACCCGGAAGGCCAATCTCCTATTGAGGCGGTCGGGCAGCTCGGGCAATATTTTATCCATGACGAGACATTCGGAAAACAAGCACTGGTCGATTTTTGGGGCAATACGATCATAAGCACGCCTCTCACACAACAACTGGTAGGGAAAGAAGTCGTATTGCGACCCAGCGAGTACCTGCACAGTTGGAATTATGCCGCGATCATGTTCTTGTTGTTATTAGTCGCGACTTCGGCTTTGCTCAACCTGAAAAACAAATACGTGCAACTGCTGCTAATGTACCTGAGTATCGACTTCGTGATCCATTTTGTCATCCGCTACGGGATGAACGAGGCGATCCTGTTCGGCGGGCATTGGATGTTTGCAGTCCCGATCCTGCTGGGTTGGTTATACACGCGGCTACCGGTCCGCATGTACCGGATACTGGACTGGACCATTATCGGCTTCTTTGTTCTGACCGCAACGATAAACACGATGGAACTCATGCGTTCCTTCTTATTCACCTAAAATAATAAACTTCTGTGCTTTCGTCGCTTCCTTGGAATTATCGGTGCTAATGGCCGCCCGATAGATATAGACACCGGGACGCATACGGGCACCGCCTGATGTCAGATTCCAGGAGACCGTATAGTTTTCGAACAGGCCGGAAGTTCCGCTTTCTTCATGTTTCCAAAGCTGGCGGCCAGCCAGATCGTAGACCATGATGCCCACCTTCATACGGCTTTCGGGGCGGTTGTGCATAAGATGGAAAGTCACCTGCTCACGAGCGATACCCGGTGTTGCAATCACATCGAGCAGGAATGGTTTCAATCCTTCGACCACTTCGAAGGTAAACGTCCGCATGGTCGAGTTGTTCTGGATATCCCACACCCAGAACTCCGCCGTATGTTTGCCCGGCTCAAGCGCGGGAATCGGGAACTTCACAATGCCGGTTCCATCTTCGCCCGGTAATAATTCGTAATAGCTGTTCAGGTTATAACTCAGGTAGGTCGACTCGTCTATTACCAGCATCATATCGTGCCCGACACTGCTTCCCGTGATATTCACTCCGCTCTTATCCCACAATTCGGCAACAAAATAAGGAGTCGTATTCACTTGGCCACCATCCACAAACGTCGTGTCGTTCAGGTAAAGGGCACGGATTTCCGGGCCGACCGTATCGGTCTCCGCCGTGTCGGATGTTCCTCCGACAATGAAGTTGTCGAAATTACCCTGTGCCTCATTGCCGTTTTCCGTATCGACGGCATACAGGTTCATTTTTCCCTGCAGGTTGGAATAGGAAATATCTTTCGGGACTGTAAATGTGAAACTGAACTTGCCGTTGCGTACGGAGTCATTTCCCATAAAAATCGTATTCGGATAATCGGTGAAAGTAAAAGCCGGACTGTCATCCTTATTGCTGTTCTTCAAGCAAGTGACAGTCGTCTTGCTATCTTTCACGGTCGGGTTTACGATGCCGGTAAAATCAGTTGCCAACTGCCCGGAAGCATCCAACACCTCTCCTTCGACCGTTATCCTTTCCAAGGCTTTGAAAGAGATCGGGCTTCCATCTGCCGAATGCCCGTTTACGGTTGTCACTTTCATCCCGTATTCAGGATAAGCCATCTTCACAGCCGGATCGCCGATCAAGCAGAAACCCAGTTTATAAACAGACGACAAGGCGTTTTTTGTTGCCTGCATCGCTTCTCCCAACGTACGGCGACGCCCATTGTTTCTCTCGAACAAGTTACGGATCACACTATTGTTTATCGGAAAATTCGGTCTGGAGTAAGCAACACGGACAGTCGTAAACAACGCAATGCCTCCGCTGTTTTTACTCAAAAATACATCTTCTCCGGCAGAAGTATTCAAGTCGTCGAATCGTGTAAAATCACACGTTGCCGTAATCCATACCGGCAGATGGGTATAAGTAAACTGGTTGATATCTGTTTGTGTCAACACTTTCTCATCGCTTAAACCCGTTGTCCCCCCATGTCCCGTATAATTGAACAACAACAATCCGTCTTTTAAAAGTTTTTGCAACCCACTCCGTACATCCGGATAAGTTCCTGCCGCCATATCCTTTTTGTAGGCATCATAATACAGTTTATTGACCAAAAATTCAGGATGTTCGCTTTCGATATAAGTAGCCAACTGATTCGCGTAACTCATATGATCGGTTGTAAAACTGTCCGCATTGTTACCGTCGTCAGCCATAAAACACAGATTGTTTTTCCACGAACCCGTATTTTTGTTTTCCATATAAGAGATTACCTTATCCACAGCCTGGGTAGCCTGCTCCACAGTTCTGACAGGGAAGCGTCCGATGCCTAAACATACTTTTTTTCTATAAAGAAGCGATACCTTGTCATCCGCATCATCCAGAAAACCAAAATAGTCGTCCACTACATAGGAATGCTGATTCAGCGACTCCTCCGTCTGATACGTCAGCAACATATTGTTCATATCCACTAATTTCCAGGAGGAAGTCAGTTTTCGGTTATCATACGAACCATCGCCGAACAAGAGTAAATATTTGGGGGCGTCAGCCTCTGAAGTCTGCCGGTCGTAGAACATTTTCATAAAACGGCGATAAGCGGTTGCATCCGGCGTACCACTGGAAAACTCATTATAAATCGCTTCCGGCGTCACCACCCGGACCGTCAGGTTATCCTTTGTCCGATGCGCTTCCGCCAAACGTTCCGCCTGAGTTGTGAAATTAGGTTGGGCGATAATGATCATATCTTGCTGTGCCAAGGCATGCAGATCCTGGTTCGCCACCTCACCGACTGTCACGGGTGCTTTAATCTGCGAAGGCTTCACAGCGACGAACTCCCTCAAGGAAGCGGAGGCGGGAATAGAAAAAGACAGTTCCGTCCCGTTCAGGGATGTTTCCATCTGCAGCGGATTTATACCGTCGGTCACATCAAAAACCAGTGTATTGGCATCGGCTCCCTGAACCACAAAGCGGGAAGCATTGCCTACAGCCGAGAGGCTGCGGAAGAATGTATAATCATCATATACTTTCAATTGCCTCTTCATCTGAAGACGGAAATAGTTCAAGTACACGTTCTTATGTCCGGTCGTACTGTATCCGATGTTGACCTTTACAGTTTCACCTTTATCAGCGGTCCAAGCTCTTTCACGATACAATTCCCGTGCCACTTCGTATTCGTCCGACGGGACAGAGACAGAACCGGATATCAAAGAATTTCCATCGACATTCATGGTGATCGTTCCGTTTCCACGGGAGATAAAAGACAGGGTAGCCTTTCCCTCGTCGTTCGTAATGCCCGGAACCGATATCGTGAAATCGCGGGATAAAGTAGAGGTAAACGATTCGCCATACAGTTCACGCCCGGAGCTGTTCACCGAGACCAACTCTTCTTCGTGCAAAACATAGTCATCGAAAGTCGTCACCTGCAGAGTGGCTCCATCGGCAGATGCAGCCTTTTCCATCGTACGCCCGGCCGTTTCTTTTTCGGTCACGAAATAATATCCGTAATTGGAATAAGGATTGTTGGTGTGGATAAAAGACTTATCGGAAGAGGAATATTCCCATTTGCGCGGCCCCTTCCCGTAAAACAACAGATAATCCGCATTCCTCCACACGGCTACCTCTGGGACATCATCAATATAAGCAGTAGAGAAATCTTCATCCAAAGGCCAGCCTCCGTAACCACAGACAGCGACTTTGTCTAAATTGGAAAAGCCCATCTTCTTCAGGTCGGCAGCCGTCAGTTTGTAAATACCATCTTCCGCCACCTGTATCTTCACCCATTTCCCGGAGTTCAACACCGACTCGGAAGCATATCGGCTACCATCCGCCCATGCAGATGCGAGCAGACCGAATACAAACAGCAAGGTATATAAGATTCTCTTCATACGTTCTTTTTCCGTGTTATCTCACAAAGAAATCCAGCAGCTTCTGCTCGCCGATATATCCCTGCAAGTGGTCGTCTATCTTGACCGGCCCCACGCCTACCGGGGTTCCGGTATAGATCAGGTCGCCTATCTTCAACGTAAAGAAACGACTCACATAAGCTATGATCTTGTCGACTGGGAAAAGCATGTCCTGCGTGTTTCCTTCCTGAACGGTTTTCCCGTTAATATCCAAGTGGAAAGGGATGCGGTTCACATCTCCCACACGCTCTACGGGGACGAACGTTCCGAGAACAGCCGAATTATCGAACGCCTTACTGATTTCCCAAGGCAATCCTTGCGCACGCAGTTTATTTTGCAAGTCGCGGGCTGTAAAGTCAATTCCTACCGTCACCTCGTTATAGTAACGGTGAGCGAAACGTTCGCCAATGTTTTTTCCCAACCGGTCTATCTTCACGACGATCTCCGTTTCGTAATGAATCTCCGAAGAGAAATCAGGGATAAAGAACGGTTTGCCATCCTTCAGCAACGAAGAGTCGGACTTCATAAAGATAGTAGGCTCCGATAATTCTAACGAATGATGCAGCTCTTTATTGTGGGCGGCATAATTCATTCCTACGGCTATTATTTTCATATGTCAGTGATTGATTGAATTCAAGCGGTTGAACATCACGGCAAGGTGAGCGTACATAGAGGTATTTTGCACTACGATATCTTCCGGCACACGGATACGGAACGGGGTGAAGTTCCACAAAGCCTTGATTCCTCCGGCGATAATCTGTTCGGTCACTTCCTGCGCCTTGTTGACCGGGACGGTGATCACTCCGATCGTCGCTCCGTATTCTTTCTGCTTGGCAGGAAAATCATCCATATGGTAGACCGGTATCCCGTTGATCTCGGTTCCGGCAAGTTCCCGGCGGACATCGAAGCCTCCGACAATCTCCAAACCGTATTGTTTCAGACCGGAATCCTGCAACAAAGCGGCCCCCAAGCTACCGACGCCGAACAGGAATGCTTTATGCTGCGCCGTAAAACCCAAGAAATCTTCCAACACGTCCACCAGCGTACTGATCTCATAGCCGACACGCGTCTTTCCTGAAATATTCACAAAGGAGAGGTCTTTCGCCACCTGACTGGGATCCACATTAATTTCTTTGGCAATCTGAGTAGATGATACGAAAGTCTCCCCTCTTCCTTTCATCAATTTCAAAAAGGCAAGATACCACGGCAACCTCCTAAGAGTCGGTTCCGGTACTTTCCAAATTTGTTTCATTTCATCGTTAGCCATTGTTCAATCTTATTAATGTAGCTCACAAAAGTACAATTTTTTCTTCGGGAATAGAAAAATAGGTTACATTTGTGTGAAAAAAGAGAGGTGAAATCAACGTGATTACTAAAACAAATCAAATCAAAAATGATGGAATTCTACACCCGCATCTCCATTCCGAAAGCCCCGTTTACATTTTCTTATACGGAGCAAACGGTTTTACTTGGTTCCTGTTTTGTTGAAAACATCGGAAAGAAACTGGAAGAAAATAAGTTCAAGACCGATCTAAACCCATTCGGTACACTTTATAATCCTTCATCCATAGCCGAAGCGATTCGCATGCTGCTTCGGCCGGAACGGTTCACCGGGGATGACCTTTTCCGGCATGAAGGGATCTACCATAGTTTCAGCCATCACAGCCGTTTCTCCTCACCTTCGGAAACGGAATGCCTGGAAAATATTAATACGCGGCTGTTCAGTTCAGCCGACAAGATACGGGAAGCCCGGCGGATGATCGTTACTTTCGGCACGGCACGGGTCTACAGGCTGAAAAGTTCGGGAAAAATCGTTTCCAATTGCCATAAACTACCGGAAAAGATGTTCGACCGGCAACTGCTCACCGTCGAGGAGATCGTAGCAGAATGGAAAAGCCTGCTTCTTTCGCTTTGGGAACAGAATCCGGAACTGAAGATACTCTTCACCGTCAGCCCGATCCGCCATTGGAAAGACGGGGCGCACGGCAACCAGCTAAGCAAAGCCACGCTCCTGCTTGCCATCGATGCGCTGCAAAAGGAATTTCCGGAACATACCGCCTATTTCCCTGCTTACGAAATCATGATGGATGAATTGAGAGACTATCGTTTCTATGCCGACGATATGCTGCACCCATCCTCCGCAGCTGTCGAATACATCTGGGAACAGTTCACGGGCAACATGCTTTCACCTGATTCGCAGTCTATCCTTAAAGAATGGAAGGATATCCAAAAGGCTATTAACCACAAACCGTTTCAGCCGGAAAGCGAAGCCTACAAACAATTCATCTCGCAAACTTTGTTAAAGATGGAACGACTTAACGAGAAATTCCCTTACTTTGATATGACAAATGAAATCGAAATGATTAAAAAGAAATTCTAAACCTAATTATAGAGAAAAGAATGGAATATTCAATTAAAGAGATCGCCAGGATAATGGGAGCTGACGCCAAGAAATTACAGGATGCTACTGTCAGCATCTTGCTCACCGACAGCCGCCGTCTTTCATTTCCGGAACAAAGCCTATTCTTTGCCCTCCAGACAAAGACCAACGACGGACATAATTATATACAAGAATTATATAAGCTACGTGTACGCAACTTCGTAGTCAGCACTGTTTTACCGGAGTTCGAGTCGATGCCGGAAGCAAACTTCCTTGTCGTCAAGGATACGCTGAAAGCACTCCAGAAGTTAGCAGCCCATCACCGGAAACGTTTCAATATTCCGGTAATCGGCATCACAGGGAGCAACGGGAAAACGATTGTAAAAGAGTTCCTCTATCAACTATTACATAACGAGTTTAACATCGTCCGCTCGCCCCGGAGCTACAATTCGCAATTGGGAGTCCCGCTGTCGGTATGGCAGATGAACGACAAAAATACATTAGGAATTTTCGAAGCCGGCATTTCCCAACCGGACGAAATGGAACGCCTGCAACCCATCATCGCACCGACCATCGGCGTGATCACAAATATAGGGGAAGCACACCAGGAGAACTTTATATCTTCCACGCAGAAATGCCTGGAAAAGCTGACCTTGTTCAACGACTGCGAAGCGATCATTTATGACGGAGACGATGCCTTCATCTCCAACTGCATCGAGTCGGCCTGCCTATCCCACAAGGCTATCACCTGGAGCCGGACAGACTCGGAAGCGCCTTTATACATCGAATCGATCAAAAAGCTGGAATCCGAAACCATCATTCGCTGCACGCTTTTAGGTTTTGACCGGACCTATACGATTCCTTTTACTGACGATGCTTCTATCGAAAACGTCATCCACTGCATGGCCGTGATGTTGTACCTGAAGCCTACGAGCGTGAACGATGTCGAAAAGTTCAAGCGCCTCGAACCGGTTGCCATGCGCTTGGACGTAAAGCAAGGTATCAACAACTGCCTGTTGATAAACGACACTTACAATTCGGATATCAACTCTTTGGATATCGCTCTCGATTTCCAGCAGAGCCGCCGCGTAGAAAAAGGCCTGAAATGCACGTTGATCCTTTCGGACATCCTGCAATCGGGGACACTGCCGAAGTCGTTGTATAAGAAAGTCGCAGATCTGGTGCGCAGAAAGAAGATAGACCGTATTATCGGTATCGGCCGCGACCTGAAAGAGTATGGCAGTGTCTTTGATATTGAAAAAGAATTTTACCTGACGACGGAGGAATTCATCAAGTCTCCGTCCTTCAAAAAGTTCAAAGACGAATTGATCCTGATAAAAGGTTCCCGCCAATTCCATTTCGAGCGTATTTCCGAACTGCTGGAGAAGAAAGTACACGAGACGATCCTGGAAGTGAACCTGGATGCCGTTGTCCATAACTTCAACTACTACCGCTCGAAACTGAAACCGGAGACTAAGATGGTCTGCATGGTCAAAGCTTTCGGATATGGCGCAGGCTCCTACGAACTGGCAAAGACTTTGCAAGAGCATCGTTGCGACTACTTGGCCGTTGCCGTTGCCGACGAAGGGGAGGAACTGCGCAAGGAAGGCATCTCGATCCCGCTTATCGTCATGAATCCGGAATTCAGCAGCTTCAATGTCTTGTTTGAAAACCAGTTGGAACCGGAAGTGTACAGCTTCCGCCTGCTCGACGCAATGATAAAAGAGACGGAACGCAGGGGCATCACCTCCTATCCGATCCACATCAAGATCGACACAGGTATGCACCGTTTGGGGTTCCAGCCGGAAGATATACCGGAGGTTTGTCGCCGTCTGAAAGGACAAAGCGGCGTAGTCGCCCGCTCCGTATTCTCTCATCTCGTAGGTAGCGACTCCTATATCTTCGACGATTTCACGAAAAAGCAATTGGATACATTCACCCGCGCGGCAGCAGAACTGGAAGCCGGACTGGAATACAAGGTGATCAAGCATATCCTGAATTCGGCGGGAATCGAACGGTTCACCGATTACCAGATGGATATGGTACGTCTCGGCATCGGCCTGTACGGCGTCAGCGCCTCCGGCCAGAAAGGGTTGCGAAACATCAGCACGCTGAAGACGACCATCTTGCAGATACAAAACGTCCCGGCAGGCGATTCCATCGGCTACAGCCGGATGAGCTATGTAAAGCGCGATTCACGTATCGCGATTATCCCGATCGGGTATGCCGACGGCCTGGACCGCCATTTCAGCAATGGCGGCGGTGAAGTCGTGATCAACGGACATCGTTGTCCGATTATCGGCAATATCTGCATGGACGCCTGTATGATCGACGTCACCGATATTGATGCACGCGAAGGGGACACCGTCATCATCTTCGGCGAAGAACTCCCCGTCAGCGAACTATCAGACAAGCTGAAGACCATCCCGTACGAGATACTGACCTCGATCTCGCCAAGGGTAAAAAGAGTTTACTACAGGGAATAAACAAAAACAGAAATAAAGATAGCCGGCAGCTCCTTCAACTACGAACGATCCGTGCCGGCTATCTTATTTTCACACAACAGGCAACAATGCCCTGTTCCCCTAAATCTCATCTTTACGGCCTCAAAGCTCTATTTCCCATATATAAATTGATAATTAAATCGTGCATTGGGAGCAGCATCTCCTTTATCCAAAAAATGCATCGGATTTCCATCCAACGGCACATTATCCGTCCATTTGAAATTCAGAATATAATCAGAGCCGATTTTCAATATTCTTTTAGGAACTTGTATTTCCAATTCGTTCCCTTTAACAGCATAAGAGACTTCCCCCTCTACTTTCCAGTTCCAACCACCTGTACAGCGTTCAATACTGGTACTATTTTCATTCCTGGGATTACGATTGACCATATATTGATAGTTTTCCCATTGAGGAGATTTTTCCCCTTCAACCTGGATAAAAAGATTCATAGCCTGTCCGGATTCCCATCCAATTATCGGCTCTGCCGTTTTCACATAAAAAGAGACAGAACTGCCGGAATCAGCAATACGAGCCTCTACGATATCATTACGTCCCGTTGTGTTTACATATTCCTTGATTCTCCCCCAGCCCGGATGTTTACGATGAAAAGTATCGCCCTTGTCATCATAATAAACAGAAGGGACAGAAGTCCAGTCTCCAAAATCGCCATCAACAATTATCGGGAAAGATTTTTTTACCGGGATAACTTCCCGTACTCCCTTAAAACGACGTATGCCATCCACCATTTGCCAATAATAATGGTCAGCCAATTCTCCATTTTCAGGTTCTGCATCACGGCTGTATTCCTCATTATACAAATCAACAAAGAATGTATCCCCTTTCTTTATAGGCTTACCCAACATACCCCCAGCAGCTCCATTCGTAAAACGCATTGCGACCCATTCATTCCATCCCGTTATAAAAATAAATTCAGGATCAGCCTCCAATGCACGTTCCCATTGTTCTTTGAAATAAAGTCCTTCTTTCGAACGAAGATGCTGCGAATCCGGTTCCTTCCCATCGTGAAAACTCCGTCCGATATTGGAAATCGGATGTTCAGCTATACAAACAGGCATTTGCTCCGGCCTATCCGGGCTTTCATGCCAGCCATATCCTTGCGGAGTATGATCCAACCACGGCCATTTGTCTTTCCCGTCAGCAAACCATTCTTGGCCTTTCGTCCATGCCCACGACTGACGCAACGTGAAAAAATCCACGATCTCTTCCGAAAGGCCTTCCGGATTACATAGTAATAAAGGCCGTCCTTTCCATCTAAACCATAAAGAAGAATACAATCCCTTTTTATAAAACTGCTCATATAAACGGTTTGCTGTTGAAACCGAATTAGAATTAATCATAAAACTAACCGAAGGCGTAGAAATGCCCTCGGCACGCAACCGTGTATATACTTCCGCAATCTTCAACACTTGCGGCTGATAAATCGCCCCATTGGTAATATCGAAAATAATAACGTCGACGCCAGCATCGGAGAGCATTTGTGCATGTTTACGTATAATCCACTCGTCATCCGGCAGATAATAGCCGAAATAAGGTTCACTCCAGTAATGGAAGGCAGGTTCCGGCCCATAAGCCGGATTTTCCGGGTTCTCTTTTAATAAGCGAGTTATATCATAGGGACTATTCACATCTTCTGGAGATTTTGGCCGAACTCCCTCATCCGGCAACGTGGTCATATGCTTATCATACCCATGAGCTCCGTGCCAAACAAAATAAAACAGACCGACAAAACGATCCTTACGAGGCTTGCCGGCTTTTTGGGCATCCGGCAATTTCCGTCCTAATCCATCTATGGCTTCCCATGTATCCGCTTTACTGGACGAAACAATCTGCGCATTCGCCCGGTTACACATTGAAAGCATAAGATTCAATCCCAGGAGAACACATAAAACATTAAATAGATTTTTCCTCATTTATATTCACTCTTTCAAATTAACCGATCTCTGTCTATTTCCTTCTTCAACAATATACAAATATAAACAATAAGTTACAACTACTTTTGCCCGGCCTCCTAAATAAAGTAAAAGATTGCGTATCTTGCACATTTTGTGTACTTTTGTGCCGTAACATATATAAATAAAAAGAATGAGTCATAATTTATTGAAAGGCAAGCGGGGCATTATATTCGGTGCGCTGAATGATATGTCTATCGCCTGGAAAGTGGCTGAAAGAGCCGTAGAAGAAGGAGCAACGATCACACTGAGCAACACGCCTATCGCGGTTCGCATGGGACAGGTGGATGCTTTGGCCGAGAAGTTGCACGCCGAAGTTATTCCGGCGGATGCTACGAGCGTGGAAGATTTGGAAACTGTTTTCTCCAGATCAGTAGAAGTATTAGGGGGTAAGATAGATTTCGTTTTACATTCCATCGGCATGAGCCCGAACGTGCGTAAGAAACGTACCTACGACGATTTGGACTACACCATGTTGGAAAAGACGCTGGATATCTCCGCAATCTCTTTCCACAAGATGTTGCAGGTTGCCAAAAAGCAGGATGCCATTGCCGAATACGGTTCGGTGGTCGCCCTCTCGTATGTGGCGGCACAACGTACATTCTTCGGCTACAACGATATGGCTGATGCCAAGAGCCTGTTGGAATCTATAGCCCGCAGTTTCGGTTACATCTATGGCCGTGAAAAGAACGTACGTATCAATACCATTTCCCAGTCGCCGACGCTGACTACGGCCGGTAGCGGTGTGAAAGGAATGGACCATTTGATGGATTTCGCCGAAAAGATGAGTCCGCTGGGCAATGCCACAGCCGACGAATGTGCAGACTATTGCGTCATGATGTTTTCCGACTTCACCCGCAAAGTCACGATGCAGAATCTCTACCACGACGGTGGCTTCTCAAGCATGGGCATGAGCCTTCGTGCCATGAACCAGTACAGCAAAGGTCTGGAAGAATATACCGACGAAAACGGACACATCATTTACGGCTAAAACCGTAAATCAGGTGAAAGCTGAAAGGTGAAAGTTGAAAGTTTGAGGAAACACGAAGTAAACTTTCCACTTTCACCTTTCAACTCTCACCTTTCAACTCATAACGCTATGCTCGTAAAAATATACCCCGAAAACCCCAATCTCAGGGAGATAGACAAAGTGGTCAATATCATGCGCAACGGCGGCCTCGTGATTTACCCGACCGACACCGTTTATGCTATTGGTTGCGACGCATTGAATGTACGTGCAGTCGAAAAGATATGCCAGATGAAAGGCGTCAACCCGCAGAAAAGCAACCTGTCCATTATCTGTTATGACCTCTCCAACCTGAGCGAATATGCCAAAGTGAGCAACGCTGCTTTCAAGTTGATGAAGAAGAACCTGCCGGGCGCCTTTACCTTCATCCTGCCTACCAGCAGCGAACTACCCAAGATATACAAGAACAGAAAAGAGGTGGGTATCCGTGTGCCGGACAATAATATTATCCGCACACTCGTACGGGAACTCGGAAACCCGATCCTGACCATGTCTTTGCATGACGAAGACGACATCATCGAATACAGTACCGATCCCGAACTGATCGAAGAGAAGTATGAAAACGAGGTGGACATCGTCATCGACGGTGGTTACGGAGGCACGGAGGCTTCGACCGTCATCGACTGCACGACAGACGACTTTGAAATTGTCCGCCAAGGAAAAGGTGAATTAATCTATTAAACGAATAAGACAAGATGAACTGGAACCAATTACTCTCCGGCAAACGCTTCGGCATGGAAGAATATCATGAACGCAAACATGAACGTACCGATTTTCAGCGAGACTACGACCGCCTGATCTTCTCCTCCCCTTTCCGCCGTTTGCAGAACAAAACGCAGGTATTCCCTCTTCCGGGCAGCATATTCGTGCACAACCGTTTGACACACAGCCTGGAAGTTTCCTGCGTAGGACGTTCATTAGGTAATAATGTAGCCAAAGGCCTGATGCGGAAATATCCGGACGGGAGCGTCAATTTCCCGGAAATAGGATCCATCGTTTCAGCCGCCTGCCTGGCCCACGACATGGGCAACCCGCCGTTCGGGCATTCGGGAGAGCGGGCGATCTCTGCCTATTTTGCCGAAGGGAACGGGAAAAAGCTGCAAGAAGAAATTATCAACGAAGGAGGGCGCTATGAAGATTTCCTCCACTTCGAAGGGAATGCGAATGCCATGCGCCTGCTCACCCACCAGTTCATCGGCCGTCGCAAAGGCGGCTTTGCCCTGACATACAGCACGCTTGCATCCATCATCAAATATCCGTATTCTTCCGTTTACGCAGGGAAGAAAGGAAAATTCGGTTTCTTCCAATCGGAAGAGGAGGATTATATGCGTATTGCCAACGAATTAGGTATTTGCCGGAACCCGGAAGACGCGAACAAGTTTGTCCGTTATCCGCTTGTCTACCTGGTGGAAGCCGCTGATGACATCTGCTACCAGATCATGGATATCGAGGATGCCTGCAAGCTGCATATCCTGACCACGGAAGAGGCCATCCGGCTGCTCCTCAACTTTTTCGAGGGAGAACGCCTCGACCATATTGTCCGCGTCATGAAAATGGTGGACGACACCAACGAGCAGATCGCTTACCTGCGTTCCTGCATCATCGGTCTTTTGGTGGACGAATGTTCCCGTATCTTCCTCGAAAATGAAGAAGGCCTCCTCAACGGGACATACAACACTCCGCTTATCGACAACATTTGCGACCAGGCAAAGGCTGCTTATGCAACTTGCTCTGAAACCGCTTACAAAAAGATATATCGCGCCAAAGAGGTGTTAGACATCGAACTGGCCGGTTACCATATCTTCAGCCATTTGATCGACACGTTGACGGAAGCCGTCATGAACCAGGACCATGCCTACAGCAAGCTCCTGCTGCAACGCATTCCGGAACAGTACGACACGAACGCGCCGACCGTCTACGGCAAGGTGCAATGCGTACTCGATTATATCTCCGGCATGACAGATGTATATGCTTTGGATTTATACCGCAAAATCACAGGGATGAGTTTGCCGGCAGTCTAATATTCCTCCCTGTACTTGCTTTCCAGCTTATCTTCCAGTATGCTCAGATAGCTTTTATATCGCGATTCGCTGATATAATGGTCTTCAACGGCACGCAACACCGCACAGCCCGGCTCGTGACGGTGAGAGCAGTTGTTGAATTTGCAATCGGCGGAGAATTTGAATATTTCGGGGAAGTAATGGGCGATTTCCGCTCCTTCCATTTCAATCGTGCCAAAACCTTTGATCCCCGGAGTGTCGATCAGGTAACCACCGTCGGGCAAAGGAATCATTTCGGAAAAGGTCGTGGTGTGCATCCCCTTGTTGTGGTATTCGGAGATATCGCCGGTGCGAAGGCCTGCACCGGGAACCAGTTTATTGATGATTGTCGATTTCCCCACACCGGAATGACCGGACAATAAGGTGATCTTTCCTTTAAGGTCCTCTTTCAACTCGTCCAACCCCTCTTCAGTACGGGCGCAAAGCATGGAGCAAGGATAGCCGATTGTCGTATACAGGTTGATCAAACCGTCCAACAATTCCCGGTCTCCACCATGATAACGGTCTATTTTGTTGAAGACCAGCTTCACCGGCACACGATAGGCCTCGGCTGTAGCAAGGAAGCGGTCGATAAAAACGGTGGTGGTAATCGGATAGTTGACCGTCACGATCAACATTGCCTGATCTACATTTGCGGCAATGATATGCGACTGTTTGGAGAGGTTAGAAGCGCGGCGGATGATATAATTCTTCCGCTCTTCGATCTGGGTGATGAAGGCGGTTCCTTCGGCATTGATATCTATATCGACCCGGTCTCCAACCGCAACAGGATTGGTGGTACGTATATCTTTCAGGCGAAAATTTCCTTTGATCTTACTTTCTATATCGCGCCCGTCATCGGTGCGTACGGTATACCAGCTACCCGTATTCTTTATAACCAATCCCCTCATGTTAGTTGAAAGTTGAAAGTTGAAAGTTGAAAGTTAAAAGTTGAAAGAAAGGATCTATCCCGTCACTTTCAACTTTCAACTCTCAACTTTCAACTCGTTATACCGTCATTATTTCTTTTTCCTTTGCAGCGTAGAGTTCGTCTACTTTCTTGATATACTTGTCATGGACTTTCTGGACTTCTGCTTCTGCGTCTTTTTCGACATCTTCAGGAGTTCCTTCGGACTTGATGCTTTTCTTCAATTGTTCGATTGCATCGCGGCGGGCATTACGGATACTGATCTTGGCCGTTTCCGCTTCCTGTTTGGACTGTTTAGCCAACTGACGACGACGTTCTTCCGTCAGAGGAGGAATACCTAAACGGATCACTTCACCATTGTTTTCAGGAGTGATACCGACTTCGGAATCCATGATTCCTTTTTCAATATCCTTGATAATCTTCTTTTCCCACGGGGTGATCATGATCGTTCTTGCATCCGGTATAGTTACGGTAGCCACATTTGTCAAAGGGACAGGAGCTCCGTAATACATAACTCTCACGCAATCCAAGATTTTCGGATTCGCCTTTCCGGCACGGATATGAGACAACTGTTCGTCCAAATATTCGATCGCAAAAGTCATCTTTTCTTCTGCCGCCTTTACATACTGTTTTATATCTGCCATAAGTGATTGTATATTTTTGTTTTCTTTGTTCGTTAGGCAAACAAAAATAGTAAAGTTTTTCTTTTTGGCAAACTGTTTACGGAAATATGTTTTTCCGAACCTTCAGGATCACTTCAATTTCGTAAAAAGGAAGAGCAGATAAAACACCCCGACTGCCAAAACCAGCAAAGCTCCTGTCTGCGAATGGAGAGCATCGGAGGCAAAACCCATCAAAAGCGGGAAGACCGTTCCCCCGAAAAGCCCCATAATCATCAGGCCGGACACTTCGTTCTGCCGTTGGGGCATCGACAATAAAGCCTGGGAGAAAAGAATGGAGAAGACGTTCGAATTGCCATATCCGACCAAAGCGATGCTGACATATAGCAGAGCCTTGCTGTCAAACAGAAGGAAACCCACCATCGAGGCGACCATCAATACGACGCTGACGATAAAGAACTTCTTCGGCGACCAATGAGCCAGGATCAGCGAACCGGTCAGGCAACCGATCGTACGAAAGATGAAATAGAGGCTCGTTGCAAACGCCGCCGCATGTATATCCATCCCCACCCGTTCCATCAGGATTTTAGGGGCGGTGGTATTCGTACCGACATCTATGCCGACATGACACATGATGCCGACAAACATCAACAGGATAAACGGGTTACCCAGCAAGGCTATACATTCACCGAACGTGGAGGGCCTGCCTTCCGGCCTCTCTTCCTTGATAGGGGTCGCCCCTAACAGGAAAATCGCAACAACCGCGATCACCATATAGACCGGAAACAGCACACGCCAGCCCAACCCCAACGAAGGGATCGCCGCAGTCGCTCCCCACATGGCAATATAAGGCGCCAGAAAAGAGGCGATCGCTTTGACAAACTGCCCGAAAGTCAGGCTGCTCGCCAACTTATCTCCGGTAATAATATTAGACAGAAGCGGGTTCAGCGAAGTCTGCATCAAAGCATTCCCGATCCCCAACAAAGAAAAGGAGACCAGCATCACCATATAGCCCTCGCCGAAACACGGGATCAGCAACGACACGAAGGTAACGGCCAGACTCAGCATGACCGTCTTTTTCCGTCCGATCTTATTCATCAACATCCCTGTCGGGACGGAGAAGATCAGGAACCAGAAGAACACCAAGGAGGGGAAAATATTCGCTTCGGAATCCGTCAGCCCTAAATCCAGCTTCACATAGTTGGAGGCAATTCCCACCAAATCCACAAATCCCATCGTGAAGAAGACAAGCATCACCGGGATCAATCTCATATACAAACTTTTCTCTTTCATGATCTGTCTGCTGTTTTTTATTTCCATATAGACCGGAGCGTATACACTTCCAGATCCTTTACTTCCACATTATTTCCCCAAAAACGGAAACCTTCTTTATTTTTCATATCCGGACGGCGCTCCATCGAATAGGAGTAAGCGCCGTCATCGATAAAGACTTCAACAGATGTCTTATCCAGAATGATATCGGCCGTAATTTCCATGCTGGTCATATCTTCAGGTGAATAGAACACGCCGTTTATGCGGTTGAAGTTCATATCATAATCCAATAAAGGTTGCCCGAAGAGGTTCAGGCCCACGCTCGTGGCATGAGACAGTTTGATCGTGGTCCGGATACGCAATATCCCGGCATTGTTATATGATTGAAGCAACTCATTGGCCTTATCGGCCGTCAGTGAATTCCACCGGCCGGCTTCCGTCTGCAACCGGTCAAACTCTTTGACCGGTTTGCTGAAAAGGCGGATACCGTCTTTGGTCGTATGCAAAGACAATTCTGTCGGAAGCAACATCATGCCGTTGAAAGGCATTCCCGGATGAGAAATACGCCCCCAGCCCAACTGGATGCGACGCCCGTCGGATTCAGGGATACCGGTGAAGGTCTGGGCGGCATAGATAGAACCGGTCGAATAGTAATATTTACCGGCTTCAGGTGTAAACTTCTTGCCGTCAAAAGCCCCGATCATATAAGTGCCGGAGGCTCCGTACATCACCCACTTGGTATTATTCTTATTTCCATCGACAGGGAGTTCGAACAATTCGGGACACTCCCAAAAGCCGGTGATATGGCTTTCGAACGTCCAGTCTTTCAGGTTATCCGAGTTATAGATAGAATGCCCGTCGCGTTCATTCAGAACCATCACCCATTTACGGGATGGCTTATGCCAGAAAACTTTCGGGTCACGGGTATCTTTACTGTTCCATTTCGCTTTGGAGTCGATCACCGGGTTTCCCGTATATTTCGTCCACGTACGCCCTCTGTCGAGGCTATAAGCAACACATTGCACCTGCTTTTCCGGACTGTCGGCAGTATAGACAGCCACCATCGCCGGAGTACCTTTCTTTCCGAAGCCGGAGGTGTTGCCATAGTCGATCACAGCCGAACCGGAGAACATCGTACCATGTTCGTCCGGATACAGGGCGACAGGCAGTTCCTCCCAATGTATCAAGTCTTTACTTACCGCATGCCCCCAATGCATATTTCCCCAATCGCGCTCATACGGATTATGCTGGTAGAACAGGTGGTATTCACCGTCATAGTACAACAGTCCGTTAGGGTCGTTATTCCACCCCCTACGTTGAGTATAGTGAATTTGCGGGCGGTTGGTTTCGGCATACAGACTATCCTGCCCCGCTATTTCATCTGCCTGATATATCTTGTTTATTCCGGCCTTGTTCCCCTTATAGGAGATTTTTATCTCTTTGCCCTTCAAAGCAGACATATCACAGAAAACCCAATAGTCCGGGTTTTCCGGAGCCAGGCGAATATCAAACGCCCGTTCCTGTTTGCCATCCACATCAAAAGTCATTACCGCCCGGTCTGTCTGATGCGAAACCGGAAGATTAAGATATCTCTTCGTAATCTTCATTGCCAAGTCTTGTGCCTCCATTGCAGAAATGCAGGTCAGCAGAGCACTTACGAGAATCAACACGCATCTTGTTTTCACTTCCATGGAAAATTAGAATTTAAAATAAAACAATGGAATCAAAAAGGTTATACTATCCATCCTCAAATATACACTATTTATTGTTCACATTGTAATTATTCTTCAAGTTTTTTGAAATAAAAATTTTCCGCCTGTTTTCCATTTTATCTATAAAATCAACACAATTCAGAAAATAATTCTTGCATCGCTCCAGGTACGGGAGATCAAGGCACTCGGCAAACCGTAAAGCATAGCTTTAGCCGGTGTAAAGCTATGGGTTAGGGGAGCTAAAGCATAGCTTTATGTAGTCCGGTTATAAAAGCCGGATAAAAACAGGTTGTTTCTTTGCGTTCGAGGAAAGGGGGAAAATAGAATGGCAGTTAAAAAAGCGATTATTGATTATCAGTGATTTATGGTGACAGATGACAGATAAAAACCCATTTCTGTAAAAGTTTAAGGGAAAAGTGAATTAGAAGAGGGTGCCTTTAAGGGAGCCTATTCTAATTCAATTACACAGAAAAGTTTTGCAAAAAGGCCTTTTTATCTGTCATCTGTCACCTTTCACAACAGAATATTTCTTTTCGGATACCGGCGGATTGTCAATTATGCACCAGCGTTCCGATGTTTTCTCCGCTCATCACTTTTTTCAGGTTGCCGTTGGTATCCATATCGAAAACGATGATCGGAAGGTTGTTTTCCTTACACATCGTGGTCGCCGTCAGGTCCATGACCTTGAGACCGCGTGTATAGATTTCATCATAGGTGATCTCCGAAAACTTGGTGGCTGTCGGGTCTTTTTCAGGATCGGCCGTATAGATGCCGTCTACGCGGGTTCCCTTCAGCATCACGTCCGCTTCGATCTCGATACCGCGCAGGGATGAGCCCGTGTCGGTCGTAAAGAACGGATTGCCGGTTCCGCCCGACATGATCACGACATTACCTTGTTCAAGCAATTCGATCGCCCGCCATTTATTATAAAACTCGCCGATCGGTTCCATACGGATAGCTGTCAGCACCTTGGCTTTCACGCCATGAACCACAAGGGCAGAACTCAAGGCCAGGCTGTTGATGACCGTTGCCAGCATCCCCATCTGGTCGCCTTTCACACGGTCGAAGCCTTTGGACGCTCCGCTCAAGCCGCGGAAGATGTTGCCGCCGCCAATCACGATTCCGATCTGGACACCCATTTCGGCTATCTCTTTGATCTGTGCCGCATATTCGTTCAGACGAACTTCGTCTATACCATATTGTTTACCTCCCATAAGCGATTCGCCGCTTAATTTCAACAGGATACGTTTGTACTGAGCCATATTATCTTGATTCGTTTGATTGTTATATCCACAAAAATACAGTATTTCAATAACCCGGCAATAGCAGTCCTTCATTTTAGTAAAACATTTAACAAGACTGTACCCTCGTTGTAACAGCATTGTAACATCTCTCTTCTATCTTTGTCCGAGAATAAAGATACACACTTACTTATTTTGAAGACGCGAAAAAGTCACCAGAACCTTATAATTCCTAACTTTTATACGGCAATCCTCTTTCAGCGGAAAGAAACGGATTGCCGTATATTTTTACCCAACAAAACCGCATGTATTTATTACTTATTTTGCACGATATTTTATTTTATAAACATACTCATATAAAGAGGTAAATATAGGATACCGTTTTCAAATTCCAAGTCATTACCGCTCATTACTATCCGTCGGTTTATTCTGTCGCCAAAAAGACTTTGGGCCATATCGAGCGAAGAGTGTTTCTTGTAGTCCTTCCCCGACTTCACCTCTATAGCTAAAATCACCAAACCGTTGATAATCTTTCTTTTAAACACATACCTGCAACTTTTTTCCAGGAAAACAGTCCCAAGATTGCAACTTTTTTCCAGGTGTTAGCCAACACAGTTGTACCAGCTCAGAAAAGAAGTTTATCCTTTAAATATTTTCCCGTATAGGATGCTTCGCACATCGCCACCTCTTCCGGCGTTCCGGCACAGACCAGATTCCCTCCGGCATTTCCTCCTTCGGGACCGAGATCGATCAGATGGTCGGCACATTTGATCACATCCATGTTATGCTCGATGATAACAACCGTATGCCCTTTATCGATCAAGGCATTGAAAGCCTTCAACAAAGTCTTGATGTCATGGAAATGCAGGCCGGTCGTCGGCTCGTCGAAGACGAAGAGCGTCGGTTCCTGTTTCTCCTGGCCCAGATAGTAAGCCAGTTTCACACGCTGGTTTTCACCACCGGACAAAGTGGACGAAGTCTGGCCGAGTTTGATGTATCCCAATCCGACATCCTGGAGGGGTTTCAGTTTCTTGATGATCTTTTTTTCCTGCGAACCCTGATATTGGCCGAAGAACTCGATCGCTTGGTTCACGGTCATTTCCAACATATCATAGATACTCGCTCCGTGATATTCGACATCGAGCACATCCTGTTTGAAACGTTTGCCGTGGCAGGTTTCGCATTCGAGGGTGATATCGGCCATGAACTGCATCTCGACCGTGATCTTTCCTTCTCCTTTACATTCTTCGCATCGTCCACCTTCCTTATTAAAGGAGAAATAGGCAGCCGAATAGCCCATCTGTTTAGCCAAGGGCTGTTCGCCGTAAAGTTTACGGATCTCGTCGTAGGCCCCGATATAGGTCACCGGGTTGGAACGGGAACTCTTGCCGATGGAGTTTTGGTCGACAAACTCGATGCTTTTAATCATGTGCATATCGCCTTCCAAACCGGAACAGTCAACCATCAAACGGGCAGCCTCGTCCAAATAATGCTTGACACCCTCGTAGAAAATATCACGCACAAGCGAGCTTTTTCCCGAACCGCTGACACCCGTCACGACCGTCATCACATTCAGGGGGAATTTCACATCGATCCCTTTCAGGTTGTTTTTGCGGGCGCCTTTCACCTCGATATAATTATTCCAGGGACGACGGTAAAGGGGCACTTCTATCCGGTCCTCACCTGTCAGATAGCGAACGGTATAGCTGTTGCTGCTGGTCTTCAAATCGTCCACATCGCCCTGATAGACCACTTCTCCCCCCAGGCGACCGGCTTTCGGACCGATATCGATGATGTAATCGGCCGCACGGATAATCTCTTCGTCATGTTCCACCACGACAACCGTATTGCCCAATGCCTGCAATTGGCGGAGCACCTTGATCAGCAAATCGGTGTCGCGCGAATGAAGCCCGATACTCGGCTCGTCCAATATATAAAGGGAACCGACCAGGCTGCTGCCCAAAGAGGTCGCCAGGTTGATACGTTGGCTCTCACCACCGGAAAGAGAGGCGGACAGACGGTCGAGCGTCAGGTAGCCCAATCCCACATCCAAGAGGAATTGCAGGCGGTTGGAGATTTCCGTCAGCAAACGTTTGGCGATGGAGGCATCGTTCTCGTCGAGCCGGAGATTATCGAAAAAGGCCTTTGCTTCCGTGATCGGAAGGGCGACCAGTTCCGCGATATTCTTTCCTCCCACTTTTACATAGAGGGCTTCGGGACGCAGACGGGAACCTTTGCAGGTCGGGCAAACGGTCTTTCCGCGATAGCGTGCCAACATCACGCGATACTGTATCTTATAGAGGTTCTCTTCCACAAACTTGAAGAAGTCGTCGATGCCGTGCAGTCCGCGGGCTCCGTGCCAAAGCAGGTCCTTCTCCTTTTGTGTCAGATCGTAATAGGGACGGTGGATAGGGAAGTTGTATTTCTCGCTCTTCAAGATAAACTCCTTCAACCACTCTCCCATCACATCGCCTTTCCAGCAGACTACCGCTCCCTGGAAGACGGACAGGCTTTTATCGGGCACGACCAGATTTTCATCTATGCCGAGCACCTTCCCGAACCCTTCGCATGTCGGGCAGGCTCCCAACGGGTTGTTGAAGCTGAACATCATATCGGTCGGCTCCTCGAACACCATTCCATCTGCCTCGAACTTCTTGGAATATTCTTTTACAACCGTTCCTTCGGGTGTGTAGATACGGATGATACAGGTATCGTGTCCTTCGAAGAAAGCCGTTTCGGCAGAGTCGGCAAGACGGCTTTTCAATGTCTTGTCATCCGATACGACCAGACGGTCTATCAACAGTTCGATCACCGGGGAGGAAAGCAATGCGTCATCCGCCAGCACTTCACCGATACGGTAAACGGTCTCGCCAATGGATAAACGGGTGTACCCTTCTTTTTGCAGGATTTCCAATTGTTCTTTGATACCGCGCCCATCCGGCAGGACGACAGGGGCATATACGGCAAAGCGAGTCCCGGCGGGATAACCTAAGACTTCTTTCACGATATCGCTTACCTGGTGTTTCTTCACTTCCGTCCCCGACACGGGAGAGATGGTTTTCCCGATACGGGCATACAGGAGGCGAAGGTATTCGTATATCTCCGTAGAGGTTCCCACCGTCGAACGCGGGTTGCGGGTGTTCACCCTTTGTTCGATGGCGATAGCAGGGGGAATGCCTTTGATATAATCACACTCCGGCTTGCTCATACGCCCCAGGAACTGGCGGGCATAGGCGGAAAGGCTCTCCACATAGCGGCGCTGCCCTTCCGCATACAACGTATCGAATGCCAATGATGATTTTCCACTACCGGAAAGGCCGGTTATAACGACAAGTTTGTCTCTGGGAATCTCGACATCGATATTTTTCAGGTTATTGATTCGAGCTCCCTTGATGAATATAGAATTGTTTTCGGACATAATTATTTCCTTCATTAATCGGTTCCGAGGAAGATAGTTTTGACACACCTTCCCGAATCGCAAAAGTAAAAAAGGATTGCCGTTTTGCCAAGTAAACGGCTGACATTCACATTCGGAAACAATCAATTCACACTTTCTATATAAACGGGGCCGACCAGGCCGGATTTCTGCAACGTATCGGTTGGTTTCCAGCTATTGCAAGGTGTCCAGGTTTTCCGTTCGGACTCCGGCAAACCACTGTCGCCGATCAAACGGTTCATCCATGTAGTAACGACCTCTATCTCAACTTTATTCTTTCCTTTACGAACCAAATTCGTGACATTTACCCGGTAGGGAGCCGTCCAGACACCACCGGCATACTGACCGTTGATCTTCACTTTTGCCATCACACCGACATCGTTCAGATTCAGATACAATTCGCCCTCCGGTTTCTTTTTCAACTTAAATTCCGTCTCGTACCAAATCGTACCGGAATAATAGCGGATATCGGGATTCTCGTTCTTGCTGATATCTTCCAGGCAGGCAAAGGTCTGGCTTGCAGGGCCTCTTCTCTTTTCCTCAAAAGATACTTTCCAGGGAGCATCCAGGCGGACAAGCGTCTGCGGAACCGGATAGTTCAGTTGCAACCCTGTCCCCTCCGCTTTTGTGGCCGGCCGACGGAACACGACGAAAGCGCTCTCATAAGGATACAGCTTCAATGGAACGACTGTCCCCGCAGCTGTCTCCTCATAGGCCGGGAGCGTACGAATACGACCTGTTGTCGCATCCCACAATTCCGGTTGCCTTGAACGGACACGGAATTCCGGACGGAGCTCGATCGTTTTGTCTTTCTGGTTGGAGATAAAATAGATATCGGCATCTACAGCAGCACGGTGCCCGTAGAGAACCGGAGCATCTGCCGGCAATCCGCAATCCGGCACACAACCGATATGCTTCAAGGCCTCCTCCATTGTCATACCGAACAGCAATTCGCCTTTTCCTCTTTTGACTGCCTTCACGCTTCGCCCGTCCAAACCGGACCATAATTCGCCGGCCAATTTCTCAACCTGCCTGTCGGCCGTTTGGTAAGATTCTCCACTCGGCGAACGTTTCGGGGCCGGACCTAAGACAACTGCACCGTCTTCGATCAGTTTCTTGATCTTGGCAAGCAGTTCGGGACGCATAGTTTCAAGCTTCGGAAGTACCAGTATCCGGTATTGAGTGCCGTGAGGCAACGTCAGCAAACCGTCTTTGACAAAGAGGTCGCGCTCGATCACCTCGGCATTGATATAATCGAACTGGTAACCTTTCGGCAGTTCGGGGTCTACGATACCGGTCATTTTGGGAGCATCTTCGCCGATGAAATAAGCGACATCGGCAATATTCAAGCCTTGTTGCAACATATAGTTGACTCGTTTCAGATAGGATGTAAACAAATCCATCTGCGGATACCAGGTGTTCAGCCGGTTGAATTCGCTACTGAACCAGGCGTTCATCCCCGGCTCGCGTTCTTCCGAAGGTTGAGAGATATAGACATGCAACAACGTATTGTTGATCCCTTCCGTAAAGAAACGGTCGCCGCGTTGTTTCATCATGGCGGGATAACAACTGAAAGGCGTCCCGCCACTGGTGAACGATTCGGCCGAAATCTTCTGTTTCCCATAAATATGTCCGCAGGAAGAAGCGGCACGGTTCTCGATATTGCCCAAATCGCCGAAACTCCAGAACTCACCTCCTATCTCGTCCGATTGTCCGCCATATTGCAGGAACTCACCGGGGAACCCCCAATGCCCGTAGTTTTCCAACCAGGTCGTCAAACCATATTTATGACACACATCCCGTAAGCCGCCGACATAGTCGTATGCGATCTTATCCGCAACCAAGCGCCGCAGATCCCAAAGGAAACGGTCGGACTGGTCTTCGCTCTTGACCACATATCCTTCATAAACGGGAAGGAACGGTAACGGGTCATAGCCGTAACGCGCCTGGAATTCCGACAAGAAGTCGTCGGTAAAGTTCTGCCCACCTGTCTCGTAACTATCTTGTACGACTACTTTCCAACAGGCACGGTCTTCTGCCGGAATACGACGGTATATTTCACCCATAAAGGCCTCGAAGTGTGCTTTCACATGTTTGCGGCTCATCTTATCTATCTCCAGTCCGGTTGCTTCGGGGTCGGCAGGACTGTTTGTCACGCCTGTCGGGAGCATACCGGTGCGCAAGATCGTCCATTCTCCCGCCGGAGCTTTCCATACAAGACGGTCTCCCTGCAAGAAAGCAGAAATATCCAATACTTTCCCCGGATCGATCACCAGAGAGGGATCGTCCGTTTCCGGTTGTACCGGCCACTGGTATTCATGCCAATAAGGAAGCGGGGTCTGAAACATCTTGGCCAATGTCTTTTCGGGATAACGTTCCACGGCGGGAAGGGAAGAGAATTCCACCTCGCTCAGCCCCATACCGGGACCCACGTTTGCCAACTCCAACCGGAACTCGCTTGCCGTCGTCGCCGGGACAGAGACAACAACCGGTGCATACGGGTCAAAGCCGACATTCAAATTTGCATTGAAACGGTCGAGCTTGAACTCGGACAGCATCCGGTAAGCCCCGTTTTCTTTCACCCATAAGCGGGCATTGGCTTGAATCGGCTGACGGGCGGGAAAGATTTGCAAACTGCGTAAGGTAAACGGAACGTCCGCCCTGAAATCGATCGCCACAGGCTTTTCGCTCTTTTCCGTAAAAAGCACGGCTGTCTCCTTATCTCCGTCAATCAGGCTGTTCAGGTTTTGCAAAGGTATAGCAGATGTCACTTTTGCATTTGCCGCCGACAACCGGACTGCTTTCTTACCGACAGAGGGAAAAGCGATCACCCTTACATCCTGAAAGTCTTTATCGGGTTTCGCCAAAACAACTTCTACCTGTTTTCCTCCGCTGACTTCCGCCTTCACCGATGCCAGATAACGCATCGCCTGCTCAGGTTTCACCCACGGCCCGCCCGACTGGCTCCATCCGGGAGAATTAAAGATACCGATCTCTATTCCTAATTCAGTTGCCGTTTTAAGGGCTGCATGCAATATCTTCCACCATTCCTCACTATAAAACGGAACGGTCTTATAGAGCGTATGAATTCCTTCCAACCCGATATTCCCGATAAAAGCCCGGTTGATCCCGGCTTCTTTCATCGAATACAGATCCTTTTTCACACCTTCTTCCGAGATATTCCCGGAGATCCAATACCAATAAACGGATGTTTGTACCTTTTCGGCCGGATTCATAAAACCGGACTCAAGCGCATTTCTCTCTTGCCCGTTTCCCGTAAAAGGCATCAACAACGAAAGACAAAGCAATGTTTTAAACAGAGGTTTCCTCATGGTCTGTTCTTTTTAAGATTTCGGCGGTAAAAGTAACAAGATTCTTTCCACCTCTGTTTTCTATATTGATTTATATCTTTTCAAAAATGCTTTTCCAAACAAATTTCCATCAAGCCTTATTCTCAAAACCACTGTTTATAACGCAAAAAAGATAGAGGCTTTTAAACTTTTATTATCTTTGCAGGTGGATTAAATAACAGACAAAAGAATCTCAAACTTATAGACTTCATGATGGCAAAATACCTTCGTCTGCTACTGGTCTTGCTGCTTGGCGCAGTAACATCATGTAAGACGGCACAACAAATACCGCAGCAATCGACTGGAAAAGATGTGAAACGGGAATTTCGCGGGGCTTGGATACAGACCGCTTTCCAGGGAGAATACAAAGATATGACACCCGTACAAATGCGGAAAGACTTTATCCGCAAGCTTAACTATCTGCAAAAATGCGGGATCAATGCCATCATCTTCCAGGTACGTCCGGAAGCTGACGCTTTCTACAAATCGGACATCGAACCTTGGAGCCGTTTCTATACCGGCCAGCAGGGACTCGCACCTGCCGGAGACTTCGACGTAATGGCTTTCTTGATCGAAGAATGCCACAAACGGAATATGGAATTCCATGCCTGGCTGAATCCTTACCGGGCAAGTACAGGCGGATACACCCGTTTTGCCGATTCACATATATATAATAAACATCCGGAATGGTTCGTGACCTACAACAAACAAATCTTGTTTGACCCCGGATTACCGGAAAGCCGGCAGTTCATCTGCCGTGTGGTACGGGATATCGTAAGCCGTTATGATGTAGACGCAATCCACATGGACGACTATTTCTATCCTTATCCGGTAGCCGGCATGCCTTTCCCGGACGACAATAGTTTTCAGAAATACGGATTGAACAAAGGATATAAAGCATCACAACGTGCCGACTGGCGAAGGGAGAATGTGAACAAGCTGATTCGTGAGATCAAGCGCACTATCCTGCTGTCCAAACCGTGGGTCAGATTCGGCATCAGCCCGTTCGGCATCTACCGCAATAAGAAAAGCACGCCCGACGGTTCAGGCAGCAACACCAACGGATTGCAAAACTACGACGACCTGTACGCAGACGTGACACGCTGGGTAAAAGAGGGTTGGATAGACTACAACATTCCACAGATATATTGGGAGATCGGACACCCGGCTGCCGATTACATCACGCTTATCAAATGGTGGAACAAAAATGCCAATGGCGGACATCTATATATCGGCCAGGATATAGCCCGCACCATGAAAGCCGGAGAACTGACCCGCAAGATGCGCTACGAACGCTCACTTTCCCATATCAACGGAAATTGCTTTTGGCCGGCAAACGAAATACTTTGGAACAACCAAGGTGTGGCCGACAGCCTGAAACGGAACTACCACCGATATCCGGCTCTGATCCCGGCCTATACTCACCTGCACAACCGGGCGCCGGAGGAGGTCAAGAAACTGAAGGCCGAATGGACTGCCCAAGGGTATATGTTGCACTGGCAGGCGGAACAAAGCAGGACCAATCCCGAATTGGCAAACTATTTCGTCATCTACCGTTTCGAAAACAAAGAGCCGGTCAACCTGAACGATCCTTCGAAGATAGTAGCGATCACACGCAAAACGAACTATCTGCTACCCTACGACGACGGGAAACACAAATACCGCTACGTAGTCACGGCAGTAGACCGTTTTCACAATGAGAATCAAGGCAAAAGCAAAATGGTAAAACTTTAGGTCCGGTATCATTAGCATAATTGACAGCCAATACACACATACAGAACCGATTAATTTCGTATCTTTGTTACGAAATACATTTAGTATTGAGGGCATATGAAATTAAAACTTATCACTCTGTTTATCATCCTTTGCTTAGGATTTACAGGTTGTTCCGAGAATGAAACTCCGGGACCCCGAACTACGCGTACCATCTTAGTCTATATGATGGCCAATAACAGCCTCAACAGTTTTGCCTCAAAAAACATAGAGAGCATGATAGAAGGTGCGACAGCCCAAAACCTCAACGGAGGAAACCTGATCGTTTATTATGCTCCTGCCGGTTCGAACCCGGAACTTCTTCAGATAAAAGAAGAAAACGGTGTCGTCAAGAAATTCCACCTGAAGGACTATGAAAAGCAGAATTCGGCAGATCCGGATGTGATGCGGAGTGTGATCGGCGAAGTGCTTTCACAATATCCGGCAGACAGCTATGGATTGATATTATGGAGCCACGGGACTGCCTGGCTTCCCTCCGACTACCAGAATAAGCTGAAAGCGTTCGGACAGGACGGCAACAACTGGATGGAGATCGACGACCTGGCGAAAGGGCTGCCGGATAACGTATTTGATTTCATCTTGTTCGATGCCTGCTACATGGCAAGCATCGAATGTGCTTATGAACTTAGGAACAAGGCCGAATATATCTTGGCTTCCCCCACCGAAACACTGGCGGACGGATGGCCTTATGCAGAGATGATGCCACAACTGTTTGCCTCCGGCCTGCAACTGGAAATGGTGGGCCAAACATTCTACAACCATTATCTGAACAATTCTTATCCGTATGCGACCGTATCGCTTACGAAAACAAGCGAACTGGATAATCTGAAAAACATAACACATGATATCTTGGCTGATAAGACCGAAAGCGATATTTACAGCCTCGATCTTAAAAAGATGCAAAGACTGGAATACTTGTATCGCAGTCCCGGAATGTTATATGACATGGCCGACTATATCAAGCAGTTGGCGACAGACGAACAATACAGCAAATTCATCAGTTGCCTGGATAAAGCGGTTATCTACAAGGCACATACTCCTAAATCTTATTATTACTACGGCACACCTCAACAGGCATTACCGGTAGAAAGCTATTGCGGCCTGACCGTTTTCGTCCCGCAAGAATCTCTCTCCAAAATGCTCGAATGGTATAAACAAAGGGTTAGCTGGTATAAGGCGGTATACGAATAGGCTTGCTATCACCGGATCAGGAAAGCCTCCTTAAAGCGTTTCACTATACCATCGGGATGATATATTTCTGCATAAAAGATATAGACACCCGCTTGCAGCGGGCTTCCGTTGCCGGCAACGCCACTCCAGGTGATTTCGCCGGAGGTGCCTAACAACTCATGATTGGCAATCTCGGCTACACGCAGGCCGGAAGTATTGAAAACAAAAGCACGACAACTATATCCCGAACGGTCGAGCAGATAGGAAATAGCATAACTGCCGGATTTCTCTATCCACAAAGGAGGCTCCATCCCCGTAGAGCCACCCGACGAAGCGCCTTTGTATTGGGAATTCTGATAACCGGGTGTACCGTAACCAGCCGTTACGGAAGCGGAGGTCCAGTTTGCCGCGTCTTGTGTTGCGCCATCCGGGTCAATACGTTCAAGAGCGACTCCTTTCGATTTTTTGATAGAATAGGCGTGCCACTTCGAAGAATAGGCGACTTCATCTATTACCGTCTCATCCGCAGAACGGAACAAGACCAAAGTGGAAGATGTATTGGCTAAAATCGGAAGTTTGGCCAACTCGCAAAGGGCAGATGGATCGGCTATATCGTAGAAAGAGGCAACGCTTTCCTTGTTTTTGGTCAAGAGCAGATAGCTTTTGGTGTTCAGCTCAGGCTGAATAGAAGCCAAAGGGTAGCGGGTACTGAGTGTACCGTCAGATTTACGAATGGCAACAGAGAGAGCAGACAAAGACAAGGGGTGATCCGAACGGTTATACAATTCGATATATTCGCTGCCTCCGGCATACGGGTCGGGGAGCAATTCGTTGATAATGATTTCTCCGGGCTGAACCGGATCTGTGATTGCCGGAATATCGGGATCATTCGTATCATCGGGTGTATCGGGTCCGTCCGAATCTACCGGCGGTTCTTCCGCCTTATCGGAAGAGGAATTAACGGCACCGGGTGTTCCTCCACGTGGATCAGTACAAAGACGCCAACCCGAAACAGAATGTTCCCAGGATTTACCGCCGGTGGCTTTGGCATAGGAAACCGAATCTATTAATGTTCCCGAAGCATTATACAGATGCAACAAGGCTCCTTGATCATTTAAAGCCGGAAATTTATCTATCGGGATCAACAAGGCTCGATCATCGGCCGCCAATGATTTTTCACGGTCATACAAAACGGCATAACTCCCTGCAGCCAGTGTCACATTGGGCAGTTTTTTAACTTTCTTGCCTGTCACATTCCGGTATTCCCATCCGTTCAAGGAAACAGGCGTAGATGTCTTGTTGTATAATTCAACATACTCGGCCATTCCCTGTGCCTCTCCCGGTTTTGCCATCACCTCATTTATCCGGATAGAACCGGGCGGGACATCGGCAGCGTCGTCACCTTCCATTTTGAATTTCACATTCTCCGAGAAATCGGAAAGACGGTTACCAGACAGATCGGTCACTCCTTGATAAGAGATCGTATATTGTTTGCCATTCTCCATATTTTTCTCGAAAAGAACATTGACAGTGGTTTTCAGCTCTTCATCCACATAGGTTTTCCGGTAAGCCTCCCCAATATCGGAGATACTAAAAACAGCATTCTTTATTTCGACCGGCTTATTAAAAGTGTAGCGCAAGATGGAGGCTGATATCGGTTCGGTTTCAACCAATTTCGGAAGTTCTACGGGAGAAGGGCCCGGTTTGCCGGGTTCATCCGACTCAAGAGGAGTCGGTGTTATCCGATCGGAAACATATACATTATCAATGCTGAATAAACCACTTCGAGTCTTCGTATAATAGAATGTAAAAATCAGATTTCCCCGTTCCGGTGGAGCGGTAATCGCATATTTGCTACTTCCTTCCAATTTATAACTGGACGTTCCTTCGGTCCGGCTGTATAATGTCCATTGTTCATTATTTTCCAGTGTGACTTTGATATGCAAAAGTAACGGTGTGTTTGCAAAGTTCGTGCGCGGTGCAATCAGTTCGACTTTCCCATGACGCATCAATCCTAACTCCTTCGTACCGGTACGCCCGATACGCACATAGTAGTAACGCTCTGCATTTTCCTGATACAAATACACACACAACTTATTATCATTGCTCGGTGCCTGCCGCATATACACGTCAAACTCCCATTGCATATTTGTCGAATAGGGAATATCCTTTCCAATGGAGAGACTCCCTGATTGAGTAGGTTTAATAACAAGTTGAAGCCTTCCCTCTTCATTAATTTTAAACGACTCCCGATCCTTACCGATCCAGTCGGAACCCAACTCCGGTCCATCAAACGTCTCATTCACTTGTGAAATCACACAAAAAGGAAGTAATACGAAGAGAAAAAGAATAAATTGTTTCATAGCCTTCTGGTTTTGTTTATAATTTGTATATCTTTGCACCCCTAAAGCGTTGTAGCGAAGAAAGCACAGAGCTTTCCGTACACGCTGTAAAGGTATACCATTTTTTTTATAAACAAATTAATTAGTGCTCAAAATGAAAGTAGCAATTGTTGGAGTGAGTGGAGCCGTAGGACAAGAATTCCTGCGCGTACTCGACGAGAGAAACTTCCCGATAGATGAACTTGTGCTTTTTGGCTCATCTCGCAGTGCCGGACGTGTTTACACTTTCCGTGGTAAACAGATTACCGTCAAGGAGCTTAAGCATAACGACGACTTTAAGGGAATTGATGTTGCTTTTGTTTCGGCCGGTGGCGGTACTTCTGTCGAATTCGCAGAAACCATTACAAAATATGGTACTGTGATGATCGACAATTCCAGTGCATTCCGCATGGACAACGATGTACCTTTGGTCGTTCCCGAAGTGAACCCGGAAGATGCACTGAATCGTCCGCGCGGTATCATTGCCAATCCGAACTGTACCACTATCCAGATGGTCGTTGCATTGAAGGCAATCGAGGGTCTGTCGCATATCAAACGTGTACACGTATCGACTTATCAGGCTGCCAGCGGTGCAGGCGCAACAGCTATGGCCGAACTGGTAAAACAATATGAACAATTGTTGAAAGGCGAAGAACCTACTGTAGAAAAGTTCGCTTATCAGCTGGCTTACAACGTTATTCCGCATGTAGACGTATTTACCGACAACGGCTATACGAAAGAAGAGATGAAGATGTATAACGAAACACGCAAGATCATGCACTCCGACATCGAAGTGAGCGCAACCTGTGTGCGTGTTCCGGTCATGCGCGCCCATAGCGAAGCAACTTGGGTCGAAACGGAACGCCCGATCAGCGTAGAAGAAGCCCGCAAAGCTTTTGCTGAAGCCGAAGGTGTTATCCTGCAGGACGAACCGGCAAAGAAAGATTATCCGATGCCGTTGTTCATTGCCGGGAAAGATCCTGTTTACGTAGGCCGTATCCGTAAGGACATCACGAATCCGAACGGTTTGACCTTCTGGACGGTAAGCGACCAGATCAAAAAAGGCGCAGCTTTGAATGCCGTACAGATAGCAGAGTATTTGTTGAAAGTAAAGAATATCGGATAAACGGTATTTGAATATAAAGAGAAGGAGATGTCAAAACTCCTTTATCATGATCTTTTAGGCACGGATTCCTTTCTTGTAATCCGTGCCTAAATTATATCTTCATTTCTTCCAGTCCTTCTTCCAACGTATGCGGGCAATAGCCCAATTCTCGTTTTGCTTTTTCAATAGATAATCCGCTATTATGCGGACGCGGGGTTGCTTCCTTCATTTCTTCCGTTGTGACCGGGCGGATCAAGGAACGATCCAGATTGAAGTAATCGGCTACACGATATGCCATTTCAGCGATAGAGAGATATTCCGCGCCACAGATGTGATAAATACCGGAATTACCGGAATACACCAGCTTCTCCACTCCGTCGGCAATGTCCGCCACCCAAGTCGGCGTACGGTATTGGTCGGAGACGACACGAATCTCCTGCCCTGCTTCCAAACGGTTCTTGACCAGTTGCAGGATATTGCCATGTTGGCCCGGCAAGGCTTTCCCGTATACGACAACCACACGGACAATCGCATAGTTGCGACAAATACTTGCTATCGCCTGCTCTCCTTGATACTTGGTCACACCATAATAATTGAGCGGAGCGGGTATATCTTCTTCCGTATAGAGACGGTCGCTTTTCCCGTCAAACACAAAGTCAGTCGACAGATGGATAAAACGGCATCCCTGATGCTCGCAACAATGAGCCAGGTTTTCTACCGCCGACACGTTAACGGCATACGCCTCTTCGCGGTGCAACTCGCAATAATCAGGAACGGAAAGAGCCGAACAATTGATGACGACATCAGGACAGATATGGTCGAACAAGGTCTCTACCGCCGGATAGTCGTTGATATCCAACCGGATGAAAGTATGATTTCCTTCCTGACGAATATCAGAATGAAGGGAACAGCCGAATACCTCGTATTCCCCGTTCTCCGAAAGGTTATCCAGGATTCTTCTCCCGGTGAACCCGTTTGCTCCTATAATCAATATCTTTTTCATCAAAACATATAGATCAGGACACCCAATACGCGGTGGTTTGTTACCGAATGAGTATCCTCTATTTTACCGTTTTCGGCATTCATTGTGCCATACCAGGCAAGAGAAGGGCTGTATTCCACTCCCAATTTCCAGTGAGGCAAATTATAAGAGAGTTGGAGGTTGGTGGTAAACACCTGGTCCACATCCAACCCGACACCATAGGTCGGCCCGGCGATCGTCTTTCCCGTCCCCAGGTTCTTCAGATACCCGACAAAGATTCCCGGCTTCCACTTCTTTCCATACACCACATTCAGCCAAGTCATCGAATGGCGATATGGCGTATATTCTTGTTCCCCTGTACGCGAATCGATGGAAGTAACAGCATACCCGCCCAACATACTGGCCTGCGTCAGATTGGAGGCTAACAAGGTCTTACCGGCTATCAACCAGTTCGGAGCCGTATATTTGGCATGCGCTTCAAAAGAGAGCGAAGTAACCCGTTCGTTCACTTTATACGTCCGGTTATCTACCGTTGTTTGCAGGCGGGGTTTCAAGGATAACATTTCCATACCGACACCTGCAATCAAACCGTCTGCCTTATAATCAGCCGAAACGTAGACTTCCGGGATGCAGCTGTTTTTAATATATTCCTCGCTCTTTCCGTTCGGGCCGGCAGACAGATACTGCAATTGCCACAACACGGCTCCCGTCAACTGCAATCCTTTGCCGGAGGTGTACCGGTAGCGGATCTGCGGGCTGCGGTTAAACGGCTGGAAAGGTGCACCGGTCGAAAGATTCAACATCTGCGGAGATACATCGCCGAACAGCGGATGCCAGGTTTGCCCCACCAACACTGCCGACTTTCCCCAATCCAGATTGACGTATGCATGGCGAATACGCAAGACCGCCCAATTACTGCCGGAGCCTCGAAAGTCCGCCTCCAGCTTGGCTGTCGTCACGGCATTTCCGATATTCGGTCCTTTCACATCCACCCCCAGACGGGAATAGAGCAGATAAAAACTACCGTTTGCCGTAGCATTCAGGTCATTCCCGTCAGCATCCGGATTCTTATCTTTCGGGTAAAGATAAAAAAGTCCGTCCACTGTCTCAGCATTAGCGCGGGAATTATAAAACAGGTCACCACGCACCTGTCCGTAAAAAATATAAGAAAAATTCTTTTTCTGGGCATAACCGGCCATCACCATACACAAGGCCGCAAAGAGTAGCAAGTATCTTTTCATTTCTGTCTTTTCAAATTGACTGCAAAGGTAAGGAAGTTTGTTCTCACTACAAAATGTCTTTTTCAAGGGCTTGAGTATAAGCATAGAAATTGTGACAATCGGAGAGTCCGCCCAACCAGACTCTTAAAAATAATACATCACAAGCCCCAGTATACGGTGATTGGTGACACTATGCGTATTTACGACCTTGCCGGAAGTCCTGTCCGTATCGCCATACCAAGCCGTCGTCGGCATATATTCCATTCCTATCTGCCAATGGGGCAGATTGTAGGAGAAAGCGATATTGGTAGAGAAAACCTGATCTATATCCAATCCCATACCATATTTGGTTGCAGAAACCAAAGCATCGGTCGTCCCTAAGTTCTTGGTATAACCGGCAAAGAAATGCCCTTTCCACTTCGTTCCGTAGGTGAAATTAACCCAAGAAGTGGAATGGCGGAAAGGCGTATATTCCTGCCTTCCGTTATCCGGAGCGATGGAACTGATGCCATAACCGCCAATCAACGCCGTATGGTCCAAGCTGGAAGCCATCAGGCTCTTGGCGGCAAAAGCGAAATTGCGTCCGGTATACTTGGCATGAGCCTCATAGGAAAACGTCGTCATACGCTCATTTACCTTATAGGTCTTTTCATTCCAGACAGAAGAAGTACGAGGTTTCAGGGAAATCAGATGGACACCACCGCCTACCAGCCAACCATCGGAAGCATAATCGGCACCGAGATAGAACTCCGGCACACAGCTATTCTTCATATATTCCTCACTCATCCCGTTAGGGCCACTTGAAAGATATTGCAACTGCCAAAGGGCGGAAGCAGTCAATTTGACTTTCCCTGCCTTATACTGGTAACGTATCTGCGGTTCGCGATTAAACGGTTGGAAAGGTGCACCGGTAGAAAGATTCAGGATATCCGGATAGACACTCCCGAACAAAGGATGCCAAGTCTGCCCTATCAATATCTGGCTCTTTTCCCAATCCAACGCCACATAGGCCTGCCGAATACGCAACATCGTCGTGCTGGACGAGAAACCGCCAAAATCGACTTCGATCTTTGCTGAAGAACGGGCCGTACCGATATTCGGACCGGTCACGTCCACTCCAAGACGAGAAGTGAAGGTATAGAAACTACCGTTGGGACCGGCATTCAAGTCTTTACCGCCTGCATCCGGTTTCTTGTCCAGTGGATACAAATAGAAATTCCCGTCCACCGGAGCCATATTGGCACGCGTATTATAGAAGAGGTCTCCACGGACAAAGCCGTAAAATTTATAAGTGAAGTTCTTCTTCTGGGCTATCGCCGGGAACATCATGCAAATGCCAATCAGCAGTAATATCAGTTTTTTCATTTTTATAGTTTGTTATCTGTTTAACAGAGTTGAGCCGCAAAGATATATATTTTCCTGTATTTCATTTGAAGAACGAAATATTATTTGTTACTTTGCTTCCAAGTTGTAAGCCTTAAAGGCCAAATTGATTAATAATGTAAACTACATAACAACATCATGGAAAGTAAAAAATTTTTACTGCAGGAGAAAGATATTCCTACAGCCTGGTACAATATCGTGGCTGACATGAAGAATAAACCGCTTCCTCCGCTGAACCCAAAAACAAAGGAACCGCTCAAACCAGAAGACCTCTACCCCTTATTTGCCAAAGGGTTGGTAGAGCAAGAGGTTAATCAGACAGATGCTTGGATCGAAATTCCGGAAGAAGTTCGCGATATGTATAAAATCTGGCGTCCGACTCCGTTGGTCCGTGCTTACGGGCTTGAGAAAGCGATTGACACACCGGCTCACATCTATTTCAAAAACGAAAGTGTCAGCCCGGTCGGTTCGCACAAACTGAACTCAGCTATTCCGCAGGCTTATTTCTGCAAGAAAGAAGGCGTAACCAATATCACAACCGAAACAGGTGCCGGACAATGGGGAGCTTCCATGGCCATGGCCGCCAAACACTTCGGATTGGAACTGGCTGTCTATATGGTAAAGGTCAGCTACAATCAGAAACCCTATCGCCGTTCTATGATGCAGACGTTCGGAGCCGAAGTGATCGCCTCGCCGAGTATGAGTACACGTGCGGGTCGCGACATCATCACCAAGCACCCGAACTATCAGGGAAGTCTGGGTACAGCCATCTCCGAAGCGGTAGAACTGGCCATGCAGACTCCCAATTGTAAATATGTATTGGGTAGTGTACTGAACCATGTAATGCTCCACCAAACGGTTATCGGCCTGGAAGCAGAAAAGCAGATGGAGATGGCAGGAGAATATCCGGACGTGGTAATCGCTTGTTTCGGTGGCGGTTCAAACTTCTCCGGTATTGCATTCCCGTTCCTGCGCCATAAACTGACACAAGGGAAAGACATCCGCATCGTTGCAGCTGAACCGGCATCCTGCCCGAAACTGACACGAGGACAATTCCAATACGACTTCGGTGATGAAGCCGGTTATACACCGCTTCTTCCGATGTTCACCTTGGGACATAACTTTGCCCCGGCCAATATCCATGCTGGCGGTCTGCGTTATCACGGTGCAGGTTCCATCGTCAGCCAACTGAAGAAGGATGGTCTGATGGATGCCGTAGACATCCAACAGCTTGAGACATTCAAAGCAGCCACACTCTTCGCACAGAGTGAAGGTATCATACCGGCTCCCGAATCTTCCCACGCCATCGCCGCCGCTATCCGTGAAGCAGAGCAGGCGAAGATCGAAGGCAAACCGCGTACGATCCTGTTCAACCTGTCCGGCCACGGTTTGATCGACATGGCCGCTTACGACCAATATCTGGCTGGCGACCTGACAAACTACGAAGTCACGGATGCCGATGTGGAAAAGAATCTTTCAGAGATAGAAAAGATCATTAAGTAAGAACAACAGAGAACCTACCATAAAAAATGAAAATGGCGCTAATAACAGGGACTCACGTCTTTTGTTATTCGTGCCATTTTCGGTTGTGTCTATGAAATATTTTAAAATAGGTATTATGAGAAAATGTCGTTATAACTTGTTGCCAGAGCAACCATATTTTGGACATTCAAGCTAAAGTTTTTCTTCTTTTTATTCCACATTCCATATGTGTAATATTAATCACTTAAAAACACTTTCAAATTGCGCCGCAAATGTAGGTATCATTCGATAATAGAACAAACTTCCGCTTACATATTGTCACAAAATATAGCTTATTTAACAATATTAAAGTTTTCATACACCTTCACGCCCTCGACATACTTACAAATTGTAAGAACATTATCTGTCATTCCCGGAATATCACGATTCCTCGTCCTTAAATTCAAGTATATCCGCCGGTTGACAATCGAGTTCCTTACAAATTGCTTCAAGAGTAGAGAAGCGTATAGCTTTGGCTTTGCCTGTCTTTAAAATTGAAAGATTTGCCGGAGTAATGCCGATACGGTCGGCCAGATCACCTAAAGCAATCTTTCTTTTTGCCATCATCACATCCAAATTCACTATTATAGCCATATTCTTCCCTTTTGATTATTCGTTAATTATGACATTACAAGATTTCACCACCTGCATTTTCCGGTACTTGCCAGACCGGAATGCTCAAACTTCCGAAGCGATAATAAAGATATCATCCGAAGAAGAAAAAATTATCAGTTCCTTAAATGGTCAATTCCTGTTCCTCCTTCATCTGCAAACCGATCGCAAAAATACGGCTTACCAAAAAAGCGATCAGTCCCATTATCAACGTCATTGACTGAAAATCGCCCCAGAAATTATGTTCATAACCTTCCAGCTCGAACAGGCGGGTTGCCGTCCAGTAATTCATTAGCATATAAGCCTGTGTCATCACAAAAGAGATCAGCAAATCACGCCCGATACGATTCAAACGGCGTACATTCATCCAATCGAATATCACCTCATGATTAATCGCATTGATAAGCTTGTAGAATTGGATGATCGCTTTTATAATAAAGAACAGGCCGATCAGCGCAAGGAAACTTACATATCCTGCAAATCCGACATCTTTGGATTTTGCCCAGACCAATGTTTTGATATGTGAAGCCGGATACCACTCCTGGTCCTTCTGATTGAACAGCTTATCAGAAGTGGCAGCCAAAGACTTCGGCCATAAATTAAGAGCCAACGGACTTAATATCTCCGCACTGATATTTGTTGCTCCCTGCTCATGTGCTTCTTCCACTTGCGACATTCCTTCTTTGAAACCGTCCACAAAAGCATTCCCCATCGAATAGATACTCGGAACCAAAGACAGACCGACAAAGAAAAATATCAATACACAGATTAAATTCAATTGCTTTTTCATAACCCTTTTATATCAAATGGCATACGGGCAATTATTCCGGATTCCGTTTCTGCCCGACGAATAGTTGAGAACAATTTGAATTGCTCTTCACCCATTACAGATTTGGTGATGGCAATTTTGGCTTCATCCATTTGTTTCTCCATGAATTTGGTAAAGAAATCTTTCGGCCCGTCGGCTACCGTTATTGAATAATCAGTCAGTTCCGCCAATGTTGCAGCCTCTTTGATTGCATCGTCCATACCGCCCAACTGGTCGACCAAGCCTCTTTCCAACGCCTGCTCGCCTGTCCATACACGTCCTTGTCCGATCGAATCGATCTCAGCCTTCGTCATTCCGCGGCCATCTGCGCAACGAGTCAGGAATAAATCGTAGGTGTGTTCCACACCACGCTGAATCAGAGCCTTTTCATCTTCACGCATCGGACGGCTGATGTCTCCCAGGTCGGCAAATGTATTTGTCTTTACAATATCCGTAGTTACACCTACCTTATCAAATGTCCCAGTGAAATTACGAACGACACCGAACACACCGATCGAACCGGTCAATGTCGTACGTTCGGCAACAATCTTGTTAGCTGCACAAGAAATGTAATAGCCACCGGAAGCAGCATAATTACCCATTGAAACTACGATCGGCTTTTTTGCTTTCAGTTCTTCGACTTCTTTCCATATCTGTTCGGAAATATAAGCGCTGCCACCCGGAGAGTTCACACGGAAGACTACGGCTTTTACATCATCGTCATCTTTCAGTTTACGCAACTTCTTTGCCATTTCTTCTGAAATCACCTGTTCATCGGCACTGAAAGGAGAAGAAGAATCTTCGTCTCTGATTTCACCTTCCGCATACAGGACAGCAATCTTATTCTTGCTGTCTTTTTCTTTCACTTTGATCGAGGCGACTTTATCCACTCCTGCCGTTTTCAGCTTGCCTTTCACATCCTGTCCGGCCATTTCTTTCACACAGTTTTCCACTTCATAACGATAACGAAGCCCGTCTGCCAATTTATAATCGACCGCATTGGAAGCCTGCCCCATTGCAAGACCTTCGTTCAGGTAACGGTTCAATTCGTCGGAAGAGATATTACGGCTTTTCTCAATAGCGGTAGTCAGGTTTCCCCATACACTGCCCAAGAAAGAAGTCAACTGTTCGCGGTTGGCATCGCTAAACTTTTTCAGGAAAAACGGCTCTACAGCACTCTTATAAGTTCCAACCTTAAAGATATAATGTTCTACACCTAATTTTTCAGCCAATCCGGTAAAGAACAAGCCTTGCGAAACGAGCCCCACTAACGAGACACTACCTTGCGGATTCAGAAAAACAGAATCGGCCACACTACACAGGTAATAAGAACCCTGCGTATAAAAATCGCCATAAGACACAATAAACTTACCGCTGTCCTTAAAGTCCACCAATTCACGACGGATCGCTTCGATTCCTGCAAAACCAGTAGAAAGCGAACCGGCTTCCAGATAAATACCTTTAATATTATCGTTTGCTTTTGCACGGCGGATCGCTTTGATCACATCCGATACAGCCATTTGATTACTGCTTTCTCCCATCAGTTCCGAGAAAGGATTCTTCACTGCCTGATCAACCAAGACCCCATCCAAAGACAATTTGAACACCGTGTTCTTATCCGGTTTGTACTCGGAAGAACCGTCAGCACTGGCAGCTACTCCTATGATAAAAAAGATGGAACCTATTGTTACGATTCCCAAAGCAACCAGCACGCCCAGTGTGGATGCAAATACTGTTTTGAAGAATTGTTTCATAATGTTTTATGTATTTGTTGTTCGTTTCTCAAATAATATTTATCGTTTTTCGATATGCAAAAGAATATATTATTTTTGACTCCACCAAACATTTTTATCGTTTTTCGATAAAATATTTACGAAATACGAAAAATATATATTGAAATCAGATTCTTCCCAAATACTCATCCACCGTATAATTCAGAAATTGGTTGAACGGATACAAAAGCTTGAAATCATCAATGGCCTTATCCATCCAATCCGGTTCGAAAAAGAATTCATCCGGTTTATAGGAAACGACGCTAAAGTCCTTATGCCGGAGAATTTCGCCATATTTGAAATCGGAAGGATAACCGGTAGGCATACGTTTCAGGACTTCACCCTCCATCTTCGGATATGTCTTCTTGAAAGCCGGATTTTCCATGATGGCGACAAAATCTTCTATATTTTCATAAATGTCTTTACGAAGTGCTTTCAACAAGGCCGGCGGCGGACACCAAACACCACCCGAAAGCAGGCAGCCACCTGGTTCAAGATGAATATAGTAACCGCCACGCTCGCTACCTCGTCCGCCACAGGAAGCCATATAGGCGGCAAAATGAATTTTGTAAGGAGTCTTATCCGGCGAAAAACGAATATCCCGGTAAATACGGAACAGGCAGTCCTTCGCCTCCAATCCGGCTATTTCCGGATCAAACAAAGCAATCCGGTTAATCAATTGTTGAACCTCATCGATAAAACCTTTGCGAAGAGAATCATAACGATTTTTATTTGCTTGAAACCATTCTCTGTTATTGTTTTGTTTCAACTCCGTCAGGAATTGCATTATTTCTGCATTCATACCTTTATCATATTAAAACATAAATCCCAAATTCATATAAAACTGCAAATGCGAATTACGGTTGGACATGCCAAACGTAGCACTCAGCGGACCGGCCATACTGTTATAAGCATATCCCAGGCTACCGCCCCAAAGGCTTTTCCCCTTCAACAAATGGAAAAAGTCATTATCGTGAACACCATAATTGCCGGTCAGCGTGATATAATTGTTCCCCGCAATGCGTTGCCGGAGCTGAAGACGGGCCACTACAACCGAATTATCCAGGATTTCCACATGATTGATTCCGGCAAAAGGTAGTTGCTGAGACAAATAACGCCCGAACGTCTCCCCTCCGATCGCATTCAAGAACGGATAAGCCGTATTCCCTCCGATCAAGACACGCCCGTAAAACGCAGGCAGCAAACTCAGACGTGAACTAATGGGCCAAACCGTCATAAACTTCAATCCGATAGCCGAAAAAGGAGAACTACCATTGTATTTCACAAAGTTATCCGTATACAATGAATAGTTCGCTTCCAAAGAAACCCCTTTATTCGGAAAATACCGTTGGTCCAATGTCTCAAGATGTGCCAATGCGAAATAGCTGAAAAAACCCTCCGGTTTCACAGCATACAGTTCGTTGTTCCCTGTGTAAAGAAAGGAATTATAATTGAAATACTCATAACGCAACCCGGCCTTTACCTTGAAACTCAACCAGTTCATATCCGAATAGGCGAATTCGGCAAGATGGTGCGTATAGGTCGTGTTGAACCGTTTATCTCCCTTCTCATAAATGTCCAAATTATTATAGCTGAACTTATACGACAAATTGAAATTGCGCAGTGGAGAACGTTCGATCGAATAATCCAGCATCGCAGAGGATATCTTACTCCCCACACGCCCGGTAAAAGCAAAACGGGAATGATTCCGTTTTCCCTTATGATAGGTGGCATTCACCAACACTCCGATGATTTCCTCCGAATCGAAACGTATACCCAAGTTCACAGAACTTTCCGATTTAGGCTGCAAGGTCAAGACCAAATCCTGCTGGTTCTCGCCGGTCAGTTTGTAGTTTACATAAGCATAGGCGTTTGTTCCCACCAGGATAGACATGGATTTGCGCAGTTCCTTCAATGTTATATGGCTGTTCTCCTTCAGCGCACAGATACGATGCAACCAGTTCAGATCACGCGGATCGGCTCCATCGAAACGAATATGGCGGACATAGAAAGTATCGGCGGGCAAAACGGGACGATGCGCCAGCCTCCGTGCCTCTATGGAAAAGGTATCGGTATCCAAAAGACCGATCTTACGCTTCAAAGCCATGATTTCGTCCCAACGACGGTGGGCTTCGGCTTCTCCTCTGTGCAACATCGTGTCGAGAGCGGCAGGGGCAAAACTGGTAGAACGGTAAGGTTCCATATCCGGGCGAAACAGCAGGTCGGTCCGGTCGCGGTTTTGCGCATATTTGTCATAGCCGTGTAAAGCGATGATCTGCGTTGCGATATCACCGGGAGAATGCAGGCGGTCGTAGGTACGCAGATCGCTCGTTGCCAAATCCACACCGATAATGATATCCGCCCCCATAGCAAGTGCGACATCCACCGGATAGTTATTATTCAACCCACCGTCGACAAGCACCATACTGTCCAGCCGGACAGGGGTAAACACTGCCGGAATCGCCATACTGGCACGCATGGCAAGCGGAAGGCTGCCTTCATGGAATACATAATCTTTGCCACTGACCATATCGACTGCCACACAGGCAAACGGAATCTGGAAAGAATTGAAATCGACCGAATCATGATAACCGATCGTCAGGTCCGAAAAGAGATTTTGCAAATTCTGGCCCTTCACAACCCCGTCGATCACCCGGTCCTTCTTCTCCAACCCGAAAGGCAAAGAGACTATATAACGTTCCGCCTTCTCTTTTTCAGGGAAAAGCAGATGGCTGCGTTTCACTTTGTCGCTCAACAACATATCCCAGTCTTGAGCCTCGACCATTCCCTTGATTTCGTCCGGGCTGTAACCGATGGCATACAAACCTCCGACAATTGCTCCCATACTGGTTCCAGTCACGATGTCGATCGGTATACCGGCCTCCTCCAACACTTTCAATACCCCGATATGCGCCACACCTTTCGCACCGCCACCGCCCAACACGACAGCGACTTTCTTGCGTTCTCCTGCCATCGCAGGCCAAACGAGCAAGCATATCAGCAAAAGAGACAGGTATTTCTTCACCATCACAATCCCTTTATTTAGTTGTTATCCACGGATATATTCTTCTATGGACAGGTTCTTGTCAATCGTTACTACTTCATAACGAATATCTTATTTATATCCAATGGCAAAGATATATTTTGTTATCGCCTCACGCAATAAAAGGATTGAAAAAACATAACATGCCGTCTACTTTCCGGCCAACAAAAGCTCGAACCTGATATATTCCGCATCCACATACATAATTTTCGCCCCATCCTCCCGAATAATCATCCCATGATAGGTCGAAACAATAAAGACCAAGCAGATCCCAACCATCATCCACCTCCAGTTCGTCTGAATCTGCTTTTTCATATTTATATCGTTTATATTTTTCAGATATCCTATCTATTCCAAGCCGGCGTCTTTCAATATTTTCCGCGCTTTCTCTTTTTCTTCTTTATTCAAGACGAGCGTATCGAGTTTAACGCCACTTTTATGCAGATCCTTTTCTTTTTCCCTGGCTTTCTTCATTTGTGCCTGCATCTTTTCGCGTCTCAAACGTTCCTCTTCCGGCATCTGCGGCAATTGGGCAACCAATACACGCAGATCGGCGACAGCCAGTTTCGTTTTTTCCCCGTCAGGAGCCAACATTGTCACTTCGTCGGCATTCTTGAAAAAGGCATCTTCACAAACCGCCTCCAAAAAAGGACGGTAATTGTACAGATACTTTTGCGACTTGTCCGTCTTCATATAGGCCGTCAGGTAAGCATATTTGCTGAAAATAGTTTTTTGCAATTCTTTTTCATTCTGAAACAACCCCGGATCGACATCCCAATAATGTCTGTTAATCTCATACAGGAAGTTCAACTGAGTCGGGTCTTTCTTCCAAGCGGCATAATACAACTTTTCCGCTTCAGGCCAACGCCCGTCCCGTTTCAACACATCTCCCCGGAAAGTCGTCAGCAGATTCACGAGAAACTTTTTCGGCTGCATATTCGTTTCCGCAAGATCGAATAGTTCGTAGGCCCGTTTGCGATCGTATGTTTTCCCCAAGGAAGCGCCATACAACATAGCCGTTTCCACATCCGTCGAATCCATTTCGAACGCTTTTCCCAACAGTTCGACTCCATCCAGTGCATGCCCGGACATATAGCGGGCGGCACCCGCATATTTCAAATTCAGGAAAGAAGAATCTCCATCTGCCAATAGCCCCGTGTACACGGTGTCCGCTTGTAAATAATCTTTCTCCATATACAGCGCCATTCCTTTACTCTGCCTAATCTGCCTGTTATCCGGATTATAAAACAAAGCGGTGTCACATACCTGCAACGCCCCTTTCCCATCTCCCATCCGCAATAACGTATTGACCAGAGAAGATGCCACACGCACATTTTCCGGGTTCAGTTCCAGAGCACGGGCATACAAAGAAAGGGCGATCATCGTATTAGGTCCGGTTCCTCTTTTGATATGGCAATCGGCCAAACCGGTCAGGATAGACGGATTTTCCCCTTCGATGGAAGCAAGAATATGATAATGTTCCGTCGCCTTGCCATAATCACCCAACTGATAATAGAGGCGTGCCAGCTGATAGTTGGCATAAAAATTCATGCTATCGGCCTCCAGCACCTTATGATAACATTGTTTCGCTTCCGCTATCTTCCCGAAATTGATCGCATTCCTGGCAACGGCATTCAACGCATCTATATTGCTCGTATCCATTTTCAAGCAATAAGAGAAACATTGATAAGCATCCTTATAGCGCAACAACCCCTCATATGCCTGCCCGATTGCCGACATCGTTGCATAATCGGCTGAATCGGCAGGGGTAAGACTGTCCGCACGTGCTATCACTTCCTGAAATTGCTTTTTGTTGACCAATTCCTGGAGATTAAAACTTTGCGCCTGTCCACAAAAGGACAGTACGCAAAGAAACAGTAAGAGAGAAAACTTACTTTTCATAATGATATCATATTTATGACCTGTTCCGGTCTATTTTTACTGCAAACGGAAAGTAACCGGAACCGTATATTTGACGGCTACAGCCATATCATTTTGTATGCCTGGATTCCACTTAGGCATTTCCCGAATCACCCGGACAGCCTCCTTGTCCAGCGAAGGATCGATTCCACGGATCACTTCAATATCTTTCAAACTTCCATCCGTGTCGACAACGAAAGAGCAAGAGACACGGCCTTGTATTCCATTCTCCTGGGCAATAACCGGATATTTAATGCGTGTTGCCAGATATTTCAATAACAAAGACTGTCCACCCGGGAATTCAGGCATCTGCTGCACGACCGTAAAGACACGGCCGGACGTATCGATTCCTTTCACTTGCTTTCGCGTGGCACGTGAAGATATCTTTTTCCTTCCACCGGTAAGCCGGAAAGTTACCGGAACCGTATATTTGACATTAACCGCCTTGCCTCTCTGTTTTCCCGGCGACCATACCGGCATGGAGTTTATCACTCGCAAAGCCTCTCCATCCAACGCCGGACTTACCCCACGGATCACTTCCGCACCTGAGATAGCTCCATTTTTTCCGACAACGAAAGAACAACTGACCCGTCCTTCTATGCCGTCCTTGATCGCTGACTCCGGATATCTGAGATTCGTTTTCAGAAAATCCAGCAAAGCTCCCTGTCCGCCAGGGAATTCCGGCATTACCTCCACAACGGTAAATATCTGGTTACTGGCTTGTTTGGCAGCTTCCGCCCCTTTCTCCGACAACACATACTCTTCACGCTTTTCAGCCGGAGCGACATTGCCGATCGCCGGAAACGGTTGGATGGCATCCGGCACAAGGACATCGGCAAACGAGCTTTCCGTCAATTCGTCTGTGATTCGGGCTAAGGCATCGACATTGCTCAGGATCAGCAAAACGCCTACAAGCGGTATAAAGATCAGGTATTTCGTCTTCCCGATACTCCGGGAACGCTTTTTGTTCATCATGCTGATCCGATTTTTCAGATGCAGCATATTAAAGTTATTGGATAAAGAGGTGGCTGATTTATTGGTATGCGCCAACCCCAAAAGATGATACTGATAGCTACGGCTGTCATAGCCCGATTCGAGCACCGTATCATCAGCCAGATATTCCAGATTATGACGTACCTCCCTTTTCAACAGCCAGACAAACGGGTTCACCCAACAGATAATGCAAACCAATTCGCAAATAACCACATCGATCGAATGCCATTGGTTGACATGCGTACACTCATGTGTCAGAATTTCATCGATCTCTTTTTCTGAATGGCTTTCGGGATGCAGGAATACCAGCCGGAAAAAAGAAAAAGGCCCGGCAGGTTTATTAAGGATGTGTACACGTACGTTACGGATCAATGCCACTTCCGAGTGTCGCGTCAACATCAATATGCTGCCCAACTGCACTAAAAGACGAAGCAACAAAACGATAACGCCGCTCCAATAGAGATACGAAATACCGGAAAGTAACAGATCATGCCCGTTTGTTTCGGGAATATTGCCAGGCGTTATCATCGTTTCAGGTAAAATAGCCGAATACATTTGTATGACCTCTGCCATCGGCTCCTGTTCCCGTATCCAATTCTGAATATTCATCAACGGATAGAACAATGACACCCCAAAGAATGCCAAGAGGATAGCACGGCGCAATTTGAAGAAGGTGTCCTTGTAAAAGAACAACCGATAGAAGGCATAAAGAAGTATAAAAGCTACATTTACCTTCAAGAAGTAGGCCAATTCCGGTGCCATGGCATTACGTATTTAACGGTTTATTCTCGTCCTTTCTCAATCATGTCGATAATCTCCTTCAACTCATCGGTCGAAATTTTCTGCTCCTTCGCAAAAAAAGAGACCATTTCCTTATAAGAGTTCTCGAAATAGTTGTTCACCACATTCCCCATAAACGTTCGTTTATATTCTTCCTGTGGAATCAATGACCTGTATTCGTAAGTATTTCCGTAACGCTTTGCCTTCACGTATTTCTTACGTTCCAGATTCTTCACAATAGAGGCGATTGTCGTATAAGGAGGCTTAGGCTCTTCATACTTCGCCAGGATGTCTTTGATAAAACATGGCTCAATCTGCCAGATCCAACGCATCACATCCTCTTCCTGTCTCGTTAATCTTTCCATTTTCAATATTATTTTTTACGATCGTATCGCAAAGCTACGAATACGTCGTAAATGCACAAGAAATTATATGTTAATTTGTACTAACGATCCAACACAGGAATCCATTTCCTGCAACAAAGCGGCATGACAAACGTTAAAATTAGCAGTTTTTGCACGTAATCTGTATAGTTTTAAAATAGCCAACATTTTTTGGCAAAACAATCGCCGGAGCTTAACATATATTGTCTGTAAAAGGCTTGACAAACGGGCTTGACAGGCGTATCTTTGCAATGTGGTTTTTTCATAATAGTATTAGATTTAAAGTTAACAAAGTTGGTTAGGGGTTGTCGTGATGACAATCCTTAATTTTTTATATACCCTCTGCTTCTCTTACGTATCTCGCCTCCGGTCATATTTTCATATTTTTGTAACAATCTTCAAGCACGGCATTGGCAAAAAATTTTTACTTTTAAGCCTCGTAATCAATAAGGAATCCATGTAAATACGAACATCATGAAAATGTTATCTTTTTTTCTTGTACTCCTTTTAGGAGTCTTTATGACTGCCGGAGACCTTTCGGCTTCGGATACAGAACAAAATCCTCATTATATTCAAGTAAAGAGCAGCGGGGATCTTCATGCCTATTTCCGGTATGCTCCTGACCGCCCGATTGTGATCAGCGGACATCGTGGCGGAATGCTGGACGGTTATCCGGAGAACTGCATCGAATCGTTCGAGAAGACCCTGTCCTATATGGAATCGTTTTTCGAGATCGATCCGCGCTTGACAAAAGACGGGGTGATCGTGTTGATGCACGACGAAACCATCGACCGGACAACCACCGGAAAAGGGAAAGTTTCGGATTACACCTATGCGGAGCTACGACAATTCAATCTGGTAGACCGTAACGGCAACGTGACTGCTTTCAAGATTCCGACCTTGAAAGAATGCCTGGAATGGAGCAAGGGCAAAACAATCCTGAATTTGGATATCAAAGATGTGCCCTTGGAGGTCATGGCTGATTTTATCGAAAAAGAAAAGCCTGTCAACGTCATGTACACGGTACATAACGCCGGTCAGGCCCGCTATTATCTCGACCGGGAACCGGAGGCCATGTTTTCCTGCTGGTGCAAGAATCGGGAAGAATTCGATAAATATGAGAAAGCCGGTATTCCTTGGAGACAAGTGATGGCTTATGTCGGACCGAAAATGAAGCCCGAGCAGCAACCGTTGTACGATGACCTGCACCGAAACGGTGTCATGTGCATGATTTCCGTTGCCCCGACACACGACCGGGCAAAAACGGAAACAGAAAAAACAGCCGGTTACCAGTCAGAGATCAGCACTCGTCCCGATGTGATCGAAACGGACTATCCATACCTGTTTCAAGGGCTCGATTTAACAAAATAACGTGGTTTAAAAGATTCTTTAAATCAAGTTAAAATCTTTTTGCCATTCGTACCCTCCAGATTAACAAGTATTAGCCGTAAAACGCTTGACAAACGCTCTTGACAAGCGTATCTTTGCACTGTGGTTTTTTCATAATAGTATTAGATTTAAGGTTAACAAAGTTGGTTAGGGGTTGTCGTGAGACAGCCTTTAATTTTTTATAGAAGTCCCATTCCTCTCTCAGGTATAAAAAACAGCCTATGAAAAGACCGGTCAAGACAGTTTATAGATGTTTCCCGGCAATACTTTTATCTTCCCGCTTATTTCCAATTCGAACAGTTGCGTAGAAAGTTGATGCACCGGCATGTCCAGAGCCAAGGCAAGTTCGTTGATATGGATCTCATTCTGTGTCCGCATGATGGCTAAAACCGGATTTTGTTCCGGAGTGGAAATGTCCGTATCGAAAAAAGGCAGTTCCGCTTGAACAGGAGTAGCCGTGGCTTGAATATCCCAACAAAGAGCAGAGATCAGATCATCGGCAGAGGTAATCAAACCGGCTTTGTTTTGCCGGATAAGATTGTTGCAACCTTTGGAATGGTTGTCGCCGACACGCCCCGGAAAGCTGTAGACATCCCGTCCATAAGAAAATGCAATATCGGCTGTCACCAAAGAGCCGCCCTTTTCAGCCGATTCGACCACGATCGTACAATCCGACATTCCGGCGACAATCCGGTTTCGCCGGAGGAAATTTGGACGATCCGGCTCTGTCCCGCTGGGAAAATCAGTCAACAACCCGCCCGATTCCAGCAGTTCCACAGCCGTATTCCGATGGGAAGAAGGATAAATACGATCCAGACCATGCGCCAGCACGGCAACGGTCGGCAGTTGGCTACGCAATGCACTTCGGTGAGCACAGATATCAATACCGTAAGCCAGTCCACTCACGACCAACAGCCCTGGTATTGTCTCCGCCAGGTCTTTTATAAGGGATTCGGTAAGCCCCCGACCGTATTCCGTCGCGTTGCGAGTACCCACGACACTGATGATACGAGTTGCATCAAGGTCCGTATTTCCCTTGAAATAGAAAAGCACAGGGGCATCCGGGCATTCCCTCAGGCGTAGCGGATAATCCGTATCGGCCAGATAATAACAGGAAATATTATTTTTCTCGATAAAAGCCAACTCTTTTTCCGCCCGTTGCAGGATTTCCGGACGTTTGATTTCGGCTGCGATATGGCTACCGATACCCGGAACTTTTTCCAATAACGGCTTTTTTTCTGCAAACACCGCCTCTGCATCTCCCAAAGTTTGCAGGAGATGCCGTGCCAGGATATCTCCCACGCCGTTTATCATAGTAAGGCCAATTTGGTAAATCCGTTTGTCTGTCATGTATGTTCTATTCTTTTTAGCATTTCGTCGAAATATTCGCCACGTGTCAGCTTCCCGTTCTCGACGATAACCGACTCAACGATTCCTTTCGTTGCCAGTACATTGTCGGAAGCCCTGTAAATATCCTGCTCGAACACAAGCTTGACACCTTTTTTATATATATTGAGGCAGGAGATATAGCGGTCGCCGCTTTTAAGGGAGGTTTTATACTGGATCTCTACCCGCGACACAAATCCGTCAATGCCTTTCTCATGCATCTTTCCGAAATTCTCACCGAGCGATTCCAGGAATTCATGCCGGGTATGTTCCATATAATGCTGGTAATTGGAGTTGTTGACCACTCCCTGCAAATCGCATTCGTAGTCGCGGACTTTGTCTGTCAGTTTAAAAATATACTCTTTCATCATTCAAAAACTTTCTCAAGTTGAACTTTTTCCATTTTATACAATCGGTCGGACGGCCGGATCTTCTCGCTTACCTTACAAGAGAACCGTTCGCCTTTGACAGTCTCGGACACCGGTTTCAAGCCTACACGGATTTCGTCTATCGTCTGCATGACTGCACCCGTTGTCGGCCCGGTAATCAGGATTTCATCGCCCACTTTCAAGCTGCCTGATTCCATTTCGAACTCCGCCACGCCGATCTTGTCGAAATATTTGATCCCTTTGGCGACATACACTTTCTTCTTGGTCGCTCCCGAACCATATTTGCTGCTCCATTCGCCCAACCGTTGCCCCAGGTAATAACCGTCCCAGAACCCCCGGTTGAACACGCTGCCGAGACGTTCGTCCCAAACGGCAACCTTCTCTTCGTCGAACGTGCCGTTACAGTAGGCACGCACAGCCTCCTTATAACATTCAGTCACCAGACGGACATATTCGGGACCGCGGGCACGTCCTTCGATCTTGAATACCCGTACGCCTGCATCCATCATCTTATTCATGAAATGAATTGTTTTCAAGTCTTTAGGCGACATGATATACTGGTTTTCGATATCCAGTTCGATATTGCTGTCTTTGTCTTTTACCGAATAAGCACGCCGGCAGATCTGCATGCAGGCTCCGCGGTTGGCGGAAGCGTTCATTTCGTGCAGGCTCAGGTAGCATTTACCGGAAACGGCCATACAGAGAGCCCCGTGGGCAAACATTTCGATGCGGATCAGTTCTCCTTTCGGCCCCGTGATCTGTTCATCGACGATCTGCCGGTAGATTTCATGTACCTGCTTCAGGTTCAGTTCGCGTGCTAAGACGACGACATCGGCAAAACGGGCATAGAATTTCAGCGCTTCCGCATTGGAGATGTTGAGCTGTGTGGAGAGATGCACCTCTTGCCCGATGCTGTTGGCATAGCTCATGGCCGCCACATCTGCCGCAATGATCGCCGAGACCTCCGCCGCCTTCGCCGCGTCGATAATCTCACGCATCAGTGGCAAGTCTTCCCCGTAAATAACCGTATTGACGGTCAAGTAACTCTTAAGACCATGCTCACGGCAGATTGCAACGATCTTACGCAAGTCGTCTGTCGTAAAATTATTGGAAGAGCGCGAACGCATATTCAACCCTTCGATACCGAAATAGATAGAATCGGCTCCTCCCTGGATAGCCGCCATCAGTGATTCGTACGAACCGACAGGCGCCATTATTTCAAAATCTTTCTCGTTCAAGTCCTTATACATTTACTGATTCGTCCGCAAAGGTAGGAATAATATCCGAGAAGAATGGCATGAGCATCCGTTTACGTTTTTCCCGGCATGGAACGGCTATAGCACAACCGCAGAATGTTTGTGGAACAATGCCACAAACGAACAGAGTATCTTTTGTCCCTGTTTTTTTTAGCAGGAAATCAGTACCTTTGCAGCTGTTATTGATGATATAATATGAAAATAGGAACAATTGATTTAGGGGAACGTCCCGTCTTCCTGGCTCCGATGGAAGATGTTACAGATATTTCTTTCCGGTTGATGTGCAAACGTTTTGGCGCCGATATGGTTTATACCGAATTCGTTTCGGCAGACGCCCTGATCCGCAGTGTAAATAAAACACAGCAAAAGCTGAACGTGGCAGATGAAGAACGTCCGGTCGCCATCCAGATATATGGCCGCGATGTTCCGACAATGGTCGAAGCCGCACAGATTTGCGAAGCCGCTCATCCGGACATTCTCGACATCAATTTCGGTTGCCCGGTCAAACGGGTGGCAGGCAAAGGAGCCGGCGCCGGCATGCTGCGCAATATTCCGCTGATGCTGGACATCACCCGCGAAGTCGTCAAAGCGGTGAACATCCCTGTCACCGTCAAGACCCGCCTGGGTTGGGATGCCGACAACCGGATCATCGTGGATCTGGCCGAACAGCTGCAGGATTGCGGTATCGCCGCCCTTTCCATCCACGGACGTACACGGGCACAAATGTACACGGGAGAGGCTGACTGGACGCTGATCGGCGAAGTAAAAAAGAACCCCCGCATGCAAATTCCCATCATCGGTAACGGCGATGTTACTTCTGCTGAAATCTGCAAGCAACGTTTCGAACAATATGGTGTGGATGCCGTTATGATCGGCCGGGGCAGCATAGGCCGTCCCTGGATTTTTAGGGAAGTGAAACATTTCTTGAATACTGGCGAACTATTGCCAACCGAATCTTTTTCCTGGTATCTGGATATACTGAAAAAGCAAGTAGAACAGAGTGTGGAACGTTTGGATGAGCGCCGGGGAATTCTCCATATCCGCCGCCATTTGGCTGCAACCCCGTTGTTTAAAGGTATTGCCGACTTCAAACAGACACGTATCGCCATGTTGCGTGCGGAAACGGTTGAAACACTATTCGACATCCTGGATTCCATACCCGGCAGATTTCATACAGACAATGTATTTCAATGCGACCCTCAAGTATCAAAATCCACAGATTATTGATATTATAACAGAATGAATCCGCGCACAGTGTCACTTTTTAAACAAAAAGTGACAGATTTGCAACAAAATGAAACTACAAACTCTTGCATATTCAGTAAATAACCTTTACATTTGCAGTGAGTTTTTTTCATAGTATTTTAGATCTAAGGTTAACAAAGTCTTTGCAGAGAAGGAGTCGAGAGATTGTTTCACTGGAAAGCAACAAAAAAGCCGCATCCGTTTTTATTATAGGGAGTGCGGCTTTTTTGTGGACTTGAACGAAATAAAAAAAGCCTGTTGCCATTGGCAACAGGCTTTTTTCGTATATACATATATAATGTATTAGTCTTGCAATTTAGCAGAGATGAACTCGCGGTTCAAGCGGGCGATATTGCTAACGGAGATGTTCTTCGGGCATTCCATTTCGCAAGCACGGGTGTTCGTACAGTTACCGAAGCCCAGTTCATCCATTTTAGCGACCATAGCCTTTGCACGGCGTGCAGCTTCCACTCTACCCTGAGGCAACAGAGCCAACTGGCTGACCTTGGCAGAAACGAACAGCATAGCCGAACCGTTCTTACAAGCAGCAGCACAAGCTCCACATCCGATACAAGCAGCAGCATCCATAGCCAAATCCGCATCCTTCTTAGGAATAGGTATCGCATTGGCATCTGGCACACCACCAGTATTAACAGATACAAAACCTCCTGCCTGAATGATTTTATCGTAAGCATAGCGATCAACCATCAAGTCGCGGATTACCGGGAAACCGGCAGAACGCCACGGTTCGATCGTGATCGTCTCGCCATCGTGGAAACGGCGCATATAAAGCTGGCAGGTTGTTGCACCTGTAGCCGGTCCGTGCGGATGTCCGTTTACATACAATGAACACATACCGCAGATACCTTCGCGGCAGTCATGGTCGAAAACGATCGGTTCCTTTCCTTCGTTGACCAACTGTTCATTCAAGATATCCAACATTTCCAAGAAAGATACACTCTGATTGATCTTCTCGATCTTGTATGTCTCGAACTGTCCTTTCTCCTTCGGACCTCTCTGACGCCAAACCTTAAGTGTTACACTTATATCTTTATCCATGATTCTAATTTTTTCTGAAATTGATGATTATTACTTCTTGTAGTTACGTGTTTGAGGAACAACGAACTGATAGTTCAAATCTTCCTTTAACATGACAGGATCCTTGTCCTCGCCCTGGTATTCCCAACAAGATACATACATGAACTTGTCGTCATGACGCAAAGCCTCGCCCTCTTCCGTCTGGTGTTCCGTACGGAAGTGACCGCCACAAGACTCTGCACGGTCCAAAGCATCGTGCGCCATCAAAGTTCCGATCTCGATAAAGTCGGCAACACGCAAAGCTTTTTCCAACTCCGTGTTCAAATCACCGGCCGTTCCAGGGATCTTGACGTTGCTCCAGAATTCTTTCTTCAAGTCTTTCAACATCTGGATACCCTCTTTCAATCCTTCTGCATCACGTGCCATGCCTACATGTTCCCACATGATATGGCCTAATTTGCGATGGATGGTATCGACAGTTTCCTTACCTTTGATATTCATCAATTTTTCGATACGAGCCTTGATAGCCTTTTCAGCCTCGACAAATTCAGGAAGATCGGTGCTGAAACGCGGAACCTGGATCTGGTCGGACAGATAGTTCTGGATCGTATAAGGCAATACGAAGTAACCGTCAGCCAATCCCTGCATCAAAGCGGAAGCACCCAGACGGTTTGCCCCATGATCGGAGAAGTTAGCTTCACCGATAGCGAACAAGCCCGGAATAGAAGTCATCAATTCATAGTCTACCCACAAACCGCCCATTGAGTAGTGCAGGGCCGGATAGATCATCATCGGCGTTTCATACGGATCATCATCAGTGATCTCTTCGTACATATCGAACAGGTTGCCATATTTCTGCTTAACGACTTCCTTACCCAGACGGTTGATTGCTTCGGAGAAATCCAGGAATACAGCCAGACCTGTGCTGTTTACACCGAAACCGGCATCACAACGTTCTTTGGCCGCACGTGAAGCCACGTCACGAGGAACCAAGTTTCCGAAGGCCGGATAACGGCGTTCCAAATAGTAGTCACGATCAGCTTCAGGGATATCCTTACCTTTCTTGGTTCCTGCCTGCAAAGCCTTTGCGTCTTCCAGTTTCTTCGGAACCCAGATACGGCCGTCGTTACGCAGAGATTCGGACATCAAAGTCAATTTGGACTGGAAGTCACCTTTCACCGGAATACAAGTCGGGTGGATCTGCACCATACAAGGATTAGCGAAGTAAGCGCCTTTCTTGTAGCACTGCCATGCAGCCGAACCGTTGGAAGCCATTGCATTGGTAGACAGGAAGAATGTATTGACATAACCACCTGTAGCAACGACTACGGCATGAGCCGAGAAACGTTCGATCTGGCCGGTAATCAAGTTACGGGCAATGATACCGCGAGCGCGGCCATCTACCTTAACGACATCCAGCATTTCGTGACGAGTGTACATCTTCACCTTGCCCAAACCGATCTGACGGCTCAAGGCAGAGTAAGCACCCAATAACAACTGCTGTCCGGTCTGGCCACGGGCATAGAACGTACGCGATACCTGAGCACCACCGAACGAACGGTTGTCCAGCAAGCCACCGTATTCACGAGCGAAAGGCACGCCTTGTGCGACACACTGGTCGATAATATTGTTGGAGACTTCAGCCAGACGATAAACATTCGCTTCGCGGGCACGATAGTCACCACCTTTGATCGTATCGTAGAACAGACGGTAAACGGAGTCACCATCATTCTGATAATTCTTTGCAGCATTAATACCACCCTGTGCAGCGATAGAGTGTGCACGACGGGGAGAGTCCTGAATACAGAAGTTCAGCACGTTGAATCCCATTTCGGCCAAGGAAGCAGCAGCAGATGCTCCAGCCAAGCCCGTACCTACTACAATTACGTCCAAACGACGTTTGTTTGCGGGATTCACCAATTTCTGGTGATTTTTATAATTTGTCCACTTCTCAGCCAACGGGCCCTGAGGGATTTTAGAATCTATTTGAGTCATAATGATTTATTTTCAATTGAAGATTTAAACCTAAATTAAGCACCTACACCATTCAGGTAGAAAATAATTGTGATAACAGCGAACAAGCCACAAATGATAGTAGCTACCCATTTGGAAATGCATTCCCAACGGTTTAACCAGATCGTGTTGTTCCAACCGATAGTGTGAATAGCAGACCAGAAACCATGAGTCAGGTGGAACCACAGTGCAACGAACCATACCAGATACAAAATCGTATTGACGACATTGCCCTGGAAATAGAAGTTAATGAATGCTGCACCGTCTTGCGGATGGATATCTCCGTGAATACCGGCCAATTCGGCAAACATCATGTTATACCAGAACTGGGTAAAGTGCAAAATCATAAACAGGATGACGATCAGGCCCAAAACAAACATGTTCTGTGAAGCCCATTCAACACCTTTCGGACGGGCATTGATCGCATAACGGTCATTACCGCGTGCTTTACGGTTTTGCAGAGTCAAAATGATAGCATACACAAAGTGCACCACCACACCAACCGCCAACACCAATGTACCGACCAAAGCATACCAGTTGGATCCCAGCAAACCGCAAATCACATTATACGCTTCACCAGAGAATACCGCCGCTATGTTCATACACAGGTGGAACAGTAAAAACAAAATTAGAAAGAGGCCCGATATACTCATTATCAGCTTCTTCCCGATAGAAGAATTAAGTAACCACATAAGATAATAATTTAAGTTATTTAATTGTTTTTAGAAATTTCCTCCAATCTATGGTTATTATTATGCAAAGGTATGCTAAATCCTCATATCACGCAAAAGATTAAAGAAATATTTCGCCAATTAGAATACAGCTTGCCGCAGGTTTTATTTTCACCGAATATCACATCGGATTGTATGAAATGAAAAAATTTCGTTTTTTTGTAGCCGATACAGGCAATCGTTTGCCGGATACAGGATAACTGATCATTATTTAATTGTCATATATATTATGAAAACTGATATTTTTTCTATTGGTGTTTTTTTGTTTTCTCTGTTCTTGGGTTCTTGCCAGCCTTCCCAACCATCCAGCTCCGTCGTCGACACGGGGAAAGCCTTGGATTATAAGATAGGGGATAAACTGTTGTTCTCTTACAACTATGCCACGGTCTACCCGGCTCCGGGCGTCGATTCGGTCTATAAACGCAGCGGTTTCATCCATCCTCTGAAAACTCTGGGAGGCGAAGTGATGACCAATTGTTCTCCCGCCGACCACTACCATCACTTCGGCTTGTGGTACGCTTGGACGAAAACCACGTTCGAAGGGAATGAGATAGACTTCTGGAATCTCAACAAAAAGCAAGGGACGGTCCGCTTCCGAAACTTCGAGCGCATATCCGACAACGGCTTTGTCGCGATGCTGGATCATGTTGCCTACCCTGACTCTCCTGCAGAAAAGGTGGCGATGAACGAACGTCTGGAAATCACCATCGGGACGATATCTTCCTTGCCGGGCTATTATATCGACTACCACACCACTGTCCGCCCCGCCACCTCCAGCCCGATCACCATGGAGGTTCACCGCTATGGCGGTATATGTATTCGTACGCGCGAAGACTGGAACGACCAGACAGCCCAAATGCTCACCTCGGAAGGCCTTTCCCGCGACGAGGCTGACGGTTCGAGAGCCCGTTGGTGCTATTTCCAAGGAAAAGCGGGAGACGAAAAAGCCTGCATCTTGATCGTTGCCGACCCGTCCAACTTGAACTACCCGGAACCCTTGCGTGTATGGGACAAGACCGTCAACAAGCCTGCCGGCGATGTCATGTGGAATTTCTCGCCGACCAAGCAGCAAGCCTTCACCTTGGAACCCGGCAAGGAACTAAGCCTGTCTTATCGCATTTATGTATTGGACCAAAAAATCAACGCAACCACAGCAGAAGTATTGTCTGATTTCAAACGCGATTGATTTCAAAGACAACCGGCTTTTCCGTTTTCGCATGCCTTATTGTCTATTTTTCCCAAATAGCTATTGGTCTAAATCGAAATACTACCCCATAAAAATGGGATTTTTACCCCATATTTTTCGATTTTCCATATAGGGTAATATTTTTTAATAATCTTACATATACTATAACACTGACTGTCAGCATTATGCAAAAAGCACCTTTTTAGGGAGGTTCTTGTATTTTTTCTCTTTTAAAAGACAAGGATGTTGCCCGTTCACGAATAATCATGTATATTTGTGAATTACA